>CAJHYJ010000014.1_pt1 | contig 13361 bp, 15 predicted proteins | sample 9198711 | NCBI WGS metagenome assembly CAJHYJ01 (sample SAMEA7708361, study PRJEB35096) | sediment metagenome | biome: marine neritic benthic zone biome [ENVO:01000025]; feature: sediment [ENVO:00002007]; material: shallow marine sediment [ENVO:03000034] sea grass bed [ENVO_01000059] ...
GACAACGGTAAACCGCGGACGCTCGATGAGGTCGGCCGTGAGTTCTCACTGACTCGTGAGCGCATTCGCCAGATCGAGGCCAAAGCGTTGGCCAAGCTCCGCCATCCTGCCAACCCGTATGGGCTGCGGCAGATGATGGCGATCTAGCTCGCGCAACGGGTTACGAGTTACCAGCTGACTCGTACCTGGTAACCCGCAACCCGTAGCGGCCTTCACGGAGCAGGCATCGGGCATCGGGCATCGGGCCGAAGCTTCCGCCCTCAGCCCTACGCCCTACGCCCTGTCTACGGCGGCCCTGTTGGCATGAGACAGGCCTTCACGCCGACCGAACTCGCTGCCACAGCTCAGACACATCGGCCTCGAGCGGCAGGCCAACGTCTTCCTTGCGGGGCCGGCCCCGGCCGCGGCGGCGATAGAACGGCTGGCCATCCCAGAAGATGACACCGCCCCACACGCCCCATTCAGCACCGTCTTCGAGTGCCTCCCGAAGACACACCAGCTGCACCGGACACTTCTGGCAGATCGACTGAGCTTCGGCCAGCTCAGCGACCTCGTCCGAGAAGAACAGGTGCGAGCGGGAGCCTCCGACACAGAGACCTCGTTCGTACAGTTCTTGCATTGGTTCCTTTCCTTTCCTGGGTCCGGCGACCATCAAAAAAGCCGCCGGTTTGGTGACTCGGCGACTTGCGGGAGATGGAAGCTGGTGGTGGTAGGTCAGGTGTCCCAATGCAGTCGCCGGCGCGCGAGAACGCTCGTCGGGTTGATGAACCCGATTCCTGCGTTGATGTGCGACAGCTGCTGCTTCACTGTGGACTGATCTCCAGTTGCGTGAGGAACACGGTATCGGGGATGCGGCGACGACGTCAAGGTATTTACGGAACGGACGTCAGACGTCAGACAGAGGACGTCAGACAGAGGACGTCGGACATCAGACGTCAGACCAGTCACCAAGTCACCAAGTCACCAAGTCACCAAGTCACCAAGTCACCAAGTCACCAAGTCAGGCGTAGCGCGCTGGACTTGGAGACCGGCCCGCAAGGGCCAGGAGACTCCGAGACTCGGATCAGCCTTCGGTCGACTCTTGGAACCATCGATACGGCTTCAGCAATCCGTCGGCCGCAGCTGGTCCCCAGGTTCCTGCCGGATACGGATGCGCGGTTCGCTCGGCATCGAGCAGATGCTCGTACAGCCGCCAGGCCTCTTCGACCTCGTCGCCACGAACAAACAGGGTCTGATCCCCTGTGATCACGTCATAGAGCAACGTCTCATACGCGTCGGGCACCCGCCCGAAGGCCTCTTCGTACGTGAATCGGAACGGGAACGTCTCCACGACCAGCGACTCGGACGGCCGTTTCACGTCCACGAGCAACTCGAACCCCTCGTCCGGCTGCAGGGTGATGACGAGCACATTCGGTTTGGCTTGACCGGCTGGATCGAAGAACGAGATGGGTGGCTGCCGGAAGGTGACGATGATCTGTGTGAGCCTCTCCGGGTATCGCTTGCCTGTCCTGAGATAGAACGGCACACCCTCCCATCGCCAGTTGTTGATGCGGACCCGCATCGCCACCGACGTCTCGGTTTCTGAGCCATCGGCCACGTCTGGATCATCTCGATAGGCAGGCACAGACCGCCCGGCGACCTCACCGGCGGCGTACTGCCCGAACACGACGTCTCTCGCACGGATGTCGTCGATGGCGGCCAACACCTTCACCTTCTCGTCCCGTATCGCCTGAGCATCGAAACGGGTAGGCGGCTCCATGGCGATCAGCGCCAGCACCTGTGTGAGATGCGATTGGACCATGTCGCGAAGCGCCCCGGCCCGGTCGTAATAACGAGCACGACCCTCGGTACCGAGATCCTCAGCAACCGTGACCTGGACGTGCTCGATCCGGTCGCGATTCCACGCAGACTCGAACAATGCGTTGGCGAATCGGAACACCAAGAGGTTCTGAACGGTCTCCTTGCCCAGGTAGTGGTCGATGCGATAGACCTGCTGCTCGTCGAAGTAGCGGTGCACGGCCTCGTTGAGAAGATGGGCAGAGGCGAGATCCCGACCAAACGGCTTCTCGATCACCAACTTCGTCCATCCGGGCCCCTTGTTGAGACCACACAGGCCGAGGTTCTCGATCGTTGGCTCGAAGGCGGTGGGAGGCAATGCGAGATAGAAGATCCGATTGCCCGGCAGGTCATGCCCGTCCTCGATCGACTCGATGCGCTCCTTCAGGGCGGGATATCCGTCCTGGATGCTCTGGTAGTGCAGGCAGGTGTCGCACCAGGCGTCAACCTCGTCGGGATCGTGACCGGCCTCGGTGATGGCTTGCTTGGCGATCGCCCGGAATTCGTCATCGGACATGTGGCTGTTGGCCACCCCGAGCAGGTTGACCTTCCCGAGCAGATCGGTGCGCTGCATGAGCTCGAAGAACGCCGGGATGAGCTTCCGGCGAGCGAGATCGCCGGTGCCCCCGAAGATCGTGAAGAGATGCGTGTCACTCACACGAGCGACGCAATCTCATCGGGTCCGGTCACTTCGATGCGGGCCAGTCTGCGGTCCCTGTCGACGAGCGCTTGCGCATCGCCGAAAGCCTGCGCGTCGATGATGTCACCAAAGCTGTAATCCGTCTCCGGCACCGGCACGTCGGGCCGATCGCCGTCGAGGATCTGCAAGAAGACGCCGTTGTTGGCGCCACCCTTGTGAAGCTGACCCGTCGAATGCAAGAAGCGAGGACCGACGCCGGCCGTCGTGGCGTTGCCTGAGGCACCGATCACCGACCGGAGTGATTGCAGTGCTGCATCGACCGCTTTGCTCGGCGGCAAGTAAGCGTGCAGACCGATGTAGTCGCCGGCGCCCACCTGAGCCAGCAAACCCTCCACATGATCGGCGACATCAGCCCCAGTTGCAACCTCCAGATCACCGGTCGCGGGGACCGGCTCGCGAGCAGCCATCGCCTCTCGAGCGAACACCTTGGCCGACTCGACATTCGGCTGATCGAATGGCTGGATGCCCAAAACGGTACCTGCCACAGCGGTGGCGAACTCTGCCCGGTACATCTCGGCGGCCAGATCGTACGGCTCGGAGCCGAACGACATGGTCGGGCCATCGGGCGCACTGACCTGACCATGGGTCAGATACAGACGGTCTGGGCCGGTCGGATGCGGGTCGTCCGCGATCGGCACGATGCCGACGTCGTTCTTGCCCGTCGACTCGGCCACCAACTGTTCGAGCCACTCCGGATAGGCGCTGAAACGATCATCCGTCAGCACGGTGAGCTTGTCGCGCCCTGCCAGGGCCGCCTCGCCCATCACCGCACCGAGGCGAAGGCCAGGATGGTCTGCCGCCGGCACATCCGGTCCACACGCCGCCTCCATCGCGCCGGCCACGGCCAACAAGCGCCGCAGATCGACGCCGATCACCGCGGCCGGGACCAGACCGAAAAAGGTGAGAGCCGAATAGCGCCCTCCCACGTCGGGGTTGGTCGAGAAGATGTGACGGAACTCCCGCTCCTCTGCCAGGTATTGCAGAGCGCTCCCCGGATCGGTCAGAGCAACGAATTGGTCGCCGGCTCCGCCCGTGGCCTCCCAGAAGTAGCGGTAGAGCGACATGGTCTCGAGCGTTGATCCGGATTTGGACGCCACCAGGAACAGCGTCGACTGTGTGTTGAGCCGCTCATGAGCTTCGAGCACGGCTCTCGGATGGGTCGAGTCGAGGACTATGAGTTCGGGCTGGCCCTGGGCGTTGCCGAAGACCGACTGATAGACCTCCGGGGCGAGCGATGACCCACCCATGCCGATGAGTGCGACCGTCTCGAACTGAGCTGCCTCCTCGGCCAAGACATCGAGGCGCTCCAGGTGCTCATCCATCGTCGTGGGGAGCGTCAGCCAGCCGAGGCGATTCGTGATCTCTGGAGTGCCGGGCGCAGCCCAGACCGTCTCGTCGCGTGCCCAGATCCGCCGGCCGACATGTTCACGGTCGAATCGCTCCAGGCGAGCACCCACCGACGATTCCAGCTGACCGAGCCCAGTGAGCTCGGCCAAGTCAGACACCGGCCAGCTCCGACCTCTTCTTGTCGAGCACGGCGAGGAGATCAACAAACGATGCACTGAAGCTTGCGACGCCATCGACCTGGAGCGTTTCGGTGATGTCGCCGAGATCGATGCCGAGCTCCGCGAGCTGGCGAAGCTGCCCCATTGCCTCTTCCACGCCCTCGCACACGGTGTCGCCCCGAACCTCACCGTGGTCGCGGAACGCGGCCAGCGTGGCCGGCGGAATCGTGTTGACCGTGTGCGGGCCGACCAACTCCTCCACGTAGAGCACGTCGGAGTACTCGGGGCTCTTGGTCGATGTCGACGCCCACAGGACGCGCTGAGGGTTCACCCCTCTCCCCCACTGGGCCTCGAAGTCATCGCCGAACAGCTCCAGAAAGCGCTGGTACGCAGCCTTGGAGTTCGCAATCGCGATGGTCCCGGCCAGCGCCGCTCCGTCGTCGCCCTTGTCGGCCAAGGCAGCATCGACTTTGCCGTCGACCCGTGAGACGAAGAACGATGCCACCGATGCGACCTTCGATGGATCGGGGGCATCCTCCAGACCGGCTAGGAACGCTCCAGCAACCGCTTCGTAATCGGCGACCGAGAACATGAGCGTCGCGTTCACGTTGATGCCGCGACCGATCAGGGCCTTGATGGCGGGGATCCCCGCGTCGGTGGCCGGGACCTTGATCATGAGGTTCGGCCGGTCGACTTCGCCCCACAGACGGATGGCCTCTTCGACCGTTCCTTCCGTGTCATGGGCGAGATCAGGTGCAACCTCGAGCGAAACGTAGCCATCGAGACCGTCGGTCCCGTCGTACACAGTGCGGAGCGCATCGGCGGCCATCTGGATGTCCGGGACCGCCAGCAGTTCGTACAGGCGTTTGGTAGAGACGTCCGCCTGGCTGGCCAGGATCTCAGCGATGTCGTCGTCGTATTCGCCTGACGCCATCGCCTTCTGAAAGATGGTGGGGTTCGAGGTCATGCCGCGTAGACCATCCCCCACGAGCTCGTCGAGCTCTCCGGACTCGATCAGGTCACGCCGGATGTAGTCGAGCCACACGGATTGTCCGCGGGCCGCCAGGTCGTTCATCGAAGTCATGAGTGAGGTGCCTTGCTCGTCGGGTGGCCGATTGTACGGCCGGTCCATGTCTTCCAACGAAGAACTGCTCACGATCTTCCCATCGATTGCCGATACATCATCATGGGATACATCGTCGCCGCCGCTCTGCTCCTCGTCCTCGCATTCGGCGTGCTCATTGCAGTGACGGCGTGGTCTGTTCTAGCCGGTTCTCATGGCCCGGTTCATCGCCAGACCAAGGTCGACCGCGAGTTCAACAAGATCGTCCAGCAGCTGCAGTAGCGGCTGTCAGTTGCCCCAGGCTCGCACCGATTCCAGCTCGATCACGATCGGCACCGGATAGGCCTCGCTGAACGACTCGGGCGTGTGACCGATCCTGGAAATCTCCACCTCATACTTCTCTACGTAGGCCGGATTCTCCGCTGCCGACGCCACCGTTCGATCGATCCGCGCTGCCCCTGTGAATGTGGCCACTGCTCCGCCCCGCTCGTTGCTGTTGAAGTTGAAGGCAACCCGATCCGCGGTCGTCAGGTTTCGTACTCGTGAGCTTTCGCGGCTGTACACCAAGACGCTGCCGCCCTCCCACAGAAACCACACGAGGCTCGACTGTGGGGTCCCATCGGACGTCACAGTCGTAAGCCACATCAGCTTCTCGTCTTCGAGCCGTCGCAATACTGAACTGTCTATTTCCACGGGCGGCATCTTGGCACTCGGATCTCGAAAGAGGCGGTAGCTTCGGCACATGGACGTGTCGCTCGAACCGGCCCGATCGTCTCTGGCCCGAACGCCTGCGGTGCTCGCCACGTACTTCGTTGGACTGCACTCCGACTGGAATGCCGGCAACGAAGGCCCCGGTACCTGGAGTCCGCTAGAGACGCTCACCCACCTCGTTCACGTTGAGTCGAGCTGGATGGCCAGGATGGAACACATCGCCAAGCACGGCGAGTCAGCGCCGTTTCCACTTGTCGACAGAACCGATCACATGGAGGCGATCGGACTTCAAACGCCTGACTGGTTGGTTGCCAGATTCTCGGAGGCCAGAAGCACCAGCCTGGATCGCCTTGATGCCGTTGGCTTCCAGCCGGCGACGCCCGGTCTTCATCGCGAGCTCGGTCCGGTCACCATGGGAAACCTCTTGGCCGCATGGACCACCCACGACCTCAACCATCTCGGCCAGATCGTGAAGACCATGGCCAAGCAGTACCGCGACGCAATCGGGCCCTGGCGCCGGTTTCTCGCCATCGTGGATGCGCAGTGAGCCGCGACTGGCGCTGACTCTCGATACCCTGGCCCGATGTCCATTGAAGGGACTTGGGCTGCGTCGCTGACACCCCTGAAAGCGAACCTCCAGCCCCACCAATCGCTGCTGGCGCGGCACGTCAAGGCCATGCTCCGCGACGGCTGTCACGGTGTCGTCCTGTTCGGGACGACCGGAGAAGGCACTGCCTTCTCGGTTGACGAGAAGATCGAAACAACGGAGTCGCTGATTCGCTCCGGCGTGGATCCCCAGCAAATCGTGGTCGGCACCGCCGCCCTGGCAACGCCGGACATCCGTCGCATAGCCGACGCCTGCCGCGGCCTCGGCTGCGCTGCAGTGTTGATGCTGCCGCCCTTCTACCCAGCTGAGTTGTCCGACGACGGCGTGTTCGCCGCCTATGCGGCGGTCATGAGCAAGAGCCGCATTCCAGTGATGACGTATCACTTCCCACAGCAGTCCCGGCGACCACTGTCGGTCGAGTTGCTGAGTCGTCTTGCCAATGAGTTCGGAAGCCGATTCGGAGGAGTCAAGGACTCGTCCGGCGACCAGGCGAACCTCGGCAGCTTCATTCGGGCACTGCCCGACGCCTCAGTCATGCCCGGCAACGAGCACCTGCTGCTGTGGGGCCTGAATCAAGGCTCTTCAGGTGTCATCACTGCTGGCGCCAACGTCAACGCCGCCGGCATCCGGGCAGTGTGGGACGCCTTCAAGGACAACAACGCAGATGCGGTCCATCTCCAAGGTCGGGCGTCGGGCTTCCGGAATGCATTCCAAGGAGTGCCGGTGATTTCGGCGCTGAAGTACTACCTGGCAAGCCGCACCGACAACGACGCCTGGAGTCGAGTCAGGCCGCCCCTGCTTCCGCTCACGGATGAGCAGCAGTTCCTGTTGGATCGCAAGCTGGGTCTACTGCGGAAGTAGCCGGTTCCGACCGGGTAGGTTCCGGGCTGGAGGAACAATGAGAAGGGGCCTGGCCCTGGTGCTGGCTGTGCTGGCCATCGCACCGGCGACCGCCAACGCGGGACCTGCAACCCGCTCGATCTGGGTCTGGGACGATCCTGCGTCCGGCGACGTGGCTGACATCGCCGCAGCCGGCTTCAACACCGTCTACCTCTGGGTTCCAACAGGATCGGCTGGGAGTGCGGCGCATGAGGCATTCGTCTCCCAGGCCCGATCATTCGGTCTTGAAGTCGCCGCGGTCGGCGGCGACCCGGCTTGGGCGACAGACTCGGGTGCCTGGCGAACCTGGGCACAGGACGTGGAGCGAGCCGGCACCTTCGACGCTGCAGTCGTCAACGTCGAGCCGTATCTCCATCCAAGCTGGAACAGGCAGCAGACCCGGGTCGTGAGGTCCTACCTGCGCGGAATCTCAGCCGCGAATCGCCAGCTCTCGATACCACTTCACGTCACCGTCCCATTCTGGTTCGACGAGATTGGCTACCGCTCGTCATCCGTCCTGGAAGAAACCGCACAACGCTCCGACGGAATCGTTGTCCTGGCGTATCGCGACCACGCGGAAGGAGTAGACGGGATCCTGGACATCAGCCACGAGGAAATCCAGCTCGGCGCCGCGCTCGGCAAGCCGGTGATCGTCGGTGTCGAGACCGGACCCGTGACGCCGGAGAAAGTGACGTTCTTCGAGGAGGGCCGGGCAGTGTTGGACGCTGAGCTCCAGATCGTCAGAGACACACTCTCCAACGAGCCGAGTTTCGCTGGAACCGCTGTACACCACTGGGCCAGCTTCGTCGGGCTGGCGCCATAGTCGGCTTCGGCCACGGCCAACTCCTTCTACCCTCCCGCCGATGCTCGACGTCGCACAGATCGGTGTCTTCGTCCTGGCCGCCATGCTCTTGGCAATCTCACCAGGACCTGCTGTCCTCTACATCGTCAGCCGAGGCGTGGCCGGCGGTCGCCGGGCCGGAGTCGTCTCGGCACTGGGCATCGCAGTCGGGGCGCTGTTGCACGTGGCGGCGGCAGTGATTGGCATATCGGCTCTGGTCGCGGCATCGGCGCAGGCGTTTCAGGTGATCAAGTGGGCCGGTGCCGCCTATCTCATCTACCTGGGGATCAAGACGTGGCGGACGGCCGATCATGATGTCGAGAGCCTCGGCGGTTCGCCGAGCCGTCGGGTTTTCGGTGAAGCGGTCCTCGTGAATGCCCTCAACCCCAAGGCGGCGGTCTTCTTCCTGGCGTTCCTTCCCCAGTTCGTCGACCCGGGTAGAGGTTCAGCAGTGGTCCAGACACTGGCCTTGGGTGCCATCTTCATCATCGTGGCACTGGCATCCGACCTCGTTTATGGAGTCGGGGCCGGCTGGATCTCGGAGAGGGTGTCGATCAACGGCACGACCCTGCGCCGAGTCGGAGGAGGGACGATGGTGGCACTGGGTGTCGGAGCGCTCGCTCTGGACCGGTCCGGCTAGACGATTCGGCGATCGGACGCCCAGCGGGCCAACTCGTAGCGGCTGGACAGCTGGAGCTTCCGAAGCACCGACGAGACGTGGCTCTCCACGGTCTTCACGGAGATCGACAGCCGCTTGGCGACCTGCTTGTAGGAATAGCCCCGGGCGATCTGCCGCAGCACTTCCTTCTCCCGCGGGCTGAGTTGGTCAAGCTCTGGGTCATGTTCAGCCGGAATCGTGTCGGCGAATGCATCCAGCACGAATCCCGCCAGCCGCGGCGAGAAGACTGCGTCACCCTGAGCGATTCGCTCGATCGACTCGGCCAGATCCTCCGGAGCAATCGACTTCGTGACGTAGCCGCGTGCTCCCGCTCGGATCATTGCGATGACATCCTCAGCCGCATCCGACACAGACAGGGCCAAGAACTTGATGTCCTCATTGGTCTCGAGCACGTTTTGAACAACCGTGAGACCGCCTCCTCCGGGCATGTGCACGTCTACGAGGACGACGTCCGGGCGGGTGTCTCGGATGCCGTCGGTGGCTTGATCGACATCACCGGAGGAACCGACGATCTCAAACCTGCTCTCGAGCTCGCTACGAACACCGGACAGGAACAGCTGGTGGTCATCGACCAGGTACAAGCGCAGCGTCATGGAGTGACTCCGATCGAAAGATGTACTTCGGTGCCTTCGCCGGGCTCAGAGCGTATGTCGGCAACCCCGCCATGTCGTTCCATCCGACCCACTATCGACTGAGACAGCCCATGGCGATCCTCAGGCACTGTGGCGGGATCGAAACCCTTGCCCTGGTCTGAGACATACACATCGACTGTCCCGTCCTCGATCTCCACGAAGAGCGAGACCTCGTCGACCCCGGCATGCTTGGCGGCATTGTTGAGTGCTTCCCCGGTGGCGGCAACCAGTGAATCGAGATGGCCGTTCAGCTCTGCGTCGCCAACCGTGACAAGCTCAACCATGACATCGTGCGTCGACTCGACTCGACCCGCCAATGCTTCCATGGCGACCGACAACGGCATGCCGTCGGTGTCGGGCTGGCGCCCGTAGAGCCAAGCCCGCAACTCCCGTTCCTGGGCGCGGGCGAGCGTGACTGCTCGGCGGGAGTCGTCAGTCCGCTGAATGAGCGCCAACGTCTGCAAGACCGAGTCATGGAGATGGGCTGCCACCTCGGCTCGCTCGGTGGCGCGAATCCGATCACGGCGCTCGTCGCCGAGGTCGCGTATCAGCCGGAGAATCCACGGCCCGAACACAAGTCCAATGCCCACGATGGTGATGGCGATGCCAAAGACCAGCGACCCCGCCTGAGCGAGCACGGCGACCTGGCTGAGGGCAAGTGCGACCCCGGCCACGGCCAGCACCGCACCGGCCAAGATCTGCACAACCGACGGTCGACGGTCGTTGTCGCCGGGCAAGGCGAGGCGTGCGATCTTCCCCTCGGTTCGGTGCCACATGACGGCAACGCCAAACGCCACCAACGCGATCGACCAGACGAGGTTGTCGCCAGGCCACACCCCGAACTCTCGGAGGAGCAGCAGCAAGCCCAAGAAACCGATGGCCAACCCAGCCTGCTGAGGTGCCCGCAGGTCATCGATCGGGGCCACCCGATCGTCGGTTGGCTCTCGGCGCGCTGCCCACAGGATCAGGTACACGAGGACGCCAACACCAAGGCACGCCGTCAGCGTCAGGAACGCTGCGCGGATGTAGGACGCGTCAACGCCCAGCGCTCGGGCGAGTCCGCCGGCCACGCCGGCGACGATCCGGTCCTGATCGGCCCGCCAATAGCGATCCCAGGTGCCCGCCAACGTCATGTCGAGGTGACTGTCACTGTCATGCTGGAGTCATGTTCCCACCCGGGTAACCCTGAGACAACGGGGGAACACCCTGACTACACCCGGGTATCTCGGGGTTGCTTCGGGGTAATACCCAATTGAGCGGAGTTGAACGCCGGCAGATGATCATCCCATGACTGAAGGACCACACGACGATGTCGTGGAGCCCGTTGATGACGGTCACGAGACCGATCCCCCCGCGGAAGCTCCCACATCGGATTCATCCCCACCGGCGGATGACGACCGTGGCAGCGAAGAGCTGACGGCTGAAGAGCCCTCGGAAGACCAGCTCCCGCCACCACCACCGCCCGATCCGCCTGAAGAAACCACCCTGCCTCCGGTGCCACCCGGCAATGACCGCGTGGACCGGCGTCAAGAGCTCGTCCGCACCAACGGCCGACGTGTCTTGGCCGGCGTCGGATCCGGAATCGGCGACTATCTGGACATCTCGCCCTGGATTCCACGGCTGGCGTTCATCTTCCTCACACCGTTCGGGTTCTTCGGCCCGCTGGCGTACGTAGCTGCGTGGCTGTTGATCCGTCGTGAGGACGAGCCGGACTCCATCGCAGAGCGCCTCTGGGATCGACTGCGGACAGGTCAGAACTGGGTTGGAGCACTGCTTGTGTTCATCGCTGTTCTGATCGTGATCGCATCGTTCGACTTCCTCCGGCCAGGACTGGTGTTCGCCATCGGGCTCTTGATTCTCGGCGTGCTTCTGTATCGCGAGAACATTGGAGCTCCGCCGGATCGACAACCGCCGAGCCCTTCCGACAATGAACCGCAAAGGACCCGAGAAATGACCACAGCTTCAATCACGGAACCACGGGCCGAGGAGCGTCCTCCTCGGCCACCCCGCGCTGGCCGCCCGCCGGCCGCGCCACGACCAGTTCGGCCCCGGCGGGATCCCTCACCTCTGGGAAGGTGGACTGTCGGCGTCGCACTCTTGGTCATCGGCGCAATGGCCGCGTTCGATCTGGCCGGCGTGACGGAACCCTTCCCGCGTCACTATGCCGCCGCCCTCCTGGCAGTGACGGGTGGGGGTCTGTTGGTCGGAGCGATAGCGGGACGAGCCCGCTGGCTGATCGTGCCAGGCCTCTTCCTCATTCCCGTGGTGGTGGGCGTTTCGTTTGTCGACATACCGATCGATGGCGACTTCAGAATCACAGAGGTACTCGAGCAGCCGGGAACTGTTGCCGAACTGCAGGAGACCTATGACTTCGAAGCAGGCTCCTTCACGCTGGACCTGACTGAGATCGACTTCGCGGGAGCTGACTCCGTGTCCATCGACATGGGTGCCGGCGAACTGGTTGTGATCTTGCCCAACGACCTCGCCGCCAACGTCGACGTCCAGGTGGGCGTGGGCGACATCGGCGGAGTCATTGGCAGCACCGACGGCATCGGCTTGTCGAGGACGGTTGAACTCGACGGAGACGCCGGGCCCTTGACACTCGACATCGAACTCGGCGCCGGCGAAGTCGACGTCATCCGAGGAGGTTCATGATGCAGTTCCACAGAGTTGACTACGTGAGTCTGGTGTTCGGCGCGTTCTTCATGGTCATCGCTGGACTGTTCCTCTGGAACGGTTTCGACGCTTTCGACCTCGATGTGCGCTGGATCTGGCCGGCTGCTCTCGTTGTGATCGGTGTCGCCTTCCTGATGCCATCCCGGCGGCGGCCGCAATCGCTCCCCGAGTCGACCGCTGTTCCCAGCCCTGCAGTGGAGGCCGCCAAGGAAGAGCTCTTCCCCTCGCCACTGGACTGATCGCTGGTACCGTGCCGGGCCTGCTCATCGGCCCGGCACGGACCATGCTTCCTTTCGAACTGACCCCACTCTTCAAGGCAAAACCCTGGGGTGGCAGGCGCTTGGCAGCATTCGGCAAGGACCTTCCTCCGGGACCCGTTGGAGAATCCTGGGAGGTCGCCGATCTGCCCGAGCACATCGCTGAGCCCGGTCGAACTCTGGTGCGAACGGGTGATCAGATCGGCCGTAGCCTCACCAGCCTCATTGCCACCCACCCCGCCGAACTTCTCGGCGAACGACCACCCTGGGCCGATGGCACCTTCCCGCTCTTGGTGAAGATCCTCGACGCAAATCAACACCTGTCGATCCAGGTTCATCCAGACGAGCTCTACTCCTCGAGCCATCCTCCGGCCGTCACGAAGTCCGAAACGTGGTTCGTCATGGCCGCAGCGCCCGGTGCCGTCATTTACAGCGGCCTGCAGCCCGGCGTGACACACGGGGACCTCGCAGCAGCAGCAGGAACGTCGAGCATCGTCGATCTGCTCAGGCCGGTGCCGGCCGTTGCCGGAGAGGCCCACGATTTGCCGGCAGGCACGATTCACGCTCTCGGTGCCGGGGTGATGGTGGCGGAGGTCCAGACTCCGTCCGACACGACGTTTCGGTTGTACGACTGGCAGGACGAGTACAGCCGGGAATCCCGGCCGCTTCACGTGACAGCGGCGCTGGCGGCAACCCACCTCGATGCTCGACCTGAGCCAATCCCGGCCCTGGCGGAGGGCCGCCGAACCATTGTGAGCAACCGGTACTACCGCCTCGACGAGCTGGCCTTCGCCTGGGGCTCAACCACAGCAGGCGCCCTTGCAATCGTCATGGCCGTGGAAGGCCAGATCGTTGTCGACGATGAGACGCAGTCGATGGGGACGACGGTTGTCGTACCGGCTGCCAACCCGAACCTCTCTCTCGACGCGACCCGCGGCCGGGCTCTCATCCTGGAACTGGGTGTCGAGGGCACCC
>CAJHYJ010000033.1_pt1 | contig 12981 bp, 10 predicted proteins | sample 9198711 | NCBI WGS metagenome assembly CAJHYJ01 (sample SAMEA7708361, study PRJEB35096) | sediment metagenome | biome: marine neritic benthic zone biome [ENVO:01000025]; feature: sediment [ENVO:00002007]; material: shallow marine sediment [ENVO:03000034] sea grass bed [ENVO_01000059] ...
GCGTTCGTGCCACTGATGTCGAGACCGGCATCCATGCATGCCTTGGTGTGAGCTTCGACGACGTCACGACCCCAGATCTCGTCAGCGCCGACACCGCAGTAATACCCGCCCTGGGGAGCCGGGTAACCACCGATGGGCCAACCATGCGGGCGACCGTCCTTGAAGAACGTGTATTCCTGCTCGAGACCGAACCACGGCTCATGGCCTTCGTACTTGTCGAAGACCTCTAGGCATGCGGCCCGAGTGTTCGTTTCGTGCGGCGTCATGTCGGTGTTGAGAACCTCACACATGACGAGGACATCGTTGCCCCCTCGGATCGGATCCGGCTTCACCAAGACGGGATTGAGCACGCAATCCGACGCACTGCCGGGTGCCTGCTCTGTCGACGAACCGTCGAAGCCCCAGATGGGTGGCTCTTCGCCGTCGGGAACGACCTTGGTCTTCGATCGAACGTGGGCGGTCGGTTTGCCCCCGTCGATCCAGATGTACTCAGCTCGATATGCCACAGCAGTCTCCTCGTGCGCGGTGGAAGTGCGGGGCGAGAGTCGCAGTGAGCCGTTTCCAGCGAGTTGCCCGAATGTGAACATCCTGTTTCGGACTCAGGACACTGGACTCCAGACTCTGGCCAGAATGCCCCATGTCTTGGGTGGATCCTCGACCTCCAGATCTTGCGTAGCCGGTCCGGCCAGGGTCCAGGGTCTGGCAGCCGGGGTCCAACTGACAACTACCGTTGCCGGCCCATGTCCTCCCAAGCCGAGTACGTCCTCCAAACCGTTGCCAAGCGGGGAATTCGCTTCATCCGCCTCTGGTTCACCGATGTCCAGGGCTTCCTCAAGTCAGTGAGCATCAGCCCGGCCGAGCTGGCCACAGCCCTCGAGGAGGGCATGACATTCGACGGTTCCGCCATCGACGGGTACGCCCGGGTGCAGGAAGCCGACATGCTGGCCAAGCCGGATCCGTCGACATTCCAGATCCTCCCCTGGCGGCCAGACCACCAGGTCGCCTCCATGTTCTGCGACATCCTCACGCCGGATGGCGAACCGTTCCCCGGCGACCCGCGCTTCGTGCTCAAACGCAACCTCCGCCGTGCTGCCGAACTCGGCTACTCGTTCTACGTCGGGCCCGAGCTCGAGTTCTTCTACTTCAAGGACTCCTCGCCCGAACCGGAAGTGCTCGACCGGGGCGGCTACTTCGACCTCACTCCGCTCGACGTCGCCCAGGAATATCGTCGAACGACCATCAACGTCCTCGAGCAATTGGGGATTCCTGTCGAGTACTCCCACCACGAGGTCGCACCCAGCCAACACGAGATCAATCTGCGGTACACGGACGCCCTCACGATGGCCGACAACGTGATGACGTACCGACTGGTCGTGAAGCAAGTGGCGATGGAGCACGGCATCTACGCCACGTTCATGCCCAAGCCTCTGGAAGAACACGATGGATCCGGGTTCCACATGCACCTCTCGCTCTTCCAGGGCGAGACCAACGCGTTCGCCGAGCCCGGGGCCGAGCACGAAGTGTCGAAGACCGGCGAGGCTTTCATTGCGGGCCTCATCGAGCACGCCCCGGCGATGACCGCCGTCACCAACCAGTGGGTGAATTCCTACAAGCGACTGGTCGAGGGCTTCGAGGCCCCGATATTCGGCTTCTGGGCTCACGACAACCAATCGGCGCTGGTCCGGGTCCCGCGGGTCAAGGCCAACAAGCCATCCAGCACGCGCGTTGAGTACCGATCTCCTGACGCCGCCTGCAACCCCTATCTGGCATTCAGTGTCCTCCTGGCGGCGGGGCTCGACGGTATCGAGAGCAATCGTCAGATTCCCTCTCCCGTCTCCGAGAACGTCTTCGACCTCGCTCCTCATCAACGGGCCGAACGTGGCATCCAGCGGCTGCCCGAGACGCTGTCTCATGCCCTCGATCGGCTCGAGAGCTCGCCTTTGATGGCTGAGGCGCTCGGCGAGCACGTGTTCAACTGGTTCTTGCGAAACAAGCGCAAGGAGTGGGACAGGTACCAACACCACGTTTCACGATTCGAGCTCGAGCACTACCTTCCCATCTTGTGAACGTCGCGATTCACCCCGCCGAACCCTCCTCGGAACTCGACGGGGCCCTGGCCCTCGCCCGCATCGACGCTGTGGGCATCGAGGAGCATCAGCTCGACAAGCTCGAGGCCCTCGACTCCTTCGAGGTGCTCGTCCTGGAGCTCGCCGACGAGCCGCTTCGTCGGGTGCGACTGGGGCGACGGGTGGCCGAGGACTCCGGTATCCCCATCCTCCTGGTTGCCGGCGTGGATCAGCTTCCGCTGATCGCGGATGAGACGTTCTACAGCGACCTCGTGACAGCGCCGCCTCATCCCATCGAATTGCAGGTGCGACTCCATCGCCTCACCCGCTCGGAGAGCGAGGAGGACGTGCTGGCCTTCGACGATCTCCTGATCAATCTGGCGACGTATCAAGTGACCATCGCCGGTAAGCCGGTCGACATGACCTACATGGAGTATCAGCTTCTGACGTTCTTCGTCGAGAACCGGGGGCGGGTGTGGAGCCGAGAGCAGCTTCTGTCGAAGGTCTGGGGTTACGACTACTACGGCGGGGCCCGGACAGTCGACGTCCACGTTCGGCGTCTTCGGTCGAAGATCGGTGAGGAACGCAGCCACTGGATCACGACGGTTCGATCCGTCGGGTATCGATTCGGCTGACGTCAGTACCCGGCGGCGACTCTCGCTCTCGTCGCTCGCCAGCCGGCCCGCCATGCGGCCGGGATCGCCTCGTCCACTGATCGAACCCGGGCCTTGGCAGCTGTCAGGTTGGCTCCCGCATCGACGGCCCAGACTGCGGCAAGCACATTGCCTGACTCCAATGCCAGAGCGGCTGCCCGGTTGGCCGAGTCCTCGCTGTCGCGGGCTTCGGCATCGGCAGCCAAGAGGTCGCAGGCAATTCCCGTCCAGCCTGCCAGCCGTGCTTCCTCGGCCAGCTCCGGCAGGTCAACCCGCCCCGCGCCGGCTCGAGATGCGACTCCCAGCGCGGTCAGCTGCCAACGCCGACCCCCTGGTGGAGAGAGTTCCACGGCCAGCTCCGCCTCGGCGAGGGCGTCATCAGCTTCACCGGCAACGAGAAGGGCTCGCGCCAGCAACGCCCGGGCAGCGTTTTCCCAAGCGGGCACCTGATGCATGACGATTCCGAGAAGACGCCGCCCGGCCGCCACGCCTGCCTCTCTCTGGCCATATGTAGGGAGCGCCTCCGCCAGCGCCAAGGTCCCCAGATACACCGGGCCCTCAACCCCAATGCGACGACCCAACGCGATGGCTTCCTCAGCTGCCTGGAGTCCTCGCTGGGCATGCCCGGCTCCGAACAACGCTCGCGCCCACCACGCCAGCAGGTCAGATCTCGGTCCGTCACGGAGCTCGGCAGTCACCAATGACTCGAACAGCTCCGTGGCGTCCTCCATACGTCCTTGGTCGGTAGCGAGCCAGCCCCGGTTGTAGGCCGAGAAGTACTCCTGCTGGGCAGAACTGGTCTTGGCCAGGAGATCGAGGCCTTGGTCAAGCAGCCCTTGCGAATCGGCCGGTCGCCCGAGCCGGGCCATGACCCGGCCGTGCAAGGTCAGCAGCGAGCCCCGCTTCGCTCCCGCGACATCTTTCATCGCCAGGGTCAAATACCGGTCAGCTTCGACCGGGTCCTGTCGATCGTCGGCCACCGCCGCCGCGAATCCCAAAGCATCGACCTTGAGGTCACCATCCAGCATCGAGATGGCTCTGTCGAGGTGGTGAGCGGCTTCGTCTGACGAGCCGTCCAGTCTGAGGCACCGCGCCAGGCCGAGTTCGATGCGGCCGTTGGTCCGAAGGTCGATTTCGGTCACCTGTTCCGACGCTTCGTGCGCGAGCAGGAGCAATTCATGTGCCTCGCCTTCAGCGCCGTCGGCCAACGCCGAGAGACCCGCCTCGGTCAAGAGGGGGAGCGACTCATCGAAGCGGCGCGCCCGGGCCAAATAGGTGCCAACCAGCCCCGGGGCCAACCCTGCTGCCGCGGCCCCGTCGGCCAGATGGCCGTAGAGCTCGGTCATTCGCATCGGCTTGAGGGCGCTGACGTCGACGGTGTCGGACGCCACGACTCCACCAGGGTTCTGCTCCAGGAACCCCCGTTCCGTCAGATGGTCAAGGCGATCCAGCGCTTCGTCCGGTGTCGAACCGAGAATGTGGGCAACCTCTTTCAACTCCAGAGCGCGGCCGGCCAGGGCCACCGCTTCCACGAGTCGCCGATCTGGCCCTTCCAGCTGCCGGACCACCCCAAATGAGGATGCCGGGCGAGCCCGGAGCGGCAATTCGACGACCAACTGCGAGCCGTTCCAGGATGCTCCACCATCGGCGGCGAGCTGGTCGATGAAGGGAAACAGCAGCCGAGGGACACCGCCAGTTGCGTCGACGAGCGCCACAGCCGCGGCAGGCTCCGCGATTGCTTCCAGATCGATCGTCGTCAACGGCTCGATGGTCATGTCCAGCACAACGGCCAGGGATGCGGCACGACGTCGCAACGTCCGCAGCGGCTTCGACAGCGACGGCTCAGCGGTCAGCACGACCAGGGTCGGCTGCTCAGCCAGCTGGCGAAGAACTCGGCCGAGCGACGTTGCGTCAGCGCGGTGTGCCGCCTCGATGACGAGCACATCGAGATCACGCTCACCCAGACCCAGTTGACGGCCCACCTCGCCAGGTAGGAGTCCAGAGTCTGGGTACGCAAGGGCGGTCGCGACCGACAGTCCGGCAGCCTGTGAGCGGAGCGCCGCCTCGCTCGCCAGCCGGCCGAGACCATGGCCGGGCCGACCCATGAGGGTCATCACCGCGCTTCGCCCCTGGTCCACGATTCGCACCGTGTCGTCGAACGCCGCGATGAAGCCGGTTCGTCCAACGAGCGGCCTCGTGGTGGCGGCCGACTGCGCAGCCTGCGGACCGTCCAGTGTCGGGTCCTGTCGCAAGATGGCTTCCTCGAGAGCCTGCAATTCAGAACCCGGGTCGAGGCCCAGCTCCTCGACCAAGTACGTGCGGGCCCGCCGGTAGGCCTCGAGGGCGTCCGCCTGACGGCCTGATCGGTACAGCGCCAGCATCAGCGAGGCCCACAGGTCCTCCCGAGCCGGAGCATCAGCGACCCAACCGGCCAGTTGCTCGACGAGCTCACGATGGTGGCCTCGGGCCAGCTCGGCCCGGGCCAGCAGCTGGCGGGCTGCCCACCGTGCTTCGTCCATCCGAGACCGGAATCCGTCCAAGAACGTGGCGTGGGCCAGGCCGTCAGCAACCGGTCCACGCCACCAACGCAGCGCTTCACTGAGACGAGCTGCAGCAACGCCGGCGGATCCCTCATCGAGATCGCGGCGTGCCTGAGCGACCTCGTCCTCGAACCGGAAGGCATCAACCGACGCCCGCTCCAGGGAGAGGAGGTAGCCGGGCCGTCGAGTCAAGACGGCTTCGCTCTCCCCCAGTGCCCTTCTGAGACGCGACACGTAGACCTGAACCGTGTTGACAGCGGTAGTAGGCGGCTCGCCCTCCCACACTGCGTCGATGATCCGATCGATGGCGACGACCTCCCCCGGATTCAGCGCAAGCAGAGCCAAGAGAGTCGTGGGACCCCTTCCCCCCAACGAGACCGCCTCATGGTCCCGGTGTGCCTCGACAGCACCGAGCAGGCGTACGTCGATCACGATGTGCCGATCACCTGGCGGCGATCACTTCGATCTCCACGTGGAAGCCGGCGGGCAAGGCCGCCACCTGGAACGCTGACCGAGCGGGCGGCGCGGCACCCACGTACTCGGCGTAGATGCCATTGACGGTGGCATAGTCCCCGATGTCCGTCATGAAGATGGTGGTCTTGACGAGGTCGGCGAATGTCAGTCCCACGTCGCCGAGGATTCCCTGCAGATTCTCCATGATCTGCCGGGTCTCGGACGCCGCATCCCCGACGAGCTTGTCTCCGGTCGCCGGATCGAACGCGACCTGGCCGGAGATGAAGACGAGGCCCGCAGCTTCGACAGCAACGGAGTACGGCCCGATGGCGGCGGGGGCAGAGGGTGTTTCGAGTGTTGTGCGCACGCAGCGGAAGCTAGCCAAAACGTGCGTGGTGCGGGGTGGTCACTGGCTCGCTTCGCTCGCAGGCCGGAGGCCGGAGGCGGAAGGCCGGAGGCGGGCTACGGGCCGACCGGGTTACGAGTTACGAGTTACGAGCTGAACGCTGCGGGCAGCGGGCTGCGGGCTGCGGGCTGCGGGCTGCGAGCTGCGAGCTGCGAGCTGCGAGCCGAGCGATCAGCTGAAGCTGTTGCCGCAGCCGCAGGAACGAGTGACGTTGGGATTCTCGATGGCGAAGCCGGCGCCCATGAGCCCGTCCTTGAAGTCGAGCGTCGCACCGCGCAGGTGCTCGACCGACTGACCGTCCACGAGGACACGCACGTCGTTGTCGAATCTCTCGACGACGTCGGCAGCGTCGGTGGCGCTGTCGAAGTACATCTCGTACGAGAAGCCAGAGCAGCCACCGGGCCGAACGGCCATACGCAGCGCCAGACTCGGATCGCCTTCAGCGTCGATGAGCTCGCGCACCTTCGCAACGGCATTGGGTGTGAGGGACACGGCTCGGGTGGGTGTCTTGACTTTGGTGTTGATGCTGAGCAACTGCTCCATGCCGGGAAGTATACCCAGCGTGGCAATTTGCACTATCCCGATAGTGAGAAGCCCAAACCTACGATTGGACGATGGTCACCAGGGAAGTCATTGAGTCAGCACTCCGAGGAGTTCTGGATCCAGAGCTCGGTTCAGATGTCGTGGATCTCGGGATGGTCCGGGAGGTCATCATCGACGGCACCACCGTCACGATCCTGCTGGCACTGACCATCGCCGAGTGCCCGATGCGCAACCAGATCGAGTCGGACACCCGCCGCAAGCTGCTCGCCATCGACGGCGTCGACGAGGTCGTCGTCCAGGTGACTGCCATGACCAAGCAGCAGCGAACTGATCTGATGTCCACAGCTCGCTTTCGGGCTCGCGAGCGCGCCGAGCCGACTCGGGTCAACCCGACGACCCGAGTCATTGCGGTCGGGAGTGGCAAGGGCGGCGTCGGCAAGTCGAGCACCACGGTCAACCTGGCCATGGGCATCGCCGACCTCGGATTCCGGGTCGGGGTGCTGGATGCTGACATCTGGGGGTTTTCGATTCCCCGAATGCTCGGGATCGACGAGCGACTCGAAGCGTCGGAGGATCGTGTCATCCAGCCCGCCCGGTCGCAGGGGCTCGAGGTCGTCTCGACAGGCTTGATCGTCGAGTCTGAGGAAACCGCCCTCATGTGGCGGGGACTGATGCTCTCCAAAGCCCTCGAGCAATTCCTGAACCAAGTTGCGTGGGGCGAGCTCGACTACCTGATCGTCGACATGCCGCCGGGCACAGGTGACATCCAGATGTCACTGTCGAGGCTGTTGCCCCAGGCCGAAATGGTTGTCGTGACAACCCCGCAGCGGGCGGCCCAGAAAGTCGCCATCCGGGTGGCGGACATGGCCCGCCGATCGTTCATGCCGGTTGTTGGGGTGGTCGAGAACATGACGGCATTCGTTGGTCACCACGGGGACCGCTACGAAATCTTCGGTGCAGGCGGTGGCGGGGAGCTGGCCGACGAGCTGGGGGTCCCATTGCTCGGTCAGATCCCTCTTGATCCGTCTGTGTCGATCGGCGGTGACACCGGCTCGCCCGCTGTGCGTGGCCAGGGACCCGCGGCCGAGGCATGGCAGGCCCTGGCAACCCGCGTCATCGAAGCAGTTCCACCATCGATGGATGAGACATGCACAGCCCGGATCGCCAGGCTCTTTGACGATCTCGACCGCGTCCCGGCCGGGGGCTAGTCACATCGGGCAAACCTCAAACGGTTCGCTACTTTCTGCGGTCGTCTGCCGATACTGATAGGGAACGTGCCAGAGGTTGAGGGGAGCTGGGAGGCGAACCCCAGCCTTGCTGGGGGACAGCAGAGGTGGACCGGCCATGGGCCGGTCCGTCCGCGTCTGGAGCAAAGCTCCGAACGGCCTACCGACAGAGGGACGTGACGAGCGGCGTCGGATTGATGGCCGCTCCCCCACCCGGGTGATACTCGAAGTGAAGGTGCGGGATGTGGGATGGGGCGTTGCCCGTGGTTCCGACGTATCCGAGCAGAGCACCCGGGGCCACGGACATGCCTTCGAACACTCCTGCAGCCCAGCTGTCGAGGTGCGCGTAGTAGAACTCGTCTCCGCCGGTCCCTCGCAGCCACACCGTGATCCCGCCCAGCGAACTGCTCCCGAGCCGCCGAATGGTCCCTGCCTCGATGGCAACCAGCGGCGTCCCTCTGGCAGCCAGCATGTCAACGCCCTGATGCGTCCGGCCCCCTGATCGCGGCGCTCCCCAGGTATCGGTGAAGGAGTGAGGCCCGGCGACCGGACAGGTCTGCGACGGCGCAGGAGGAATCGTCGTAGTCGTGGTCGTGGAGTCATCGGTGACCGTGGTGGTGGTTGAGTTGGCGTCAACGGTGGAGGTCGTTGTAGAAGCGCCCGGGTCGACCGTGGATGTCGTCGTCGAGGACGCAGCAGCCGCTTCGGCTTCGGCCCGGCGACGTTCCTCCTCAGCCCGACGTCGAGCTTCTTCCTCGGCACGCCGAGCAGCCTCGAGCTCAGCCTCACGCTGGGCAACGAGATCCAGGTATTCGATCTGGGCAGCCTGCAGTTCCAGCAGTAGCTCGGTGGCCGTGGCTTCGAGCGCCGCCACCAGCACAGTGTGGTCCGCCCTCACGTCGCTGAGCGAGCTGCGCTGCCGTTCGAGCTCGGCTTCCTGTGCCTCGAGCCCACGCACGAGCTCCAGGTCCTCGCTCGCAACCACATCGAGGTAGCCAAGGCCCGCACCCGCATCATCCAGCGATGTAGCCACCAGCAGCGAGCTCAGCTGACCGCCGGCAGCCCTCATGTAGATCTCCACTGCCCGTTCTGTCACGATCTCGCGAGTCGCACCCAGCTCGAAGTCCAAGTTCTGCACCGCGAGGGCGAGACGGGAAAGCTGTGTCTCGAGAACGTAGGACTCAGCAAGAGCTTCCTCGTACTGGGCGGTCAGTTCGTCTGCGCGGAGCTGGGCTGCGGCGAGCCGGGCCTCAGCCGCTGCCACATCTTCCTCTGAGACTGCGGCGCGGGCTGGCGCCAACGCTGGTGTCGCCGCCGCCGCGATCAACACCAACGCCAGGGCGACACGGAGTTTCATCGCACGACCATCTCGACGATCGCTGACCAGAGATCAGCCTCCTCCGAGAAGCCCACAACCTGCTCATCGTGCAGTTTGCGCAGGTGGGCCGCCACTGACATCGCAGCCAACGGATGGAGCTCTCGATCGACGTCGGCGTAGACCCGCTCGACGACCTCCCCGACGGTGCCATCGCCGGCTCGCACTGCGTCGACAATCTGCTGTTCCCGATCGAGCCGATGCTCGATGTAGTGATCGATCACCTCTGCCGGATTGTCGATCCGCGGGCCATGTCCTGGCAAGAGCAACGCCGCTCGCAAGCCGGCCACTCGCTCCAGCGACCGGAGGTAGTCACCCATGTGCTGCACCATCACGGTGGATCCGCCAATGATGTGATCCCCGGTGAACAGGGTCGGGCCTGCCTGAAAGCACAGGTGGTCGTCACTGTGACCGGGAGTCGCTATGACAGTCAGCGAATCACTACCGACCTGAACCTGGTCGCCGTCCTCCAGCTTCTCATCCGGAACGAAACCGTGGCCGGCGGCGTACCCGAACGTCGACACGCCCAACTCGGCAGCCAACGGTGCGGCGAGAGGCGCATGGTCGACGTGGGAATGGGTCACTACCACCGCCACAGGCCGCTGGGACGCAATGGTCGAGTGGATGGCGGCGAGGTGTTCATCGATGATCGGGCCGGGATCGATCACCACAACGTGGTCGTCCGAGCTGACCACGTACGTGTTGGTGCCTGGGCCGGTGAAGGGCCCGGGGTTGGGCGCCAACAACGTCTCGATGTTCACGGATCGATCACCACGACCCGATCGGCGAGTCGGCGAGCGACGATCTGGCGAATGGTCTCCCTGACCGGTGAGACCATGAGTGAGAAGCCGACTGCGTCGGTCAGAAATCCCGGTGTCAGCAGCAGCGCCCCGCCGAAGAGGATCATGGCGGCGTGGGCGAGCTCGCGATTGGGCAGCTCTCCTCGACCGAAGGTGTCACGAACGGCCTGCCAGGCACGCGTGCCCTGCCGGCGCAGCAACCAAGCTCCGAGCACCCCGGTGACGAGGACGATGCCGATCGTGACGCCGAGTCCGATGCGGTCCTGCAGGAACACGAGCAGCATCAGCTCAACGAGCGGAACGACGACGAAGGCCAGAACGAGCATGCGATCAGAGTACCGGGGGCCGGTACTCTGCTCGGATGCTGGCGGATCTCCCCTCAGTGGACCGGCTGGCCCGGTCCCTCGACGCCTCGTTGCCCGACCCGATCCGGATCGAGATCGCCCGACGGGCGATCGACACTGCCCGCACCCTCCTGGAGGCGGACGAACCTGCGGATGCCGGTGCGTTGGCCGACGCAGAGGCAGCGCAAGCATCTGCCCGGCGGCTGAGAGTCCTGGTGAATGCCACCGGCGTGTTGCTGCACACGAATCTCGGCCGGGCGCCCATTCACGAAGAAGCCGCCGCAGCCATGCGAGCGGCCGCCGAGGGATACTCGAACCTCGAGTTCGACCTCACGACCGGCAAGCGCGGTGGCCGTGGACGCTATGTCGGGGAGTTGGTCGGCGTGCTCACCGGGGCCGAGAAGACGCTGGTCGTCAACAACAACGCAGCCGCCCTCTACCTGACGCTCGTGGCCTTGGGTCGAGGCGGCAGAGTGCCTGTTTCGAGAGGCGAATTGATCGAGATAGGTGGTTCGTACCGGCTGCCCGAGCTGATGTCAGCCTCGGGCGTGGAGTTGGTCGAGGTGGGAACGACCAACCGAACACACTTCCGCGACTTCGAGTCGGTTGACGACGCCGCCCTCCTGCTGAGGGTTCATCCGTCGAACTATCGCGTCCAGGGATTCGTCGATGAAGTGCCTCTGGCCGCGATGGGCGATTTGGCCGCAACCCGCAACATCCCGCTCGTGTTCGACGTCGGATCCGGCCTCCTCGATCAATCCACCCCGTGGATCACGGGACCCACGCCGAGTTGGCTCACAGGCGAACCCGATGTCAGGCAGTCGCTCATCGACGGTGCTTCGGTGGTGACCTTCTCCGGCGACAAGCTGCTCGGAGGGCCACAAGCCGGACTTCTCGCCGGATCAGCTGATCTCATCAACGAGATCAGCAGCCATCCAGTTGCGCGGGCAGTCCGTCTCGACGGCCCCCGGAGTGCCGCCCTCATGGCGACTCTCGAGCTCTACGCCAGCGGTCGAGGCGCCGAGATCCCGTTTTGGGCCATGGCGCTCGAGTCGGAGCAGGCCCTTCGAGTCAGGCTCGCCGCAGTGGCAAACAGGTGCTCGGCCCCCACGATGATCGTTGCCGGCGAAAGCCACCCCGGTGCCGGATCGGTGCCAGGAATGACCGTCCCGAGCCCAGTGCTCGCCGTTGACACCTCGGCGGACTCCGCCTGGTGGCAACTCCTCGAACGCGGGATCGTGGCCACCCGACGAGACGGTCGGCTGGTGTTGGACCTCCGCACCGTGCCATCCAGGTCGGACGCGGTCGTCGCAGAGGCGCTGGCAGCCCTCTGATGCCGGTCGTCGGAACGGCCGGGCACGTCGACCACGGGAAGTCGACGTTGATCGAACGTCTCACCGGTCGCGATCCAGACCGATGGACCGAGGAGAAGCGCCGAGGCCTCACCATCGACCTGGGATTCGCGTGGGCCGATGTCAACGGCACAGAAGTCTCATTCGTCGATGTGCCTGGCCATGAGCGCTTCGTCAAGAACATGCTGGCCGGGATCGAATCGGTGGATGCGGCGATGCTCGTGGTGGCCGCCGACGAGGGTTGGATGCCGCAGACTGAAGAGCACGCCGTCGTGCTCGACCTCCTCGACATCGAGCGCGTCATCGTGGTGCTGACGAAGGTCGACAGAGTGGACTCGACCGATGTCGTCAAAACCGCCATCGCCTCGAAGCTCGCGGGTCTGCGCTACGAGAATGCCTCGATCGTCGAGGTCTCGTCGATCGAGGGCACTGGCCTCGACGCGCTCCGGGAGAGCCTCAGCGAGATCGTCGGGGGCATCGAAGACGTCGGCCCACCGACGCCACATCTCTGGATCGACCGATCCTTCAGCGTGCGGGGATCCGGCACAGTCGTCACCGGAACCCTCCAAGGCGGGTCGATCTCATTGGACGATCCAGTAGTGCTCCAGCCTCCTGGAATGGCTGCTCGCATCCGGGCAATTCAGAGTCATGAGCGCTCCGTCGAGAACGCAGCACCGCGACGCCGGGTTGCTCTCAACCTCGGTGGCGTCAGTCGCGAGGAGGTGTCACGCGGAACCCTGCTCACACTTGGACACACCTGGCGGATGAGCGAGAGGACCCTCGTATCGGTGCGACCGGCCCGGTACGCCGAGCTCGACGACCGAGGCGCATATCAGCTTCACATGGGCACAGGAGCCTGGCCGATTCGCGTGCAGCTCATCGACGAGACCGCAGCCGTCCTGCACCTCGACCGGCCTGCTCCGATGCTCTTCGGTGCCCCGTTCATCATCAGGGAGACCGGGCGGCGCCTTGTCGTAGGGGGCGGGCGAGTTCTCGATCCAGCGCCGCCTCGCCGTCGCGTGGATCTCGTGGCAGCCGCCGATCGCCTTCGGATCGCTCGCACTCCCGACGATGCCGCAGCCGCGTTGCTCGAGGTTCGCCGAGTAGATCGGGCGGAGTCACTGGCTCGCGACACCGGCGGGGGAACGGTCGACGGTGCGACGGCACTGGGTCGCGACCTGTATTCCGTCACCGCATCCGCCGCACTCCGCCAACGCGGTGAA
>CAJHYJ010000081.1_pt1 | contig 12845 bp, 8 predicted proteins | sample 9198711 | NCBI WGS metagenome assembly CAJHYJ01 (sample SAMEA7708361, study PRJEB35096) | sediment metagenome | biome: marine neritic benthic zone biome [ENVO:01000025]; feature: sediment [ENVO:00002007]; material: shallow marine sediment [ENVO:03000034] sea grass bed [ENVO_01000059] ...
ATCACCGCAACCGGTGAGCAGGTCAACAACAAGTTCGACCAGGTGCAGTCCGCACTCAGCGGCGCCTAGTTGAAAAGACCGATCCAATCGAAAGGGCCCTCCGGGGCCCTTTCTCTATTCCGCGATCCGCGATCCGCGATCCGCGATCCGCGATCCGCGATCCGCGATCCCGAAGCCGGAAGCCTGAGGCCTGAGGCCTGAAGCCCTACGCGCCGAAGAAGTTGCGCCAGACGGAGATGGCTGCAGGTCCGGCGAGCACGATCAGCATCGACGGGAAGATGCAGACAACCAGCGGGAACACGAGCTTCACCGGAGCCGCAAACGCCTTCTCCTGGGCACGCTGACGACGCTTGACGCGCATCTCTTCGGCCTGCACTCGCAGCACCCGGGAAATCGTCACACCAAACGCCTCTGCCTGAATCATCGCCATGAGGAACGAACGAAGCTCGTCCACGTCGAGGCGATCCATGAGGTGACGCATGGCTTCCCTTCTGGCCACGCCGACTCGGGTCTCCTGCAGCATGCGGAAGAACTCTTCTGAGAGTGACCCGGGCACGGTTTCGACCACACGAGCCAGCGCTGCATCGAAGCCCAGGCCCGCTTCCACGCTGATGACCAAGAGGTCCAGAACATCGGGGAGAGCCTTGCGCACGGATTCGGCGCGTTCGTCGATGCGCCGCTCGAGGAGAGCTGACGGTCCAAAGAAGCCGACGCCGACGGTGAGCACCAACAACAGGACGTTGGTCAGCAGGTCGGGCTGCAACCGCTGCAGCAACAGCACGTAGACGATGATCCCGACGATGGCACCGAGCAGTCGGATCACTGCCCACGCATTGGCATCGAACCGATTGGACATGCCGGCGTGCACGAGTTTCTTTTGAGTTCGCTCGATCCACCCAGCTGGGGTGAATCGGGCGACGAAACCACCGAGGCCCAGAATGATCGGCGCAATCGCGCGTTCGCTCAACGGTTTGGACAGTGTCTCAGAACGCAGCGCTTCTCGCCCGTACACAGCCAACCGATCCGTTTGGGTCTTCTGAGCACGGAGAACGCCCAACCCGGCCCAAAGGATCAGGGCAGCAGCGGCGATCCCGACGATGACGGCGGCGGTGAATGGGGTGAAGTTCATATCTCGATATCCACGATCTTGTTGAGCCAGATGATGCCGGAGATCATCAAGACACTCCCTATCACGATGGCGATGATTCCGACCACGTCCTCGAACAGCACCGTCAGGTAATCAGGGTTGGTGAGCAGCAAGTAGCCGGCCAAAGCGAACGGCAACGACCCGAGGATGATTGCCGAGATTCGACCCTCAGCCGTCAATGCCCGAACGTCACGGCGCAACCGGTTTCTCTGCAACATCGTGTCAGCGACCGTGGTCAGGACCTCGGCGAGGTTACCGCCGACCTCACGCTGGATCTCGATGGCCATGACCGACCACGCGAAGTCCTCAGACTGCGTTCGTTGTGCAATGCCCTCCAAGGCATCGACGACCTGGCGGCCCAGTCTGATTTCGGCGATCGCTCGGCCGAATTCGCGACGGGTCGGATCCGAGGTTTCTTCGGCTACGGCCTCGATCGCTTGAAGCAACGAATATCCGGCTCGGAGCGATGTGGCGAGCAAACTCAGGGTGTCCGGCAGCTGGTCCTCGAACCGGCGGCGTTCGCGGTTACCGATGACCTGCACTCCGAATGCCAGGACCAGCAGAGAGATGACCAGCGCCACGGCACCCGGAATCACCGATCGCGTCAGGGCGCCAACGACGAGCCCGACGAGCACGGATGCGATCACGCCACCGACGAGCGCCTCTCCACCCGAGAGTGGGATGTTCGCTTGCTCGAGGGTTGCGTTCAACGCCGCCAAGAATCCGCGACGTTCCGCCGCCGCCTCAGCTCGCTGCGAGAAGCGATTGAGGATCGGGATTCTCTCGAGGAATGACTTCTTCTCTTCAGGACCACCGCGGTCGCCTCCGTACGCCCGGAGCCTGCCGCCGAACTGTTCGGCCGCGGGATCACCAGCGGGAACGAAGAGGAGGAAGACCAGGGCAATCACTGCGATCGCGACCGCCCCGACACCAAGCAGTGCGAGCGTCCCGATCGGCAGAGGGAGATTGGTCTCGATCGTCCGTGTCGCAGCCGGTGCAAACGTCACAGTGGTGGTGGTGACCGCTTCCCGAATGACGAATCCAGGCACGGCCGTTGCCGACGTGGATTGGAACCCCTGATATCGAACCCGGAATTCGACGTCCGTAGTGAGCGATTGCCGAGCGTTGAACCGAAGAACCAACTTGTTGTCGATCTCGCGCTTGATGTCGCTGTAGAGACCGGACAGCTGGGATGGCTCCGGGGTCGTCAGGAAGAGACCGTCCGTGGCGCCCACGATCTGACGCAGAGGATCAGGATCGAACGCCGGCGTCTCGATGCCGATTGCAAAGACACGAGCACCGACCTCCTCCGCCGCGGCGAGTGCCGTCTCCAAGGAACCCTGGCTGCCGTCATCGGCTCCATCGGTCAACAGAATGATGTTCGGCTGGAAATCGGCTGACCGACCCCGCCGATACAGCGAAGACGCTTCGATGATTGCGTCGTACAGAGCCGTGTCTCCCCGAGCCTCGAGATTCTCGATGCGTGGCAGCAGCACCGCCGAGTTCTCGGTGAAGGGGGCCAACAGGGTGACCTCGTCATCGAACGTGATCAAGGAGATGAAGTCCTGAGGACGTTTCTCTGTGATGAACGTGCGCGCGGCATCCTGCGCGGCAACCAGCGCATCGTTCTGGCGCATGGAACCGGACGTGTCGATGAGTAGCACCACACCAACATCAACAGCGCTCTCTTCGATCGTGGTCACTTCCACGTCGGGAACAACGACGCCGTCCTCGAGCACAACCACCTCGGAGGGGTCGATTGACTCGAAGTTCTGGAATTGGACAACCATCGTCGTCCTGCCGTCGTCGCGATAGCGGGTGGTGTTGATGTCGACGATCTCGATGTCGGGCGGCGCGTCTTGCGCGAGTACGGGCAAGGCCCCAAGGGCCATGACCGAAACCAGGGCGAAGAGCAGCGCGCGGCGTCGCATCACCAGACTGTCTTCTGCTTCTGACGCGCGAAAGGCTCGGGGTCGAAGAGGTCGGCCGGGACAGAGATGCCCAAGTCGGTGAGTCGGCTCGAGAAGCTAGGACGGATGCCGGTCGCCTTGAGATGGCCCTGGTAGCGGCCATCGTCATCGACACCCATGCCGAAGTCGAACAGGAACAGGTCCTGCAGGGTGATCACGTCGCCCTCCATGCCCTCGACCTCGGTGATGTGGGTCACACGGCGCGTTCCGTCACGGAGCCGGGCAGTGTGCACGATCAAGTCGACCGCAGACGCGACCTGCTCACGAATGGCTCGGACCGGGAGGTCGAAGCCTGCCATGAGCACCATCGTCTCGATACGAGACAGCGTGTCACGCGGGGAGTTCGAGTGAACCGTGGTCAGCGAGCCGTCGTGACCCGTGTTCATGGCCTGGAGCATGTCCAAGGCCTCGCCACCGCGAACCTCACCCACGACGATGCGATCGGGGCGCATACGAAGTGAGTTGCGAACGAGATCTCGAATCGTGACCTGACCCTTGCCTTCCAGGTTGGCGGGCCGAGACTCGGTGCTGAGGACGTGCTCCTGCCGCATCTGCAGCTCAGCCGCGTCCTCAACCGTCACGATGCGCTCATCGTCAGGGATGTACGACGAAACAACGTTGAGCAGCGTCGTCTTACCGGAGCCGGTTCCGCCCGAGATGATGACGTTCATCCGGCCGAGCACACAGGCAGCCAGGAAGTCGGCGACTCGCTTGTCGAACGTCCCGAAGGCAATCAGATCCTCCTCCATCAGAGGATCAACGGCGAACTTACGAATGGTCAGGAAGGGCCCGCCAATGGCCAACGGGTGAATGATGGCGTTGACACGAGAGCCGTCAGGCAGACGGGCGTCCACCATTGGCGTGGCCTCGTCCACACGACGGCCGACCTGGCCGACGATTTTGTCGATGATCCGACGGAGGTGGGTTTCGTCGACGAATCGGATGTCACTGCGGGTGATTCGGCCGGCCTTCTCGAAGTAGACCTGGTGCGGACCGTTGACCATGACCTCAGTGATCTCTGCGTCTTGCAGCAGCGGATCGATCGGGCCGTACCCGAGGACGTCCGAGGCAATCTCAGCCAGGAGCTGAGAACGGTCGGCCGCGCTGAGCGGCACTGTCTGTTCTTGATCGAGCGCCCATTCGAGCATCTCCGTGACGCGCAGCCGCAGCTCCGCATCGGACATCTGACGGTCGTAGAGCGTTGGGCCGAGTTCCTCGACCACTCGGAAGTGCAGTTTTCCGCGGAGGTCTTTGAAGACGCCTTCGCGCTCGCCCCCCAGCGCTCCATCCGAAGCGGTCCGGCTCTTGGCCGCCGCAACTCTTTCAGACAGCGTTGCCATGGTGTCCTCCTAGTCCTACCGCCACCGGCGCTTGCCGTCCGAGCCAGTCGCGGTCGCCCCTACGACCAGCTTTGCGACCGACTCGAAGCCACGGGCCACCTTCGACCTCGGTGCCGTCTCCACTACGGGACGCCCCTCATTCACCGAGGCAGGTACCAGCCCGTCGGAAGGCACCGACGCAGCGATCTTCATTTTCAATGACTCTTCGATTTGTCCTTCGTCCAGGCGCGCTTTGGCGTTGCTGCGGTTCAGCACCAGCTGGATCTTCGAGGACGGATACTTGAGGAGGCGCAGCGTCTCCAATGCCAACTTGGCGTTCTTGACCGAAGGCAGGTCCATGTCAACGACGAACAACACCTGATCAGCGCGCTCCAGCAGTGACAACAGCAGCTCGTCGAGCGATGACGCAGTGTCGACGATGATGTAGTCGAAACGATTACGAAGTTGCTCGACCAGTTGGACCATCGCCGAGTTGGTGATCTCATCGGCGAAGACCGGCTCGAGCGGCGCTGCCAGCACACGAAGGCCACTGGGATGGCGGGTGAGCATGGATTCGAGCATCGAATCATCGAGACGCTCGATCTCCTGTGCGGCATTCACGACTGTGTGGCGCGGCTCGAGTTGCAGCACCAAGCAGACATCGCCGAACTGCAGATCGGCATCGACGACCACAACTCGATCAGGATCGTGCATTTGGCTCACGAGCATCGCCAAGTTCACGGCGGTGACCGTCTTGCCGGACCCACCCTTGGCTGACACGACCGCAATGACCTTGCCTTGCGACATGGGCGGCAGTTCCGCTGCAGGAGGGGGTGCGGCCGGCGCCGGCGACCGCTGGCCGACTCCGGCGAGGATCTCTCGAACGTCTCCTTCAGTCAGCGGTGCCTCGACGACATCCTTCAATCCAACCCGAAGGGCCGCCTTGAGCAGAGGAGCAGTGATTGTTCCAGCCACGAGAATGATCGGTAGTCCAGGATCGATTTCCAACAGCAGGCCGTAACCCTCGATGCCGGCATCGTGAGCGTTGGACGGACCGAGGATGATGAGATCGGCGACGCCTGCTTCGACTGCTCGTTGCACGTCGGCAACCGAGCGAGCCAAGGTCGCTTCTCCGTCGAACAGACGTTTCGCCTGGTCGAGGAACTCCTCGTCGCTGTCTACGACGACAACGTTGAGGTTTGTCAGGTCACTCGCCACGCCTCACCTCTGTTGGAGGAAGTCCTCCAGCTCCTGCAGTCTCGGGAACAGGACCTTGAGGATACCGAGGTCCTCGAACAAGGTTTCAATGATCACGCCGTCAGTCGGGGTGATCAAGAAGTCCTCGGGGACCAAGGTGTAATAGGTGGATCCGATTTCCTGAGCGAAGACAAGGCGCTCTGCCTCGTCAGCAGTGACTTCCAGGGTGATGAGACCCGAGTTGCCTCCGGTTGTCTCTTCACCTTCCGCGGCCGGCGTGGCGTCGACGGTTTCCGGGGCATCGTCATCCGGAACGATCTCGGAGCCAATGGCCAAGACCGGCAGGCCCTGCAGCACGAAGCGGGTGATTTGCTTCGACACTGGAGCGAGGGCAACCTCGTCCTCGTCGGTGCCTGTGTCCTCGGGCGGTGTGTCGTCCTCGCCTTCCAGGAACTGCGTGGCATCTTCGACGAACGTCGGATCGATGGCCAAGTCGAGCGTCACGATGATGTTGATCCGGTCGCCAGGCTCGATGAAGCCGGCGACCCCACGGACCTGATCGGCCGAGATGGTGATCGCCTGCTTGCCCTCGGGAATGACCTCGGACAGCGGACGAATCTCGGTGGTGATCTGTACCCACTGATCAGAAGTCAGAATCTGACCTGCGGAGATGGGGCCGGCGGCCACCTGGCCGTCGAGCACTGCAATGAGTTGCTCTTCGGTGGTGATGGCGTTGGTCGGCACGAACTGGGCGTTCTCTTCAGAGAGACCGATGGGCGGGTCACTGGCACTCACCTGGCTCAGCAACAGCGACCCTTCCGAGCCCTCAGCCAACAGGATGTTGGTCCTATAGACAGGTTGGAACTCGAGGCCTTCTGCGGCGGCGTCTTGTGCGCGGTTCAACACCGTGAAGACGGAGTACCCCGCCAGGGCGGCGAGCACGATCGCCACCACCAGTACGAGGGTTCGTCTACCCATGTCTGCTCCCCATTCTCGAAATCGCGTCAGTGACGATGCGCGTCACGTCCTCCCCCTTCGCTCGCAGACCGCGCCAATGTCGCGATCTCCCCCACCGAGGGAGCATCAGACTGGCAGACGGACCGCGTATGTCAAGGAATCGATACCAGTTATCGGTTGCTCTTCCGGGGCCCTTGATGGACTTCTCGAAACGAGCCAGTCAACCGATCACCGGCGACCGATTCCACGCTCCTTGAGCTCCTGCAAAATGGCCTCGAGCGACGAGTCAACGGCAAAGGACGGCTCGTCAGCGCGCTCGTCGACGGTTTCCTTCTCGAACTCGCGCTTCTCGGGGCTGCGACGCCGTGTCGTAGTCGTCTCCCGCATGTTCTGGCGATCCTTCCACTCGGGAAGGGCCTGCTTGATGGAGAGGCTCACTCGGCGACGCTCCTCGTCGACTTCGGTGACCTTGACAGTCACCGCCTGGCCGATCGAGAGCTCCAACTCAGGCGAGTCGACCCGATGCATGGCGATCTCGGACACGTGCACGAGACCTTCCACACCATCGCCGACAGTCACGAAGGCGCCGAACGGGACCGTCTTGGTGACCTTGCCCTGCGCCTCGTCCCCAACGTCGTGGCTGTTGGCAAACTGCACCCACGGGTCTTCTCGGGTCTGCTTGATCGACAGTGAGATTCGTTCACGGTCGCGATCGACTTCCAACACCTTCACCGAGACCTTGTCGCCGACTTTGACGACTTCGGATGGATGATTGACGTGCTGGTATGACAGCTCGGAAACGTGCACGAGGCCGTCCATGCCGCCCAGATCCACGAAGGCTCCGAAGTTGACGACTGAGGAGACGACACCGTCGCGTGCTTCGCCGACCTGCAAGTTGTCGAGGAATCCTTGCCGCTGCTCGGCCTGTGCCTCTTCGAGATGGGCACGCCGGCTCAGGACGACGTTGTTGCGGTTGCGATCCAATTCGATGACTTTCGCCTCGATCTCCTGGCCCACATAGGGGTCGAGGTCGCGAACCCGCCGCAACTCGACGAGGGAGGCAGGCAAGAACCCGCGGAGACCGATGTCCACGATGAGCCCGCCCTTGACGACTTCGATGACCGGCCCGGTCACGGTCGTCCCATCGGCGGAGATCTGCTCGATGCGGCCCCAGGCTCGCTCGTACTGGGCGCGCTTCTTGGAGAGAAGCAAACGACCCTCGTCGTCTTCCTTGTCGAGCACGACGGCCTCGATGACGTCGCCGACAGCAACCACGTCGGAAGGATCCACGTTCTTCCTGATGGAGAGCTCGTTGACGGGAACGAACCCTTCAGACTTGAAGCCGACGTCCACCAATACCTCATCGGAGGTGATGGAAACAACAGTTCCCTGGACGATGTCTCCTTCGCTGAACTCGATCATCGTGTGCTGCAGGGCAGCTTCGAAGTCGTCAGCGATTTCGTCGGGCAACTCTGAGATGCGTTTGGGCACGATTGCAGGACGACCCGGGGCCGGTCTGGCCGGCGCGGCAGCAGTGGCAGGTTCGGCGGCGTCGGCGGCGGGGGCCTCCTCGGCTGCGGGAGCCTCGGTGATCGTGTCTGCTGCCGGAGCCTCACCAGCGTCAGTGTCCGCTGTTTCAGCTTCGGCCGAGGCATCGGCGGCTGGCGCCGGGGCAACGGCTGCAGAGGCCGGCGCCACTGGCGTCTCCTCCGTGGGAGCGTCGGCAGGTGACGCCTCTTGAGCGGGCGCTTCCGCCGGGGCATCGGTTTCGGCGGTGTCAACGCCGGCAGCTTCGGCCGTGGGGGCGTCGTCGGTCACAGGCGCGTCGGACGCAGTGTCAGAGGCGACAGTCTCGGTTGCAGGGGCAGCCTCTTCAGGGGCTGCAGCATCGTCTGAAGCAGGTGCCTCATCGAACGCGGTTGATTCGTCAGTCATGTAGTTAGTGGTTTCCTCCAGGAGAACTCTCAGAGGCACGCCAAAGGCCTGCTCCGAGGCGGCGAAAGCGTACCACAGCCCTCATGGGCCTTGGGTGGCGAGGTCGGTCAGGCCTTGCATTCAGCGAGGTTGGAGCCCGAAGCGACGTCAACCACGAGCGGGACCACCAGTTCGGCTACTCCCTCCATGGCCGCTACGACAGCTTGGGTGACTTCCTCCACCTCGTGGGCGGGTGCCTCGAGCACCAGCTCGTCATGGATCTGGAGGAGCATCCGCGCCTCCCGGTCGGCGAGCAGACGATCGACCTCCAACATGGCGATCTTGATGATGTCGGCCGCCGTGCCCTGGATGGGTGCGTTCAATGCCATCCGCTCCCCCATCTGCCTGACTCGGAAATTGTCCGAACGGAGCTCGGTGAGGTAGCGGCGCCGCCCGAACATCGTTTCGGTGTAACCCGTGCGCTTGGCGGTGGCGACGACGTCGTCGAGGAATCCTTTCGCCTTGGGGAAGCGCTCGAAGTAAGTGTCGATGTGTTCGCGGGCTTCCTCGCGACTGATACTCAGCCGATCTGCCAACCCGAACGCCTCCATGCCGTACAGCAAACCGAAGTTGATCGCCTTGGCGCGCCGCCTCATCTCGGTGGTCACCGCCTCTTCGGGCACGTCGAAGACCAACGCAGACGTTGCCGTGTGCACATCCGCTCCCCTGGCGAAAGCGTCAACCAGGCCGGGATCGTGACTCAGGTGAGCCATGATCCGGAGCTCGATCTGGCTGTAGTCAGCGACGACGAAGGTCCATCCCTCTTCTGGCACGAACGCCCGCCTGACTGTCATGCCGGTCTCACTCCGCACCGGGATGTTCTGCAGATTGGGGTTGTCGCTCGACAGCCGGCCAGTTGCTGCGGCCATTTGGTTGAACGAGGTGTGGATCCGTCCGTCCCCGGCGATGAGCGGCAGATAGCCGTCGACATATGTGGAGCGGAGTTTCTCCCGTTCTCGGTACTCGAGGAGGTCGGCCACGATCGGATGTTCCTCGGCCAGCTTCTTGAGGACCGAGGCATCGGTACTGGGGACCCCCTTGCTCGTCTTCTTCAACACGGGGAGACCCAGACGATCGAACAAGATGGTTCGTAGCTGATTGGCCGAATTGACGTTGAACGGCTCGCCGGCGTGGTCGTGGATCGAGGATTCGAGGGTGGCGATCTGCGAGCGCAACTCCGTGCCAAGAGCCTCCAGGTACGGGCGGTCGATGCTGATACCTGTTGCTTCCATACGAGCAAGCACGTTGATGAGGGGCATCTCGATATCCCGAAACAGGTCGATGGCTCCCTGATCCTCTAGTTCGGTGACCACGATGCCAGCCACTCGAGCGGTGGCTACGGCAGCGCGCGCCGCCTGCTCGAGATCCGGACCAGAATCGAACGACAACACTCCTTGAGCGCTTTCCTCGACGTCCTCTCGATCCGGCGATACCAGCTCGAGGCCGGCCAGCCGATCGGCGACATCGGCAAGGTCAACGGAATGCGTGGCGGGATTCAGCACGTAGGTGCCCAAGGCAGTGTCGACTCGCAAACCCGCAATCGGCTCGTCGCCACGATCGAGCAACGCGCGAATCAACGGCTTGGCGTGATGGATGTCTTTGTTGGTCGACGCATCAGCCAGAACACCCGACTGCAGCCACACGTCCAGTGAGGCGGCTACTGCAGTCGTGTCGTCAGCTCGAGCGGCGACGATTCCCCACAAGCCCGGCTCGAACACCGGCACCAGGCCAATCGGGCCCGGGAGCGAAGCCCACTCAACGAGCTCTTCCGGCCCACCCAGTTCCCGAACGTCCGCATCGAGGACCTCCCCGACTGGACCGCCTTCCGGATGAAGCGCCTGGAGATCGTCGAACAGGCCACTGAACTCGAGTGACTCGGCCAGACGACGTAACGAGGCCTGATCCCATTCGGTCCAGACCAGTTCATCGACGTCGAGCTCAACCGGCACATCTCGGACGAGTTGCATCAGCTCGCGATTCAGGATGACCTGGTCCTGATGGTCCGCGAGGTTCGACGCAAGCTTTGGTGTCTGCTCATCGATGTGATCGAAGATCCCGTCCAGCGTGCCGTAGTTGACCAGCAGCTTGGAAGCGGTCTTCTCCCCTACACCGGGAACACCCGGCAGATTGTCGGACGTATCGCCGCGCAGCGCCGCATAGTCGACGTACTTGGCTGGAGGGATGCCGTAGCGATCCTCGATCCATGCCTCGTCGGCGACCACCGTGTCCGAGATACCGCGTCGGGTGTACAGCACCTTGACGTTGTCGGCCACGAGTTGAAAGGCATCCCTGTCTCCCGTGACGATCAGAACTTCCCAGCCATCCTCAGCCGCCCTGGTAGCGATCGTCGCGATGACGTCGTCCGCCTCGACGCCTTCGACTCTGAATTGATCGACTCCCATTGCTTGCAGCATCTCGTCGATGAGCGGCAGCTGTGACTTGAAGGCGTCGGGTGTGGCCGATCTCTGGGCCTTGTAGTCGGGATAGCGCTCGGAGCGGAAAGTCTGACGGCCGGTGTCCCACGCCACTGCCAGCCGATCGGGACGGTGATCGCCGAGGAGCTTCACCAACATTCGCATGAACCCGTACACCGAATTGGTGACCTGGCCGGACGTTGTGGCCAGCTCCTGGGGAAGGGCGAAAAAAGCGCGATAGGCGAGCGAATGACCGTCCAGGAGCGCCAGCGTCGGCATGGCGGCGGACTATAGGGTGCCGAGCTTCTCCATCAGCTTGTCACGCTTTTCGAGCAGGCGCCGGCGCTCGGCGTCGATGCCTCCCATCAAGCGTTCGAAGCGATCCACGTCTTTCTGTGTCTCGTAGGCAAGAGCCCGATCTTCGGCGTCGCCCACCACGGCGTCGCGCTGGGCATCGTCGTTGAGGTGGCGACGCATGACGAGCTCCTCCTCGATGAGTCTCTCCTCGTGGGTGAGCGCGGCAAGGCGATCATTCAGTGCGAAGATTCGCTTCTCGAGTCTGCCCACGCTCGCCTCCCGTCAGAGCACATTCAGCTGTGATCAGAGGTCCAGATCAGGAATTCAGATCACAGTTTCAGCTTGGAGATTCAGTGTGCGGACCGAAACTGAGATTGAATCTGACGACTCAACCTGAGACCTGACGCTCACTCGTACCGGGAGTGGGACTTGAACCCACACGCCCTTGCGGGCAACGGATTTTGAGTCCGCCGCGTCTACCAATTCCGCCATCCCGGCTCGGCCGATCGACCGTGTCTCCATGTTCGCAGATTTCGGGGGCGATGCGTTCCGTTCGACGCTGCCTGAGCGGAGGCTGAGAACCAGTGGAGCCACGCCGGGTTCTGCGGTAGGGTTTCTGTACGCCCGCAGGGTCGAATACTGGTCTCGCCGATCCCCACTCCCCCCACTCCCTGGCTGAGATCTCCGGCTCTGCGGGCCCTCTTTTCATCAGGCACGAGACGCCAAGACGCCAAGACGCCAAGACGCCAAGACGCCAAGACGCCAAGACCGGACTAGCCGGGTTGCAGCAGACACGTTGGAGACTCGGCGACTCGCAGACACGTTGGAGACTCGGAGACTCGCCGACTCGGGAACCTCGGAGACTCGCCGACTCGGGAACTCGCCGACTAGCGGAGCTTCAGCTCTCCGCAATCGCCTCAGCGAAGGCACCCGACACGCGGCCCGCAGCTTCTACTGCCTCTCGCGGCGAGGGAGCGTCCAACACAGCACGAACGATGGCCGAGCCCACGATGACGCCATCAGCATGCGGGGCCACCTCAGCAGCCTGGGCCGGCGTTGAGATTCCGACACCGAACACGACTGGAGCATCGGTGATCGCCCGAATGCGATCACCGAGAGGAGCCGCCCGTTGACTGGTTTCCTCGCGCCGGCCGGTGACACCGAGGTCAGCGACCGCGTAGATGAAGACCGGGTCCCGTTCCGCCACGGCTGCGATGCGCTGGTCCGGCGTCGTCGGGGCCACGAACATCACCAACCCGACATCTCTCTGCGACAGGGCTGCCAGGACGTCGTCGGCTTCGTCCAGCGGCAGATCAGCCAAGATCACCGCACTGGCACCAACCTCAGCGACCTGGCCCACGAAACGATCGAGACCTACTCGGAACGCAACGTTGGTGTAGCTCATCACGAGCGCCGGACGGTGGCCCGTGACGGAGGAGACCACGTCGAGCCCGCGCCGAAAGGTCGCTCCAGCGGCGATCGCCTGCTGTCCGGCCTGTTGGATGGTCGGTCCGTCCATGAGCGGATCCGAGTAGGGAATGCCCACCTCGAAGCCATCGCCAGACATCGC
>CAJHYJ010000023.1_pt1 | contig 12689 bp, 16 predicted proteins | sample 9198711 | NCBI WGS metagenome assembly CAJHYJ01 (sample SAMEA7708361, study PRJEB35096) | sediment metagenome | biome: marine neritic benthic zone biome [ENVO:01000025]; feature: sediment [ENVO:00002007]; material: shallow marine sediment [ENVO:03000034] sea grass bed [ENVO_01000059] ...
GCGTTGGCGTACCCGGTATTACGGGTGTTGTGGAAGTGACAGGCGATGGCCTGCCGAGGAAGAACGTTGGCGATCGCCTCGAGCCGACTCCGTACGTCCGCGGGTGTCGCCACCCCGATGGTGTCACCGAGGGTCAAGCGAGCCGGGGGAGTGGTAACGCATTCCTCCACCACACTCACCAGGTCGTCGAGCCCGACCTCGCCATCGTAAGGACAGCCGAATGCGACGCTCAGCACGACTGACGCAGCCAGGCCTTCCGCTGTAGCGGCAGCCGCCAACCGGTGCCACATGGCGATCGCCTCGTTGACTGTGGTGTTCTGATTGGCAGCGGCGAACCCGTCGGTCACCGGCACCACGATGTTCACCTCGTCGCACCCCGCTGCCACAGCTCGCTCGAGGCCGCGATCGTTGAGAACCAGTCCGACATACGTGATGTCGGGCCGGGCGGGAAGGGCATCCATGACCGACTCGGCGTCGGCCATGGCGGGTACCAGGGTGGGATTGACAAAGCTGGTCGTTTCGATTCGAGTGACCCCCGCCGCCACAGCTCGGTTGATCAGCTCGACTTTGGTCTGAGTATCGAGGAGGGTCGACTCGTTCTGCAGCCCATCACGAGCGGCGACCTCGACGATCTCTACTGCCGTCACGGAGTCCACCGGCGACGGACGAAGTCTGGGCCGAGAATCGACGCCGTGGTCACCTCGGTTCGTACGAACAGGTGGTCGTCGTTCTCGGGAGAGCCAAAGAACTGGGCGAGATCGAATGGCATCACACCGCTATCCCACACACGCCGGCGTGCGGCCAGGGAGGCGTGGATCTCCGCCTCCCCACGCGCAAAGCACTCACCAGGCCCGGAACCACCACCGACCGGCCAGTGGAATGCGATGTCGCGGTTGGCTTGGAGATTGCGCGACTTGGTCGATCCGGGGCGTGTGCCGAACCACAGCACTCCTGGCTCGAAGCCGGGGCTCACCACGGCGACGTGGGGACGGCCGTCGGGACCGGTGGTTGCCACATACGTCACCCAGCCGCACGCCTGGGCACCGGCCGCGAACTCGTCCCAGGACAGGTTGGTCATCTGCTCACGAGGCCGAAGACGTTGCCGTCCAGATCGATCAACGAGGCGAGGACATCGCCCATCGGCTTCAGCTCCGGTTCGTAGCGAACCGCTGCTCCCAGCTCCACGAAGCGACGGAAGGTTGCGTCCAGATCCTCCACATCGAACCAGAGGCTGACACCGCCTGCTCCGATGGCGATCTCCTCCGTTTGATCGAATCCGAGGTAGGGGCCACCTGGTAGTTCAAACCCGATGTGGCCTGGCACCCGGTTGGGCTCTGTGAGACCCAGGCCTGACGCATAGAACGCGCTGAGGCGTTCCATGTCCCGGGTGTAGACGATGACCGTGTCGAGGCTGCTCAAAACAGTGTCCCCACGCCGCGTTCGAGATCCAGCAGGGCGGCCTTGCGCTCGATGCCACCGGCGAAGCCGGTCAGGCCGCCGGCTGATCCGACCACTCGATGACAGGGCACGATGATCGAGACAGGGTTTCGACCGTTGGCGGCGCCGACAGCCCGGCTGGCGTCGGGATTTCCCAAATCGACTGCGATCGCTCCATACGTGGTCGTGGATCCGTAGGGGATCTTGCGCAGCTCGTCCCAGACCCTCTGTTGAAACTCGGTCCCGACCACGTCGACCGGCACGTCGAACCTCGTCCGCGTGCCCATGAAGTACTCGGCCAGTTCGGCGGCCGCTTGGGTCAGGATCGGGTGCCCTTCGGTCGGCGCTACGTCACCCAGCGGTACGCGAGTGGGGTCGTCGCCATCCCACAGGATGGCGCGGACACCGTCGTCTGAACCGACCACTGTGAGGGGTCCGACTGGAGTGTCGACGACAGAAGACGCCAGCATCGGTTGGACGCTAGCGAGCGATCAGCCGGGGGAGGCGTCGCGCCGTTGGTACAGCCACCACCACAAGGCTCCGTGGAGCGCCGACGCCGCCAGCAGCACCAATGCCGCGGTCCAAGAGCCGAGTGCGGCGGCCACGATCACCGTGAAGAGGGCAGTTGCGACCAGGGCGACCCGAGCTGCGTTCAGGGATGAACCGAGCATGGGCGGAGTGTACGGCTGCCAGGAGAACACCGATACTCCGATCAAGCTGACGCGGATGAGATGCGATCGAGCGCACGCCGAACGAACTTCCGCTGAAATCGTCGGATGATCGGTGCTCCGAGCCGCGCGATGGGATCGATCGGGCGGCTGATGGCCGTGATCCTGAACTGAGGCCCGGTAGTCGTCTCTTCGACGATGAAGAGTTCCTCGCCGGACGTGACGTGGCCATCGAGTGTGCCGTAGGCAAAGCCCCAGCGATCGGGCTCGTCCACGATGATCACGACCCTGGCAGGAACCATCCACCACGGACCGGCAGCTCGAGCGATGACCGTGACGTCACGGCCGAGCTCGATCGTCGGACGGTCAGGCTGTAGCCGTGCCCACCCTTGATCGTGCATGGTCCACGACCGGACCGCGGCAATAGCGGCGTCGCGGTCGACAACGGGAACGCGGTCGTCGGTGCGCAAGTATCCGGAAGGAGTCTTCGACTGCAGCGTCATACCCGGCGTCGTGTACGACAACGCCCGCAGTCCCAATGTTGCCACGAAGGTCTCGACCTCCCGATCGCTCGGCTCCCGAAGCGAGGCGCTACTGATCCACACGGGCACCTCGTGTTGCGATCAGTGCAGGGATGGCAAAGCCCAGGGCGTTCACGGCGCCGTGGTAACGCAGCATGGTCGGGACCGCAATCCGGTTCAGTTGTGAGAACTCGCCTGTCGCGTAGGCAACCGCCATGGCCATGCCGATGAGAAGCGAGGTACCGGCAACGGCTGTCAGGAACCGATTCGTGACGATCGCCGGCGCTCGAGTGGTGATGAGCATCAGTCCGAGGCCGGCGGCCGACAACGCCAGAACCCACGCGCCGACGACCTCGAGAAGAGGCGACAGAGTGATGCCGGCCGCAACGAGCACGATCCCGAGAACTGTCCCAGCAACGATTGCTGTCGAGAAGCCCGACGGATAGAGGCGGGTGATGCGACCGAGCACCAAGGGAAGAGCGAAGCCGGCGAAATGGAAATGCACCGCCGTGAGCAACACGATGATCTGCGGGAAGCCGAGGAGGGGCTCTTCGAGGCGGGCAAGAACTGTCCACGCGCCTCCGATTGCGATGAAGGCCAACCCAGCCGTGGTGGCGATCTGTGAAGCTCCGACCGGCCGCGGGCGTTGGAGGCTCAACCGCGCAATCAGCAGTGTCACTGCGAGCCACGGCAGGGCCAGAGCGGCCGCCAGAAGGCCTCCTTCGATGACGAACGACACCACCAGGAAAGCGCCCGCTCCGTGCACGACCCATGGCGACAACGGTCGTTCTGCGAGTCCGGCCAATCCGACGGGCACGATCACGAGCACGCCGAGCAGCAAGAAAGCTTCGGTCCAGCCCGGTTGTACGAGCCCCGAGATCAGCAACCATGCTGGAAAGGCCAGACTGGCGACTTGCGCAGGAGACATACCCAAACTCTACCCATGCTTGTGAAATGCTTCACAAGCATGGGTAGGAACATCCTGTGCTGCAGAACGTTGCATGGACAGACTCGTGAGTGCTGAATTCATCTATATCGCAGATCCCATGTGCTCGTGGTGCTGGGGGTTCTCACCAATCCTCGACGGGTTGCGTGAGGAGTTCGAGGATCGTATGACCTTCCGGCTCGTGATGGGAGGCCTCCGGCCCGGTGTCATGGCGCAAGAGCTCGATGACCACATGCGGAGCTACCTGCGGCATCACTGGGACGAAGTCGCCAAGCGTTCCGGACAGCCATTCAATCCAGCGGGCCTCGATCGTGAGGGCTGGCTCTACGACACCGAGCCTCCGGCTCGAGCCGTCGTCACGGTGAGAACCATCGCTCCAGACAAGGAGATCGAGTTCTTCCAATCCGTGCAACGGGCGTTCTATGCCGACGCAGTCGATGTGGTCGACCCGAGCAGCTATCGGGACCTCGTGGCGGCGGCCGGCATCGACATTGGTTCCTTCAATTCGACCTTCGAGTCAGAGGAGATGGCTGCAGCCACCCATGCCGACTTCCGTCAGGCTCGTGAGCTGGGCATCACCGGCTTCCCGGCAGTGGTGGTCCGCAAGGGCGACGAGATGGCGTTGCTGACGAGAGGCTGGGCACCGCTCGAGCAGCTCGTGCCGGCGCTGGCGGGTTGGCTCGACGGCTGAGCTCCGTGCCCACCGGGACGAAAGACTCTCGTCGCGGTGGGGGCGATCCGTAGTGTTCGTGGCATGAAACGTCGATGGTTCTATCTGGTGTTGCTCGGTGTCGTGCTCGTGTTGTCGGCCTGTGCGCCGGGAACGGAGGAGTTCGTCGACAGGGAGGCCGGGTTCTTCTTCGGCATCTGGCACGGATGGATCGCCCCGATCTCGATCATCTGGCACATCTTCGACGACAGTGTCCGCATCTACGAGGTCAACAACACCGGCATCTGGTACGACGTCGGGTTCTACATCGCGGTGATTTCTGGCTTCGGCGGGATCAGCCTGAGTCGCGGCAGCGCCCGCCGGAAACGCAAAAAGAAGGACTAGCTCGCCGCAATCTCGGCGACGACCCGAAGCAACTCCGGTGGACCCTGCACGAGTAGTTCGGTGACGACCGTCTCTTCCCACTTGGCGAGTTCGTCCTTGACCTTCTCGACGGGGCCCACGAGTGCGACGTCTTCGACCATCTGCAGCGGAACTGCCGCAATCGCCTCACCTTTGCGACCATCCAGATACAGCTCCTGGATCGTCGCGCATTCTGCCTCGTAGCCGATGCGAGCCAGTACCTCGTAGTGGAAGTTTGCTCCCTTGGCGCCCATGCCTCCGACATACAGCGCAAGCATCGGTCGGATGACGTTGGCCGCCTGCTCGACGTCAGGATTGATCACGATTGGGACCGGGCACGGAATGTCGAACGTGTCGAGCGTGTGGCGGGATCCCTCTCTGGCAAATCCCTCGGCAAGGGCGTTGCGATAGAACTGGTCGCTCTTCGGTGAGAACCAGAAGGGCAGCCACCCGTCAGAAATCTCAGCTGACAACGCCACGTTCTTGGGCCCTTCGGCGGCCAGATAGATCGGCAGGTCAGTGCGGAGCGGGTGGATCGTCGACTTGAGCGGCTTGCCGAGCCCGGCCCCATCTTGGACCGGAAGTTGGTAGTGCTCACCGTCGAAGGTGACCCGATCTTCCCGAGCGATGATCGATCGGACGATCGAGACGTACTCACGCGTGCGGGCCAATGGCTTGGGGTATGGCATGCCGTACCAGCCTTCGACGACTTGCGGGCCCGACACCCCCAGTCCGAGGTTGAACCGTCCGCCCGTGAGGTGGTCCATCGTCATGGCGGCCATGGCCGTGGCCGCCGGGGTCCGAGCCGACATCTGCATGATCGCTGTACCCAACTGCATCGTCGTGGTCGAGGAGCCCCACCATGCCAGCGGCGTCAATGCATCAGATCCGTAGGCTTCGGCCGTCCACGCCGACTGGTAGCCGAGCGACTCGGCCATCCGCAGTGTCTCAGGCATATCTTCCGGCGGTCCGGCGCCCCAATAGCCGGTCATCAGTCCGAGCTTCACAACACTCCTCACGGACGAGTCAGGAGACCGTAGACGAATCCGCTTGGCTTCTTTCTTGGTGACGTAGAGTCGGAGCCATGGCGCAACGAACCTACGAGACCGACGAGCTACGGATCCTCTGGGATTCTTCCCGATGTATTCACACAGGCATGTGTCTGCGGGCCCTTCCCGAGGTGTTCGACACGTCGCAACGACCGTGGGTGCAACCCGAGGGACACACGGGCGACGCGTTGGTGGACGCGATCGAGCAGTGTCCAACGGGAGCGTTGCGGTACGAGTGGAAGGATGGCCGAGCGGCAGAGGACAAGGGCGTCCCGAAGGTGGTGCCGGCCCCCAATGGTCCGTTGTTCGTCCGAGGGATGGTCAGCATCGAGACGCGGAGTGGCAACGAGATCGCCCGAGAGGACCGAGTCGCACTGTGTCGGTGCGGAGCAAGCAAGAATCAGCCGTTTTGTGATCTGTCGCACCGGTCGGTTGGCTTCCGAGACAATCCCAACGTCATCCCGGACTACCGGCGTGAAGCCGATTCTCCGGAGGACGTCGGCGGCTCGGCATGAATCGCATGCCAGGAGTGCCGGGTAATTCGAGAGCGAAGGAAATCCTATGAATGTGTTCTTGTGGATCGTTCAGGGCGTTCTGGGGGCGGTGTTCCTCATGGCCGGAGCCATGAAGGTCACCCAACCACAGGAGAAGCTGGCGGAGCAGATGGACTGGGTGTCTGACTTCTCACCCGGAGCCGTCAGGACCATTGGAGCGTTGGAAGTCTTGGGCGCCATCGGCCTGATTGTCCCGGCGCTCGTTGGCGACATGCCCATCCTCGTGGCGTGGGCTGCGGCCGGGCTTGGCGCAATCATGATCGGTGCGATGATCACGCACGCTCGCCGCGGCAACGAGACGCAGATGATCATCGGCAACGTGGTGTTGCTGGCCGTGGCTGTGTTCGTGGCGTGGGGTCGGTCGGTTCTCGAACCGTTCTAGGGAGGCGGCCAGCCGCTCGCCGTCAACAGTCGACAGCTGGGTCAGTCGGAGGCAGCGGCAATCACGTCGACGCGAGATCCCGGATAGATCTCCAGCGACGGCCAGGTCGCACCAATGTCGAGGGCGGCTTGCAGCGAAGGTGCCTCCAGGATGATGACTCCGCCGAGCATCTCCTTTGACTCTACGAATGGACCGTCCAGCACCCTCGGCTTGCCCATCTCCACGATCGTTCCCGCGATGCGGGGCCATGACAGCTCGTGCCCACCTCGTATGGCGGCCGAGTGCTCTTCGAACCAGTCGGTGTGGCGTTGGCGATCGGTCGCTTGTTCTTGGGCCGTCTGCGCCTCGTAGTGGGCTGCGCCCTCTTCGGATGAATACGTCAACATCAAATACTGCATGTACGTCTCCTCTCGCTGACCCGTCGTGCAACGAGTGCAACAATCGACAGTTCAGATGAGGTGAAACTCGGTCTGCCGGCCGTCGAGGTACCGGACGCCGGATCCATCGAAGTGAGCATCCTCCTCGAGCATGATCAGGACCTTCTGGTCATGCCACTCGGGAATCTGGACACCGGCGGACAGTTCGATGGCGTATGACGTGTTGGGCCGAAGGGGGTAGTCGCCTGCTCCTGGGACCCCGCCTTGCATGTCCCACAGCCCGATGGTCGGCCCAGCGGCGTGGCCGTGGACGCCCAGGGGATGGGTATAGACCGTTGGATCGATGCCCTCAGCAATGGCGCTCTCGCGCGTCGCAGCCAGGACCTCGTTGCCAGTCCTGCCGACTTCGAAGTTGTCGGTCAAGATGTCCTGCAGCCGATTGCCGGCACCCAGGGCGGCCCGCAGACCGTCTGGTGCCGCCGATTCGCCGGTATCCAGCACATAGGCCATCTGCTGTTGGTCGGTGTGAAGACCGAGCGACACCAAGCCAAAGTCAACGTGGAGCAGGTCGCCGCGCTGAATGACGGTTTCCTCTGGCCGGCTCGAGAACCCTGTTGGAGCACCTTGGCCACGACGCTGGAGCAACACTGTGGGATGGAACCACGACGCCAGTCCACGTTCGTGAACCTGCTGGCGGAACCACCACTCGAGATCGCCGGTGGTCGTGGTGCCAACTTGGACCACATCAGCTGAGAAGCCCGTTGCAATGATCTGATGTGCCAACCGGCAGGCCGCATCGTGGTGAGCCGTTTCAGCATCGGTGCGGGTCTCCAGCCAGCCCAACGCGAGCGCCTCGCCGGAGACCACTCGATCCGGGAGCTTCGGAGGGAGTACCTCTTGCAAGGCTCGCAGTTCGGCGGCGCTGGCACCGTCGGCGAGTGCGAATGTCTCCGACGTGTTGACCGCAATCGAGCCAGGCTCGGCTTCCAGCAACAGCTCGACCAGTGCCTGCCACTGATCTGGCTGTCGTGCCGGATCCCAGCCGGCGGGGAACGGGCCGGCTGCATACCTGGCCACTGCCAGTCGTCGCCGGCCGTGGTCGAGAAACAAGAGGATCGTGCGACGCCTGGCTGCCAGCCACGTGGCGGGGAGCATCGTGCGGAGGACAGGGTCTTCGTTGTACTCGCGTCCCATCACGATCCACGCCGCAATGTCGTGCTCTTCCATGAGCGCCGGGACGATCGAATCAAGCCGGTCAGCCAGCCACTCGTCTCGGACCTGAGCCTCCTGTCGGAGGCTCAGGCTCCCCGGCTCACCAGTCGACACCGATGTACTTCGACTCGAGGTACTCGTGCATGCCTTCCATGGCACCTTCCCGCCCCAAACCCGATTGCTTGACGCCGCCGAACGGGGCGGCCGGATCCGACACCAATCCCCGGTTCACAGCGACCATGCCGGCGTCGAGTCGTTCGGCCACCTGCATCGCCTGGCCGCGGTCGCCACCGAACACGTAGGAGATGAGTCCGTATTCGGTGTCGTTGGCCTGGCCGATGGCGTCGTCCAAGTCCTCGAACGGAACGACTGGAGCGACAGGCCCGAAGATCTCAACACCGAGAATCGGGGCCCCGGGAGAAACGTTGGCCAGGACCGTCGGGTTGTAGAAGAAGCCCTTGCCGTCCGGAGCGTCTCCTCCGGTGAGAACCGACGCCTCTCCATCAACCGCACCGTTGACCAGTTCGGCGACCTTGTCTCGGGTCGAGGCGTTGATGAGCGGTCCCACGTCGACGGATTCGTCGCTTCCCGGTCCCAGCTTCAACTCCTCCATGGCGTTGGTGAGCCGGCTGCTGAACTCGTCGGACACTGCCGCGTGAACGTAGAAACGATTGGCCGCGGTGCAGGCCTCGCCGGCGTTGCGCATTTTGGCGAGCATCGCGCCCTCGACGGCCTTGTCGAGATCGGCGTCTTCGAGAACCAGGAACGGCGCGTTGCCTCCCAGCTCCATCGAGGTCTTGAGAACTCGGTCAGCTGCCTGAGCCAGCAGGATCCGTCCGACCTCGGTAGAGCCGGTGAAGGACAACTTGCGGACTCGGTCATCGTCCATCATGGCCTTCACAGTCGCCGACGATCGGTGTGCCGGTAGAACGTTGACGACGCCCTCGGGGACGCCGGCCCGCTCGAGCAGGTCGGCCAGCGCCACCGCAATCAATGGGGTGTCGGTCGCCGGCTTCAGGACGACGGTGCACCCAGCGGCGAGGGCGGGGCCGATCTTGCGCGTACCCATGGAGAGTGGGAAGTTCCACGGCGTCACGAGGAGTGAAACACCGACTGGTTGGTTCAGGACGACGATGCGCTTGTCACCGGCGGGTGCGTCATAGACGCGCCCGTAGTTGCGCACGGCCTCCTCGGCGAACCAGCGGAAGAACTCTGCGCCGTATCGCACCTCTCCTCGTGAGTCGGCGAGAGTCTTGCCATTTTCGAGCGTGATGAGCTGAGCGAGATCCTCGGCTTCCTCGTGGATGAGGTCGAAGGCTCGGCGGAGCACGTCGGAACGGTGCCGAGGCGATGTGGCTGCCCACGATTCTGCCGCGGCGTCTGCTGCCGCGACAGCATCGATTGCATCGTCAGGTGACCCGGAAGCAACCTCGGCGATCGGCTCTTCGGTTGCCGGATCAACAACGGTGATCGTTTCACCGTCAGATGCCCGACGCCACTCTCCGCCGATGTACAGGGCGTTCTTGTCTTCTTTGACCAGTCTGTCCAACAGACTCATGGGTTCCTCTCTCGGTTCCGAGCGATGCTATCGGGGCTGCGTCAGAGCCGAACCGTGCCGATGCCCAATGCACCGGCAACCGCGACGAGCTCCTCTGCGACGTCGGCGTAGACGATTCCGTAGTGATGCTCCAGACCCTCGGCCATGATCGTGTCGAGCACATCTCCGAGCTCGGTGTCGAAGCGCATCGTTCCGGCCGTCCCCGAGTAGGGGAGCGGCGCGTCGAGCATCTCGCCGGACCCGACGACCATCCGCAACTCTCCTGCCGATTGGCTCAGGCGAGCAATCGTGACGCGACCCGGCCGAAGGCCGAATTCGTTGAGCAACGGGAGCTTCCGGTTGCTGTGGATCGTGGCCCTGGGCGGTTCGGCCGCCATCTCCACCGGTGCCAGGCCGCAGTGCCACACCACCGCAGTGCCGTCATCCAGGTCGAGGTCGACGAGGTCGGCCACGAAGGACGAGCCGGCTCCCAGCCACTGGAGGATGAGAGATGTGATCACGCCGTAGGCATCGGCCTCGCACAGCGCCGGCAGCCCGAGCTCCGAATTGAGGCGGGCCTGAGCCGAGCACGCCGCGCCACCGAACTCGGTGAAACACTCCGGCCAGCACCGAGTCGCCAGGCCAGACCACTGCCGCTCTTCAGCCATCTCGCGAAGCCCGAGGTGGAGCCGGACAGACGGCTCGATGCTGGCGTCACCGATTGGTGACAGGTCCAGCGAATTCTCGAAGAAAGACGTCGCTGCGACGACGGATCCGTCAGAGGCGGCTCGTCCCGCGGCGAACAGGGTTTCGAGCTCGACTTGCTGGATGGAGACGCCAAGGGCCGCCTTGGTCTGATCAGCGTCGAAGTCGCACGGCTCGAATCCAGTGGGGCGGTCGCCCACTATGCCGACTCGAGTGTCCGCCAGACGGGCCACGACCTCCTCGGCCTTGGCGACGGCGACGGGACCAGGCGTCTGCGTCCTGTCCTTGATCGGAAGGTCGCCGGCACCCTGGCCTGAGATCAGGTGTTCGATCGCTCCACGCACGACGGGCAGTGACTCCGGCGAGGTTGGGTCGATGTAGACGAAGCCATATCGCGTGTTGGTCCGTCGCAAGAGGTAGGCGGCCAGGTTGATGCCACAGAACGAGTTGCGACGGAGACGGCCGCCAGTCCGAGGCTCCGGAGCAGCCCACAAGAGGAGCGGCGCCGTCGTCGTGCTCGCTGCAGTGGCCACCAATGTGGAGTCTGCAAACGACGCTTGGACGATGATCAAGGCATCGATGTCTTGGCCCTGCCAGGCTGATGCCGCCGCTTGCACCGACTCGTCATCCATGCAGAGTGCAGACGTTCCAACCACGTCTTCACCCAACGACAGCACCACTGCAGACGCCTGGTCAGCCAGCTCCTGCGAGAACTCGACGTCGAAGGTCGGTCGAGCGAGCGCCATGACGCCGAGCTTCATGCGCCGCTCCCAATCTGATAGTCAGACCGGAAATCCGGGCCCTTCGATGCCAGGACTGGTCCTCCTGGGCCATATGCGGGATGCTCGTACCAGGGTCGGGCACCCGCACTCGCCATCGATGAGATTCCCTCCATGTATGGCACGCCATTGGTCTGCAGTTGGGAGCGAAACTCGTCCCAGTCGGGAAATGCCTGAAAGGCATCCCACCAGATGGCCCGACCGGCCAGAAACCCACTGGCTCCGGCTTGGAATGCGAAGTGCAGCACGCGGCGAAATGCGTCCTGTGTTGCCCCGGCCGACAGCATCACCCAGGGTCTCGACGCGGCCTGGTCCATGGCATTGAAGGCAGCCGCTGCGCCATCAGCGTCCGGACTGTCGGGGTCAGGGACGTCCCCAGCCGGGATGGGACTCTCGAGCTTGAACAGGTCCACCCCGAACTCCGGTCCCGAGAACGTCTCGACGCTTTCCAGGACGTGTTCGGTCCGCTTGGCCGACTGTTCGACGTAAGCGGTGGTGTGACCGGCGTCGGTGGGGAACGGATAGACGAGAAGCTCGAACACGAATGGGATGTCCCAGCGGCGGCACTCCGCCCCAATGTCGGCGACATACTCCTTCTGATGTTCGATGGTCTCGAGGTCCGCATCGGGCCGGTACCAAGCGAGAACCTTGACGGCGTCACCTCCGGCTCCCTTGATCTTCTCGACAGTCCAGTTGTCGATGGAGGATGATCGGCGGCCAGTTGGCGTCTCTTCGAAGATGGAGTCCTCGAGCGTCAGCAACAGGCCTTGGCTCGGAGAGACAGCGTCGATGGCAGCTGGATATGCGTAGTGGGGGTCGAGCAGCAGAGCACTCGACGACGGCGCCAGTTCCTCCACGAGGAGCCGCTTCACTGCGGCGACATCGTCATACGGTGCCATTGCTACGCCGCGGCGTTCCGCGACCAGGTTCTTGATCGGCGGCCGCTGATCAACTGCGGTCATGGTGAAGCGTCCGGTGGCGTCAGCCAATCGTCGCAATCCCCAGAGCTTTCCAGGGGTCAACTCCATCGTTCCTCCAATGCACGGTCGACTGCGTCGCGGCTGGGTATGGCTGCTCGTCCTCCGAAACGTTCACACTTCAAGGCCGCCGCAGCTGACGCGAACCGGATCGCCATTTCGGGGCTTGCCCCCTCGGCCAAGCGGACCGCAAACGCGCCATGAAAGACGTCGCCGGCGCCGAGAGTATCGACCGCTTCAACAGGAAAGGCAGGCGTGTTGTGGGTTCCGCCTACATCCAGCCAAGTGGTTCCGTCAGCTCCCTCGGTAGCGGCGACCCACGCGCCAGTGCGTTCTCGGGCCTCGGCGAGGGCAGCCTCCAAGTCAGCGTTCTGGGTCCATCCCTTGAGGGTCTGGGCTGCGAACACGATGTGGCTGGCAGCCTCCAACACGCCGGGGGAGTCAGCAGGATCGTGATCGCAGTCAACAATGCC
>CAJHYJ010000299.1_pt1 | contig 12661 bp, 12 predicted proteins | sample 9198711 | NCBI WGS metagenome assembly CAJHYJ01 (sample SAMEA7708361, study PRJEB35096) | sediment metagenome | biome: marine neritic benthic zone biome [ENVO:01000025]; feature: sediment [ENVO:00002007]; material: shallow marine sediment [ENVO:03000034] sea grass bed [ENVO_01000059] ...
CCGTCCCCGGGGGTGTAGCTCAGCCTGGCAGAGCACTACGTTCGCAACGTAGGGGTCACGGGTTCAAATCCCGTCACCTCCACGACTCCTGACCTTGTGTCAGGAGTTTCCTGTTTCAGCGGTGCTGCAGTGTCTGACCATTGTTCGAACGGCCTCCTCCAGAGAACGCCCGAACAAGCCGATTACCCAGAGGTGGCCGTACTCTGGTGCCCGTGACTCGTCGCTTCTTGCTTGTGATACTGCTGGTCGCCCTCGTTGGCGCGGCCTGCTCGTCGGTGCCCACGGTCGGTGATCCTGACTCGGGACCACCAGTCAGCAGCGATGCGGCCGACACCTCTGGCCCGGCACCTGAGACCACCACCACAACCAGCGATGAGGTCGATTCATCGAACGGAACGACCACAACCACAGAGCGCGAGGGGATCAACAGTCCCGAACTGGAAGCGGCGATCGCCGAGCTCGTCGAAATCACCGAAGACATCCGGGAGCTGACGTTCAAGGAGCCGCCGACCGTGGTCTTTGTCACCGAAGCCGAATTGGCGGAACGGGTACGGGACCTCATCGAAGAGGACTTGGATCCGGAGGAGCTTGCGTGGACGCAGGCCACCCTCTATCTGATTGGTGTGCTCGAGCCCGGGCGCGATCTGCGTCAGCTCTACCTCGACCTCTACAGCGGCGTGGTCGCCGGCTACTACGACCCCGAGGAAGGTGAGCTGGTCGTCCCAGTCACCAATGGGGAGCTGACCGCGTCTCAGAAGGTGACCCTCGTGCACGAGCTCACCCACGCGCTCACCGACCAATACTTCGACTTCGGATCGATCGGTGAGGAGCTCGACGATGCCCAGGAGTACGAGGCGAGCTACGCCCTGCGTGGCGTTGTCGAGGGTGATGCGTCCCTCACCGAGACGCTCTACTTCCAATCGCTCAGCTCCGGAGAGCAGCGAGACGTGATCAACTCCAGTGGTGGAGATCCCGATGCGCTGGCCGGGGTGCCCCGTTACATCCAAGAGCTGCTCTTCTTCCCGTACACGACCGGTGCTCAGTTCGCCGTTGATCTATGGCAGTCCGGCGGCTTCGACGCCATCGATGATGCCTACGTGGATCGACCGACAACGACCGAGCAGATCATCGATCCAGACGCGTTCCGCGAGGGCGAGGATGGCCTGGTCGTGGATCTGACGGATGCCGAGTTGGAGGGCTACGAACTGGTCGAGGCGAGCATCTGGGGCGAGCTCGGCTTCGACGCCCTGCTGGGACAGACCCTGTCAGCCGGCCAAGCAGACCGGGCCGCCGACGGTTGGGGCGGCGACGCCTACCAGGTCTATTTCAATGGCGAGCAGGCCGTCTTCGTGCTGTCGTACATCGGAGACGAGGAACGCGACGCCGTCGAGCTGGCTGACGCCCTCGTCGATCACACCAACGCTGCCGTGGGTGATGAGTCCTATCGATTCATCCGCCAAGACGGGGACATGGTCATCTGGATTCTTGCCGATGACCCGGCGGCCGGGGCTGCCGTCCGGACCGCGCTGGCTCCCTGAGCAGACCCCTTCCCAACCGGTCGCCCCGTCCATACCGTTGAGGCATGGTCGAATTCGTTGCCGATCGATGGAGATCAGGTCCGGTTCATCGGGCCTCGGGATTCCGGCAGCGCCTGTCGGGCATCACACGGGTTGCGCCGGGCGTGGGCGTGTTGTTGCGAACTCGATCCGTTCACACGATGGGGCTGCGGCGGCCACTCTTGATCGTGGGCCTCGACGAGGCGTTGCGGGTCGTCAGGACAGCTGTGGTGCCGCCTGGCCGTCTGGTCTGGTGGCCAGGGGCGCGCTACTACCTCGAGTTGGCGGCGAGTTGCCGCCCTCCACCCGACGGAGCCGTCCTCCATCAGGCGCCTATCGTCGCCCCATGAGCGGCCGCCTGGTGATCTGCGCAACTCCGATCGGCAATCTGTCCGACATCAGTGAACGGTTGCGTGAGGCTCTGGCCGATGCCGACGTGGTCTTCGCGGAGGACACCCGGCGTGGTTCGAAGCTGCTGTCTGCCGTCCAGGCCGGTACCCCCATGCGGTCGTACTTCGAAGGCAACGAGGCCAAGCGGTCTGTCGAAATCCGCGAACTCTTGCGAGAAGGCAAGACCGTGGCTGTCATCAGCGACGCAGGAATGCCCGGAGTTTCCGATCCAGGCCGCCGAGCAGTGTTGGCCGCTCGAGAGGTCCGGGCCGCCGTCACGGTGATTCCAGGTCCGTCGGCAGTGACGTCGACGCTGGCCGTCTCCGGGTTCGAGGCCGATCGGTTCGTGTTCGAAGCCTTCCTGCCGCGTCGTGGTGCCGACCGGAGGGCCGTGATCGCCGGCATTGCGGAGCAGACCAGGACCACGGTGTTGTTTGCCTCGCCGAGGCGACTGGTCGCAGACCTGGAGGATCTGGCAGGGGAGCTCGACACGAGCCGCGGCGTGTGTGTGGCACGGGAGCTGACAAAGCTGCACGAAGAGGTTTGGTGGGGCACGCTCGAGGAAGCCGTCCAGCACTGGGGGGACCGGGACATCCGAGGCGAGGTCACCGTGGCTATCGAGGGAGCCACTGTTCCGGAGGCCGACCTGGCGGCGGCCCTCGAGGGAGTGCGGAGACGGGTTGCCGAAGGGGCGACGCTGTCTGAGGCAGTGAAAGCGGAGGCGGCCGACTCGGGCGTTGCCAAGAACGAGCTGTATCGAGCTGCTCTCGAAAGCTGAACTAGTTCGAGACGGATCTGCCCAGCTGCTCCCGACAATCGGTGCAGATGCCCTTGCCACGGAACGAGCTCACACCATCGGTTGATCCGCAGAAGGTGCAGGTCGCCTCGAGCTTGCTGAGCAGGATTCGATCGCCGTCGACATCGATCGAGATTTCGTCGCCTTCCTGAATGTTGAAATGGCGCCGCATTTCGGCCGGTATGACGATCCGTCCGAGATCATCGATCTTGCGCGCGATGCCGTTCGACACTGTTCCCCTTCGTTGTCCCGCCGCTGGGAACCTACACGACCGTACGAACCGGAGGTCTACCCTCCGCGCCTCATGTGGGTCGACACACACTGTCATCTCCAGATGACAGATCCGCAGATTCTGGATCGGGCATCTGACGTCGATTGGGTCCTCGTTCCGGGCATCGATGCGGCCAGCAGTCGCCAAGCCCAGAGCCTTTCGATCGGTGATCCTGACCGGGTTTCTTGGTCTGCCGGCCTCCACCCCCACGATGCCGAGAAGTGGCCGGAGCAGCGGGAAGAGCTGTCGGTGCTGGCTGCTGACGCGGCTGCTGTCGGAGAGATCGGACTCGACTTCTACAGGAATCTGAGCAGCCGGGAGGCACAGGTCGAGGCCTTCCGCGACCAGCTCGGCCTGGCTGAGCAACTCGACAAGCCGGCCATCGTCCATTGCCGCGATGCGTTTTCGGACGTCTTCGAAACGGTTGGCTCCCTCGGCGATCCGACCAGAGTCGTGCTGCACTGCTGGACGGGCGGCCCGAAGTGGTCGAAGCGGTTCGCAGAGTTGGGTGTCACCTTCTCGTTCGCAGGGCCCGTCGCCTTCGAAACAGGCGACACCGTTCGTCGAGGGGCGGCCGTCCTGGACCCGTCGACTGTCATGGTCGAAACCGACACCCCATATCTGAGCCCACCGCCCTTCCGGGGAGAGCCCAACGAGCCCGCCCGCGTTGCTCTTGTTGGCGAGGCTTTGGCATCTGTCTGGGGGCTCGACGTCGCCGACGTGGCCCGCTCGACGTCCGCCAGGGCTGCCCGGGTCTTCCGATGAGGCTGACCCCGACGACAACCCGGGAGCTTCTGCAACGTCACGACGTGCGGCCGGTGAAGCGCCTGGGCCAGCACTTCTTGATCGATCCCAACATCGTGGAGCGAATCGTCCGCGCCGTTGACGGCGATGTGGGCGACCCGGTCATCGAGATCGGCGCCGGTCTGGGAACACTGACTCGAGCGCTGGCTGATGCCGGCTATGACGTCGTGGCGTTCGAGGTCGATGAGCGGATGCGACCCGTCCTGGCTGAGACGATTGGCGATCGCGCCGAAGTGCGCTTCGTCGATGCCGCCAGCCTGTCGCTTGGTGAGGAGCTCGATGATCGTGCTTGGGTGATGGCCGCCAACCTCCCGTACAACGTTGGGACTCCGCTTGTCTTGGATGCTCTCCGGCACACCCCCCAGGTACGCCGCTTCGTGATCATGCTGCAAGCCGAGGTCGTCGACCGCTTCGTCGCCGATCCGGGCAATCCCAACTACGGAATGCCCAGCGTGGTCGTGGGTCTCCACGCGGCGGTCAGGGATCGTTTCGCTGTGCCATCGCAGGTGTTCCACCCTCGCCCGTCGGTCGACTCGGCCGTCGTCGTCCTGGATCGAGTCGCGGCGCCCGAACACGCTGAGCAAGCCATCGAGCTAGCCGGGACGGCCTTCGGACAGCGTCGCAAGATGTTGCGATCCTCGCTGCGCCCGATCGTCTCCGAGTCTGCTCTGAAGGACGCTGGCATCGATCCAACGCAGCGGCCCGAGGAGCTGGTGCCCGCTCAGTGGGTGCGATTGGCCGAGGTGATCGGATGAGAGCAGCGTTGGCGCCGGCCAAAATCAACCTGTCGCTGCGAGTGTTCTCGCCTGAGTCGGACGGATACCACCCGTTGGACTCGCTGGTACTGGCAGTCGATTGGTTCGACCACGTTCGACTGGACGTTGCTGACGCCGACGGCCTGGCCGTGGATGGCGAACCGGCGCCGGCCGGTGACGACAACCTTGTCTGGAAGGCCGTCCGACACCTGCGCGAATCGACGGAGTCCCGAGATCCACTGACGATCGAGCTCTCGAAACGGATTCCTTCTGGGGCGGGGTTGGGCGGAGGCAGCTCCGATGCCGCGGCCGCCATCGTGGCGGCCTGTGATCTCCTCGGGGTGGCATCGCCAGAACCGGCGTCGCTCTTCTCGATTGGCGCCGACGTTCCATTCTTCATGACCGGAGGGCTCGGGAGGATGACCGGGCGGGGAGAGACTGTTGAGAGCCTTGGCACAGCCGATGGCTTTGCGGTGGCGATCGTGGTGCCGGCCGTCGAGTTGGCGACTCCGTCGGTGTACCGGCGGTGGGATGCACTCGGCGAGCCGCTCGGTCCAGCGATTTCTGACCGAGCTGTGCCTCCGCCCCTGCGCTCGCACGGACCGTTGCAGAACGATCTCTGGCCGGCCGCTCTCGACTTGGCTCCAGACCTCGGTGAGTGGCGGTCGGAGCTGGCCGGCACTTGGGGGACCGACGTCGTCATGACCGGATCCGGCTCTGGCTTGTTCGCGTTCTTTGCAGACCTCGACGAAGCGACCGAGGCGATTGGCGCCGTCGCGCTGCCCGCCCGGGCCCTTCGGGCTGCCGCCCCGGTGTCGCACGGGGCGATCATCGATCGTCGGTACACTGCCGAACGGCCTTGAGCCGCCCAATTGGGGGGTGGTGTAACTGGTAGCACAACGGTTTTTGGTGCCGTTAGTACGGGTTCGAGTCCTGTCCCCCCAGCGCAAGCATCAGCAAACGTGGAGGAAAACGTGGCTACACGAGCGGTGATCCTGGCCGCCGGTCAAGGAACACGCATGCGGTCCCGGCTCCCCAAGGTCCTCCACGAGGTCGCGGGTCGCCCGATGATCAATTGGGTGATTGAGTCCGTCCGATCGGTGAATCCCGACGAAATCGTCGTTGTAGTGGGCCATGGGGCTGAGGAAGTCAGCGCGGCGTTGCCCACGGATGTGAAGACATGCCTCCAGGCCGATCAGCTCGGCACGGGTCACGCCACCCGCCTTGCCATAGAGACCATGGGCGATGTCTCCGCCGACACGGTGATCGTCCTTCCCGGCGATGCCCCGCTGTTGCATCCAGATACGTTGGACGAGCTCGTCCACATGCATACCCGTACGGCGGCAGCAGCGGTCTTGCTCACGGCTGTGATCGATGACCCGACCGGCTACGGACGCATACTGCGGGACGGCTGGGATCGGGTTGTCGGCATCGTCGAAGAGAAGGATGCGTCGGCGTCGCAGCGGGCCATCCAGGAGGTCAACGCCTCCATGTATGCATTCCAAGGTGAGCACTTGACGGAGTCTCTGGCCAACTTGTCGACCGACAACAAGTCAGGCGAGTACTACCTCACCGACGTGATCGCGATGCTGGCTGGCCGGGACCTGTCGTTGTCGGCGTTCAAGTCGGAGCCACAGGAGCTCTTCGGAGTGAACACCCAAGACCAACTGGCAGCTGCCCGCCTGATCATGCGGCGCCGTATCGCCCATCGCTTCATGGAGCAGGGGGTCTGGATGCAGGATCCTGACTCCGCATACATCGACGACTCGGTCGAGATCGCCAGGGGAGCCCGCATCTACGCCAACGTACATTTGCGGGGCTCCACCAAAGTCGGCGCCGGCGCCCAGGTCGGGCCCGACACGTTCATCGAGGACTCCGACGTCGAAGACGAAGCGCTCGTCTGGTACTCGGTGATTCGATCGTCGTCGGTTGGTCCTCACGCCGAAGTCGGACCGTACGTTTCGCTCCGACCCGGCACTGAGCTCCGGGCGAGCTCCAAGGCCGGCACCTTCGTGGAGATGAAGGCCACCACGATCGGCGAGGGAAGCAAGGTGCCCCATCTCTCCTACCTCGGCGACGCAGTCGTCGGGGAGAAGGTCAATGTGGGAGCGGGAACGATCACCTGTAACTACGACGGCGTCGAGAAGCACCAGACCGTCATCAAGGATGGTGCGTTCATCGGCTCGGACACGATGTTGGTTGCGCCGGTGGAGATCGGCGAGGACGCCGTGACGGCCGCCGGATCGTCGATCAGCAAAGACGTTCCGGACCGGGCTCTGGGTGTGGAGCGGGCCCAGCAGAAGAACATCCCGGGCTACGCTGACCGCCTGGACGACCGACGGCGGCGAAAGGCTGAGTCCTGATGGAGGTCATGGCGCGCAAGCGCCTCATGCTGTTCTCCGGTTCAGCAAACCAGGCCCTCGCTGAGGAGGTTTCGGAGCTGCTCGGCGTTCCGCTCGGCGACCTCGAGCGCTCGGTGTTCGCCAACGGTGAGATCTACGTTCGCCCCAACAGCAGCGTGCGTGGTGCCGATTGCTTCGTGATGCAGAGCCATTCGGAGCCGATCAACTTCCACATCATGGAGCAGCTCATCGCCATCGACTCGCTGCGACGGGCATCGGCAAAGACCATCACTGCGGTCATCCCCTTCTTTGGCTACGCCCGAGCTGACAAGAAGGTTCAGCCGCGTGAGCCCATCACGGCTCGGCTCATGACCGACCTCCTCCACACTGCAGGAGCCGATCGGATCGTCTCGGTCGATCTGCACACTGGTCAGGTGCAGGGATTCAGCAGCCGCCCGTTTGACCACCTGACAGCCCTTCCCATCTTCACCGACTATCTGGCAGGCCGAATCGACGGTCCGGCGGCCGTGGTGTCGCCGGATGCCGGCGGTGTGAAGCGGGCCGAGCGTTATGCCCGGCACCTCGAGGCCTACGTCGCCTTCATCCACAAGCGGCGGGCCGCTGATGTTCACAATCAATCGCAGGCGCTGGCCGTGGTTGGTGAGGTTTCCGGCCGCCATTGCGTCATCGTTGACGACATCATCGACACGGCTGGGACGGTGGTGAACGCAGCTGAGCTGCTGCGCAAGAAGGGGGCACTCAGCGTGCGAGTGCTGGCAACACACGGCGTGCTGTCAGACCCTGCTGTGGACCGCCTCAAGAACGCCCCAATCGAGGAAGTCGTGATCACCAACTCGATCCCGGCACCGCCAGTCGCCGAGCACTTCGACAAGCTGACGGTCCTGTCGATTGCCCCGATCGTCTCGGAGGCACTCCAGGCGATCTTCATGGAGAGCTCGGTCTCTGAGATCTTCCTCGGGGAGAACGCCTAGTCCTCGATGGAGACCGTCGTCGTTGACATCGAGACAGGTCGCGACCGGGCAGTCGTCGATCTCACTGCAACCATCGATGGCTTCCTGCGTGGCAAATCCAGTGGTCTGGTGTCTGTCTTTGTCCCCCACGCGACGGCTGGCGTCGCGTTGATCGAAACCCGCGCGGGCAGCGAAGCCGACCTGATGACGGCCATCGACGGGTTGCTGCCCCGCGAGGACATCTGGCAACACCGTCACGGAGCACGCGGGCACGGCGCCGATCATGTGCTCCCGGCATTCATCAGCCCGTCCCTGACAGTTCCCGTGACCGATGGTCAGATGTTGTTGGGTACCTGGCAATCTGTCGTGTTGGTCGACACCAACGTCGACAACCCCACCCGTCGGGTTCGGCTCAGCTTCCTCGAAGGCTGACAGACCACCCACCGTCGGTTTCGTCGGCGTCCAGGAAGTAGTGCATGGGCTGGCGCGTTCCGTCGGCTCGCGTGCCGGTTACGGCCACAGCAACCGTCCAGACGCCTCCATCCTCGGTCCGTTGCATGCCTGTCACGTCGATGGCGTCATACGGAGCCGGGACGATGGGCGATCCCTCATAGGCCCCGTCGACGCCTGTCAGGAGCCATGCCAGATATGCGGTGGCCTCGCTGGCCAGGGGGTCGTCGGCAGGTTCCGGCAGCGGGCTCGCCACCAGTGCTGGTGCAGCGGGCGCGGGCACCAGAGCGGGGAGACCGGCGATCATCGGGCCAGTGGGTCGGTCCAGGATGGTGACCTCGTAGTGGTCCAGCCGGGGGTCGCCAAAGCCGCCCGGCACGGCCTGCAGGACGTCGACTGCCACGACGACTCTCCAGCCGTCGGTTGAGGTGCTGACTGAAACAGATGAGGCGGACCGGACGTAGTGGTCCGTGCTGTTCAGCGGAGGGAGCTCCGCAGCAACCAAGCTCCTGAGAACTGCTGTGTTGCCGTGCAGCCATGCCGTGACGGTCTGTTCGGCCATGCCGGTCACGATCGGCTCCGTTGTGGTTGTTGAGCCGCTTGGCCACAGGAGGTAGGAGACCGCCCCGAGAACGACGATGCAGAGCGTCGTGATCGTCATGGCCAATCTCCGACGACCGGGCTTCGCCGTCGGAAGCGAGACGATCGGCGGCGATTGCGGTTCGTTGAGTGGGTCGGGATAGGTGACAGCGCTCATCTCATGCCTCCGGAATCTCCAGGACTTCGCCCGGGTAGATCAGATCGGGATTGCCCGATCGCAGCGTCGACTCGTTGATGTCGATCAGTCGACGCCAGAACGGGGCAATCTCGTGATCGGGAACGAGGTCGTTGCCAGTACGGGCTTGCAAGGTACGTTCGGCGATCGCCCACAGATGGTCGCCGCTTCGCACCTCATAGGTTCGGGCTTGGACGTCTGCGAACAGGAGCGCCTCGGACAGCGCCGGTGAGCGAACTGCGGTCGATGCGACCCGATGCTCGGGAGTCTGGTCAGGCGGTCGAGGCCTGGGCGGCGGTGGCGTCGGCAGATCGACTTCCTCGGCTGGGGGCGGGATCGAGACGCCGGGTGGTAGCAGCGTGGCGTCGTTGCCGACCACGACGACGATTGGTTCAGGGGGCGGTTCTGCCGCCAGGGCGGGAGCAGCTGATCCGAATGTGAGCGAGACGGCCAAGGCCGTGTCGACGACCCGTCGCACGAGTGGCAGCGTGAAACGCCCGACGTGAGATCGCAGCCGGGGGAGAGGTGCCGTCAACGCATAGAGAGCGGTGCTGAGCAGCATCCACGTCACCACACCGATGGCTGCGTAGCGGAGCAGTCCGGCAGCAACGAGTTCCTCGCTGGTCCGGCTCACGTCAGCCCAGCTGTGCCAGGGGATGTCGATGCGCATTCGCAGCATTGCGGCCAATGCGGCCCCTTCGATGATCAGGAGAGCACCAAGACGAATCATGTGCTGAACTTATCAACGATTACTTACGATTGTCAACGACAAAAAATCCTTGACAATCGTAAACTAACGTCAATATGGTGCAGCCACACGAGATCGGGCGAGGCCCGACAGGAAGGAGACATCGTGTTCGTAGGTGCAAAACTCGAAGAAATGGGAGCTCTGTCGAGCTCACTCAGCACGGAGGCAGGCGAGGTCATCGACTTGCAGGGTCGGATTCAGGGGATCCTCGATGGGACCACCTGGACAGGAGCGGTTGCCGACGAGTTCCGGAATCGGTGGAATACGGAGTTCGTAGGTGCGCTCACCTCACTCACCAACGCCTTGAACGAAGCGTCGTCCGTGGTCGAGCAGCGGCGTAGCGCCATCGATCAGGCCACGAACGTCTTTGCCGGCTGAACAGGGCCACAGTCATGCCGAGCCCAGCCGCGCTCGACGATGCAGCCCGGAAGCTTCGACTCGAGGCTTCCGGGCTCGACGACCTCGTGAACGCCGTGATCGACCCGATTCGCAGCGAGCTGCCCGACATCTGGGTCGGCCCGGCAGCCGACCTGTTCGATGAGGAGCTCGGTCAACATCGCACGGTTATCTCGAGCACGGCCGGCGACCTACGGACTGAGGCCTGGCGCCTGGAGATCGAAGCGCAGGCAGCACGGGACGCAGCGGCTGCTGCCGCGGCTGCCGCCGCCCCTCCGTCGGATCCGGGAGATGATCCGGGAACGGGTGGCTCGAGCGGCGGTTCCGGGGGCGGGTCTGGTTCGTACCGATGACGCTGCCGATCCGCGTCGTTCGTGATGGCGAGACTGCTGATGTCTCTCTTGCCGTGGCGGGCCGTTCGTTGGGAGAGGTACTGGGTGCGCTCGAGGTTCCCGCCGAGGGGGCGATCGATGGCGAGTTGCCTCGGCTCGATCAAGCCGGCGAGCGGGTCCTCGTACCGGGGAGCACCGTTGGGGGACTCCCCGACGTAGAGCAACCGGCTGCATGCGAAGTCACAGTGGTCGCGGGCCCCGACAGCGGCCGGCGATTCCGGCTTCGTCCGGGTCGGTATTCGATCAGCAGCGAGCCAGGAGCGTCGTTGTCATTACGCGGGGCGCCGGCCGGCGATGCCGCCATCGAGGTGACAAGCCACGGATGGCAGTTCTCCGGAGTCGAACCTGACATCTTCCCGATTTCCAGCGGCGAGGTCGTGCGATTCGGTGACTGCTGGCTCGAGATCCGATCACCAGACCAACAGGCTCGGCGCCGCGGCGGTCGGGTGAACCGGCCACCGCGTCAGTTGGTGCCGGCCCCCGATCGGACAGTCGAGATTCCGCCTGTTCAGGACACCTCGCACCGGAGACGCGAGGTCCGGCTTGCCATGTTCGTTGGGCCCATCATCGTTGGCGGTCTGATGGCATTCTTCTTTCAGCCGTTCTTCGCGTTGTTCGCATTGCTCGGCCCGATCGGGGCATTGGTGGGCTGGCTCGAAGACACTCATCGCATCAAGAAGTCCGATCGCCGGCGTGCGTCTCACCATCGAGAGCGTCTGGACGAGTACCGAGCAGCGTGTGCCGCGGTGGTCGAGGCGGCCGCCACCGCAGAACGTTCGGGCTCGTCGATAGCTGACGCAGTCCGTGTCGCCACCCGGGCGAGCCCGCGGCTCTGGGAGCGGAGGTCCCATCACCCCGACGCCGGAGTGGCCGTCGTTGGCTGGGGCGAAACGCCGCTTGCCCCGACTCCTCTGCCGATCGATCCGGATCTTCGCACTGTCGCCCTCGAAACCGCTGTGTCCGGTGTCCCGCTGACTGTTGACGTCGCAGCGGGTCGGGTCGTCGGAGTCGTCGATCCGCGCCGAACCAACCACCTGGCCCGGAGTGTCGTTGCGCAGCAGGCGGTGTGGCGCGGACCGGCCGATCTCGCCATTGCGGTCATCACTGATCAACCCGGGGTGTGGGATTGGGTCAAGTGGCTTCCCCACGTGCTCCTCGACCCGGTCGCCGACACGCGACTGCTGGCGTCGACAGCGGACGAGATCGACGCGCTCAAGAACCATCTCTTCGAGACCGAGCAGCTGACCCTGCTGGTTGTCGATGTCCTCGATCCGGTGAGCCTGGGACTTCACGATGTACTCGCCAGCCCGTGGCTGTCGTCGATCGTCACCGTTGCCGATCCCACATCCGTCCCGGGAACGGCCACCCAAGTCGTGGCGGGCGGCGAGATTCGGAATGTCGGTAGCGGAGCCTCTTCGGTCGGATCCCTGTCCGAGCCACATCCAGAGGTGCTCGACATCGTGGCGCGGGCCTTGGCGAGTGCCATCGATCCTGAACGCCGCGTCGTTGGCTCCACCATTCCGGCGGCGATTGCCCTTCCGGAGATCTCGCCCGGCTGCGGAGCACCCGAAGTCATCGAGGCGGATTGGCTCAATCCGCCGCCTGGCCTCCGGTTCGTGCTCGGCATGGGGGAGGGAGGGCCGGTCGAGGTCGACCTCGTCGATCACGGACCCCACGCGTTGGTGGCCGGCACGACCGGCAGTGGGAAGTCGGAGCTTTTGCGCACGCTGGTTACGGGTCTGGCCGTTCGCTACTCGCCGGACGAGGTCAACTTCGTGCTCATCGACTACAAGGGTGGCTCCGCATTCGATGCTTGCTCGGCGTTGCCTCATGTCGTGGGTCTCGTGACCGACCTCGATGGCCGGCTTGCCGAGCGAGCCCAGGTCTCCCTGGAGGCCGAATTGCGGCGTCGCGAGCATGCGCTCCGCACGATCAGTGCCGATGACATCGAGCACTATCGACGCCTCGGCGGGGTTGATCTTCCACGCCTGGTCGTTGTCGTCGACGAGTTCGCG
>CAJHYJ010000255.1_pt1 | contig 12471 bp, 9 predicted proteins | sample 9198711 | NCBI WGS metagenome assembly CAJHYJ01 (sample SAMEA7708361, study PRJEB35096) | sediment metagenome | biome: marine neritic benthic zone biome [ENVO:01000025]; feature: sediment [ENVO:00002007]; material: shallow marine sediment [ENVO:03000034] sea grass bed [ENVO_01000059] ...
CCTCGCGTTGGGCCGGATTCAGGTCATCGAAGAGAGGCGAGTCAGCCGGGTCCGGCCGAGTCTCGACCGCGAACTCGTACTGCACTTGCGCATCGTACCGGAGCTGAATGACACGCGTGTGATCCAGCCTCAGGCCTCAGGCCTCAGGCCTCAGGCCTCAGGCCTCAGGCCTCGGTCAGCTGACCTTCCATGTGAAATCCACCGAGGCCGGATCTTCGGCACGTTCGTCGCCCGGTTGGATCGTCGGAATCGTCAGGTGGAACCGGGCCCCGGTCGGGAAGCGCGCTTCGTACCAGAGGTCGCCGCCCATGGCCTGTGCCAAATTGCGAGCAATCGGCAAACCGAGGCCGATGCCCTGGGTGGTCCGGGCGTCACCCTTCGACAACTGCTCGAAGTGACGGAAGATCAGATCGCGCTGGTCCTCAGGCACGCCTGGCCCATTGTCGGCCACGACGACCATGAAGCTCTCGCCCACCTGGCTCCCTTCCACCAACACCTGATTGCCACCGTACTTCCGAGCATTGTCCAGCAGATTTCGGAGGATCTGGCGCACACGGCGACGATCGGCGTAGACCTTCGTCCCGACGGGAATGGAGATGTCCACGCCATCCAGGCCGTTCATGGCAAACACCACGTCTCTGACCTCTCGCGTCAGACCGCCGAGGTCGACGATCTCAGGGCGCATCTTCAACCGCCCCGCCTCGAGGCGCGGAATCACGAGGATGTCTTCGACGAGTTCCGACAAATGCTCAGCCTCGCGTGTGATGAGGTTGACGAACTCATCCACTTCCGATGGATCGAGGTCTTGCCAAGCATCCGACAAGGTTGAGGCGAAGCCGGCAATGGACGTGAGCGGCGTGCGCAGTTCGTGGCTGACCATCGAGACGAAGTCGTTCTTCATCCGACTGGCCAGCTGGGCATCAGCCACGGCTGCCAACTCACGTTGGCGAGCCAGCCAAGCCGTACGGACAGCTACGGCTATGGAGACCACGGCCGCCACGATGACGGCCCAACCCAACGGGCCCAGGCCCATCAATCCCCCTCAGTCAGTTTGCGAACTGTAGAGCGAGGTCAACGTTGTCTGGGCTTCCTCACTCAACCGGACGGGATCCCGACGTGTCGCATCAATGAGGGCGGCAATCGGGCTCTCCGTCAAGCGAACGTACCGAGTCACATCGTCGGTGTACACGCCTGGGCGGTGTGAGGCAAGGGCCAGCATTCCGACGAATCGTCCACGCAATCGGATCGGCATGCCATAGAACGACAACCAGCCGTCCTGGCAAAACGGCTCTTGAGTCAGGACCTCTTCGTCGGTCCGCCAGACGTGCAGATGGTCCGGCGAGACGTGGACCCGAGTGTGTTGGCTCAGACCCGAAGCAGCCCGAAGCCTGAATGCATCGAGATCAGCCATAGCCATCGGTCGATCCAGCCGAGTGGCCAGCGTCATTTCATCAGCCAGAAGGACACCTGCCATGTCGTACTCGACGAATCGGCGAAGGACGAAAAGCATCTGGGCAATGGTGTCGCCCAAGTCGCCCTGACCCATGGCAAGGTCCCGAATGTCCCCCACGATCGACATCTCAAACAAACGCCGATCAAGCATCTCCGTCACTTTGGTCAGCACGTCGACGGAGTCCAGCGTCACCCTCGGAAGCGCACGGCCCGCAAGCTCGGCGAGCGCATTCTGGGCCGCAGCAGCCCGGACGGCGGGAATGAGATCCTCGGCCAACTGATCCTTCACGAGGTACCGATCCGCTCCTGACTTCGCTGCCCGATACCGGTCTTCAGCAGTGTCATGAGCAGTGAGGATGAGCACCGGCACACGAGAGATGGCTGCGTCGTCCTTCAGCATCCGACATGCCAGATAGCCGTTCATGCGCGGCATGTAGATGTCGAGGATCACCATGTCCGGAGCTTCTTGGTACGCCTTCTGGATTGCATCGATGCCGTCCTCAGCTTCGATGACCTCGAAGCCGGCTTCTTTCAGCTTGTTTCCAATCACCCGACGCGCGAGTGCTGCGTCGTCGGCAATGAGGATTCTCATCTGCCTACTCCCTCTCTATCGAGCAGCGTGTCCAAGCTCTCGATGAGCACACCGCGTCGGATGTCGGACTTGTCGAGGTAGGCGTTGACCCCGGCGGCCAGCGCTCGTTCCTGATCCGTTGCCTGGGCTACTCCAGACAACATCACAACAGGCACGGTGCGATTCCGCTTTCTGATTTCGGTCACCAGTTCGACGCCATCCGAACCGGGCATAGAGAAGTCGATGACGAACGCATCAAAGTGAGCATCCGCGAGGAGCCGGAGAGCTTCCTCAGCATCGCGAGCCACGGTCGGAGCGAATCCCGCCGCCGACAGCGTTGCTCCAACGAGCTGCCGGACGCCTGAGGAGTCGTCAACCACCAGAACCCGACTCGTCCGATCAGGGCCGTCACCGGGCTCAACCAGTCGTTGTGGGTCGATCGTCACGACGAAGTTTCCTCCGCCCAGAACGGCGGCGCCGCTGATCGCCGGATTGGCTTGCAGCACCGGTCCCAGCATCTTGACCGCCACCTGGCGGGAACCGATCACGCGATCGACCAACAATGCGAGCATGCCTCCCTTGGCGGAGACCACCAGCGCCACGTTCTGATGCGTTCCGGGGGCGCCGCTGAGGGCGCCGAGATTGACGGCCCGCAATGTTTGGTCGCCAAAGTCAACCTGGCCATCCACTGCACGGGTAGTCCCGAGCACCGCGGCTGAGGGAATTCCCCACTGGAAGCCGCCCGCACCAACGATCGTTATGTCCTGCAGGGCCAATGCCACCGGCAGGTTCAGCGAGACGCTTGTTCCTTGCCCAGGCTCGGAGTGGATTCTCAGATCCCCGCGCAGTTGCTCAGCGGCTGTCGCTGCCAAGGCCAAGCCCTCGCCGTCACCACTGAGCTCGGTCGGCTCGGTCACAGTCGAAAAGCCTGGAGTGATCAGCGCCGTCGTCAGGTCCTCGGCGGAGAACTCACGGTCGACGAGCTCGCGTCGCACCGCTTCTTTGGCGACTTGGCCCCAGTCGATGCCTCTCCCGTCATCTGCGACCTCCACCGCCAGGACCTGGTTCCGGATCGACGCGGTCACGCGCACATGCCCGGTGGTCGGCTTGCCGTTCGCAGTTCGATCATGTGGCTCTTCGATTCCGTGGTCGATTGCGTTGACCAACAAGTGACGCAGCGGTTCGCGAAGCGCGTCGACGACCTGCTGATCGATCTGGAGGTTGTCGCCTTCGATCGTGAGTCGCAGCTTCTTGTCGGTCCGCCGCGCCAGGAATCGAGCCAATTGTTCGAAGGTCGATGTGGTCTCGGACAACGGCACAGATGCGAGTTGCAGGGCGACGCTCTGAATCGCATGCAACCGATCGTGGAGGTCCGATGCGGCGCTGGTCAGGCCGGTGTTGCCGCCGGCCGCTATTCGCAAGTGAAGTGCTTCCGCTTCAAGTCGAGCCTCAACAGCTCGATTGATCAGTTCATAGAGCCGGGCAGTCTCGACCCGGGTGGCATCTCCGATGACGGAGGCTTCTACGCCGGCAACAAGACCGCCGAGCTCGGCATCGGGATCGCCACCAGTCGACATCGAGAAGTCTGTTGGGAAGCCATAACGAGCGGCCGGCTCAGGTGGCGGCGGTGCAGGAGCTGATACATCACTGCTGGGCGCATCGGAAGCCCCCGCAGGAGGCGGTGGTGGCGTGTCCTGGGCGTGTTGCTCAGCTTCAGCGGGCGAACTGTCTGCGGAACCTACGGCACCCGGCTCTGCAGCCGGACTGGATGCTGGCTGGGCAATGCGATCCGGCGATTCGGCATAGCCGGCGGCCAATAGCGACGCGGCAAGGCGCGTGAGGTGTTCGGACATTTCCTGCGTTGGTTTGGAGCGGCCCTCATCCAGGTCTCGCCAAGCGTCTTCCAAGTCCTTGGCGGTCGTTGCGAGCTCGTCGTAGCCCATCATCATGGCGTTGCCCTTGATGGTGTGGGCGTCTCGGCGCAGGACAGCACAGTCCACTCCGGACATGAGTGAACGGCCGCCATCAACCAGGCGACCTGCTCGCTCTCTCAGTTCCTCGCGAAAGATCCCAAGGAGCTCGGGATTGTCATTCCAGTCCACCGCGCTGTGCTCCGAAGCTGCTTGCTTCTGCAATATCGGCGGGCCTCATTCGACCCTTGAGGTCATTCCCACTCGATGGTTGCCGGCGGTTTAGAGGATATGTCGTAGGCGACCCGATTAATCCCATTAACCTCGTTGATCACACGACTGGAAATCCTCTCCAGAACCTCATACGGCAGTCGAGCCCAATCGGCGGTCATAGCGTCGTCTGACGTCACGGCCCGAAGTATCAGCGGATACGCATACGTCCGCTCGTCCCCCTGGACACCGACACTCCGAATCGCAGGCAACACCCCAAACGACTGCCAGATCTCCTGCTCTAGCCCGGCCCGCCGGATCTCCTCCGTCACGATGGTGTCGGCAGCTCGCAGCAAGTCGAGACGTTCCCTCGTGACATCACCAATGATGCGTACCGCCAGGCCGGGCCCGGGGAAGGGTTGCCGCCACACGATCTCCTCAGGGAGACCCAATTCCTCGCCAATCGCCCGCACTTCGTCCTTGAAGAGGTCTCGGAGCGGCTCGACCAATTCAAACTCCATGTCATCCGGAAGGCCACCAACGTTGTGATGGCTCTTGATCTTGGCCGCGTCCTTGGTTCCGGATTCGATGACGTCCGGATAGAGGGTTCCCTGAACAAGGAATGCGGCACCGTCCTCGTCCCGGGCCACGTCCTCGAACACTCTGATGAACGTTTCGCCAATGATCTTGCGCTTCTGCTCGGGGTCGCTCACGCCGGCCAGGCGCTCGAGGAACCGGTCCTCGGCCTTCACGTGCACGAACTTGGTTGGGAACGTCCGAGCAAACGTCTCCTCGACCTGTTGGCCTTCGTCGGCCCGCATCAGACCGTGATCCACGAAGATGCACGTCAGCTGATCACCGATGGCGTGCTGTACGAGGGCGGCCGCCACGGACGAGTCGACTCCACCAGACAGGCCACAGATCACTCGAGCATCTCCAACCTGTTCTCGAATGGCCGCCACGGACGACTCGATGATCGAGTGATGAGTCCACGTCGGCCTGGCCCCACATGCCTGGTACAGGAAGTGTTTGAGGACCTCCATTCCCCGGGGCGTGTGAGCCACCTCGGGATGGAATTGGACTCCGTAGAGTCCCCGCTCTCGGTCCTCGAACGCCGCAACCGGCGAGCTCTCGGTTGAGGCTGTCACGGCGAAACCCTCCGGTGCGGCCACGACTGCGTCGCCGTGGGACATCCACACGTGCTGCTCGTCGGGCCAGCCGTCGAGCAAGACCCCCGGGGCCAGCACGTTCAACGCCGTCTTGCCGTACTCGGCTGAGCCCGTGCGCCGAACCTCGCCGCCGAGAGAGTCGGCAAGGAGTTGGTGGCCATAACAAATGCCGAGAATCGGAATGCCCAGTTCGAAGATCTCCGGATCGATGCGATAGGCGTTCTCGGCGTAAACAGACTGAGGCCCTCCGGAGATGATCACGCCCGTTGGCTGGCGTCGTCGTATTTCCCCGGCCGAGATGTCCCTCGGCACGATCTCCGAGAACACGTGCGCCTCGCGAACCCGGCGGGCGATCAGCTGCGCGTACTGAGCTCCCATGTCGATCACGAGGACGCGATCGAAGGTCCCTGTGGTGGAAGCAGTGGAAGCCGAAGCGTCCACGTCAGCCCATGCCGACGCGTTGCGACCGCTGCAATGACTTGCCCTCGGTCTGCAGCGACGGGGCGATCATCACCTCGGCCTTTTGGAATTCCTTCACATCGGCGTAGCCGGTGGTGGCCATGGACACGCGCAGCGCTCCGAACAGGTTTCGGCGGCCGTCGTTCTCGTGGGCCGGCCCGACCAGGATCTCCTCGAGCGTCCCCAGCTGCCCAACCTGCACTCTTGCCCCGCGGGGCAAGGACGGATGGAACGTCGCCATCCCCCAATGAGCGCCCTGGCCTGGAGCCTCTGCTGCAGCAGCGAGCGGAGAGCCGATCATGACTGCGTCGGCGCCACATGCGATCGCCTTGGCAACGTCACCGCCGGTCCGCATGCCCCCATCGGCGATGACGTGCACATACCGGCCGGTCTCGTCCAGGTATCGGATACGGGCACCGGCCGCATCGGCGATAGCGGTTGCCTGCGGAACGCCGATTCCCAGCACTCCCCGGGTGGTGCAAGCAGCACCCGGACCGACACCCACCAAAATGCCAACTGCTCCGGTGCGCATGAGGTGCAAAGCGGTGCTGTACGACGCACAGCCTCCAACGATCACCGGCAGCTCGAATTCGGCGATGAACTGCTTCAGGTTCAGAGGCTCCACTCGGGTCGAGACGTGCTCGGCCGAGACCACGGTCCCCTGGATGACGAGGATGTCGAGGCCGGCGTCCCGAACGGCGTCGGCATACTGGCTCACATGCTGAGGCGTCAGGCTGGCCGCAGCCACAACGCCACCCTCCTTGAGTTCACTGACCCGTTGGACCATCAGGTCGGGGTTGATCGGCTCCAGGTAGATCTCTTGCATCCGACGTGTGGCCTTTTCGGGCTCCAGTTCGGAGATCTCTTGGTAATACGGCGTCGGATCCTCGTACCGGCTCCACAACCCCTCGAGGTTGAGCACACCCAGACCACCCATCTGTCCGATCGCAACGGCTGTTGCGGGGCTGATGGCCGAGTCCATGGCCGAGCCGAGCATCGGGAGCTCGAACTTGAATGCGTCCAGCTGCCAGCTGATGTCGATGTCGTCGGGGTCTCTCGTCCTGCGGCTCGGGACGATCGCAATGTCGTCCAAACCAAACGCCTGTCGGCCGGACTTGCCGATGCCGATATCGATCTCCACCCTGAATCCTTGGCCAGCGAGCGCGTACGGTACCACGGGGTCTGATCGGCTCTTGAGCACCCTGGCTACCCTCCCGAGCCCATGTCCACGGCCCCTGTAGAACGTCCTCAACCACGGTGGACTATTGGAGATTTCTGGATAGTCATCGGCGCATGGCTGGGCGCCGGGCTCGTTGCTTCCCTCTTCGTGGCGACCGACCTCGACGTGGCCGTCCTCACCTTCGCAGTGCTGATTCCCCTCCAGGCGCTGGGCACCGTGCTTGGTCTGTGGATCGTCATCCGTCGGCGCCGCGCTCGGGCGGAGGACCTGGGATTCCAGGTGGAACCGGGGGATGCTCTCTTCACGCTGATCGGAGTCGCATTGTCGATCGCAGTCGCCTTCCTCCTGGTGCCCATCGCGGCAGCATTCGGGGAGGACGGCAGCGGTCAACAGCTCGTCGACATTGCCCGCTCGATCTCCGACCGAACCTGGCTGGTGGCCGTGGCCGGCCTAGGCACGGTCATTCTGGGCCCGGTCATGGAGGAGCTCACGTTCCGGGGACTGCTCCTTCGCTATCTGTTGCAGCGGGTCCGTCCCCGGTCCGCCATCCTCATCTCGTCGCTGATCTTCGGCCTGGCCCACGTGGGAGGGCTCGTTCAGGGAGCCAGTATCGGACAAGCTGTGTTGATCTTTTTAGGGCCGTTCTTGCTCGGGATCCCCCTGGCGTGGATGGCCATCCGCCAACAGCGTCTCGGCTGGGCGATCTTCACCCACGCCGGGTTCAACCTCCTGACGATGATCGTGCTCGTCGTGCCGCCGGAGGTGCTGGAGGCCGCCCAGGCCGCGGCTTGAGGCCTCGTTGTTGGGACCACCCCCCTACCCCACTCCTCCGCTCGCAGAGCTCACTCCGGGCGGGGGCCCCTTCCCCCGCAAGCGGAGGACAGACCAACCACGGCCTCAGCCGCTCAGTCCCACATTCGCACGCTCGCAGAGCTCACTCCGGGCGGGGCCCCTTCCCCCGCAAGCGGGGCACAGACCGACCACGGCCTCAGCCACTCAGTCCCACATTCGCACGCAGAGCTCACTCCGGGCGGGGCCCCTTCCCCCGCAAGCGGGGGACAGACCGACCACGGCCTCAGCCGCTCAGGCCCACCTTGGTCCGCACACTCACCATCTCTCTTTCTGCTCGGTGACGCGCCGACAAGGCTCCATCGGCCATGATCCGCCGGACCTCCTGGTCGTCGAGCGCCTTGTAGGCCGCTCGAACCGGATTCAGTCCTTCGATGACGGCGTCGGCCACTGCGAGTTTGAAGTCCCCATACCGATCGGTGGCGTGACCCTCCACGACCGCGTCGATGGATCGGCCACTGAATGCCGCCATGATCTCGATGAGGTTCGAAACGCCGGCCTTCTCCTTCAGGTCATAGGCGATCTCTGACCCTGAGTCCGTCACAGCGCGCTTGAGCTTCGCGACGATCGTGTCGGGCTCATCGTGAATCAGGATCCTCGATCCAGCGTCCTCATCGGACTTCGACATCTTGGCGGTCGGCTCTTGCAGTGACATGATCCGGGCTCCGACGCCCGGCGTGATCTGCTCCGGGAGTGGGAACTCTTCGCCGTACAGATGGTTGAAGCGCTGGGCAACGTCTCGCGCCAGCTCCAGGTGTTGTGTCTGATCGTCCCCAACCGGGACCGCATGAGCCTTGTGCACGAGAATGTCGGCAGCCATCAGGACCGGGTACGAGAACAACCCGAGCTTCTCCCCCGCCTTGTCGGCCTTCTCCTTGTACTGGGTCATGCGGTTGAGAGCTCCGAGGGGCGTGTCAGCACTGAGAATCCAGGACAACTCTGCATGCTGCGGGACCTGGCTCTGGAAATAGAGCAGCGACCGGTTCGGGTCGATCCCCACGGCCAGCAGCGTCTTGGCCATGGCGAGACGATCAGAGGCCAGCTGACGCGGGTCATGCGGGATCGTGATCGCATGCATGTCCACGACGCAGTAGATGGCGTCGTAGTCGTCCTGCATCGTGACCCAGTTCTTGAGAGCCCCAACGTAGTTACCGATGTGGGTGTTCCCGGTCGGCTGGATGCCGGAAAAGACGGTCTTCTTGTCAGTCACGGTTGTCGTCCTCGAGTCGGGCAAAGAGAAACGCCGGGCCTGGGGCACCGGCGTCCGTCGCATTTGAGCGTGCGCGGACAGCCTTCAGGTCCACCACCAGATGCGGGCTGTCGTCATCACGAGCCGAAGAGTAGCTCGCGGCCCGCAGCCGCACACATGCCCGCCGGGACCGGATGTTGACGGCGCAGCAACGCGGCGGCCATACTCGACGCCGATGGCACAGACGACCACCATCATCATTACCTAGCGGCACGTCGACGCTGACGTGCCCGTGACCCTTCGCCCAAGCGAAGGGTTTCTTGTTGCACCACCATGACACTCGAGATCTACGACACCACACTCCGCGATGGCTCCCAGCAAGAGGGGATCTCGCTGACCGTTGGCGACAAACTGAGAATCGCCTCGCTGCTCGACGAGCTCGGAGTCTCATACGTCGAGGGAGGCTGGCCGGGCGCCAATCCCAAGGACGATGAGTTCTTCAGGCGAGCCAAGACCGAACTGGCCTTCAATCACGCTGAGCTGGTCGCGTTCGGGTCGACCCGTCGTCCCCGAGGAAGTGTCGAGTCGGATCCGCAGCTGGCTGCGCTCTTGGCCGCAGAGACCGAAACGATCTGCATCGTTGGCAAGGCGTGGGACTACCACGTGCTCGAAGCGCTTCGCAGTGACCTCGACGAGGGCCGACGTATGGTCGCCGAGTCGATCGAGTTCCTTCGCAGCAAGGACCGCCGTGTTTTCTTCGACGCAGAGCACTTCTTCGATGGCTACCGCGCCAACCCGGAGTTCTCGATCGGAATCCTTCAAGCCGCAGCGGAGAGTGGAGCCGAGCGACTCGTCCTCTGCGATACCAACGGCGGAACTCTGCCCGGTGACGCCACCCGCATCGTGACCGAGGTCCAAGGGGCCCTTCCCGGTGCCGCCATCGGAGTCCACTTCCACAACGACGTTGGCTGCGCAGTGGCCTCCACGTTGCAGGCGGTCGACCTCGGGGTCCGCCAGATCCAAGGGTGCATAAACGGCTACGGAGAGCGGACCGGGAACGCTGACTTCTCGACATTGCTGCCCGATCTGACCATCAAGATGGGCCTCGACGTCCTACCCGAAGGTCGCCTCGAGCATCTCGCCCCCGTCGCTCACCACATCGCCGAGATCGTCAACATCGCCCTCGATCCCCATCACCCCTACATCGGTGCTTCGGCGTTCACTCACAAAGCCGGGCTTCACACGTCCGCGCTGGCCCGGCGTCCCGACGCCTACGAGCACGCTGATCCGAAGTCGGTTGGCAATCACTCGCGAATGGTCGTCTCAGAGCTCGCGGGCAAGGCTTCGATCAAGTCCAAGGCGTCCGAGCTCGGATTGCACATGGACGACGATCTCGCCGCTCGCGTCATAGATGCCGTGAAGGAGCGGGAACACGCCGGCTACCACTATGAAGCGGCCGATGGTTCGTTCGAACTTCTGGTTCGGGAGCTGGACGGGTGGACGCAACCGTTTTTCGAACTCGAGTCGTTCAGAGTCTTCACCGAGCGACGCGCCGAAGAAGAGATCGTGGCGGAAGCCACTGTCAAGGCATCGGTCGGCGGTACCCGGCGAGTCACGACAGGCGAAGGTGTCGGTCCGGTTCACGCCCTCGACCAAGCGTTGCGGGCATCACTTCGTGAGGCATATCCGGCCATCGACGAGCTTCGCCTCGTTGACTACCGAGTCCGGGTCCTCGACAGCGCCGACGGCACCGGCGCCCGCGTCCGAGTTCTCCTCGAAACTGCCGACCACACCGACTCGTGGGGAACGATCGGCGTCCACGAGAACGTGATCGAGGCGAGCTGGGAGGCTCTGGCCGAGGGACTGATCCTCGGTCTGATTCGGGCTGGGGAGTAGGAAACGTGAAAGTCGGCCAGTAGATTGGATTCGCATGTCATATCGGGGGATTGACAGCGGCCAACGTTCGCTGGTGGGGTCTCTGCTCAAAGCGATGTTCGCCTTGCTCATTCTGGCGCTCATCGCCGGAGTGGTCCTGGGCGCCTACAACTTGGCGGATGAGGTCGCTGCCGACACACTGGAAGTCAAGGAATTCGAGCCTCAGTTCAACCTGGCGGTTCGAGAGGTGTTCACCGGCGAGATCGGCCTGGATGCTCGCAACACCACCGAATCGGTCATCACTCGCGACGAGATCGCCGGCATCCAATGGTTTGGCGGATTCGGCCAGGTGACCGGATTCGTGGACGAGCGAAACAACATCGCCATTCGTCAGTTCACGGTGCTGGAAGGCGATCGACCCAACGTCGGCGACCAAGTGTTCGTCGACCACCTCGCCTATCGCGGCAATCCCGATTCGGCCCATGGCATCGATTTCGACGAGGTTGGAATTCCGGGTCCAGTTGGGACCCTGCCCGCCTGGTACATCGACGGCCGGTCCGACACGTGGGCGATCTTGGTACATGACCGTGGCGATCGGGGCCGTGAAGAGTTCCTGCGGATCATCCCGACGATTCGAACGGCAGGAAACCCGATCCTGGCGATTTCTTACCGCAACGACGACGACGCTCCGAAGGCCGACGGACGCCGCAACACGTATGGGATCGACGAAGCAGCCGACGTGGAAGCGGCGGTGCAGTACGCCCTCGACAACGGGGCCGAAGACGTCGTCGTGTTCGGGTTCGGGGCCGGCGGATCAATCGCACTCAGCTTCGCATACGACTCGGCGTTGGCGGGCTCGGTGGCCGGTCTGTTCCTCGAGTCCCCGATGACCGACCTGGAAGCGCAGATCTACGAGGACGGAGAGGCGTTGACCATTCCGGCTACCGAGATCGAGCTTCCCCGCCAGATGATGTGGCTCTCGTTGCGCCTGATGGAGCGGCGTTGGTCATTCGACTTCGATCGAACCGACTACGTGGCGCGGTCCAGTGAGCTGTCTGCTCCCTTGATGCTGATTCGCACAGGAGCCGACCAGACGATCAATCCGGCCCAGTCGGACGCATTGGCCAACCGGCGACCCGACATTGTCCAGCTCGAGAACTTCGAGACGGCCGGACACAATCGGGCCTGGAACGTGGATCCGACCCGGTACGAGCGGATCGTGACCGATTTCCTCAGGAGTCTGTCTTAGCCGACGCTGGACCGCGAGCCTGTGAACAGGCTCAGCAACTCCGCCACGATCACGTGCCGCTCGCGGTCGAGCAATGCAACGTGTTTCGAATCCTGCAGCCAGACAACCCGGGCCGGTCCCCCCAATGCCCTCACGATGTATTTCGCGGAAATGGGCTTGACCGTCTCGTCCGTCACTGACTGGATCACGAGACCGGGATTACGGAAGCGACGGGCTGCCTCGAGCGCTTCCTGACGGAGGGCCATCAGGTCGGAATTCGTCGAGAGGGGGGCACCCTCGTAGGCGACCCAGTACTCCCCCACCTCGGGATCAGGCGGATCCTCCTGTTCCCAATACGAGTACTTGACGATCGGTGCCA
>CAJHYJ010000181.1_pt1 | contig 12454 bp, 11 predicted proteins | sample 9198711 | NCBI WGS metagenome assembly CAJHYJ01 (sample SAMEA7708361, study PRJEB35096) | sediment metagenome | biome: marine neritic benthic zone biome [ENVO:01000025]; feature: sediment [ENVO:00002007]; material: shallow marine sediment [ENVO:03000034] sea grass bed [ENVO_01000059] ...
AGGGCTTCAGCAACTTCATCCGGAACTCGCTGCTCGTTGCGGTCGCGGCAGTGGTCGCTTCGGTGGGTTTGGCGATCGCCGGAGCCTATGCCGCCGCTCGGTTGCGTTTCCGGGGCAAGAACGCAGCTTCTTGGGGAATCCTCATCGTTTACCTCTTCCCTTCGGTCGTCATCGCCATTCCGCTCTTCGTGCTCTTCAGTCGAATCGGGCTGCGGTCGTCACTCGTCGGTCTCATCATCGTCTACCTGGCCCAAACGGTCCCGGTGGCGCTCTACATGCTGCGGTCTCATTTCCAGACGATTCCGGCCTCGCTGGAGGAGGCCGGGCTCATCGACGGCTTGTCGCGCGGAGGCGTCATTCGACGCATCACGCTCCCATTGGCCGCCCCAGCGATCGCGGCGGTGGCCCTCTATGTCTTCATGATCGCCTGGAACGAGTTTTTGTTCGCACTGCTGTTCCTCGTGGACAGCAGGGATCTGTGGACGCTGCCGCTGGGCTTGCAGGTATTGGACACGGTTGAGGTCCCCAAGACCGTCCTCATGGCCGGATCGGTCATCGTGTCGGTGCCAGTCATCATTCTGTTCTTCTTCGCCGAACGATTCCTCACCGAAGGCCTCACCGCCGGCGGCGTCAAGGGTTGAGCTCTCTTCGTGTCACCGCCCGCCGAGTGCTCGACGACGCCTGGCGACCCAACGGGGGATACGCCTCACCCAATCTCGCGACGTACCCGTGGCAATGGCTCTGGGATTCGTGCTTCCACGCGCTGATCTGGGCCCGCGTGGGCGATGGCCGAGCCGTCACAGAGCTGGAGTCTCTCTTTCGATGGCAGACGTCGCAGGGCTTCGTGCCCCACATGGGCTACCAAGAGGATCCTCGAGCGGCTGTGGAGCTCTGGGGACAGCCGGGAGCGTCCACGATCACCCAGCCGCCGATGTGGGGCCATGCCGCCCGCCTCGTCACGGAGTCCGGTTTCTCGCTCTCGTCCGACCTCCTGGAGCGCATGTGGCAGGGATTCGAGTGGCTGTGGCGACATCGCATGCGGGACGACATATTGGTGCTCGTGCATCCCTGGGAATCAGGCTGCGACGACTCCGCTCGCTGGCGACCGACAACGCGCACCGAATGGGACCGGCCGGCGTGGAAGCGCGCGAAGCTGGCCCTGCTGCAGACCCTCGAGGTGGACGACCGCGCGGCCGTCGCCAATCCTGCCTGGGAGGTCGGTTCGGCTGGGTTCAATGCCGTCGTCGCGTTCAACGTCCGAGAGCTGCTGACGGTCGATGCTCGGCCCGCCTGGGCGACGCGGGTCGCGGCGCTCGAGGCCGCCCTCTTCCGCCGATTCGATGCCGACCTCGGAACCTGGACGGACGATCCGCCGAGCGAGGGGCACGCCGTTCCAACGCTCGACGCTCTGCTCCCCGCCCTGGTCGATTTGAACACTGATCTGGGCCGGCTGCTCGAACCGTTCGACGCCGAATACGGTCCCGCCTACGTGCCTCCGACCCATGCGAGCTTCGATCCCGACCAGTACTGGCGCGGGCCGGCCTGGCCCCAGCTGACCTACCTGCTCTGGCTGGCCGCTCAGCGTCGCCGAGACGAGATACTCGCCCGGAGCCTCGGCAAGAAACTCATCGAGGGGGCCTTGGCCTCAGATTGGTCGGAGTATTGGAATCCGTCCACGGGCCAGGGTCGCGGGGCGAAACCCCAATCCTGGACAGGGCTGGCGGCGCTCGTCGAATAGAAACAAGCCGGCCTCGTCGCCCGTGCTACCGTCCCGGCCGACCTTTAACGCGGTCCCGTGAGGCCGCAAAGGAGAAGCTGGTGACTGAACACACGCCTGACGCCCCACCTGCGGGCAAGGTTGTCCTCGACGCCGACGACGTATCTCGAGCCGTCACTCGGATCGCTCATGAGATCCTCGAGCGAAACCGTGGCGCCCACGATCTGATGCTGGTTGGCATTCGGACCCGCGGGGTTCCTCTGTCGGAGGCCATCGCCGCTCAGATCACGGCCATCGAGGGAGAGGCACCTCCTGTCGGCACCCTCGACATCGGCCTCTATCGCGACGACTTGTCAGCTCGACCGACCCCCACCCTTGGCCCCACTTCGGTGCCTGACATGAACGGCCGAGTCGTCGTTCTCGTTGATGACGTGCTCTTCACAGGGCGCACCATTCGGGCCGCGCTCGACGCCCTCACCGACCTTGGGCGTCCCGCGGCCGTGCAGCTCGCCGTGCTCTGCGACCGAGGGCATCGACAACTGCCGATTCGGGCCGACTACGTAGGGAAGAACCTGCCGACGTCCCTCGATCAGCGCGTGACAGTCAGGCTCTCGGAAACTGACGGAGTGACGGGCGTGTGGATCCAATGAAGCACTTCATGTCAACCGAGGACACTTCACGACAGGAACTGGAACACCTGTTGGATCAAGCCGCTGATTTCTCGGACGTGCTCGATCGAGAGATTCCCAAGGTGCCAGCCCTTCGCGGCAAGACGGTGGCGCTCATGTTCTTCGAGCCATCGACGCGGACCCGCACGAGCTTCGAGCGTGCAGCCAAGGCGTTGTCGGCAGACACCATCAACTTCTCACCGAGCGGCTCGGCTCTGTCCAAGGGCGAGTCGCTCAAAGACACTGCGCTCACCATTCAGGCGATGGGGCCCGACCTCATGGTGATTCGCCACAAGGCGACCGGGGCACCGTGGCGCTTGGCTGAATGGGTAGACGTTCCGGTGGTCAATGGCGGGGACGGAGCGCATCAGCACCCGACCCAAGCTCTGCTGGACTCGCTCACGATCCGCGAGCACTTCGGGAAGCTGGACGGCATCCGCATTGCGATTGTCGGGGACATCCGTCATTCCCGCGTCGCCCGGTCCAACGTCTGGGCCTTCTCGAAGCTGGGGGCCGAGGTCACATTGGTAGCGCCACGCACCATGCAACCGGTCTCAACTGACGGTTGGCCTGTCGAGACGGCAGAAGGCATAGACGAGGTCCTCGACCGCAGCGACGTGATCTATCTCCTTCGGATCCAGGAGGAGCGCGGGGGTGGCGACGTGTTCCCATCCGTAGCCGAGTACGTGAGCAGGTTCGGACTGACAGCCGCCCGGGCCGAGCGCATGCCGGCTGAAGCGATGGTCATGCACCCCGGCCCGATGAACCGTGGCATCGAGATATCGCCGAGCGTTGCGGACGGGTCGCGTTCGTTGGTGCTACGCCAGGTCCGCAACGGCATAGCGGTTCGGATGGCCGTGCTGTTTGATCTGCTCGCTGGAGAGTCATCGTGATCGTTCTCAGCGGTGGCTTGGTCATGACGCCGGCCGGACCAACGGATGCCGATGTCGTGATCCAAGAAGGAACCGTCATCGAGGTTGGTGCGGCGAGCGGGGCGGATGGTGTCCGAATCGATTGCTCGGGGATGTGGATTGGCCCAGGCTTCGTCGACATCCATGTGCACCTTCGGGAGCCAGGACAGGTCTGGAAGGAAGACATCGCCTCGGGATCGGCAGCCGCTGCTGGCGGAGGGTTCACTGCGGTCGTCGCCATGCCCAACACCGATCCGGCGACTGATGCTGGACACCTGGCCCGTTACATCACCGATCGGGGCCGACAGGTTGGACTCGTCGAAGTGGCCGCAGCCGGCGCAATCACTCTGGGTCGTCGCGGATCCGAGCTGGCTCACATCGATGAGCTCTGGGATGCCGGCGTCACGATCTTCACTGACGACGGCGACACGGTCGCCGACGCCGGGATGCTCCGTCGGGCCATGGAGTACGTGGCCGGCCGGGGTGGCTTGATCGCTCAGCACGCCGAAGACCCTGGGTTGGCTCGAAACGGACACATGCATGAGGGCGCGGTATCGGCTCGTCTGGGAATGGTCGGATTGCCGGCATACGCAGAGGAGGCGATCGTTCAGCGTGATCTCGGGCTCGTTCGATTGACGGGTGTTCGGTATCACGTTCAGCACGTGTCCACGGCGGCGACCGTTGAACTTGTTCGTGACGCGAAACGCAGCGGGTTGGCGGTCACTGCCGAAGTGGCGCCCCATCATTTGGCCTTCACGGACGAGTTGGTCGAGACCATGGATCCCGTCGCCAAGATGTATCCGCCCCTCCGCACCGAGGCCGACCGCTTGGCTCTCATCGAGGGCCTGCGCGATGGCACGATCGATGCGGTGGCAACTGATCACGCTCCGCATGCATCGTCAGAGAAGGAGGTGCCGTTCGAGGAAGCACCCCGCGGAGTGATAGGCCTCGAGACGGCGGCGTCCGTCGTCCATGGCACCGTCGGTCTGGAACCCGTTGACTTCTTCGATCGCATGTCGGTGCGTCCGGCCGCCATTGGGGCGCTCGCCCAGCACGGGCGATGGATCGAGCCAGGGATTCCCGCCAACTTGGTCGTCTTCGATCCATCCTCGCGGTGGACTCCAGACGGGTTCGCGTCGAAATCAGCCAACTCACCCTGGATCGGGGAGACCCTCGAAGGCCGAGTGCACACAACGATCTACGGTGGACGAATCACGCACGGAGGTGGCCATGACTGACGCGCTGGCAGTCACAGCTGACGGAGCGGTGTTCCGGGGGCGCTCTGTTGGAGCCGACGGAGTCACCGTGGGCGAAGCCGTCTTCAACACGGCGATGGCCGGGTACCAGGAGATCTTCACTGATCCCTCCTATGCAGGACAGGTCGTCGTCATGACGTCATCTCACATCGGCAACTACGGCGTGTCGAGCGAGGACAACCAAGCGGCGGAACCCTGGGCCAAAGGGGTCATCGTGCGGGCCCTGAGCCGCAAGGACTCGAACTGGCGATCAGAGGGAACGCTTGCATCATTCCTGCGACAGCGAGGACTCGTGGCGTTGTCAGACGTCGACACACGCCGTCTCACTCGGCACATCCGGGACAAGGGCGCCCAACCGATTGCAATGGGGACCGACGTGGACGAATCGGAGCTGACGGAGCTGGCCGTATCGGCTCCCAGGATGGATGGCCAGGACCTCGCACTCACGGTGACAACGGACACGCCCTTCGAAATCGCAGCCGAGGGCACATCGAATGGCACGGTGGTTGCGTTCGACTTCGGTCTGAAACGTGACATCGGCAGTCAGCTGGCAGCACGTGGCTACGACGTGGTCGTGGTCCCTGCCACGACGACGCCTGAGGACGTGATGGCACACCAGCCTGTCGGTGTGTTCTTGTCCAACGGACCCGGAGATCCCGAGCCCCTGACGGGTCCGATCGAAACGATTCAGGCCTTGCTCGGCCAGGTTCCTGTCTTCGGCATCTGCCTTGGCCATCAGTTGCTCGGGCTTGCCCTCGGCGCCACAACCTTCAAGCTGCCGTTCGGTCACCACGGGGGAAACCATCCGGTCCAGAACTTGGAGGACGGAACGGTCGCGATCACATCACAGAACCATGGATTCTCGGTCGATCCATGGAGTCTCACGGATCAAGAGTCACCGGCTCAGACCGGCCTGGCTGATCGGTCGATGCTCCCCGACGAGCTGACTACCTCGCATGGCCGGGCCGTGCCCACCCACCAGAATCTCAACGACGGCACCCTGGAAGGGCTGCGATGCCTCGACATCCCCGCGTTCGGGGTGCAGTACCACCCGGAGGCGGCCCCAGGTCCGCGAGACGCGGTTGGCTTGTTCGACGACTTTGTCGCGCTCATGGGAGCCGGAGAATGAGCAAGTTACGGGCTACCAGTTACGGGTTACGGGCGTCCCGCCACGCAGCTTCACGTAACTCGTGGCTCGTAACTCGTAACTCAGTTGACGTGCGCTGATGCCCAAGCGCACCGACATCTCCTCCATCCTCCTCATCGGATCCGGCCCGATCATCATCGGCCAGGCATGTGAGTTCGACTACTCGGGAACCCAGGCAGCCAAGGTCCTCCGCAACGAGGGATATCGAGTGATCCTGGTGAACTCGAACCCGGCCACGATCATGACCGATCCCGAGTTCGCCGACGCCACCTACATCGAGCCGATCACCGCGGAGGTGATCGAACGCATTCTGGACAAAGAGCGTCCCGACGCCGTGTTGCCGACTTTGGGCGGTCAGACCGCTCTCAACGTCACAATTGAGCTCGCCGAGCGTGGGGCATTCGAGCGGTACGGATGTGAGCTGATCGGAGCCGGCCTCGACGCCATCCAGCGGGCTGAGGACCGAGGCCTGTTCAAGCAGACCATGGAAGCCGCGGGACTTGCCGTTCCTGCGGCCCACTACGCCCGGAACATGCAGGAAGCCGTTCACGCCGCACGGGAGATCGGATATCCCGTGATGATTCGACCGTCGTTCATTCTCGGTGGAGGAGGCACCGGCCTCGCATTCGACGAGGCTGACTTCATCGAGAAGGCTCGGCACGGGCTCGACACGTCTCCTGTTTCCGAGATCCTCGTCGAGGAATCTGTCCTGGGCTGGAAGGAGTTTGAGCTCGAGGTCATGCGCGACGCGGACGACAACGCCGTGATCGTCTGTTCCATCGAAAACCTCGACGCCATGGGTGTTCACACCGGCGACTCGATCACGGTTGCCCCAGTCCAGACGCTGTCGGACCGTGAGTACCAAGAAATGCGAGACGAGGCGATCACCTGCTTGCGGGCCATTGGCGTCGAGACCGGCGGGTCCAACGTCCAGTTTGCGGTCCATCCTGAAACTGGCCGACGCATCGTCATCGAAATGAACCCGCGTGTGTCACGCTCGTCGGCGTTGGCTTCCAAAGCGACAGGATTCCCGATCGCCAAGATCGCCGCACTGCTCGCTGTCGGGTATCGGCTGCCCGAGATCGTCAACGACATAACCGGGCAGACACCCGCATCGTTCGAACCTGCCCTCGACTATGTCGTCGTCAAAGCGCCGCGTTTCGATTTCGCCAAGTTCCCGTCGGCAACCGCCGAGCTCGGCACATCGATGCAGTCGGTGGGGGAGGCCATGGCCATCGGGCGCACCTTCTCCGAAGCCCTGCAGAAAGCTCTCCGCAGTCTCGAAATCGGCCGCAAGGGCCTCAACGCTGACCCAGGCGAAGCTCGGTATCAGCAGATGGACGACGAAGCTCTCATGGCGGCCGTCGCCACGCCAACAGAACGACGGATATTCCACGTCGGCGAAGCCGCCCGTCGAGGTCTCGATCCGGCCAGGATCGCGGCAGCCTCGGGCTATGACCCTTGGTTTGTGGACCAAATCGCCGAGATCACCGAGGTGCGGGTCGAGATCGAAAGAGCCCAGCTCATGGGGGTGGCTGGACTTCCTGACGTGGCCCCGATCATGCGTGAGGCCAAACGGTATGGCTTCTCGGATGCCCAGATCGCCCACCTGTGGAACCGGCGACCTGACGAGATTCGGGACCTGCGGCTGAGCCTCGACATTCGACCCACCTACAAGACCGTCGACACGTGTGCCGCCGAGTTCGAAGCCACGACTCCCTACCTGTACTCGACCTACGAGGAAGAGGACGAGGTTCCTCCCGCCGACAAGCCGCGGGTCGTCGTGCTGGGTTCCGGACCGAACCGGATCGGACAAGGCATCGAATTCGACTACTGCTGTGTCCACGCCGCCTTTGCGCTCAGAGAGGCCGGCTACGAGACGGTCATGGTCAACTGCAATCCAGAGACGGTCTCTACTGACTACGACACGTCCGATCGCCTGTACTTCGAACCGCTGACGGTCGAAGACGTCCTGAACATCGTGGACGCCGAACAGCCGGAAGCGGTGGTCGTCCAGCTCGGCGGTCAGACACCCCTCAATCTCGCATCGCATCTCGAGGAACGCGGAGTTCCGATCGCAGGCACTTCCCCGGCGTCGATCGACGCCGCCGAGGATCGCGAACGATTCTCAGCCTTGTGTCGAGAGCTCGGCATCCGCCAGCCGGCCCATGGGACCGCCTCGTCGGCAGCGGAAGCGAGCGACGTCGTTGATCAGATCGGCCTGCCGGTCATGGTTCGGCCCTCGTTCGTGCTCGGAGGACGCGCGATGCGGGTCGTGTTCGACTACGACCAGCTCGGTGAGTACCTCGATGACATCTACGGCGATCCGGCCGGCGCCGACATCGATCTGTCAGAGGCTCCGCTCCTCGTCGACCGCTTTCTGGAATCGGCCTCGGAGGTCGACGTCGACGCCATCTTTGACGGCCACGAACTGCTGGTCGGCGGAATCATGGAACACGTCGAAGAAGCGGGCATCCACTCAGGTGATTCTGCGTGCATCACTCCGCCTCCCACGCTGTCAGATGAAGCCCAGAAGACGATTCTGGCCGCGACCGAGGACCTCGCCCGAGCGCTCGACGTGCGTGGGCTCATCAACATCCAGTTCGCCGTCAAGGGCAACGACGTGAACCTGCTCGAGGCCAATCCGCGGGGGAGTCGGACCGTTCCGTTCATCTCGAAAGCAACCGGGCGACCCCTGGCGAAGATCGCCTCCCGCGTCATGCTGGGGGAGACCATCGAGTCCTTGCGTGGCGAGATGCAGGTCGACCCATCTCCCGCCGACTTCTTTGCTGTGAAGGAAGCCGTCCTGCCCTGGAACAGGTTCCCGAGCGAGGACATCATCCTCGGCCCGGAAATGCGGGCCACTGGAGAGGTCATGGGCATCGCTGATTCTGCCGGCGTTGCGTACGGAAAGGCTCTTGCCGGAGCCGGCCTGCAGCTGCCCCAGTCGGGGAATGTGTTCTTCTCGTTGGCAGACCGCGACAAGGCAGTCGGCCTGGCGGCAGCCCAGGCGTTCTCGATGCTGGGGTTCCGTTTGGTGGCTACTCGCGGTACCGCCCGGTATCTGGCTCATTACGGGGTCGACTGCGACGTTGTCGACAAGCTCGATGAGGGCACCGACAACACAGCCTTGACGAGGATCGAGGATGGGGACATCGATCTGGTCGTCAACACCCCTCGCGGTGGCCGGGCCCGGTCCGACGGGCGACATATCAGGATCCAGGCACAGCGCCGTGGCATCCCCTGCCTGACAACGGTCCAGGCAGCGCTGGCGACCGCCCGGTCGTTGCAAGCCGGCGAAGAGACCCTGTTGGCGGCTCGCTCGCTTCAGGACTGGCACGTGACGTGACCCTCCAGACGGCTCTCGGGCCGCTGGGACTGGCCAGCCCGCTGGTCGCCATGTCCGGCACAGTTGGGTCGGTCGTCGATTGGATCGGCAGCGCTGACCCTGCTGCCTATGGAGCAGCAGTTGCCAAGTCGGTTTCCGGAGAACCGTGGCCTGGCCGGCCTGAGCCGCGGGTCGCTCCTACCGAGGCCGGCATGTTGAACGGGATCGGCATTCAGAACCCAGGGGCGACAGCATGGGCGAGTTCCGTCGGCACCAAGCTCAGCGAGCTGGCGCTGCCCGTCATCGGTTCAGCCGTTGGCAACTCGCCCGGCGAGTATGCAGACGTTGCCAAGACGTTGTCGGACGCGGGCGTTGCGGCCGTGGAAGTCAATCTGTCGTGCCCGAACCTCGAGGACGGAAAGATGTTCGCGCTCGACCCCGAAGCCTCGGCGGAAGTGATCCGATCGGTGGCGGGCAGCACCAGCCTGCCGATCGGGGCAAAGCTGTCACCCAACAGCGAAGACATCGCCGCAATCGCCGCGGCGGCAGCTCAGGCGGGCGCCAGCTGGGTCACCCTCACCAACACGGTGTGGGGTGCAGCCATCGACATCGATACTCGGAAGCCTCGGCTGTCCGGTGTGATCGGCGGGTACTCGGGCGTCGCCATCAAACCGATCGCTCTTCGTTGTGTGATCGAAGTTCGTCGAGCCTTGCCCGGCTTGCCCATCCTCGGCGCGGGCGGCGTCAGGACGGCCGCGGACGTGATCGAGTACGCGATGGCCGGAGCGTCCGCTGTGGGGATCGGGACCGCCCACTTCGCCGACCCCGGTTGCGGCAAGGGCATCGGTCGGGATCTCCGGCGGTGGATGGAACGCCACAGCATCAACAGCTTCACGGAATTGGTCGGAGCGGCCCTGTGAGCGAATCGCGGATCCTCGTCGCTCTCGACGTTGCAACAGCTGAAGAGGCCGTTCGACTTGCGAAGCAGCTCCGAGATCACGTCGGTGGCTTCAAGGTAGGCCTGGAACTCATAACCGGTCCGGGTGCCGTGATCATCGGCCTGATCGGCGACTTGGGCGTGCCCGTGTTCGCCGACGTGAAGCTCCATGACATCCCCAACACGGTCGAACGCTCCGCGAGACAGCTCGGAAGGCTTGGAGCGCGGTGGGTGACAGTGCACGCCAGCGGCGGGACGCCGATGCTCGAGGCAGCCGTCGAGGGCCTGGCGACCGGAGCAGGCGCGGCAGACAGCGGCATCTTGGCAGTCACCGTGATGACCAGCCTGGACGACGCGACGCTGGCGGCAGTTGGTGTGAATGGCACCGTCGGCCGCCACACGTCTCGGTTGACCCAACTGGCTGACGCGGCCGGGTGCGAGGGAGTCATCTGTTCGGTGCCGCAACTCGGGGTTGTATCCGAGGTCGCACCGAACCTGCTGCGGGTGACACCGGGCATTCGGGTGGCAGGTGACAATCACGACGACCAGCTGCAGGTTGCGACTCCAACCGAGGCACGACGTCGGGGAGCCGACTGGCTGGTCATCGGACGATCGATCACTCGCGCCAAGGATCCAGTTGCAGCAGCGGGGCTGATCAATCAGTCGATAGCGTCGGCCCACGAGGCCACCGGCTGACGCAGGCGGGCCGCTACTACCATCCAGCCCGACGGAGGAGACGAGGAGCGATGGGGCTTCCAGAGATCACACCTGAACAGCGTGCAGCAGCACTCGAGAAGGCAGCCGAGGCCAGGCGCCTCCGCGCCGAGGTCAAGGAGCTTCTCAAGACCGGCTCGCTCTCGATCACCGAGGTCCTCGATCAGGCCCAGGAGAACAACTACATCGCCAACATGAAGGTCGGGAGCCTGCTGCCTTCGCTGCCCGGGATGGGCAAGATCAAGGCGAAGCGCTTCATGGAGGAACATGGCATCGCCGACAACCGGCGCATTCGAGGCCTCGGATCCCGCCAGCGAGCAGCCATCCTCGACCAGTTCGCGTAGGGGCCGCCTCCTCGTCGTCTCGGGCCCGTCGGGCGTCGGCAAGACGACCGTTGTACGGCGCCTCCGTGAGGTGCAGCCGTTTCACTTCTCGGTTTCGGCCACCACAAGGCCGCCACGAACCGGGGAACAGCACGGCATTCATTACTGGTTCGTGAGCAGGCGGCGCTTCGACGAGTGGCTGACAGCGGGACGATTCCTCGAGTGGGCGGAGTATGGAGGGCATCGCTACGCCACGACGGACTCGGTTCTCCAGACGATGGACGCTGGTCACGACGTCCTGTTGGACATCGAGAACCATGGCGCCATGCAGGTCAAGGAGCGTTTGCCAGAGTCCACAACGATCTTCTTGGCTCCACCGTCATTGGCTGAGCTCGAGCGACGGCTGACCAATCGAGGCGACATGAGCCTCACTGACATCGAACGCCGCTTGGCTGTCGCCGACCAGCAAATCGAGCACGCATCGGCGAATTACGACCACGTCCTCGTGAATGAGGACGTGGAGACCGTGGTCCAGCAGATTCGCCGTATACTGATCGTCGATCCACATGAGTGAAACCACTATTTCCATTGATTCCATGCTCGAGAAGACCGGCAACCGCTTTTCCCTTGTCGTGCTCGCGGCTCGCCGCGCCCGCCAGATCAACGCCTACTACAACCAGCTGGGGGAAGGGATCGGGCACTACGTGCCGCCGCAGGTCCACAGCCTCAGCCGCAAGGCTCTGACGATCGCTTTCGAGGAGATCCACGAGGACAAGGTCACCCTCGACCGCGAGGACGTCGAGTCCTGAGCATGCTGTCAGGGCGCCGCGTCGTCCTGGGAGTTTCGGGCGGTATCGCCGCCTACAAGGCCGCCTATCTCGCCCGTCGCCTGCTCGAAGCAGGTGCTGATGTCCGCCCGGTGATGACGCCGGATGCTGCTGCGTTCCTCGGACCACAGACCCTGTCGGCACTGACCGGTCACCGGACCGTCACCTCGTTGTTCGACGCGGACTCTGTTTCACCCCACACCGAGCTGGGCCAATGGGCCGAGCTGGTCATCGTGGCTCCGGCAACTGCGAGGACTCTCGCCAAACTCGCCTATGGGTTGTCGGGCGACGCCCTGGCCGCCACGGTCCTAGCTTCGGAAGCGCCGATCCTCATCGCACCCGCCATGCACACAGAGATGTGGGAGCAATCGGCGGTCCGTCAGGCCGTTGCCGAGCTCGAGACAGCCGGTCGTTACATCATCGGACCCGACAGTGGTGATCTGGCCGGAGGTGATGTCGGGCCCGGACGTATGGTCGAACCGGATGACATCGTCGAGCGGGCCCGCCGGATCCTGACGCCGCAAGACCTGGCCGGACAGAAGGTCATCGTGACATCCGGCGGCACGCGTGAGCCGATCGATCCGGTGCGGTTCATCGGCAATCGCTCGTCCGGCAAGATGGGCAAT
>CAJHYJ010000117.1_pt1 | contig 12333 bp, 10 predicted proteins | sample 9198711 | NCBI WGS metagenome assembly CAJHYJ01 (sample SAMEA7708361, study PRJEB35096) | sediment metagenome | biome: marine neritic benthic zone biome [ENVO:01000025]; feature: sediment [ENVO:00002007]; material: shallow marine sediment [ENVO:03000034] sea grass bed [ENVO_01000059] ...
ACGTCCGGTGTGGATCAACACCGGACGCTCGCCCTTGCGGATCTCCCGCGGGTTGAACACACGCTTGTTGACTTCTCCAACCCATGACCAAACCGGCATGTCACTCTCCCTCCACAACGATGACGGACTTGCCCTTCGAGTGGCCTTCTCCCAGATACCGGAGCGCATCAGAAGCCTGGTCCAGTCGGAATCGACGATCGATCACGGGAACGACTTGTCCGTTCTCCAGCATCTCGGCCATCACGCGGAGGTCGGCCGCGTTCTCACTGGCGACGAACATCGCCGCCTTGCGACTCCCAAACAAGAAGGACGCCAGCGACCGGGCTACATACGGCAGCGGGCCCCACCAGTTGCTCTTCTTGGGACCGGACACGATGACCCATCGGCCGCCGGGCACGAGCAGCTTGCGCATGGTGGAAGGCGTCCGGTTGCCGACGTTGTCGAGGATGACGTCGAACTGTTCACCGATCTCCGCGATATCCGTGGTGGTGTAGTCGACAATGCGGTCGGCACCGATCGATTGCATGGTCTCGACGTGACGAGTGCTGCAGATTGCAGTCACGTGGGCCCCCATGGCCTTGGCCATCTGGACTGCAAACGTGCCGACACCGCCGGAGGCACCATTGACCAAGACCCGATCGCCGGACTTGACATGTCCGTGGTCACGCAGTCCCTGCAAGGCCGTGTGCCCGGCGATGCCCATCGTTGCGGCCGCTTCGAATGAGACGTTGGCCGGCTTGTGGGTGAGGTACTCCTCCTTGCCGGTCACGAACTCTGCGAACGCGCCCCGGGCATTGCCGAAGACCGCATCCCCGACCTCGAACTTGGTGATCTCGGAGCCGATCTCCTCGACCACACCCGCCACGTCGCTGCCCTGCTTGGGGCTCTTGGGTGCTCGCCAGCCTGCGGTGGGCCGAACCAAGTAGGGCGTGCCCGTCATCATGTGCCAGTCGGCGGGGTTGGTTGATGAGGCGACGACTCGAATCAACACTTGGTCGGGCTCGACTCGTGGCTTGGGCACCACGGTATGCACGAGAACATCGGCGTCGCCGTACTCGTGAGCGACGATCGCTCGCATCGTGGTCGTTGTCTCGGTGCTCATTGGAGCTTCCATGGTGGCCTCCCGGCTGGTGCCTTACGTCGTAAGCTTATGGTGTAAACCATATGACATACAGCGTAAGGCTGTCAAGTGGGAACCTTGCAGCAGCACGCAGCACGCAGCACGCAGCACGCAGCACGCAGCACGCAGCACGCAGCACGCAGCGGGAGCTTGCCTCAGGTCTGGCCAGAGGCCCGAGACTCGGCGACTAGCCGCCCAGCAGCGCCTCGAGCTCGTCCCGGACCGTGTCGGTGATGACACCGATGCCGCCCACGAGGATGATCTCGTCAGGGTTCAAACTGGCGATCGCTGCGGCAATCGGTGTCGGGATCGACGTCGTGTGCACGAGCAGGACCGGCACGCCCTCGACTGCCGCGGCCGAGCTCACGGCGAGCGCGTCCGGGAAGTTCGTACCGACCGCCACGTAGACCCGATCGACGTTGTCGTAGCCGAACAAGGCAAGAGCCTGGTTGGTGGAGTACCGATCAGAGCCGGCGAGTCGCGTGACAGGCGCCAACTGAGCCAGCTCGGCCTCAACCTGTTGCGACACAGCGGCCGTGCCGCCAAGCACGAGGATCCGGTCGGGATCGAGTCGCAGGATCTCCGCCTTCGTCACCCCAGGAAGCGACGACGAGCTCGTCAACAGGACAGGACCGGGACCGCCGGCGGCAGAGCCGGCGTAGGCCGCACCGGCCAGAGCATCCGGGAACGAGAACCCAGTAGCCACCACGACAGTCCCAGCTCCGCCGGCGAAGGCTTGCTTGGAAACCTCGACAGCGGTCGAGAACCGGTCAGCCCCGGCAAGTCGTTGTGTGTTCCACTCGTCGTTGAGCTCGTTCACCACTGACTGGGAGATGACTGCCGAGCCGCCCACCACGTAGATCTTGTTCGGGTCGAGCCGCTCCAGTTCGGCCATCGTCTGCGCCGGGATGGAGTTCTGTTCCACCAACAGCACCGGGGCCCCCGCTGCTCCCGCCGCGGCACCGGCGGCAAGGGCATCCGGGAAGTCTCGACCGGTGGCGACGTACACCGTGTTGGCCCAGTCGAAGGCCGCGGCGGACACCGATCCCGCCGTTGCGAACCGGGTAGCCCCCGACAGCCTGGTGGTGGGCGACGAACCACACAGCTGAGCCCGACACACGTGAAGGCTGGCGTAGTCGCGGCCCGGCCGAACGATCAGCTTGAAGTGGGTCGTCGCTCCATCGGAGAAGTAACCCGACTCCGATCCAGCCTGGAGGGCGGCCAAGGACGGATAGACGGTGGCGTTGTTGTTATTGGAGATCCACCAGTCCGGATAGGCGAAGTTGGGGGTTCCCACCGTGCGCACGATCACCCAGTCGCCCTCGTCTGCATCCTTCAGCAGTAGCTGCATCTCGTCGGGTGCTGCTCCGCCGACGGAGAGGTCGTAGGTCTGGTTCTCGAGCAGGCTCGTGTGGAAGCGTGTGTTGGGACCGCTGCTCGAAGGACTCCCGAGCATGGAATGAGAACGCCCGTCCCAACGGGTGAGCGTCACATTGGCGATGTCTCCTCGCAGGTCATCCCGGTTGTAGACAGACAGTCCCACGTAGTCTTCGTTGCAGCTCCAGGCGCCCCATCCGCCGCGGAAACTGCAGTTGCTGGTTGTCAGGAAGCTGTTGTTGACGACGACATAGTTGCCGGGAGTTCCCGTGACTGATCCGTCGACGTCTTGGAACACCGTCGATCGATAGCCGTCCTCACCGTCTTCGGTCGCCGTGGGAATCGCGCGGTTCTCCAGGATCACCCGGTTGGTCCCACTGGCGAACGAGAGTCCTGTGGAGTGGTTGTCAGGACTCACGCGGAAATCAGTGAAACGAAGCTGGCTCAGCGCACCGGCACTGCGGGTTGCATTCGACTGGAACCCAGCGAAATAGCTGTCGATGGCTCCAACCATGCCGTCGTAGAACTCGAAGCCACGCACGGGATTGTCGGTGTCCCAGGGTTTCGGCGCCTCACCCGTGTTGGCGGCAGTCACTCCAACCACCACTGAGTCTTCGAGATAGGAATCGTTGGCGGCGAAGGTGGCACCGATGAGATTGTCAGCCAGGTGCGCGCCCCGCACGATCAGTCGTGAGCCCCTGGTCCAGATGCCACGGTTGCGGTTCGCGAACGCCGTGAAGTCCTCGAATATCGCCTGGACCGGTGCCGAGTCCTCATCCAACGGGTCAGCAATCGGGCGGTAGGGACTGCTGTCGGTGCCAGTGGCCCCGACGTTGTCACCGTTGTCCACGTGCAGCCCGTCGCGGTCGTTGGAGTGGGCGGTATTGCCGTCAAATGTGCCAAGTGGGGTCCGACGAGGCCAGTAGTTCGTGTTGGTGCCCTTGTCCGCGTTCTCGGCGAGCGCGTACCAGAAGCCGGTTCCCTCGCTGCCGGCGGCCGCGTTGTCGATGTAGTGGTTGTCGGGGTTGGAGATCCAGAAGACCGCGGGGCCGTTCGATCTGTGATCGGAGTGCAGCAGGGCATCGTCTGAGTCGGGCTCGTAGACGCCCAGGCCGAGATTGCGCCGCAGGGTGTTGCCGGTCTCGGTGGCGTCCTCCAGGAAGTAGCAGTGTCCGAATGTGTTGAACGCAACGACTTCCTCGACGAGCGAATTGTCGGAGTCATGGATCGTCACGCATCGATTGAAGCTGTCGTGGATGCTGCTGTGGCTGAGGTAGCTGCCCGAGACATTGCCCGCTTGATGCCAATGGAACGGATAGCGACCGAGAATGCCAGCCTGGCCCATGCGATACAGCTCGACACCGGCCACACGGACGGTGCTCCCCGCCATCGCCATGATGTGTCCACCGAAGCCGTCGATGTCGGAGGCGGCGTCGCCTTGGATCACGATGTTGCGGCTCAGCAACCCGACCTCGGCTCGGAGGTCGAGTGTCTGCCCGCCGTACGACTGGAGCGTGCCCCAGTGGCGGTGCTCGAGAGGACTGTCGAGGGTGACCACGGATCCCGAGACGGAGGTGATCCCGCGAACCTCTGCTTCGTCCTGGTCGAAGCCGGTCGAGGCAATGACGATGGTGTCTCCGGCTTGCCAATCAACTGCCTCGGACAACGTGATCGACGTTGCGTTGGCGTTGGCGGTAGCCCCGAGACGCGTCCACGACAGCCGATCCTCACCGTGGAGATCAAGGGTGCCTCCTGACGCGACACCAATGAGTTTCGTGCCCATGCCCATGCCGATGTCCTGGTTCGAGTCGGTACCGGTCAGCGTGATCATGGCGTCATGCGTGTGCTGGGAACCTTCGGTGCCGATGGTCAGCGACCCTCGTACGAGGACCGACTCGGCTGTGAAGCTGAGATCCTTCGAGTCGAAGACGAGATCGCCGTCGATGGTGACGTCACCAAGGCCGGGAGTGTTGACGTCGAGCACCACGGTCTGGCCGGTCGGGATGTATACGTCATCGCCGGCTGTCGGCACGGCATTGCCCGGCCACGTCGATGGGCTGGACCACAGATCGCCACTTGCCGCGGCAGCGGGCGGTGCCGCCAGGAGACTGGCGACGAGCAAGTAGGCGCTGACAACGGCGATTCTCACGGGTGCTCCCTCTTCGAATGTCTGCCCGTTCCCAGCCGTTCGGTGCCCCGAACGCATCGCCCACCGATGTACCCCCGTACTCACCCATAGTGACTGATCACTGCGGAGAGTGTCAAGAGCGGATCTGTTCCGAGCCGGGCCAGAGGGTGCATCGGTAGCCTCGACACATGGACCAAGTCGCCCCAGACACCTACGTGCTCGGGACCCGGGGACACAACTTCTACGTGCTCCGCGATGGCGCCGAAGTCACCATCATCGATGCCGGCTGCTCGCGTGAATGGTCCAAGCTCGAACAGGGTCTCGCCTCCATCGGACTCACTCCGGCGGCCATCCGCGGCATCGTTGCCACTCACTCGCACGCCGACCATTTCGGCTTTGCCAAACAGGCCGGCGACTCGGGTGTTTCCGTGGCGGTACACGAAGCCGAAGAAACACGCGCCCTCGGGACGTACTCCGGCCGGTTCGCCGCATCAGCCTCCGACCTCCCGATCTTCAACTGGAACGCTCTCCGGACGTTCGTGCCCATGATCCTGGCGGGGGTGATGAAGCTCGATCACGTCGACACGGTGAACACCTTCACCGACGGCGAATCCCTCGACCTACCGGGCGCTCCCGTTGCCGTCCACACTCCCGGCCACACCGAGGGTCACACCATGTTTCACTGTCGAGACCGCGGATTGCTGTTCACAGGTGATGGGCTCTGCACCATGCAACTCCTCGGGCCAGCCACCGGACCGCGCCTCATCGAGCCTGTCTTCCACATGGACATGGACACGGCTTTGACCTCGCTCGACCGGATTGTTGGTCTCGATGCAGAGCTGATCCTCCCTGGGCACGGCAACTCCTGGTCAGGGAAGCCGGCTGACGCGGTTCAAATGGCTCGGGAGGCCGCGGCCGCCGCCTGAACAACAGGCGACATCAATCTGAGATGTTGTCGCGACCGATGATCTTGTTGATCGACAGTCGGACTGCCAACTCACCCTCCACACCGTTGCGAGCGCCGAATTCCTCAGCCCGATCCGGACCCATGTAGCGGCCACCGACAACCGTGGCGACGCGGCGCGCTTCGTCGAGGTCCTCGCTGATCTCGACCGACCCCTCGACGATCACGTACGCGAACGGTGGGATCTCGTGGTCGACGGCAAGCGACGCTCTCGGGTCGCGGCGGAGGTTGCGGGCCTTGACGCTCGTGTGCCACGTGTTGAAGACCAGATCGCGGCCCTCGACCACAAACCAAATGGGGGCAACGTGGGGCCGACCGTCTGCTCGAACCGTCGCCAGCTTCCCGGTCCGCGTCCCGTGAGCCAGGAACTCAAGTGCCTCTTGATCGCTCATGGATCTCATGTCGGCACGGTAACCCCGAAGGTGCGGCAAGCTAGGAGCGACTTCAGTTCGCCTGCCACATGTGTCGATACTGAGGTGCACAGATCGGAGCATTCATGCGCAACATCACAGCACTGATCATTGGCCTTGCCCTCGTGGTGACCGCCTGCGGTACGGCGGAACCAGCCGCTACGACAGAACCAACCGTCGCTCCCACCACGACGACCACGTTGGCGCCCCCGACACCGACCACTCAGGGACCGGTTGTTGCCGTTCTGGCGTCATTCGAGACGAAGCGCGAGATGACCTCGGCCCGGATCGAGGGATCACTGGTCATACGCGGGCTCGTGTCGGAAGACACCGAGATCGCAGAAGCGACCCTCCGGTTCGGGTCAGCGTTCAACGGCGCAACGGGCGACTCGTCATTCCTCATGGACATGTCGGACATGCTGGACACGGTCGAAGTGGATCCGGACGATCCGATGGCCGGCGCCGCCGCGGCGTTTCTCGGCGACACAGAGTTCCGAACCATCGGAGATCGTGTGTACGTGAAGTTCGGTTTCGTGACTGCCCTCATGGGTTCCGAGACCCCGTGGGTGTCGATGCCGGAGGAAGAGGGCAACGAGTTCACGAGAGACACAGGCGAGGTCCCCCAGGATCCCAACGAGATCCTCGATGCCTACGCCGATGCCAACGGAACCGTGGAAGACCTCGGCATCGAATCCGTGAACGGCGTCGAAGCCCGGCACTATCGGGTGCTGCTCGATTCCGACACCATGCGGCTGACCGCCGAGGAGCGACGCGAGCTCGAGGAGTCGGGCCTGTTTGCAGCGGGTGAGATTCCCATGGACCTGTGGATCACCGACGACGGCTACCTCGTTCGCATCGTTCTCGAGCTCGATGGTTCGGAACTCGAATCCGAGAACGGCGACGAATTCCAGTCGATGGTTCTCACCTACGACGTCTATGACATCAACGGCGACATTGTCATCGAGCCACCCCCGGCAGACCAGGTCACCGCTATCGAGGACCTGGACCCGTTCGGGTTCGGCGAAGAGGGCTGAGCCGGTCAGAGGTCGATAGCCTCGATGTCATGTCGTCGGTCGTGCTCGTGGAAGGCAACAGCGACCGGATAGCTCTCGAGACGCTTCTCGCAGTCCGTCGCTCCTCCACCGCCGTGGACGTACAGTCGACCAACGGGGCTGGCGGCCTCGGTGCCGGAATCGCCGAGGCTCGCCGCCAGTACGGATCGTCAGTACGCCTGAGCGGGATGTACGACATCGCAGAGCTCCTTGCGGTGAGTCGCACGCTGGTCTCCGCCGGCGTGTCCGATGGCGGAGACCACCGCGATCTGGAAACGGTCGGGTTCTTCGCCTGCGAACCGGACCTGGAGGGAGAACTGATCCGGGCCGCCGGCGTCAACGCGGTGGTAGCGACCATCTCGGAGGCGGGCGAGGAGCGAGCGCTGCGATCTCTTCGGAATCAGCCTGCTTGGCGTGGCCTCCCTCTCGCTGACCAACTTCGCCGGTTCATGGGCTCCCAGTCGGGCCGGAAGTCCCGCTACGCCAGGCTCCTCGTCGAGCAGCTCGATGCGTCGGCCGTTCCCCGCCCGCTCGATGAAGTGTTGCGACACGCTGCGCAGTGAACCCTGCCACGCAGAGCGGTCGGAGGGGCTGGATTGGCGCCGTTTCGCCAGATTCCACTAACGCTCGCGACCACGCAGCGTGTACCGTGACAGGAGGAGTGGAAGCGGACAGGGAATACCAAGGGGGTTCTGGTGGCGGTCCCATCAACATGTGATGTCACCATCATCGGCGGTGGGCCGGCAGGCAGTTTCGCGGCGGCAACGCTGGCCAAGAAGGGTTACGACGTTGTCGTGCTCGAACGCACGACCCACCCACGCCCGACGGTCGGCGAAAGCCTCATCCCAGACTTCTGGCGCTACACCGACCAGATCGGAGCAACGGAGAAGATCGAGGCAGAGGGCTTTCTCACCAAGACCGGCGGCATCGTGGACTGGCGAGGGGACCTCCGAGGCAACAGCTTCGGTGACTTCGGATTCGATCGACCTGCCAAGCATGTCGAACGGGACCGCTTCGACCAGATCCTCTTCGAGCACGCCGGCGAGCTCGGGGCCAGTCTCTTCCAGAACGTGACCGTCACTCACTTCGAAGGCGGTACCGACGCAAGCGGCCGCGAGTACAGCAAGCTGTCGTATCAGGAAGCTGACGGGACCGAGGGCGAGATCACATCCAAGTACACGATCGACGCCAGCGGCCAGGCCGCAGTGATCGGCCGTCAGCTGGGACTGCGCGAGGTGGTGTCGGAGTTCCGGGCGCTGGCTGTTTGGGGCTACTTCGAAGGGTCGAACTACCTGTCGATCGACGGGCGCTGCCACCCACCGGAGGCAATCGAGCACACCAGTCCGGTCACCTTCGTGTCATCCCTCGACGATGACGACGACGGCGGCTGGGCCTGGCACATCAAGTTGCGCGACAAGACGAGCGTTGGCATGGTCCTGCCGGTCCGTTGGCTGAAGAAGCTGCGACACGAGGGCGAGTCCTGGGAGGACTACTTCGTCCGCGCGTCCGCTGAGATCCCAATCATGGGCGACCTCCTGGCGCCGGCCAAGTACATCGGAGATTTCGCATCGGTGCGGGACTACTCATCGTTGTCGAAGCAAGTGGCCGGCCCCGGCTGGTTCATGGCGGGAGACGCAGGCGGCTTCATCGACCCGATCTTTTCGGTTGGCGTTGCCATCGGGCTGTATTCGTCGGCAATCGCCGCATGGTCGGTTGACCACGCCATCAAGAATCCCGGTTCCGTCGAGCGGACGCGAGCTCACTTCTCGCGGCAGCTGTACGGACGACTCGAGGTCGCCCGCTCCTTGGCGCTTCCCGAGTACCGATCGTCGGGTGAGGTCAGTGGGCTGGCCCGCGAGTCTGTCCAGTTCATGCCGCCGAACGTCAGACAGCTCATGTACTCCGTGGCGTTGCTGACCACCCGATCGGACAACTGGCTGGAGCTCCTGGGTGACGAGCCGCCGGTGCTGACCGACGGCCAGCTCAAGGAGTATTCGCACGCCGACATCGAGCTCGCTCCCAGCCTGGTCTGATCCAAGCCACATGACGGTCGGGACATCCGACCTTCATGTGGACGTAACAGCCCTGAAACTCGGAGCCGTTTGCATGGGCCGCCATGGATGTAGACGTTGCGTTGGTGCATTGGCCTGACGAGGCCTCCAAGCGGGACGACCTGGCTTCCTCGTGGACCCCGCGCCTCCTGCTGGTAGCCAAGGACGCTGAACCACCGGAGCTCCTCGATCATCTCGAAGACTGGATTCGACTCCCGGCCTCGTCACGCGACACCCGCGCCCGCGTCGCCGCCCTGTCGGACCGTGCCCAAGCGCTGACCGCGTTGACACCTGTCGTGGACGCGGAGCGCATCCTTCGATTCCGGAACCAGCAGACACAGCTCAGTGAGCTCCAAGTCCGGCTCGTCACACCGCTCATCGAGCAGTTTGCGGCCGTAGTCGATCGGCTCACTGTCGCCCGAGCCGGTTGGCCCGCTGAACCACCGAGCGAAAACACCATTGATGTCCAGATCGCTCGCTTGCGCCGCCGGCTCGAACCGATCGGGCTGGAGATTCGAACGGTGCGGTCGCGCGGCTTCCTCCTCGCCCCACTCTGATCCGAGGTTCTACCTGACAGCTATCTGTCAGGTAGATGCAGCAGAGACGTAACAACCGACACACCGGCCAGAAACCTCCGTTTCGTACGTTGCCGTCGGCATTCAGCTCGGAGGAGAAAGAATGAAGCGGAAACTCATCCTGGGAACTGCACTGTCAGCGGTTCTCGTATTGGTACTGGCCAATCCGGCCTTTGCGCAGGAGGAACTGGCCCCGGCGTCACAGTTTGTGCTCGACAACCTGTGGATATTCATCGCCGGCGTCTTGGTGTTCTTCATGCAGGCCGGATTCGCGCTCGTCGAGGCGGGCCTGACCCGAGGCAAGAACGTCTCGAACATCATGATGAAGAACCTGATGGACATGTCAGCCGGAGTGCTGGCGTTTGCGCTGGTCGGATTTGGGATCGCCTTCGGCGGCCCGGAGCTGCTTGGCGGCTGGTTCGGATTCGACATCGGCATTGCCGGAGTCGAGAACACGTCTGGAGAGGGTCTTCTCCCGGCAACGTTCTTCTTCTTCCAGGCAGCGTTCGCGGCAGCGGCGGCGACGATCGTCTCGGGTGCGATGGCGGAGCGAACGAAGTTCAAGAGCTACTTCGTCTACAGCTTCTTCATCACAGCGCTGATCTACCCGATCGTGCTGCGATGGACGTGGGGTGGAGGCTGGCTGGCCCAGCTCACATTCCCGTTCTCTGACTTTGCCGGATCGACCATCGTCCACGCCACCGGCGGGTGGGCCGCCATGATGGGTGCCATCATCCTTGGTCCCCGCATCGGCCGGTACACCAAGGATGGAAAGCCCCGAGCGATCCCGGGCCACTCGATCCCATTCGTTGTGCTGGGCGCCATGATCCTCTTCATCGGCTGGTTCGGCTTCAACGCCGGGTCCGAGTTGGCAGCTGACGAGTTCATCGCTCCGCTCGCTCTGAAGACCCTGCTGGCTGCCGCAGCCGGAGCCGTGACGGCCATGGCCGTCAACTGGATGCGAGATGGCCGACCGGATGTCTCGATCGCTGCCAATGGCTTGCTGGCCGGACTGGTTGCTATCACTGCCCCAGTCGGCGCTGTCGAGACGTGGGCGTCAGTTCTCATCGGAGCGATCGGTGGCGTCATCGTGGTGTTCTCCGTGAGCTTCTTCGATCGCTTGAAGATCGACGACCCAGTCGGTGCGATCTCGGTGCACGGTGTAGTCGGTACATGGGGAACCTTGTCGATTGCCCTGTTTGCGAGGTACGACGATGCATTCCTCGGGCGCGAGAACGCCGGGTTGTTCTACGGCGGAGGCCTGGACCAGTTCTGGACTCAGCTCCTGTTCGTGGTCGTCCACTTCGTGTTCGTCACAGCTGCTGCCGGAGCGCTGTTCCTCACGATCAAGCGGACCATCGGACTGCGAGTGAGCGAGGAAGAAGAGCTCGAAGGCCTCGACGTGATGGAACACGGCGCACCGGGCTACGGCCACGAGCCGGGCATGCCTTCGCTGACGGGGGCCACCGGAATGGCTGCACCGCTCACCGGCATGTCTGAGACAAAGCAGACCTAGGGGAGGAAACGACATGCTTCAACTCGTGACAGCGGTGATTCAGCCGCACAAACTCGAACCGGTCCGCGAGGCCTTGTCGGACGTCAACATCGGCGGCATGACAGTGACCGAGGTCCGCGGATTCGGACAGCAGTCCGGGCACACCGAGACCTACCGGGGAGCGGAGTACCAGGTGGACTTCGTCCCGAAGCTGAAGATCGAGGTCCTCTGCGATGAAGGCCAATCCGGCATCATCTCAGACCTCATCGTCAGCGTGGCTCGAACCGACAAGGTCGGCGCTGGCAAAGTCTGGACAACACCGGTGTCCAGTGCGACCAGGATTCGCACTGGCGAAGTGGGTGTCGACGCTTTGTAGTCGAGCTCCCACGTCCTAACCGAGAACGGGCCAGGTTTCCTGGCCCGTTCTTTGATCCAGGTCCCTTGGTATGCAAGAGACCACTCGGATAGGATATCTGCATGAGCGTCGACGTCCCACCTCCTGCGGTGGCAGTCAGGCGTCACGACCTGGACTGGATTCGAGTCATGGCCTTCTGGCTGCTGATTCTCTTCCACGTCGCCATCGGCTTCGTGAACTGGCGCGTCTATGGGTTCCAGAACGATCAGCTCGCCGGGCGGTGGCTGGAACTGGTGCTCGACTTCCTCCATCAATGGCGATTGCCGGTCTTGTTCCTCATCTCGGGGATGGGGACCAGCTTTGCGTTCCGTCGTCGGACTGCGGGCCAATTTGTTGGGGAGCGATCGAAACGTCTCTTGATCCCACTCGTCTTCGGCATGGTGGTTCTGAATCTCCCGATCGCCCTCGTATTGACCGATATCTTCGATCCGCGGGCCTCCGTTGGTTCCGTGATCCGTGGATGGCTGCTCGAGTTTGGATGGTTGGAAGGTGTTTCCCATCTGTGGTTCCTCGTCAACCTCTTCATCTACTCGCTGGTCGCGACCCCGGTCTTCGTCTTCCTGCGAGGCCGTCCGCAAGGAGCCCTCAACCGCTCCATGCAACGACTGCTCTCCATCGGCGATGGATGGGGGCTGTTGCTGCTCGTTCCAATCCCATTGATTGCCGTGGAGCTGACGTTCAAGCCGTTCCTGTTCGGCTCGGTCGGGCAGGGCTATGAGTTCTTCTGGTACTTCGTCTTCTTCCTG
>CAJHYJ010000046.1_pt1 | contig 12206 bp, 11 predicted proteins | sample 9198711 | NCBI WGS metagenome assembly CAJHYJ01 (sample SAMEA7708361, study PRJEB35096) | sediment metagenome | biome: marine neritic benthic zone biome [ENVO:01000025]; feature: sediment [ENVO:00002007]; material: shallow marine sediment [ENVO:03000034] sea grass bed [ENVO_01000059] ...
CCTTCGTCGGCCAACGCGTTCGCTGCTTCCAAGAGGCGCTCAGGCGTCGCCACTGCCGTCAAGGCATCCAGGTCGACGTCGCCTCCCTGAGCGAGGTGCTTGATGATCAGCCCTCGAGCCTGACGCACAGACCCTTCGAATCGACTCTGTCTGCTCGATCTGACGGCAACATCCGCACCGTCACACCAGGGTTCGCATGGGCACATCGAGCAGGACGGATTCGACGCAGTGCAGATAGCCGCGCCCAAGTCCATGAGGGATTGGGCCCAGTGATGAGCCTCGTCATGCGGCAGCAATTTGGTGGCCAGTCGTCGGGTCTCTCCCTCGGTCAGCTCGCGACCTGACCAACGAGACACCACCCGCCGTACGTTGATGTCGATGGCCGGCACTTGCTCGCCGAACGCAAAACATGCAACAGCCGCCGCCGTGTACTTGCCGACCCCTGGAAGGCGAAGCAGGTCGCCCGACGACGTCGGCCAACCGTCGGCCTCGATGACCCGAGCGGCATCCTGAAGACGTATCGCGCGACGGTTGTATCCGAGACCGGTCCAGGCGGCGAGGACATCTTGTCGGCTCGCCACCGCCAACGCTGCCGGCACGGGAAACGTGTTGAGGAACGGGGGCAAACGCGTCGCGACTCGAGCTGCCTGGGTCTGTTGGGACATCACCTCACTCACCAACACGACCCAAGGATCATGAGATCCGCGCCACGGAAGGTCCCGTCCGGCTCCTCGGTACCACGCAATCAGCGCGGTCCAGAGGGCGTCGTTTGGGTTCACCCGTCCTCGCCGCCGGTGTCACCCGGCGGAACGGTGGTTGTTGTGGTGGTCGTCGGCATGAGCGACCCGAGGGTGACGGTGACCGCATCACCACGGCGTGCCTCGATCCCCGCGTCCGGGAACTGCTCAGCGACGCGGCCCACCAGGTCTTCCGGTCCAGGGATCGTTCCCGCAGAGACGAACAACGACAGACCCAAGGCCTCGACTCGTGCGCGCGCTTCGTCAGCAGTGAGTCCGATGAGGCTCGGCACCTCGACAGGTTCGGGACCCTGCGACACGAGCAAGATGACCTCAGTCCCGGCCCCGACTTGGCCCGGCTCGGGCTCGGTGCCGATGACGAACCCTTCGATGATCTCGTCGTCGAATTCCTCCTGAATCACAACGACGAGGCCCTTGTCTCGAAGGACGAATTCGGCGTCACGTTGTGAGCGTCCCCGTAGGTCCTCGAGCAGCACGCTGGAGGGTCCGGTCGAGATGATCAGATCGACTGAAGAGCTTGGCGCCGCCTTCTGACTGCCGGACGGGAACTGAGAGATCACCACTCCAGCCTCGAATTCCTCGGAGGTCTCCGAGCGAACACTGCCAACCACGAGACCATTCGAAACGATCAGCTCCTCGGCCTCGCTCTGAACCAGCCCGACGACAGATGGAACGTTGGCAGCTTCCTCGCCGGTGGAGACGATGATCGTCACGAATGATCCGGCGTCGATCACCTCTCCGGCGGTTGGGCTCGTTGCGATGACCTGACCCTGCGGCACGCGTGGGTCGGCCCGGGTGTCGATGAGCACATCCAAGCCAGCCGATTGGAGCTCCACGAGCGCGTCGCGCTCTGCCTGACCAACCACATTCGGCACCGAGACGGCCGTGGCGGTGACGGTCGTGCCGCCGAGTTCACGCAAGAGGAAGAAGAGGCCCGCCGCCAGCACGATCAGGAGGGCGAAGGCCGTCAGGATGAATGGAATCTGATTGGGGTTCCTGGAGGCGGCGATTTCTCGGTACGTCTCATCCGGCGGAACCGTCGGGGGAAGCAAGTCCTGGCCAATGACCTGTGTCGGTGCTTCCCCTTGGGGGACGATCGCTGCGGGCTTCTCACCCTGCAGGATCGCAAGTAGATCGGCTCGAAAACCGAGAGCCGTCTGATAGCGGAGCTCCGGGTCCTTCTCCATGGACCGCATGACCAGGGATTCGAGGTCTTGGTCGACATCGGGGTTCTCCGAAGTCGGCCGCTCAGCCGGCTCGGAAACGTGCTGATAGGCAACTGCGACCGGGCTCTCGCCTTGAAACGGGGGCTTGCCCACCAGCATCTCGTAGAGGACCACGCCGGTGGAGTAGATGTCAGAGCGCTCGTCGGCGGGAAGACCCTGGGCTTGCTCCGGTGAGAAGTACGTGGCCGTTCCGATGACCGAGCCGGTGCGGGTCAGCTCCTCCGAGTCGTCGAGGGCTCGTGCGATGCCGAAGTCCGTCACCTTCACGGTGCCGTCGGCGGCGATCATGATGTTGCCTGGCTTGCCGTCACGCCAGATGATGCCGGCGTCGTGGGCGACGGCTAGTGCGGCAGCCACCTCGGCCGTGATCTCGGTGGCCCGCCGAGGATGAAGACGACCTTCTCGCTTCAGGATCTCGCGAAGGGTGGGTCCCTCGATCAACTCCATGACGATGAAGTAGGTCGCGCCCTCCTCGCCCCAGTCGAATATGGAGACGATGTTGGGATGGCTGAGGTTGGCCGCCGCCTGTGCCTCTCGGCGAAAACGCTTGACGAACGCCTCGTCAGCGGAGAATTGCCGATGGAGCACCTTGACTGCGACCCGGCGACCCAGGAGTCGGTCCTGGGCCTCGTAGACGTCGGCCATACCGCCGCGGCCAATGTGGGCGACCAGCTCGTATCGGTCCGCCAGGACCTTTCCGGGCTGCATCCCCACGAGTGTAGGTCCCATCAGTTCTCCAACCAGTACTCGAACAACGCTCTGGCAATGGGTGCCGCAACCGAGCCGCCACTGGCCGCCTCGCCGGCATCGCCACCCGACTCCACCACCACCGCCAGGGCGATGCGGGGATTCTCGATCGGAGCGAATCCGACGAACCAAGCGTGCGGTGGTCCGTTCTCGTTTTCGGCGGTCCCTGTCTTTCCGGCTACTCGAACGCCGGGAACGGCTGCGCGAGTTCCCGTGCCAGACGCAACGACACCCTCCATCATCTCGGCGAGCAGCAATGCCGTGGCCGGCGAGGTGGCGTTCTGCCAGGCAAGCGGCTCGAAGACCTCAACCTCGTTGCCATCGGCATCGAACACCGCATCCACCAGCTGCGGCCGCATGATGACGCCGTTGTTCGCTATGCCGGCGGCAACCAGCGCCATCTGAAGCGGTGTTGCCTGCACGTCACGCTCGCCGATCGCGGATTGAGCCAGACCGGCTTCGTCGAAGTCGAATGAGCCGGGGCTGGGAAACACGGAATCGAGAACGTTCCATTCGAACGGGATGTCCCGTCCGAATCCGAACGCGGCGGCCTGCCCCTCGATCGGCCCTGCGCCGAGATCGAGTCCGAGCTGAGCAAACACGGTGTTGCACGAAGAGCGCAGCGCCTGTTCGAGGGTGACTGAGACACCGTCGTTGCAGACCCGTCCGTTGGCGTTCTCGATCGTCTCGACGGAACCTGGCAGCTCGAGCTCCCGGGGGTCTGGTAGCTCGGTGCTCGGGATGGCCAGACCTGATTCCAGTGCTGCTGCCGACACGATGAGCTTGAAGGTCGATCCGGGCGGGTAGCTGTTTCCGGCCACACGGTCGAGCAACGGCTCTCCCGGCGCAGCCGCAATTGCATCGCCTGGACCTGGGTCGGTACCGAGGAGGTCGTTGGGATCGAATGTCGGCGACGACACGTAGGCAAGGACGGCCCCGGTGGTCGGATCGAGAGCGACGACAGCTCCAGCCTGGCCATTCAGGGCCTGTCGCGCCACCTCCTGAAGAGCCGCGTCCAGCGTCAAGCGGATGCTCTGCGGCCTGAGATCACGACCGAGTGCGGCCGCCAATACGTCGGAGACGGTCAGGTCTTCACGGCTTCGGAGTTGGTCAGCTCTGCTCTCCTCGAGGCCACGCTCTCCGAAGAGCAGCGTCACGTGCCCGACTGGGTAGGCGAAGAGGTCTCCAAGCGGGTAGTTGCGAACGAAGCCCTGCCCGTTCTCGTTCGACTCGGCCAGCACGACCCCTGCCCGGTCGACGATGACGCCGCGTTCCCGCCCGGCTTCACTCAATGCCACCCGAGGGTTGCGTGGATCGGCCCGCAGACTGTCGGCGGCCAGGAATTGGATGACCGTGACCGCGATCGCCAGACAGCCGAAACCCACCATCACTGCCACCGCCAGGCGGCGTATCGGCCCGTTCATATGCGTTCCTCATGGCTGATACGAACGAGCAGTGTCATCACCAGGAAGTTCACGACCAGCGAGCTGCCTCCGTATGACATGAACGGCAGGGTGATTCCGGTCAGCGGCAGCAGCCGGACCACGCCGCCGATGATGAGGATGGTCTGGATTCCCAGAACGAAGATGAGGCCCGCGGCAAGCAGCTTCCGGAAAGGGTCGCGACTGCGGAGCGCGATGCCGAAACCCACCGTCACGAGGAGCGCGAAGCCGGAGATGATCGCAATCGATCCGGCCAGGCCCAACTCCTCGGCCGTGGCCGCGAAGATGAAGTCGGTCTCGGCGAATGGGATCGTGTCTGGTCGGCCGAGGCCCAGCCCGGCTCCGGACAGCGACCCCGACCCCATGGCGAAGAGCCCCTGGGCGATCTGGAAGCCGGCAGTCTCGTAGAAGTCGAAGGGCCGCAGCCAAGCATCGAGGCGTCCCTGAACGTGGGAGAACGCCACCCACCCCGCAACGGCCCCGGCCAGCCCGAACACGCCGCCTGCTGCGAGATACGAAGCCTGTCCCGTCGCCGCGTAGAGCATGCCGATGAAGGCTGCGAACAGCAGGACGGCGGCCCCCAAGTCCCGTTGGTACGCCAGGACGAGGAACGCCGCCGCAAACGCCAAGGCGATTGGCACCAGTTGGCGAGGCTCCGGCAAGCGGAATGATCGCCACGTTCTGGACATCGAGGTGAGCGCCGCCTGTTGATCGCTCAGATAGGACGCCAAGAAGACGACGATCAACAGCTTGACCAACTCACCGGGTTGGAACTGCATCTCTATGAAACCGAAGTCGAACTCGATCCACAGCCGCGACCCGTTGACTTCCTTGCCTCGCAACGGAAAGCGGCTGTCCTGGGGGAGCAGGGGCAGCAACAGCAAGACGATCGACGATCCAAGCAAGACGTAGCGGTAGCGCCGAAGGACCGCGGTTCCGTTCCGGTCGAGCCACCAGGTGAACAACACGGCCAGCACCGCACCGATGATCAGCCACCAGCGCTGCAGTCCGGCTCGATCCGGCGCCAACCGATAGATCTCAGCGAACCCGACTGCGGCCAGGCCGCCAACGAGCGGCCACAGCACGGTGGTTCCGTTCGATGACCAGCGCCGGGTCGCTACGTGCACCGCCCCAAGGGCGATGAGGAAGATCAGGAAGGTCAGCGCTACCTGCGCATCGATGCCCTGCTCGTTGGCCAGATTGACCAAGGTGACACCAAGCGCTGCCAACCCCGCTGCGGCCGCCAGAAGGACGGCCTCAGCGTTGCGAGTCATATGGCGTCGACGATGGCGACAGAGATGTTGTCATGGCCTCCTGCCTGATTGGCAGCTTCGATGAGAGCCCAGACCGCTTCCTCCGCAGTTCCCATGCCGAGTATCTCGGCGATCTCCTCGTTGAGAACCATGTTGGACAGCCCATCCGAGCAGAGCATCAAACGATCTCCGCTCTCGATGCGTTCCTCCATGACATCGACGCCCAGGTCGCGGGCGAGTCCCACAGCGCGGGTCAGCATGGATCGGCGTGGGTGCGTTCGAGCGTCCTCCATCGTCAGACGTCCAGCCCGCACCTGCTCGGCTACGAAGGTGTGATCGTCGGTGAGTTGGGCCAACACTCCGTCCCGAAGCAAGTAGGCCCTGCTGTCGCCGACGTGGCCGAGGATGAGACGGCCGTCGTCGCTGAGCTCGGCCATCGTCATCGTTGTGCCCATGCCGGCGAGGTTCCAGTCGGCTTGGGCGTGGGAGAGGACAGCTTCATTGGCGGCGATGATGCGGGCATCGACGCTCGGGCGGTCACCTGCCAAGCCCACTGCCGCGTCCATCGCATCCCTCGAAGCAACCTCGCCGCCCGAGTGGCCGCCCATGCCATCTGCCACGGCGATCAGCAACGAATCGTCGGCGGTTCCGCCGGTCTCGGGGTGGACGGTGTCCTGGTTGGTGTCCCGGACCCGACCTTGATTGGTGCCTGTTGCGTACGTGAATCTCATCGAACTTCCATGACCGACTTGCCTACCTGTACTGCATCTCCTCGTGACACAGCCATCGGAGCTGTGATTCGGCGCCCGTTGACATAGGTGCCGTTGGTCGAGCCCAGATCTTGGACGTATAGATCGCCGTCGTCGAGCGAGAACCGTAAATGAAACTCCGAGGCATACGAGTCATCGAGGATCACATCGGCCTGGTCTGACCGACCAAGTACCACGACACTGTCGATCGGGATCTCTAGGCCCGACTGGCTGTCAGATCGGACAATCACCACTTCCTTCGCCTGTCGCCGTCGAGAGCTCCGTTCCTGCACGCCGAGGTGGATGGTGATGGTGCGGGCGATCTGCCACAAGAACAGGAACAGCAGCGCCACGAAGATGAGCTTGAGCAGCGTGAGAAGGAGCGCTGACATCAGCGAAGCCGCAATGTGGCCATAACGGTCCCAAAGCTTACGGTCGACCCGTCGTGGATTTCGGCACGCTGGGCCGGCGCACCATTGACGGAGGTTCCATTGGCTGACCCGAGATCCTCGATCCAGATCTGGCCGGCTTCTCGGAACAGGAGCGCGTGAGAGCGACTCACCTCTGGAGCGCCTACGACGACGTCCGAGTTCTCGCTTCGCCCGATGATCACCCGGTTGTTTGTCACGGCCAGCGCTTCATCTCGGAGGTCGAGATGCGCCCACGCCGGGCGATCGGCCGCAACCCTCGCAGTGGTCACATCAGGCCGTCCATGATGGTCCGGAGTTGGTACGAGCCGGACAATGACGGGTCCATCCAGCCGCCACCCGCGGGCGGCAGCGGCGTCTTCGAGAAACGACGCCAACTCTGCCTCGACTCTCGATGTCTCGTCCATCTCGGCCGCCAGAGCCACGGTGTAGTGGTTGGGCACCACCGGGCCGGCCGGCCCGTCCTCGATTGCTAGATCAGCTTCTCGGACGAGTCGGCTGGCCAGCTCGGCCGGTTGTACGGAGCCTCTGAATACGAGGCCTGCGAGGCCCTCGACGAGCTGTTCGAGCCGGCGTTCCAGATAGCGAGCGACCATTGGCACGCGAATGTAACGACGACAACACCGTTCGGGTTCGTCTGCCGATGTCCGACGACAGCACCGCTGGCTGGCCAGGGCCGTCGGTTGACGGGCGTCGTCAGTGGATTGCAGAGGTCTCGAAGCTCCCGTACCCTTCGCGCTCGCCCGGGCGAGTGGCGGAATTGGCAGACGCGCAGGCTTCAGGTGCCTGTGAGCATTAGCTCGTGGGGGTTCAAGTCCCCCCTCGCCCACCGGAACCTCGACAATGTCGTCCCTACAGCCATCGACGTCGGACGTTGAGGATCCCCATCGACCGTCGAGCGAGAAGGAAGACGCCCTTGACTGAGCTCCCGACATCGATGCGCGCGGTGGTGCTCGACGCGCCCGGGCCGCCTGAATCGCTCGAAGTTCGCCCAGTACCGGTTCCCGCGCCAGCTCCGGGCCAGGTGCTGATCAAGGTCGAAGCGTTCGGCCTGAATCGGTCCGAGCTCCACACGAGGCTTGGGCTTGCGGAGGGTGTTGTCTTCCCGCGAATACTCGGCATCGAGGCGACCGGAGTCGTCGTTGCCTGTCCAGGTGGAGAGCTGGAGCCAGGCACCCAGGTCGCTGCGATGATGGGCGGCATGGGCCGCACGATTGACGGCGGCTACGCGGAGTTCACGTGCGTGCCGGTCAGCCAGGCGATTTCCTTCGCGAGCGACCTCGACTGGGCCACGTTGGGCGCAGTGCCTGAGATGTTGCAGACCGCCTATGGGTCGCTGACCGTGGGGCTCGACGCCCAGCCGGGCCAATCGATTCTGATCAGGGGAGGCACGTCGTCGGTCGGGATGGCGACAGCGGTGCTCGCCGGCCGGCTCGGTATGACAGTGCTGTCGACGACTCGCAATCCCTCACGAACAGAGGTACTCGAGGGAATTGGAGTGCAGCACCCACTGGTGGACGACGGTGAGATTGCCGACCAAGTCCGAGATCTCATTCCAGGTGGTGTTGATAGGGCACTCGAACTGGTCGGTACTCCGACTCTCCCCGACACGCTGCGAGCCACCCGAGTTCACGGGGTTGTGTGCTTCACCGGCATGCTGTCCAACGAGTGGACGGTGCCTGACTTCTATCCGATCGAGTATCTGCCACGAGGCGTACGGCTCACGGCGTATGGCGGTGATGCCAGCGATCTGCCCCGAGCCGTGCTGCAGGAGTTCCTCGACGCGGTGGCCGCAGGGGAGGCCATCGTGCCGATCCACCGCACCTACCGCTTGGAGGAGATCACCGATGCGCACCGCGACATGGAAGCAGGTCGAGCAACGGGCAAGCTCGTCGTAGTGCCCTGATAGCCCAACCCGGTGTGCCGAGGGCCCGCAACCAGGTCTACGCTCGCTCCCGATGTACCCCGATGAGCGCTGGCGTCGGCGGCGCCGCCGGCGTCGCCGCTTCGTCATTTTGGCCGTCATTGCTTCCCTTGTTGCGTTGTGGGCTCTGGCAGGCACCCTCCGCCGAGACGACCTCGCCGTTTCCGCCTTCCTCGACGAGGTGCGGTCCACGGCGACGAACCAGGCTCAGCGTGCCGCCGACTTCCAGGACTTCCTGACTGCGCCCAGTGGGCGGCTCGAGCGGGAGCCCTTGACTGCGTTCATCAGTCAGTCCGAAGCAGCCCTCTCCGACGCACGAGAGAGCATTGAAGAGTTGGAGCTTCCCCCGGAGGCGCTGGGCGCACGACGCCTGATGGTCCTCAGCTTCGAGAGCTGGGAGCAGGGCCTGGGTCTGATCGAGTCGGCGGCATTGCAGCTTCCCGATGACGAGCTCGAGCCCTTGGCGCGTCTCAACCTGGCGGATGGATTCTTGGAGATGGAAATTGGCGATCGGCTGTTCTCAGAGTTCGTTGTGGAAGCGACTCGGCTCCAGGAGCAATATGAGGAGGCTGGACGACCCGTCCCGACGCTTCGCTACCTGACCGACGCCGCACGAACCAGCGCATACGTTCAGAGCCTCGCCGACCAGATCGTCGCCGCCCCGGCCATGGAAGCCCAACCTTCGCTCGTGGTCGGCCAACTCGTCCTGGAGCCACCAGTCACTGGGGGAGAACGGAATGGTCTACCAGTTGTTCCGTTCACGGATCGGGTGACGATTCAGGTGCCCGTGTCCAACAACGGCAATGAACCGCTCGATGAGATCGAGGTTGTCGTGTCGTTGCGCGATGCGTCTGGGTCGCTCCTCGAAACGAGGTCCGATGACATACCCCGCCTGGAGGCCGGACAGTCGACCACCGCAGTGTTCGAGCAGTGGCAAGTCACGACGGGCACCTATTCGATCGAAGTCGTCCTCAACCTGGCGGCGCTTCCCGACCAGGCCTCCGAGCGGTACATGTTTGTCGTGTTGGAGCCCTCCAGCTGAGCAGTACGATCCGGGTCTCATGATCGACCCGGCACTGCTTCGCAATGACCCCGAACGGGTCCGCGCCACTCTCGCGCATCGCGGGTTGGACCTTGACCTCGACGCCTTGATCGAGCTCGAACAGCGTCGTCGCAAGCTGCGTACCTCAGCCGACGAGCTGCGAGCTCAGCAGAAGGCGGCCGGCCAGTCGATTGCCGGCCTCGAGGGTGACGAGAAGCAGGAGGCCATTGCCGCCGCAGGTCGCCTGTCGGCCGAGTACAAGGCGATGATCGCTGAGATCGACGCCCTGGAAGCTGAGTTCAACGACACGTGGATCCGGGTACCCAATCTGGTCCATGACTCGGTGCCGGCGGGCATGACCGAGGACGATGCCGTCGAGTTGAAGCGCTGGTCGGAACCGACGACGTTCGATTTCGAGGAGAAGGATCACCTCGATCTCGGTGAAGCGCTCGGGATCATTGACGTCGAGGCCGCTGTGCGGATGTCGGGCTCTCGGTTCACCTATCTGAAGGGCCAGGCGGCTCTGCTCGAGATGGCCATGGTCCGATGGGCCATGGATCAACTCTCGGATCAAGGCTTCACGCCAGTGATCCCGCCCGTCCTCGTCCGGGAGCCGGCTCTGTTCGGTACTGGGTTCTTCCCCGACGACGATGAGCAGGTCTACGCAATCGAGAAGGACGATCTCTACCTGGTCGGCACGTCTGAGGTCGCTTTGGCTTCGCTTCACATGGATGAAATCGTCAATGGCGATGACCTGCCGATCCGATATGCCGGGTTCTCGACGTGTTTCCGTCGCGAGGCCGGGACGTATGGCAAGGACATGCGCGGGATCTTCCGTCTGCACCAATTCGACAAGGTCGAGATGTTTTCCTTCGTCGAACCAGAGCACTCGTGGGACGAGCACGATCGCCTCTTGGGCGTCGAGGAGTCCCTGATTCAGGCGTTGGAGCTGCCGTATCGGGTTGTGAACGTGGCTGCCGGAGACCTGGGAGCGTCTGCGTCCAAGAAGTACGACATCGAAGCGTGGATTCCTTCGCACGGTCGGTACCGCGAATTGACGTCGTGCAGCAACACAACCGACTTCCAGTCACGGCGGCTCAAGATCAGGTATCGGTCGGACAACGGCAATCGGCTCGTTCACACGCTGAACGGGACCGCCATCGCGATCGGCCGGACGATGTTGGCGCTCATCGAGAATCACCAGCGGGCCGACGGCACCGTTCGAATCCCCGAAGCGCTCCAGCCGTATACGGGCTTCGACGTCCTGGGGGGCTGACCTGTCGAGTCGGAGTCCGGCGGACTCGCCTGAGCTGTTCGATCGGATCGCCCGCCGGTACGACGTCATCAACCGGCTGATCTCGTTCGGTCAGGAGCAGGAGTGGCGTCGCCGCGGTGTGGAGCACCTGCCCGACGGACGGGTGCTCGACTTGGGTTCAGGAACCGGAGCTGCGGCTCCCGTATTCGACGATCGAGAGGTAGTCGCCCTCGATCCGGCCCCCGAAATGATCGCCAGGAGTCCGATCCCCGGTCGGGTGGTCGCCGTTGGAGAACGGCTGCCCTTCGAAGAGGCGAGCTTCGACGGTGTCTTCACGGCGTATGTGATGAGAAACCTGGTTTCGATCCCCGAGATGCTGGGCGAAGTGCATCGGGTCCTCCGCCCAGGAGGAAAGCTGGTGATCGTGGGGCTCGGCCGGCCGAAGAGTCGGTGGGCGGCGGCGTTGCACCGAGCCGGTTCTGCAGTAGCGCTGCCTCTAGCCGGAACCTTGGTTGGCTCTCCAGGCGAGTACTGGTATCTGCACAAGTCGTTGGACTCGTTGCCACCGCCGGAGCGGCTCTACCAGCATTCGCCACTCGACCTGGAGCAGGTGTGGAGGATGGGACCACTCGGGTTCGTGCACGGGGTGGTCCTGGCGAAGCGGAGTTAGCAAGCTTCAGGCTTCGGGCCTCAGTGGCGGCGTTCTTCTGTCTGTCCCCCACGGAGTGGGGGAAGGTTCCTGCCATGGAGCGAAGTGGAGTGGCAGGTAGGGGGGTGGACCCAACAGTGGTGATTGCTCACACCCGCGAATCCGGCTCCGGGAGCTCCCGCGCCACCCGCCGTGCCCACTCCATCGCTTCGCCGACGGAGAACGTCGGTCCGAGGGTCGAGCTGTGCGCATCGAACAACTCCTCGGCAAGCTGGAGGTTGGCGGGATACGCGAAGGCATCGCCGGGCAGTTCGTGCACGAGGTATGTGATGGGTCGGCTCGGGACGTCTCCTCGACGACGCACCATGTCGGCATGCAGTGCTGCGTTGCGGGCTTGCTGAGCCGCCAGCTCTTCGCTTGGCGGGTTGAGGTGTTGATGCTCAGCCCAACGAATCGCCTCTGCCCATGGCTTGCAGGCAGCGTCGGAGTAGTGCTCGGCCGAGTCGACGATGCGATCGGCGGTGTCCACGCCGTACTTGGCTATGAGTGATTGGTACCCAGGCCGCGCTGACATGGCGTCAGCCTACGGCTCAGGATCGGCCCGATTGATGGGTCGGAACCGATGCTGTGATCACATCGTTCTTCCCATATGGCCCGGAGTGGATTCGTCCTCCTCGCGCTCCTGACTGCGTGTTCTGGCGTTGCGGTCGACACAATCACCACGTCGGCGGAC
>CAJHYJ010000191.1_pt1 | contig 12085 bp, 9 predicted proteins | sample 9198711 | NCBI WGS metagenome assembly CAJHYJ01 (sample SAMEA7708361, study PRJEB35096) | sediment metagenome | biome: marine neritic benthic zone biome [ENVO:01000025]; feature: sediment [ENVO:00002007]; material: shallow marine sediment [ENVO:03000034] sea grass bed [ENVO_01000059] ...
CGCGCGTTCGAACCCCACAGAATGATCAGGTCCGTGGTCTCGATCTCTTCGTATGAGCTGGTACCGCCCCCAGCTCCCAAGACGGTCGCCAGACCGGCGACCGAAGGAGCGTGTCAGGTGCGGTTACACGAGTCGATGTTGTTCGAAGCGAGAACCGTCCGGGCGAACTTCTGAGCCAAGAAGTTCGTTTCGTTGGTCGCTTTCGAACAGGAGAACATCCCGAACGCTTCGCCTCCATCCGCATCGCGGACAGCCGCCAAGCCATTCGCTGCGGCTGCCAACGCCTCGTCCCACGACGCAGGTTCCAGGCTGCCGTTGCGTCGGACGAGCGGTGTGGTCAATCTCGATCGCCGTGCCATGCCACCTCACCTCCTTCCGCATGCCGAGACTAGACCCGGCTGGTTGAGCGGGCTGGGAGGTCAGAAGAGGCCGACGACATTGCCCTCGTCATCGATGTCGACGTTCAGATAGGCAGGCGTCGATCCCAGGCCGGGCATCGTCCGCATGGTGCCGAGCAGCGGGTAGATGAAGCCGGCTCCCACCGACGCTCTCACCTCTCGCACCGGCACGGTGAAGCCCGTCGGACGACCCTTGAGAGTTGGGTCGTGACTGATCGACAGATGCGTCTTGGCCATGTTGATCGGCAGGTAGCCGAACCCGGCATCCTCGTACTCTTGGATTTGTCGGCTGGCCAGCGGCGAGTACTCGACATCGTCCGCCCCATAGATGTCCCGGCAGATGATCCCGATCTTCTGCTTGATCGACATGTCGAGCGGATAGAGATACGAGAACTCTTTTGGTGCTTCGGCGGCGGCCACAACTGCTTCGGCGAGCTCCTTCGCACCGTCGCCACCGTCGGGATGATGCGAAGACGGAACGGCAGCCAGCGCCCCCGCCTTCTCGGCGGACTCCTTGATCAAGCTGATCTCGGCGCTGCTGTCGGTCGGGAAAGTGTTGATGGCGACGACGACCGGCACGCCAAATCGTTTGGTGTTCTCGATGTGCGCCACGAGGTTGGGAAGGCCGGCTGCCAGCAGCGGGAGGTTCTCCTCGGTGTAGACCTTGGCCAGCGGCCGGCCTGGCACGACCCGGGGCCCTCCCCCGTGCGTCTTGAGCGCACGTACCGTTGCCACCAGAACCACGGCATCAGGAGTCAGCCGAGAGGTCCGGCACTTGATGTCCATGAACTTCTCCATGCCCATGTCGGCTCCGAATCCCGACTCGGTGACGACGTAGTCGCCGAGATGGAGGGCCACTCGATCGGCCAGGATCGAAGAGTTGCCGTGGGCGATGTTCGCGAACGGGCCGGCGTGCACGAATGCGGCCTGGCCTTCGAGGGTCTGCATCAAGGTGGGGTGGAGCGTGTCCTTCATGAGCACCGTCACCGCCCCAGCCACACCGAGGTCTTCGAGCGTGATAGGACTACCGGTCTTCGACGATCCGATGACGACTCGGCCAACGCGCTCCCGGAGGTTGCGGAGCGACGACCCGTAGTCCTCTCCGTCGACCAGCGCCAGGATGGCCATCAGTTCTGACGCAACGGTGATGTCGAACCCGGTCTCGCGGGGTCGGCCGTCGAGCCGCCCGCCCAAGCCGACCATGACACCGCGCAGCGCTCGGTCGTTGACGTCGACGACCCGGTTCCATTGCAGGTTGAACACATCGATACCCAGGCGACTCATGCCCAGGTTGGACAGTTCCTCGTCAGAGAGGCGGGATTCGTGATACCAACGGGCATCGATGGCAGCCGCCACGAGGTTGTGAGCCACACCGATGGCGTGGATGTCGCCGGTGAGGTGGAGGTTGAACTCCTCCATCGGGATCACCTGGCTGTAACCGCCGCCGGCCGCACCACCCTTGATGCCGAACGTCGGTCCCATGGACGGCTGGCGAATGCAGGCAATCGCTTTGTGGCCAAGCTTGCCCAGGCCCTGGACGAGACCGATGCTGGTTGTCGTCTTGCCCTCGCCGAGCGGGGTGGGGGTGATCGCCGTGACGTCGATGTATTTGCCGCGGGGGTTGACTCCGACCCGCCTGAGGATGTCGAGGTGGACCTTCGCCTTGGTGCTTCCGTAAGGAATCAGCTCGCTGGCTTCGATACCGATCGAGCCGGCGATGTCGCCGATGGGCTTGGCGGCAGCAGCCTGCGCAATGTCGAGATCACTCGGCATGGGGCTCATGCCTTCCCTCCCTCTCACGTCTCGCGGAGCGGTCGGTCAGCCTACTGACCGAGGTTCTAGTACGGTCACACACGGCCACAGACGGCCAATCGGCTCCCGGGGGGATCGAGCCGAGATCTCTCCGCACCGGAGTTGGAATGGTCTACGACCACCTTTCTACAACCGAGACCTTCGCTGAGCTTGGGGTTGCGCCCCCGTTGGTCGAAACCCTCGCCGACCAGGGCATCACCTCCCCGTTTCCCATTCAGGTCTTGACGCTGCCCGAGTCCTTGGACGGCCTCGACATCGTTGGCAAGGCCAAGACAGGTTCCGGCAAGACCCTGGCGTTCAGCCTTCCCCTGGCGCAGCTTCTCGAAGAGGCCAAGCCGAAGCGACCGCTCGGATTGGTCCTGGTTCCCACGCGGGAGCTGGCACTGCAGGTGACCGAGGTCGTAGAACCGCTGATGCGAGCCTCCGGCAAGAACTCACTGACCGTGTATGGCGGAGCACCGATGAAGCCACAGACCGACGCCCTCGATCGCGGCGTCGAGGTGATCGTGGCGACCCCCGGCCGGCTCATCGATCTTCAGGAGCGCAAGGCAGTCGACCTGAGCGACGTCGAGATCGTCGTGATCGACGAGGCAGATGAAATGGCCAACCGGGGCTTCTTGCCCCAGGTCAAGCTGCTGCTGCGCCAAATCGAAGCGAACCACCAGACCCTGCTCTTCTCGGCGACCATCGACTACCGAGTCAACACCCTGGTCGACCGCTACATGGAGGACCCCGTGTGGCACGAGGTCGAGTCGGAAACCGACCATGTCGAGACGTCACACCATCGGTTCCTGCTGGTCCATCACATGGACAAGGCCAGAGTCGCGGCCCGGGTTCTCAACACGAGCGAGCGCGGACTCGTGTTCGTTCGGACCAAGCGAGGTTGCGACCGGGTTGCAGCTGACCTCCGCGAGGTGGACATCCATGCCCAGGCCATCCATGGCGACCTTCCGCAGAAGAAGCGGGAACGCATCCTTTCCGGCTTTGCCACCGGACGCATCCCGGTGCTCGTGGCGACCAATGTCGCGGCCCGAGGACTGCACATCGAAGGCGTCGGCGTGGTGATCCACTACGACCCGCCGCAGGACTCCAAGGAATATCTTCATCGCAGTGGCCGCACGGCCCGGGCCGGCGAAGAGGGCCTCGTCGTCACGTTCGTCGAGTACAACCAGCAGACCGAGATTCGGGTCATTCAGAAGGAAGCCGGTCTGTTGTTGGAGATCGAGAAGATGTTCTCGACGGACGACCGCCTGGACGACCTGATGTCGTGGGAACCTGCCGTGGTTGAGGACAAGCCCAAGCCAAAGCGAGCCCGCCGCCGCAGCCGCAACCGGATATAGGCGGGCTGCGCCCGCCAGGCGAGCGAAGCTCGCCGGACATCAGGACGCTCGCTGGAGCTCGCTTTCGGACTTCAGACCGCGTCCCAATGTCTGACGTCTGATGTCTGATGTCTGTGTTTACAGACTCCTCACACCTGGCCCACACCCTCCGAAAGCCCGCGCCCGAAGCTATGGGTGTTCGTTCCACAGGAGGACACCGTGAAGAAGCTGATGGTCGCAGTCATGGTTCTGGGGGCAGTGCTCGTTCCGAGTGCTGCGTTTGCCCAGACCGACGACGCACCCGCAGACCGGGCCCAGCCAGCCCAACAGACAGATCAGGCCCAGACTGATCAAACCGACCAGACCCGCCCAACCGACCAAGTCCGTGACGGAGAGCGTGATGTAGACCTGGACAGGGTCAAGAAACATGCGCTCGAGGCGATCGCCAAGCGCGTCGAAGCGCTCACCAGCGCCATCGCTCGGGTCAGCGAGAACCCACATCTGGAACCCGAGCACGCACGGGTCCTCGTCGAGGACTACGAGTTCCACATCGCCGGCCTCGAGCGCTTGATCGAGCCGATCGAAGCAGCTGAGACCGCCGAAGAGCTGCGCCCCCTCGTCGAGAGCATCGTCGTGGATCATTGGGTGTTCGCTCTGCAGATCCCCAAGGGGATGCTGACTGTGGCGTCCGACTCGATCACCGATGCCACCGAGCATTTCAACTCGGTGTACGAGCGGATCGAGAACGTGCTGGCCGAGCTAGCTGAGAAGGGCATCGAACTCCCTGAGGCCGAGGAGCTTCTGGCCGAGTCGAAGCGGCTGACCGGCAACGCTGCCGAGCTCGTCGCTCCCATCCCGGACATCGTCTTGGCGATCACCGTGGAGGAGATGCCGGAGGCACGCGAAACGCTCGAAGCCGCTCGTGCTGACGTGCGGACAGCCCACGACAACCTCGTGGACGCTCGAGAGAACGTCCACCAGATCGTCCGCATCATCAAGGATGCGCTGGGAAGTGACGTTGTCAGCGACCAGGCCCGTGACACCGCGACGGACGAAGCACGCGACGCAGCCTGATCCAAGATGCGCTTGTGACTGGACCCCTCGTACGAGGGGTCCGGTCGCGTCCCGGCCTGATGCCTGATGCCTGCAACGCGTAGCGTTGCACCATGCCCACCATTCGACGTCTCAGCGACTCCTGCCTCACGGTCACGACTGATCAGGGCACCGATCTGATCGATCCCGGCTTTCACACATTCGACAGTGGCGCCGTCGATCTCGACTCGATCGGCGACGTGCAACGGGTACTCATCACTCACGAACACCTGGACCATGTGAAACCCGAGTTCGTTCGGTGGCTCGTCGAGCGAGGGACAGACGTGCAGGTCTACTCCAACCAGGCCGTTGCTGATCTTCTGGCCAAGCACGACATCGAGAGTGCAACCGATGATCCGATCGGGATCAGTATCGAGGACGTGCTCCACGAGATGATCCCGACAGGTGCCCAACCACCCAACCGGGCGTTCACTGTCGACGGAGTGCTGACCCATCCCGGAGACAGTTACGGGCCCACCAAGACAGCGCCCGTGCTGGCGCTGCCGCTACTGATTCCATGGGGCTCAGCAACCAAGAGCGTCGAGTTCGCCCGGCGGCTGGCACCAACCCACGTCGTGCCGATCCACGACTTCTACCTCAACAGCATGGGCCGGGAATGGATCACGGGACTCGCCAAGAACGTGCTGGCGAAGGACGGGATCGAGGTGATCCCCCTCGGCTGGGGCGAGAGCTTCGAGGCCTGAGGTCTGGGTTATTGGCCCAAGTAGGTCAACACGGCCAGCACACGACGATGGTCCTCCGAGGCTGGGAACAGATCGAGCTTCGTGAATACGTTCGAGATGTGCTTCTCGACGCCGCCCTGCGAGATCCCGAGCGCCTCCGCTATTGCAGTGTTCGACCGACCCTCCGCCATCAGGCCTAGGACGTCGAGCTCTCGTGACGTCAACCGATCGAGAGTCGACTTAGTGCGGCGCCGCCGCAACAACTGGGCCACCACCTCGGCGTCGATGGCGGTGCCGCCCGCCTCGACCGATCGCAGCGTGGCCAGAAAGTCGGACACATCGGCGACCCGGTCCTTGAGCAGGTACGCCACCTTGCGGGTGTTGTCGCCGATCAACTCAAGCGCGTAACGCTCCTCGACGTACTGCGACAGCACGACGATCGCCACATCGGGATTCGACTCTCGAATCTCAACAGCAGCCCTCAGACCTTCGTCGGTGAAGGTGGGCGGCATTCGGACGTCGACGATGGCCAGGTCCGGCTGGTGGATATCGACCGCTGCAATGAGGCTGGCTGCGTCCTCACCAGTGCCAACCACCTCTAGGCCGGCCTCTTCAAGGAGGCGCACCAACCCCTCCCGGAGGAGGACAGAGTCTTCACCAATGACTACTCGCACGGAATGCTGGCTCGAACGATGGTCGGCCCACCGGCCGGACTCATGACTCGGAGTCGACCGCCGAGCGCTTCCACGCGATCAGCCAGTCCGGACAAACCGTTGCCGGTGGGAACGGCGCCGCCCACGCCGTCATCCATGACCTCCACGATGAGGTCATCGGCCCGCCGCTCGACAGTCACGGCGGCTACAGAGGCCAAGGCGTGCTTGCCGATGTTGGCCAGCGACTCGGACACGACGAAGTACGCAGCCGATTCGATGTTGATCGGCAATCGTTCTTGGAGCGTGTAATCCACATGCACAGGCACTGGCGACCGAGCTGCGAGCGCCGACAAGGCTGGATCGAGCCCTCGGTCTTCGAGGACGGCCGGGTGGATTCCCCGGGCCAGGTCACGGAGCTCCTGAAGGGCGAGCTTCGCCTGCCCGTGCGCGTTGTCGAGCATGCCACGGGCCGCCTCTGGGTCCTCGTCGAACTTCTCTTTCGCACGTCCCAGATCCATGGCGAGGGCGACCAGCCGTTGCTGGGCGCCATCGTGGAGATCTCGCTCGATGCGGCGCCGTTCGGACTCTGCGGTGTCGAGGCTCTTCTGTTTCTGGGCAGACACCTCTCTGACCTCAGTTTCCAACTCGACAGTGCGGGAAGGCCCGAGCAGCGCAGCCGCGATGTTGGCGTGACCCTGGCCGGCGGCCTGCGTGATCCGAGCAGCAACCGGGATCAGGAAGATGCCCAGCGCGGTGACGAGAAGCACCTCGAAGAAGTTGTCCACGTCCAGGAACCCGAGATTGAACGCAGCCCCCTCCGTTGCCCACACGAGAACGGACGAGGCGGTGAAGCCGAGCACGATCGACCAAACCGTGACGAGCAGCGTGAACCAGACGATCCCGAGGGGGAAGAGCAGCATCAGGAACCCTCCGTCGCGCCAGGTGGCCGGGTCCTTCAGCATCTCTCGAATCCGGTTCACGAACCCGCGGCTCTCAACCGGGCGGTAAGGCTTGGGGATGTAGGTATCGCCGAGAGCGTTGGCCAAGCCGCGATGCAACGTGGCTCCGCCTCGCCACAAGTAGAAGATCGAGAGCAGGATCGGTGCGCCGACCCAGATGATCAGCGTTCCGAAACCAACCGACACGAGCGTCACAGACGTCACGAACCAGAAGATGCCTGCCGGGAACGTCAGAAACAGGTACAGGGCCCGCTTCCACGTGAGCGGATCCGTGACCGGCTCGTACCACCGGGCGAGGTCATCCAGCAGCGACTCTGGCGGGTGCTCGGACTGGGTCATGACTCCTCCGTAGATCCTGCCACGAAGGTACGAGCGGCGCTGTGACCTGACCAGCCGGGCCGCCGGGGGCTGAGGGGTGGGGTTGTCCCGACCTAGCTGTCGTCGCGACGAGCGCTGCGTGCTGCCAGCAGCACCAGGGCCCCGAGTCCGACCAGGTACATCGCCAGCTGGGCGGCCTCGCCGGCTTCGATCCCCGTGTCAGGCAGTGTGGCCTGGCCGGTCACTGTGGTTGGCAACGTGGCTTGGGCGGGCGTCGTGCCGGGCGGAGTCACTGCGCCGGGCGCTGCGGTAGTCGTCGTCGTGAGGTTCGTGTCGAGCACGGTCACAAAGATCACTCCGGCGTCCCAGGTCATGTCCGCTTGGTCTGCGACCAGCGAGAACGCTGGGCTCATGCCGTCCGCCCCTGCGTCGCTGTCGAGATCGACCGGTCCCGTGTGGAACGTGGTGAAAGCCTCGCCTTCGACATCAGGAAGGTCCGGCAGCTCGAACACGACCTGGTAGTCGCCTGGGCAGAGGTCTGCGAAGAGGTAGTTGCCATTGGCATCGGTGACCACCGTGTCGGTGGACGTGTCACCGATCAAGAGGGTCACGCCGACACCGGCTATGCCGGATTCGCCAGCGTCCTGGACGCCGTCGCCATCGACATCCAACCAAACCGTGTCGCCCACGCTCGCAGTGCATTGACCACCGTTGTCGTCGCCGGTGTCTCCGTCGGTTGCGCCGTCGCCACCGGTATCCCCACCTGTGTCACCACCGGTTGACCCATCGTCGCCGCCAGTGTCACCACCAGTGTCGCCGCCGGTGTCGCCGCCAGTGTCACCACCAGTGTCGCCGCCGGTATCGCCGCCAGTGTCAGCACCATCATCACCGCCGGTATCCCCGCCAGTGTCAGCACCATCATCACCGCCAGTGTCACCGCCAGTGTCACCGCCAGTGTCACCACCGGTATCAGCACCATCATCACCGCCGGTATCCCCGCCAGTGTCGCCGCCGGTATCGGCACCATCATCGCCGCCAGTGTCACCACCCGTGTCACCGCCAGTGTCACCACCCGTGTCGCCGCCGGTATCGCCGCCAGTGTCACCACCCGTGTCGCCGCCGGTATCGCCACCCGTGTCACCGCCGGTATCCCCGCCAGTGTCACCACCGGTATCGGCACCATCATCTCCGCCGGTATCGCCACCCGTGTCACCACCGGTATCGACGCCAGTGTCACCACCCGTGTCGCCGCCGGTATCGCCACCCGTGTCACCACCGGTATCGACGCCAGTGTCACCACCGGTATCGCCGCCGGTATCGCCGCCAGTATCACCGCCGGTATCAGCGCCCTGGCAATCGTCGGCCACCAACTGGCCGCTGGTGGGACCGACCAGCACGGCGCCCGGGCTGGCCGCCGCGGTCCACTCGTACATCCCTGGGAGAACGTCTACCGACCCGCCCGGACCGCTGAACACGTACGGGCCACCGGGGCCAACGAGCGTCACGCCTGCGGACGACTCCGGATTGATGGTGACCGTGACCGTCGACGTATTGGTGGCTGGGTCACACACACCCAGGTCAACGCTTACTGAGGCCTCGATCTGCGTGCAGTCGAGGGTGAGCACAACGCCAGCCGAGAACACCTCGTCGGGCCCAAGTTGCACCGACACATCGATGGTTGACGAGAGCGTCAGCGTCCCTTCAACCGTGACCGTTCCGAATGCCTCCCGTTCGACGTCGGGGACAATGACCTTGTCGCCCCCAGACTCGATGATGATGTTGCTGTCGGGATGCACCGACCGCTGGTTCTCCGCAGTCGCAGTGACGAGGCACACATTGCCCTGGAGCTCCGGGGCAACTGGCGTGGTGGACAACAACTTGATCGCGTCGTTGGGTCCACGGACGATCCGATCGATAGGGATGACGATGTCAGGGTCACCACCGGCGAAAGCGGGTAGGGCGATGCCCCACGCCATCAATGCCAAGACGATCGTGGCTTGGAATGCCCGCAGCGACCAGCCGCGAACAGCCCTCAGAAGCCTCCCATTGTTAACCCGCCGCATGTCTCCACCGCTATAGAAGTCTGCTGTCCGTCAGCGGCCTCCCACAGCACCGCGGACAACTCGTGACCAGCGCGTCACGTGGTCGGGACAGTACTCAAGGTGAGACGCTGTGCGAAGGTGGAACGGTGGGCCTGGCGCATCATTTTTTCGCGAGGAATCAGGCGTCGGGAACGTCTCCGGCATTCAGGGCGTCGATCCACCGGGACCGCGATCCATCGTCCTCGGCCAACGGGACGACGAGCCCGTTGGACGGGCCGAACATGATGAATGCGTGATCGTCCCTCACCACCACTCTCCGAATGGCGCGGCGTTCCCATGACGACACTGACACCGACGTCCGGTAACTCAACCGATCTCGCGTCAGTTCGAGCGTGACTGCACCGATTGAGCCATCCGGAGCAGTTGCCACCGCCTGGTCGATCTGCTGCTCGACGCTCCGCCGCAGTACGACCGGCACCACAGCCAGAGCCAGCACCAGCCCGCCCGCGGCACCCAAGGCCAGGCCGGTCCACCCCCCGACACTGAACCCAAAGACGGCGAACACGAGGACAAAGAGCATCGAGAAGGCCGTCCGCAGAGCTGAGACCCGGCCTTGTTCTTCGATGGCGAACCGCATCCAGGCCCGTTGGTCCTCATAGGTGACGTCGAAGCTGATCATCGCTTGTCACTCTGGCCACCAAGGTGTGAGGGTTCAAATGGGTAGGTTTCCCCGGGGAGGCAGTTGATGCAGTGCAGCGCCTGTGGCGCCAACAACCCTGAGGGAGCGAAGTTCTGCATGGAATGCGGCGCGCCGACCGCGTCGGGCTGCCGCAACTGCGGGTTGGACCTTCCGGACGGTGCCAAGTTCTGCATGGAATGCGGGACGCCGGTCGTCGGCGACGCTGCCGCGGCCCCAGCGAAAGCAGCATCCGATACCGGAGAACGACGCCTGGTCTCGGTCCTGTTTGCTGATCTCGTGGGATTCACTCCGTACACCGAGGCCCGAGACTCGGAAGACGTACGCTCGATGCTCACCGCCTATTTCGATCGGGCCGCAGGCGTCATTGAGCGTTTCGGCGGGCTCGTCGAGAAGTACATCGGCGACGCGATCATGGCCGTGTGGGGTGCGGAGTTCGCCGAAGAGGACGACGCCGAGCGAGCGGTGCGGGCGGCGCTCGAGATTCTCAGCGAAGTCAAAGCGCTGGGCGAGGAGTTGGGGGCCCCGGAACTTGATGCCCGCGTTGGCGTCCTCACCGGCGAGGCGACCGTCGGCGGCGGCGGCAACGAGTCCACCGGCATGATCGTCGGTGATGTCGTCAACACCTCGGCCCGTCTGCAATCGATCGCAGATCCCGGCACGGTGCTCGTCGGCGAGACGACCATGACTCTGACCGATGTCAGTATCGAGTACGTCGCAGCCGGAGCAGCCACGCTCAAAGGCAAGACCGAGGCTGTACCGACATATCGTGCCGAACGGGTCGTCAGCGGCCGAAGAGGTGAGGGCAAGAAAGACGGGATCGAGCCGCCGTTCGTCGGGCGAGACCGTGAGTTCCGGCTTCTCAAGGAGATCCTCCATTCGGTCGACAGCGGTCTGCAACTCGTCTCGGTCATTGGTGAGCCGGGCATTGGCAAGTCGCGACTGAGCGAAGAGCTGCTCAAGTACGTCGACGGTCTGGCTGACCTCTACTACTGGCACGCTGGTCGCTGCCCCTCCTATGGAGACGGAGTGACGTTCTGGGCCCTCGCCGAGATGGTTCGGTTCAGGGCTCGCATTGCCGAAACCGACCCTCCCGACAAGGCAATGATGCTGCTCCGCACCATGTTGACGGAGCACGTGCCAGAGGCCGAAGAGCGGACCTGGCTCGAGCCTCGATTGGCGGGCCTCTTGGGCATTGCCCCAATGCCGACCACTGACCGCTCCGACCTCTTTGCGGCCTGGCGGACACTGTTTGAGCGCATCAGTGACGGCGCCCCGACGGTCATGGTGTTCGAAGACTTGCACTGGGCCGATGAGGGGCTTCTCGACTTCATCGACATCATCGCCACGACCGCCAGCAGGTCACCGATCGTCGTTGTCACGCTGGCTCGGCCGGATCTGCTCGAGCGCCGACCGACTTGGGGTTCGGGCCACCGCCAATCAATGGCGATGCGCCTGTCGCCACTCACAGACGAGGCCATGCATGAGCTCATCGAGGGCGGCGCCCCCGATCTCGAAGCAGCAACTCGGTCCAGCATCGTCGAGCGGGCCGGGGGTGTGCCGCTCTTCGCTGTCGAGTTCATCCGGATGGCGGCCTCCGGTCAGGGGTTCGACGCCGAGGCATTGCCGGACAGCCTCCAGGCCATGGTCGGATCTCGCATCGATCGGTTGGAACCCGACCTTCGCTCTCTCGTTCTCGACGCGGCCGTGCTGGGCATGTCATTCACGCTGCAGGGTCTGGACACCCTGCGCACGGAGTCGGCCGACGAGCTCGAACCGTTGATGGCGCAGCTGGTAGCCGCCGACCTGTTCGAGCTCGACCACGACCCCCGGTCCCCTGAACGAGGCCAATACCGATTCGTACAGTCGGTCATCAAAGAAGTCGCGCACGGCCGCCTATCCCGTCGGGACCGCATCGACCGCCACCTCGCGGTAGCCCGATATCTCGAGGGCCTGCACGAACCGAGCCTTGCTGCGGTCATCGCCAGCCACTACCTCGATGCCCACCGAGCAGCGGGAGACGATGAGCAGGCCGAGATATCGGCTGCCGCTCTCACCAGTCTCGACACAGCCAGCGCACGGGCAGCAGCGCTGCACTCGCACCAGCAGGTC
>CAJHYJ010000251.1_pt1 | contig 12038 bp, 21 predicted proteins | sample 9198711 | NCBI WGS metagenome assembly CAJHYJ01 (sample SAMEA7708361, study PRJEB35096) | sediment metagenome | biome: marine neritic benthic zone biome [ENVO:01000025]; feature: sediment [ENVO:00002007]; material: shallow marine sediment [ENVO:03000034] sea grass bed [ENVO_01000059] ...
CCTGCTGCCGAGACCACCGAGGTGGTTGCAGGGGAAGCCGTCGCACCGGCGGAAGAAGCGGCTGAGACCACAACGGAACCAGCTGCTGACACGCCTGCTGATGAGGTCGTGGCAGCACCGGCCGAGGCTTCGGAGCCAGAGTCCAGTAGCCGGAGTCCAGAGTCCGCGGAGGCATCGGACGTCACCGAAGCTCCTGCGGATGCGGAAAGCGCCTCCGACGAGGCACCCGAGGCCCCAGCCGAGGGAGCTGAGGAGGAATAATGCTCCAGCCGAAGCGAACCAAGTATCGCCGCGTCCACCGAGGACGTCGCCGGGGCACCGCCAAGGGCGGAACCAGCGTGAGTTTCGGGGACTATGGTGTCCAGGCGACCGAGGCCGGCTGGATCACCTCACGACAGATCGAGTCGGCCCGTGTCGCGATCACCCGGACCGTCCGACGTGGCGGCAAGGTGTGGATCAACATCTTTCCTGACAAGCCGATCACGGCGAAGCCTGCCGAAACGCGTATGGGTTCCGGCAAGGGCACCCCTGAGTTCTGGGTAGCAGTGGTCAAGCCTGGACGGGTGATGTTTGAAATCTCCGGCGTGCCAGAGGATCTGGCTCGTGAGGCGATGCGCAAGGCCGGCCACAAACTGCCGGTCAAAACGAGATTCGTGTCCCGGGAGGACTCGTGAGTGCCCAAGAACTGCGTGAGCTCGATGCCGACGAGCTCCTCGATGAGCTGGCTGACGCCAAGGAAGAGATGTTCAACCTTCGCTTCCAGATGGCAACGAATCAGCTGGACAACACCGCGCGTCTCGGGCAAGTGAAACGGCAGATCGCCCGAATCCTGACCGTCATGCGGGAACAGGAGCTCGAGGCCTGGGCTGCCCAACAGGAGAGTGGATCATGACCGAGCGAACCCAGCGAAAAACTCGGGTCGGCGTCGTGGTGTCAGACGCTCGTGACAAGACCATCACGGTCGAGGTTGGGCGCCAGACCAGGCACCCGAGGTACAGCAAGGTCGTCCGCAAGAGCACGAAGTTCCATGCGCACGACGAATCGAACGAGGCCGGCGTTGGAGACACGGTTCGGATCGTGGAGACACGACCCCTGTCAAAGACCAAGCGCTGGCGCCTCGTCGAGGTGGTGGAGAAGGCCCGATGATCCAGCAGGAGTCACGACTCAAGGTTGCTGACAACTCAGGAGCGCGTGAGGTGCTGTGCATCCGTGTGCTGGGAGGGTCGAAGCGCCGCTACGCCCGGGTGGGTGACGTCATCGTTGCCACGGTGAAACAGGCCAACCCCGGCGCCGCCGTGAAGAAGGGTGAGGTTGTCAAGGCCGTTGTCGTCCGCACCGCCAAGGAGAACCGGCGTCCCGACGGGACCTACATCCGGTTCGACGACAACGCGTGTGTTCTCATCGACGCCAACAAGCAGCCCCGCGGCACCCGCATCTTCGGGCCTGTCGCCCGTGAGTTGCGAGATCACAAGTTCATGCGAATCGTGTCGCTCGCACCTGAGGTGTTGTGATGAAGCTCAAGAGTGGAGATCGCGTCAAGGTGATGCGCGGCAAGGACGCCGGCAAGGAGTCCCGCGTCGACAAGGTGTTCCCGGAGAAGAACCGGGTCATCGTCGAGGGCGTCAACACGGCCAAGAAGCACGAGCGGCCACGCTCGGCTCAGGAGGCCGGCGGCATCATCGACAAGGACATGCCGATCGATGCGTCCAACGTGATGATCATCTGCAAGGAATGCGGCCCAACCCGCATCGGCTACAAGATCGAGGATGGCGAGAAGGTGCGCGTCTGCAAGAAGTGTGGTGGTGAGCTGTGAGCGCCCGCCTCAAAGAAAAGTACCAGAGCGAGATCGCCGCCCAACTCAAAGAGTCGCTGGACATGGCGAACCCGATGGACGTGCCCACGCTCGACAAGATCGTGGTCAACGTCGGGATCGGTGAGGCGATCGACAACCGCAAGATCGTCGATGACGTCAAGGAAGACCTGTCGATCATCACGGGGCAAGCTCCCAAGATCAACTACTCCCGCAAGTCCATCGCCGGCTTCAAGCTGCGCGAGGGCCAGGCGGTGGGCGCCTCGGTCACCATGCGCGGCGAGCGGATGTGGGAGTTCTTCGATCGGCTCATCACCCTGGCGATCCCTCGCATCCGTGACTTCCGGGGACTCAATCCGAAGTCGTTTGATGGGCGGGGCAACTACACGTTCGGTGTCACCGAGCAGCTCATCTTTCCCGAAATCGATTACGACAAGATCTCAGCAGTGCGTGGGATGGACATCACCATCGTGACGTCCGCCCGCACCGATGAAGAGGGCCGGGCCCTGCTCGATGCGTTCGGGTTCCCGTTCCGGCGGACCGTGGCGCAGGCGTAGGAGAGAACATGGCCAAGAAATCGATGATCGCCAAGGCGAATCGCAAACCGAAGTATCAAGTCCGGGCCTACAACCGCTGCAAGCGGTGTGGCCGCCCGCGCGCCTACCTCCGCAAGTTCGGCATGTGCCGTATCTGTGTTCGCGAGTTGGCGCTCAAGGGTGAGCTGCCCGGCGTCCGAAAGGCCTCATGGTGAGCGTTGTCACTGATCCCATCGCGGACATGCTCACGCGGATCCGCAACGCCAATCAGGTGCGTCACGCAATCGTGACCATGCCTGGTTCCAAGATGAAGGAGGGCGTCGCCCGGATCCTCATGCAGGAGGGTTTCATCGACGGATTCGACGTCAAGGACGACGGGCCTGGCACGGCGCTGACGATCAATCTGAAGTACGGACCGAAGCGTGAGCAGGTCATCAAAGGCATCAAGCGCCTTTCCTCCCCGGGCCGTCGGGTGTATTCGAAGTCAACGGAGCTACCCCGAGCCCAGGGTGGCCTCGGCGTCGTGGTGGTTTCCACGTCGCAAGGACTGCTGCCCGATCGTGAAGCCCGGCGCCGCAAGCTCGGCGGCGAGCTGGTGTGTGAGGTCTGGTGAGATGAGCCGAGTAGGCAAGGCCCCAATTCCCATCCCCAGCGGCGTCGACGTGACAGTCGACGGCGCCGAGGTGAAGGTCAAGGGTTCCAAGGGTGAACTGACCCGGACGCTTCCCGAGCAGATCTCGGCATCGGTCGACGACGGCCATATCGTCGTCACTCGCAGTGACGACGAGCGCCACAGCCGTGCATTGCATGGTCTGATGCGGGCCCTGCTCGCCAACATGGTGGTTGGCGTCAGTGAGGGCTATCGCAAGCAGCTCGAGATCGTCGGTGTGGGATATCGCGCCAATATGAAGGGCAGCTCGCTGGAGCTACAGGTTGGCTTCTCGCACCCCGTCCTGTTGGATTCTCCAGACGGGGTGACCATCGAAGCGCCAGATCAGACGACCATCATCGTGACGGGCATCGACAAGGAGTTGGTGGGCCAGGTCGCGGCCAATATCCGCAAGGTCAAACCGCCCGAGCCGTACAAGGGCAAGGGCATCCGGTACACGGGCGAGCACGTCCGCCGCAAGGCAGGAAAGGCTGGTGTTGCACGATGAAGCGCTCTCGTTCTTCGCAACGGCAGCGTCGCCACGTCCGCGTGCGTCGCAACATCGTGGGCACCCTCGACCGTCCCCGTCTCGCAGTGTTCCGCAGCAACCGTTATATCTACGCCCAGGTCATCGACGACGCGGCCGGTCACACGCTGGCCTCAGCCTCGTCGCTCGAGGAGGATCTGCGCACCAACACGCTCAACGTCGACACCGCAGCCGCTGTAGGCAAGCGGGTCGGGGAGCGCGCCAAGGAAGCGGGCATCGAGACCGTGGTGTTCGACCGCGGCGGCAATCAATTCCACGGGCGAGTGAAGGCACTGGCCGACGCTGCTCGCGAAGCCGGACTGGAGTTCTGAACATGGCACGACAGCAACGATCGCGACCGGGCCGGGAAGAGAGCCAGTTCGACGAGCGCGTCATCCAAATCAACCGTGTTGCCAAGGTGGTCAAGGGTGGCCGTCGGTTCTCGTTCACGGCGCTCGTGGTCGTGGGTGATGGCCAGGGCAAGGTTGGCATCGGCTACGGCAAGGCCAAGGAAGTTCCTGCCGCGATCCAGAAGGGCATGGAGCTGGCACGCCGGGCCATGGTTCCCGTCGCAATGGCCGGGTCAACGGTTGTTCACCGCAACATCGGCAAACACGGAGCGTCGCAGGTTCTCTTGAAGCCGGCCGCTCCTGGTACCGGTGTGATCGCCGGCGGCGCCGTTCGCCAGATCCTCGAAGCTGCCGGCATCAAGGATGTGCTTGCCAAGTCGCAGGGTTCGCCGACCCACATCAACGTGGCCAAGGCAACCATGAACGCGTTGACAACCCAGCAGCGGCCCGACGAGATCGCCAAATTGCGCGGCAAGCCCGCTGAGGAGATCGTGCCGCCGTCGCTGCTCGCCGCCTATCGCAGCACCGAGATGATGCGGGCAACAGCGCAGAAGAAGACGTCGGAGAAGAAGTCGTGAGCAAGGTCAGTGTCACGCTGCGGAAGTCGCTCATCGGCCAGAAGCCGAAGACTCGGGCGACCGTGAAGGCACTGGGCCTCCGCAAGATCAATCAAACCGTCGAGCACGAGGACACGCAGAGCCTGCGCGGCATGCTGCACGCCGTCCGGCACCTCGTCGAAGTGAGCGAGTAGGACGATGGCAGACGAGAAGAAATCGCAGCTTCAGCTTCATCACCTGAAGCCGGCTGCAGGATCAAAGAAGCGAAAGATCCGCGTGGGTCGCGGCGAGGCGGGCCGTCGAGGCAAGACCGCCGGTCGTGGCACCAAGGGAACCAAAGCCCGTAACAAGGTCCCTCAGTGGTTCGAGGGTGGCCAGCTGCCGCTGCAGCGCCGCCTTCCCCACTTGCCGGGGTTCAAGAATCCGAATCGGGTGGAGTACGGCGCCGTCAACGTCGAGCGGCTCGAGGATTTCCCCGCTGGAACCACGGTCACCGTCGAAGACCTCCGAGCGCGTGGCCTCGCCAAGAAGCGCGGACTCGTCAAGATTCTCGGTAACGGTGAGCTGACGACCTCGTTGACCGTTCAGGCCCACGCCTTCAGCGCTTCTGCGAAGGAGAAGATCGAAGCGGCCGGCGGCAGCGTCGAGGTCGTCGATCGCTGAGGCTCCTTCCACAGCTCGATCACCGTTGTACCCTGTTGCACCGCCCATCCACTCTGAGGCTCTGACATGCTGACCGTCTACCGCCACATGTTCACGATCCCCGACCTGCGTCGGAAGATCCTGGCGACGCTCTTGCTCATCGGGATCTATCGACTCGGTGCGGCGGTGCCGGTTCCCGGTGTGAGTCTGGTGGCGTTGGAGCGGATGCAGGATCAGGCTGATGCTCAGGGCATCTTCGGGCTTCTGAACCTGTTCTCGGGCGGTGCGTTCGAGAACTTCTCGATCTTCGCACTCGGCGTTCTGCCCTACATCACGGCGTCGATCATCATGCAGCTACTCGTTGTGGTCATCCCGCGGTTGCAGCGCCTACAAGAAGAGGGTGACCAGAAGACCGTCACCCAATGGACTCGATACATGACAGTGATCCTGGCGCTCATCCAGTCGACCACCATCTCGGCGGCTGTTGCGTCCGGGGCTTCACACTTCACCGGCGGGATTCGCCTCATTCCTGACTTCACCCCATCGCGGGCTGCCCTCATCGTGATCACGATGACGGCCGGCACGGCCTTTGTGATGTGGCTGGGTGAGCTGATCACCCAACGCGGTGTTGGCAACGGAATGTCGTTGCTGATCTTCGTGTCGATCGTCAGCCAGTTGCCGCAACAGATCGCTTCGATCTACAGCCAGACGGTGCCGATCGGTCTGTGGGGTCGGTTCGTCGTCATGATGTTCGTGTTCCTGGTCATGACGGTTGGGATCCTCTACATCGACCAGGGCCAGCGAAGAATCCCGATCCAGTTCGCCAACCGGGTTCGAGGCCGCAAGGTGTTTCGCGGCGGCAGCACCTACATCCCCATGAAGGTCAACACTGCGGGCGTCATCCCGGTGATCTTTGCGACGTCGGTGCTCTACTTCCCGGTCTTGCTGATCACCTTGATTCCGAACCAGACGAGCACCGTGATCGCGTCAATCCGGGACTGGATCAACGTCAACCTGGCTCAGGCATTGGTGCCGACGTGGACCTACATCGCGGCGCTGTTCTTCTTGATCCTCTTCTTCACGTACTTCTACACAGCCATCCAGTTCGATCCGGTCAAGCAAGCTGAGTCCATCCAGCGGCAGGGCGGCTTTGTCCCTGGCATCCGTCCAGGCAGCCAGACAGTTGCCCACCTCCAGCACATCTTGAACCGCATCACGTTGCCAGGTGCCGTCTTCCTCGGAGCCGTCGCGGTGCTTCCGTCGATTGCCGGCACAATCTGGAACATCGGGATCGCGTTCTCGGGCGTCTCGCTCATGATCGTCGTTGGTGTTGCCCTGGAGACCATGAAGCAGGTCGAGAGCCAGCTGACGATGCGGAACTACGAGGGATTCCTGACTTGAGCGGCGGGGCCGGTCAGGTCAGTTTCGAGTTACGGGTTACGAGTTACGAGCCGAACCGGGGGGTGCGGTGAAGATTCTGTTTCTTGGGCCTCCCGGGGCCGGCAAGGGCACGCAAGCTGTCAACGTTGCAGCCGCCAAGGGCATTGCCCACGTTTCGACCGGCGACATGTTCCGAGCGCTCGACTATGAGACCGACCTCGGTCGACGTGTGAAGGCAATCATGGAGTCGGGCGCTTATGTGCCCGACGAGATCACTATCGAGATGCTCGAAGGGCGAGTAGCCCAGGACGACGCTGCTGCCGGCTACATCCTCGACGGGTTTCCGCGAACGGCCGGCCAGGCCGAAGCGCTCGACGGGTTACTCGGCGACCAAGGTCTCGACGCCGTCGTCGTGTTCGAGGTCCCGGAGGACGTGCTCGTGGAGCGGTTGCTGGGCCGGGGCCGCGCTGACGACACAGAAGAAGCCATTCGTACCCGGCTCGAGGTGTACGACGAGCAAACTGCGCCGCTCATCGAGTTCTATGAGCCCCGCGGGATCGTGAAGCGCGTGGCTGGCGTCGGCGAGGTGGATGAGATCACCGGGCGGGTGTTGGAGGTGTTGGGGTGACTCGCAGGTTTGTTGGGACCTGCCCCCTACCTCCCGCCTCCCCGAACCTCGGCGGCAGGAACCTTCCCCCGCAAGCGGGGGACAGACGCCCATGATCACGATCAAGAAGCCCCACGAGTTCGAGAAGATGGCCGCCGCCGGACGGTGTGTGGCCGCCATCCACCGCCATCTGAAGGATGTCGCCGCGCCTGGCATCACCACTGCCGAGTTGGACGCCATGGCCGCCAAGATCATGAAGGAGCATGACTGCACGCCCTCCTTCCTCGGCTACCACGGCTTCCCAGGTCACATCTGCGCTTCGCCCAATGAGGTGATCGTCCATGGGATCCCGGGCAGCTATGCGCTTCAGGAAGGTGACATCTTCTCGCTCGACGTTGGCGCCATCTATGACGGTTGGCACGCCGATGCTGCGCTCACGTTCGCGATCGGCGAAGTGAGTCCCACGGTGGAGACGCTGCTGGTCGAGACGAAGCGTGCTCTGTGGGAGGGAATCCGCGCCGTCGAGCCCGGTGCTCGCACAGGAGACATCGGAGCGGCTGTCGAGGCTGTCGGCGAGGCCAATGACTACGGCATCGTTCGTGAGTACGTCGGCCACGGTATAGGCCGAGCCATGCACGAGCAGCCCCAGGTGCCGAACTACGGCCAGGCGGGCGTCGGAACGAAGCTGAAGACCGGAATGGCCATCTGCATCGAGCCGATGTTCAACCTCGGGGGAGCGGATACGCTGCTGCTCGACGATGACTGGACGGTGGTCACCGCGGATGGCTCACTGTCGGCTCATTTCGAGCACACTGTTGCGCTGACACAGGATGGATTGAAGGTTCTGACGGCGGCGGAATCCGATTTGTCCGCAGGCCTGCAAAACAGCTAATCTTTCCGCTCGCACCGCGGTGCGCCCGCTACGCGTGCCCACAACGGTTCGACTTTCGAGACTCCCGATTCGAGACATCAAGGCTGTGGTGCGCTCGTATCGGGTCCGACGACGGAGACAGAGATGAAGGTGCGTCCTTCTGCCAAAAAGATGTGCGAGAAGTGCCGGATCATCCGGCGCCATGGGCGCGTCTGGGTGATCTGCTCCAACCCGCGGCACAAGCAACGACAGGGGTAGCTGAACTATGGCTCGTATTGCAGGCGTCGACCTTCCGCGTGACAAGCGCCTCGAGATTGCTCTGACCTACATCCATGGGATCGGTCGGACGCGTGGTTCGCAGATCCCAGAGTCACTGAAGATCGACCCCAGTACGAAGGTCCGTGATCTGACCGAGGACGAAGTCCTCAAGATCCGCCGGTTCATCAACGACTCGTACACCGTCGAGGGAGACCTGCGACGGGAGACCGCCCAGAACATCAAGCGCAAGATCGACATCGGCAGCTATCAGGGCGTCCGGCATCGCCGCGGCCTGCCGGTCCGTGGGCAGCGCACCCACACGAACGCACGCTCCCGCAAGGGCAAGCGAATGGCTATCGCCGGCAAGAAAAAAGTGACGAAGTAGTAGGTCGCGGAGGATCCAGGTGGCTGAGCAGCAGCAGCAACAGCAACAGCGTCGCGTCCGGCGTCGCGAGCGAAAGAACATCTCGCACGGAGTGGCCCACATCAAGGCCAGCTTCAACAACACCATCATCAGCATTTCTGATCAGGCCGGCAACACCGTTGTGTGGACGTCGGGTGGGTCGGTCGGCTTCAAGGGCTCTCGCAAGTCCACGCCGTATGCAGCTCAGGTGGCAGCCGAAGAAGCAGCCCGCCGGGCCTCGGAGCACGGGATGCGGAAGCTCGATGTGATCGTCTCGGGCACCGGATCCGGTCGCGACACCGCCGTCCGCACGCTCAACAACATGGGTATGGAGATCAGCGGCGTGAAGGACATCACCCCAGTGCCTCACAACGGCTGCCGTCAGAAGAAGCGACGGAGGGGCTGACATGGCTCGGTATACCGGACCTCGCACCAAGCGCAGCCGTCGCGCCCGCCAGCTTCTCGACGAGAACAAGGCCAAGTACTTCGATCGGCGTCCGTACCCACCCGGTGAGCACGGCCGAGGTCGCATTCGCGAGTCGGACTATCTCATCCAGCTTCGTGAGAAGCAGAAGGCCCGCCACATCTACGGCATCCTGGAGAAGCAGTTCCGTCGCTACTACAAGGAGGCGACGCGTGCTCGCGGGATCACGGGAGAGAGGCTGCTCCAGCTGCTCGAACTGCGCCTCGACAATGTCGTGTACCGCAGCGGCTTTGCCCGAACCAGGCCCCAGGCCCGCCAGCTGGTCAACCACGGCCATCTGAAGGTCAACGGCAAGAAGGTCGACATCCCCTCGTACCAAGTGCGGGCAGGAGACGAGATCACCTTCAAGGATCGCAGCCAGGACCTTCTCGCTGTGACCCACGCCATCGACACTCTCGGCGTTGTTCCGCCGGAGTGGATCAGCGTCGACAGCGACGCCCGCAAGATCTCCGTCATCAACGAACCGAGCCGCGCTCAGATCGACACTCAGGTCGAAGAGCAGCTCATCGTCGAGCTCTACTCGAAGTGAGGAACTCGTGCTGATCGTCCAACGCCCCCAGATCGAAGAGCAGGTCGTCTCCGACGTCCGCTCGCAATTCATCGTCGAGCCGCTGGAGCCGGGCTTCGGCTACACCCTCGGCAACACGCTGCGTCGCACGCTGCTGTCACGGGTTCCGGGTGCCGCTGTCACCTCCATGCAGATCGAAGGTGTGAAGCATGAATTCACGACGGTGTCCGGTGTCGTGGAAGACGTCGTTGACATCATCCTGAATCTCAAACAGCTCGTTGTCCGGATGGAAGAGGGCGAGCCCCAGACGCTGTACCTCTCGGCCAAGGGCAAGGGCGAAGTCACCGCTGCCGACCTGAAGGTTCCCGCAGGCGTTGAGGTCGTGAACCCCAAGCTGCACATCGCCACGCTGTCGGCGAGCGGCCGTCTCGAGATGGAGCTCACCGTCGAACAAGGCGTTGGCTACCGGTCCGCTGTGAAGCAGACCGGCGCTGCTGCAATCGGGACGATTCCGATCGACGCCATCTTCGCTCCGGTTCGCAAGGTTGCGTACCGCGTCGAAGCCACCCAGGTCGGTCAGATGACCAACTTCGACCGCCTCGTTCTCGATGTCGAGACCGACGGCTCCGTCAACCCGGGTGAGGCTGTTTCCTCAGCCGGCAAGACCTTGCGTGAGCTCCTTGGGCTCTTCGCAGACATGGGTGAGGGCGTTGGCCTGCAGCTCGGTGAGCTGACAGTTGCCGAGTCGAGCTCGCCCGATCTCGACCTTCCGATCGAAGCTCTCGATTTGTCTGAGCGCCCCCGCAACTGCTTGCGTCGTGCCCAGGTCAAGACCGTCGGTGAGCTGGTTCAGCGCACCGAGGACGACCTCCTCAACATCACGAACTTCGGTCAGAAGAGCCTCGAAGAAGTCATCGCCAAGCTCGACGAGCTCGGCCTGTCCCTGAGCACGACGAGCATCACGGCCGGAGAAATCTGATGCCACGTCCCACGAAGGGGAAGCGCTTCGGGGGCAGTCCCGCTCATCAGAAGTCGATGTTCGCCAACTTGTCAGCGTCGTTGTTCGTCAACGAGCGGGTGACCACGACCCTGGCGAAGGCCAAGGCGGTTCGGCCGCATGCCGAGAAGCTGATCACGAAAGCGAAGAGCGGCACGCTGCACGATCGCCGGCAAGTGCTGAAGCTGATCGATGACAGCGATGTCGTAACCAAGCTCTTCGACGAGATCGGTCCTCGGTACGAGGATCGCAATGGTGGCTACACCCGGGTTGTCCGCGTCGGAACACGTCGCGGCGACAACGCCGAGATGGCGATCATCGAGCTCGTCTGAACCGACGGCGTACGGCATACGGCGTACGGAATACGGAGGCCGCCCGTCGGGCGGCCTTTCTCGTGCCCGGACGTCAGACGTCAGACGTCAGACGCACGAAGACGCACCGATGGGTCTGCCGCGGCACTGGTTGGGCTGCGGACTGTCAGCCGCGGACCGCTTCGATTCGAAGCAGTTGACCCTCGAGCGTCGTGATCACGATGTCGCCTCGGCCGTCTGTGCTCATGCTCGTGATGAAGCGGATCCTGCCGAGGTCGTCGCGCCAGCTGTTCTCTCCAGCGATGCCGTCGTCGTACACGATGCTGCGGATCCAACCGCCGCAATGGTCAGCGAAGAAGTAGTGACCGTGGAGCTCGGGGATCGAGGCGCCTCGGTAGACCTCTCCTCCGACGATCGCACAGGTCCCTTCATGGGGGTATTCATACAGTGGTTGAGTGAAGCCGTCGCCGTTACACAGTTCCTCGTCCAAGCAGTCGGTGCCTTCCCACACGGGCCAGCCGAAGTTGTGAGGGCCGCCGTTCAGCGGGACGATGTTGATCTCCTCGTTGCCTTCTTGTGAGACATCCGGGACATAGAGCATGCCGGCGGCTTGATCGATGCTGATGCGCCACGGATTCCGTAGGCCAAAGGCCCAGACCTCAGGGCTCGGCGCCGACTCGCCGTTCTCATCGACGAACGGGTTGTCTGGAGGGATTGCGTAGGGCTCAGCAGCGTCGACATCGAGTCGAAGGATGCTGCCCAGCAACGTGGTCGGATCCTGTCCGTTCTCGTAGCTGTCGTATTGGCCACCGCCGTCGCCGAGCGACAGCCACAGGTAGCCGTCGGGACCAAAGTCGATCGTGCCGGACTGGTGGTACTGATTGGGCTGCAGGATCTCGAGGATCTGACGACCGGAATCCGGGTCGAGGCGATCGGGATCAGATTCATCCACCGTGTACTCGTACAGCTGGCCGTCGCCGTCGAGGTCGGTGTAGAAGACGAACACGCGGCCGTTCTCGACGAACCTGGGATGCAGTTCGATCGTGGTCAGGCCCTGCTCGTTTCCGTCGTCGAGGACAAAGCCACGCAGATCCAGAAACGGCTCGGGAAACTCGACCCCGTCAGGCCCGACGATGCGGACAACGCCCG
>CAJHYJ010000344.1_pt1 | contig 11848 bp, 10 predicted proteins | sample 9198711 | NCBI WGS metagenome assembly CAJHYJ01 (sample SAMEA7708361, study PRJEB35096) | sediment metagenome | biome: marine neritic benthic zone biome [ENVO:01000025]; feature: sediment [ENVO:00002007]; material: shallow marine sediment [ENVO:03000034] sea grass bed [ENVO_01000059] ...
GGCGCAACGACACAGATCTTGACGTCGTCCGGGTCTCGGCCGACGTCTTCGGCCGACGCCCGCACTGCGTCCATGGTCCACTCCAAGACCTGGGGATCGGCCAGCTGCAGAATGAATCCATCTGCGTGACGGCCGATCGTCTTGAGTGCCTTGGGCCCGTAGCCCGCAACCCACATAGGGAGGTCCCAGCCCGGGCCTTCGATCCACGGGATGCGGATGAGGTTCTCGTTGAGCGAGACCTCCTTGCCGGCGACGAGATCCTTGATGACCTCCATCGACTCCACCATCGTGGCCAGCGTCGTCGGCTTCTTGCCGATGTAACGCAACGCCGAATCGCCTCGACCCATGCCGCACACGGTGCGATCGCCATACATGGAGTTGAGGGTGGCAAACAGCGAAGCCAGAACCGTCCAGTCGCGAGTCCCTGGGTTCGTGACCATCGGGCCGACGATCATGTTCTCGGTCTCGGCGAGCATCCGTGAATAGATGACAAACGGCTCCTGCCAGAGAACGTGCGAGTCGAAGGTCCAGCCGTATGTGAACCCATTGGCCTCGGCCAGTTTGGTCAGTTCGATCACTCGGCTGGCAGGTGGATCCGTCTGGAGCACCACCCCGAAATCCATGGCCGCCGGCACGTCTGGAGCTGACGAGGCATGTTCGTGCGGGCGGTTCCAGCCGTGGTCGGCGGGATCAACCATGTTGCGGGAATCCCAGGTCTACACCCCTGTGGATCGGATCCGGCCACCGGCCGATGATCACTTTCTGGCGGGTGTAGAAGTGGACGCCCTCGGGCCCGTAGATCGCATGCGATCCGAACAACGAGTCCTTCCAACCACCGAAGCTGTAGAACGCCAGCGGGACCGGGATCGGCACGTTGACGCCGACCATCCCGACCTGGATCTCGTTTTGGAATTTGCGGGCTGCCCCGCCGTCATTGGTGAAGACGGCCGTGCCGTTTCCATACGGGTTCGAGTTGATGAGATCGATGGCGTCTTCGAAGCGGTCCTTGCGTACGACGGACAGCACCGGACCGAAGATCTCGTCGGTGTAGACGGACATGCTCTCGGTGACGTTGTCGAGCAACGTCGGGCCGAAGAAGAACCCATCTTCGAATTCGTCGATCACGAGGTCGCGGCCGTCCGCCATGACGCTGGCACCTTCCGCCTCCCCGGCGTCCACGTACCCAGCAACCCGCTCGCGGTGCTGAGCTGTGACGAGGGGACCCATCTCGCTGCCTTCAGCGAGCCCGGGGCCGACCTTCAACGCGTCGATCCGCTCCTGGACCTTTGGCAGCAGTTTGTCGGCGGCGTCACCGACGGTCACCACAACGGAAATGGCCATGCACCGTTCACCCGCAGACCCGTAGCCAGCGGAAACGGCGGCGTCGGCGGCCAGGTCCATGTCGGCGTCCGGCAGGACGATCATGTGGTTCTTGGCGCCGCCGAGGGCCTGGACACGCTTGCCGTGCTTGGTCCCGGTTTCGTAGATGTATTTGGCAATCGGAGTCGAGCCGACAAACGAAACGGCAGCCACATCTGGATGCTCGAGGATGGCGTCCACAGCCACCTTGTCGCCATGCACCACGTTGAACACGCCCTCAGGAAGCCCGGCTTCTGCCAGCAGCTCGGCCGCCAACTGTGAAGTCGATGGGTCCTTCTCCGATGGCTTCAGGATGAACGTATTGCCTGTGGCGATCGCAATCGGATACATCCACATCGGAACCATCGCAGGGAAGTTGAACGGGGTGATACCCGCCACAACTCCCAACGGCTGACGGATCGTGTAGGTGTCTACACCGGTCGAGACCTGCTCGGAATACTCGCCCTTCGTGAGATGGGCGATGTTGCAGGCGAACTCAACCACCTCGAGCCCACGCTGTACTTCGCCCAGAGCATCGTCGAGCGTCTTACCATGCTCACTGGTCAGCGTCCTGGCGATGTCTACCCGGTTCTTCACCAGTAGTTCGCGGAAGGCGAACATGATGTTCTGACGCCTGGTCAATGGTGTGTAGCGCCAGGACTCGAAGGCCGAACGAGCGACGGCCACCGCTTGATTCACATCGTCGCGGCTGGCCAGTGCGACCTCGGCGGTCTGCATCCCGGTTGCCGGGTTGAACACCGGCCCGGTTCGCTCCGGCTCGATGTCCCACACCTTGCCTCTGATCCAGTGATTGATCAGCGTCATCGCTTCACTCCATGCTCATTTGGAACGTTCCACACCCTAGAGATCCAGGCCGAGGTCGGGATCAGATCAGCATCTGGCTGGGGCCGCGCCGGAGATACTGGCCATCGCCCTTCGCTCCCAGGTAGCTGCCGTTCTCGATGACGACCTTGCCTCGTGACAACACCGTGTCGACATTCCCGGCGATGTCCATCCCCTCGTACGCGGTGTAGTCGACATTCATGTGGATGGTGTCGGCCGAGTAGGTGAACGCCGCGTTCGGGTCATAGATGACGATGTCGGCGTCTGATCCGATTGCGATCGTGCCTTTCTTCGGGAACATGCCGAACATCTTGGCGGGATTTGTGCAGCAGATCTCGATCCAACGATTCAGGCTGATTCGTCCGTCCACAACCCCAGCCTGGTACATGACATTGAACCGTTCTTCCACCCCCGGCAGGCCGTTGGGAATCAACGTGAAGTCGCCCTCACCCAGTCGCTTCTGACGCCCGAGCTTGCGCGGACCGGTGATGTCGTCGTCGTAGAAGAACCCGGCGTGGTCAGTCGACACGATTTGCAGATCGTTCCTGGCCAACGCGTCCCACAGGTACTCGCCGTGGCCTTCGGCCTTGGGTCGGATCGGTGTCGAACAGACGTACTTGGCGCCCTCGAAGCCGGGGGCACACACATGCTCCTCCCAATTCAGGACCATGTAATGCGGACAGGTCTCACCGAAGGCGTTCTGGCCCCGGTCGCGTGCCTGGGTGAGCAGTTCGACGCCCTCCTTGGCTGACATGTGCACGATGTAGATCGGGGCACCAGCTAGGTCGGCCAGAATCAGCGCACGATTGACGGCTTCCGACTCCGTGGTCGGTGGCCGCGTTGTGGTGTGGTACTTCGGATCGGTTTCGCCGCGTTGAACGGCCTGATCACGCAACACGTCGATGGCGATGCCGTTCTCAGCATGCATCATGATCGTGGAGCCGTCTTGGGCAGCCTGCTGCATGGCTCGGAAGATCTCGCCGTCGTCCGAATAGAGGACGCCCGGATAGGCCATGAACAGCTTGAAGCTGGTGACGCCCTCTCCGACCATGGCCTCCATCTCCTTGAGGCTGGCATCGTTGATATCGCCCACGATCATGTGGAAGCCGTAGTCGATGGCACAGACACCATCAGCCTTGGCCATCCAGTTCTCGAAACCCTGGCGCACCGACTCACCCTTCACCTGGACGGCAAAGTCGACAATCGTCGTTGTGCCTCCGTGAGCAGCAGCCCGGGTGCCCGTCTCGAAGTCGTCGGAAACGTAGGTACCCCCAAACGGCAGATCGAAGTGAGTGTGAACGTCGACTGCGCCCGGCACCACGTACTTCCCCGTTGCGTCGATCACCTTGTCGGTTGCCAGCTCCGGCATCGCTCCGCGGGCGAAGATGCTGACGACCTTGTCGCCGTCGATCAGGACGTCGGCTTCGGTCGTCTCGGTGGCGGTGACCACGGTGCCGTTCTTGATGAGGGTGGTTGCCATTGATGCCTCCTCAGTTGTTGACCACGTCGGTGACGGCCTCGCGCAGAAGCGCCAAACCCTCGTCCGCTTCTTCTTCTGTGATGGTGAGCGGGGGCGCCATCCGCAGGACGTTGCCGTAGAGACCGCCTTTGCCGATCAGGAGCCCTTGCCGCTTGGCGGCCTCCATGACCTCAGCAGTCATGGAGACGTTCGGGTCCTTCCCACCGACCTCGACGAACTCGACGCCCAGCATCAGACCCTTTCCACGCACCTCGCCGATCTCGGGAATGTCGTCGGCGAGGCGGTGGAGACCGTCTTTCAGCTGCTGGCCGACCTTCAACGCATTGGTCTGGAGATCGTTGTCCAACAGATAGTTCAAGTTGGCCAACGCACCTGCCGTCGAGAGCGGATTCCCACCGAATGTCGAGATGGAATTGGCCTGCAGACAGTCCATGATCTCGCCACGAGCCACGACGCCGGCCATCGCCAAGCCGTTTCCGAGGCCTTTGGCGAAGGTGAGCATGTCTGGTGTGATCCCGTGGGCCTGATAGCCCCAGAAGTGTTCGCCGATGCGGCCCCAGCCCGTCTGGACCTCGTCGCTGATGAAGAGGATGCCGTGGTCGTCCAGGACCTCTTTCAGCGCGCCATAGAAACCGTCCGGGGGCGTTGTGAAGCCGCCGACACCTTGGATCGGCTCAGCGATCAAGCACGCCACGTCGCCTGCGGTCGCGATTCGCAGAAGGTCCTCGAGATCGGCAACGCAGGCCTGGATGAACTGGTCATCTGGCAGATGCCCGAACGGGCTTCGGTACTTGTACCCGTTGTGCACATAGACGGTGTGGAACGGCGTCAGCGTCGTGGCCGACCACGCTGCCTGGCCCGTGATGGCCACCGCCGAATGCGACTTGCCGTGGTAGCTGTTGCGCATCGCCAGGATCTGATTCGACTTCCGGTACTGCGTGGCCAACATCAGCGCTGCGTCGTTGGCTTCGGTGCCCGAGTTCGTGAAGAACACCTTGGCGTCAGGGATACCGGACAGATCGGCGATCTTCTCTGCCAGCTCGATCTGCGATTCGATGAGGTAGAGCGTCGACGTGTGGAGCATCTTGCCGGCCTGCTCCCGGATGGCCTCGACGACCTCTCGAATCTTGTAACCCGACATGGTGGTGAGGATTCCCCCGAAGAAGTCGAGATATCGATTCCCCTCAGCGTCCCAGACATACCGTCCTTCGCCGTCGACGATGGCAATTGGATCGGCGTAATACAGCGCCATCCAGGACGGCAAGATTTCCTGGTGTCGGGCCAACAGATCAGCGTGCTTACCCACGGACCGTCTCCTTCTCTTCAGCCGCCAACGCTACGCGCCGTCAATCTCGGCCGACGGATGCCTCATGTACCAATCCGTGAAGTCGGTACACCGGCCGTCATCATCGAACTGCATCACAAAGAGGTTCTCGAATACCAGGGGCTCTCGGTGGTATGTAGTGCGGCCCGTGGCCAGAACGAGATCGCCGCTCACGTCTAGCGGGCGGTACTCCGCAGACCATGGATCGTCCTCTTCGAAGTCGTTGTGCCAGGCGGCCACGATCGCGTCACGGCCGACCACGGGTTCGAGCCACGGCACGAACCGATAGCGGGCGTCGTCGCTGAACAGCGCTCCAATCTGGGTCGCGTCATTGGAACGCCAGGCCGCGATGTAGGCGTCGAGCCAGGCTTGTGCCTGTTCGCTCGTCACTCAGGGAGCGACGAGCGAGTCGTATGCGTCCGGTCGCCGGTCCCGATAGAACGCCCAGACCTTGCGAACCTCGTCGATCTTGTCCATGTCGAGGTCCCGGACGATGACTTCTTCGTCGGTGTCAGATGCTGCTTCGCCCACGAGTTGCCCTCGGGGATCCACGAAGTAGGACGACCCGTAGAAGTCGTTGTCGCCGTATGGCTCCTTGCCAACCCTGTTGATGGCGCCGATGAAGTACTCGTTGGCCACCGCTGCGGCCGGCTGCTCGAGATTCCACAGATACATCGACAAACCACGGCTTGTTGCTGAAGGATTGAAGACGATCTTGGCGCCGGCGAGCCCCAGCGCACGCCAGCCCTCCGGGAAGTGACGGTCGTAACAGATGTAGACACCGATCCTCCCGACAGCGGTGTCGAAGATGGGATAGCCGGTGTTGCCCGGCCGGAAGTAGAACTTCTCCCAGAACCCGTTCACGTGGGGGATGTGGGTCTTGCGGTACTTGCCGAGGTAGGTCCCATCGGCGTCGATCACCGCCGCGGTGTTGTAGAGGAACCCGTCATCCTCCTTCTCGTAGATCGGGACCACCAAGACCATGCCGGTCTCCTTGGCGAGTTCGATCATCCTCTGGGTGGTTGAGCCGTCCGGAACAGCCTCAGCGGTGTCCTTGTGCTCGTCGTCTTGGACCTGACAGAAGTACGGGGCGTTGAAGAGCTCTTGGAAGCACAGGACCTGAGCGCCCTGCTCGGCCGCTGTGCGTGCCATCTCGATGTTCTTGTCGACCATCGAGTCTTTGTCACCGGTCCATGCCGTCTGCACCAGGGCAGCTCGCACGATGTTCGCCATTCAGTCCTCCTGCTCTTTCGAGGTCTCCAAAACCTACTCCCATGAGAAACCGGGACGGGAACCACGTCCCCGTCCCGGTTCTGGCTCCTTTGACTCCTTCGGTCAGCTGATCATTCGCCGCCTGGCTGCAGTTCGACCGTCCTGCGGCTGTAGGTGTTGCCGTCGGTGTCGAACCCGTCTTCCTCGAGTGCGTCTACAGCTGCCTGAGCGATATCGCTTCTGAATGCAGCGTCGGGAATCGACACGCCCTCGAGCTCAGCTACTACGTCATTGGCCACCTCGATGGTCTGATCCCACAGAGGCCGGTTCATGACGCCGATGCCATTGGTGGCCGGGAAGACCAGGCCGAGGACCTCGTTCAGCTGCCACTGCTGATGGCTGTTCCCCAAGGTCGACCCGTTGTCCAACACGACATCAACACAAGCGTCGAAGTTGTCGAGACAATGGATCCAACCGCGGAACGAGGCCTTCAGGAAACGCTCTGCAATGGCCTCATTGCCGTCTTCGGAGAGCCATTCGCTCCGAGCCCAGACGGCATCCTGCAGCATTCCAGTACCAAAGTCGTTGAGATCGATCACGTTGAAGTCGGTCGGTTCATAGAGCTCACCGGTCGCCGGATTCTCCGCCTCAAGCAACTGGGCGTATTCGTTGTAGATCATCGCCTCAGCAGCGTCGATCTCACGATTCAACAGAGCCAGCATGTCGAACGATTGAGCGATGAGATTCACATCTTGCACGTCGTACTTCGCGATCGCACCTGTCAGCTCGTACTCGTTGCCGAAGCCCCAGTTTCCGACTGTCCTACCTGTCCAGTCGGCAGGCTCGGTGATGCCGGAATCCGCAAACGAGACCATCAAGGTCCCAGATCGCTCGAAGACCTGGGCGATGTTGACGAGATCGGCACCCTGTTCTCTCGAGATCAGCGCCTTCGGGACCCAGGCGAGGGCGAACTCAGCCCCGCCGGTAGCCAGCACGGTCTGGGGCACGATCTCAACGGCACCTTCCAGAATCGTCACGTTCAGGCATTCGTCCTCGTAGAAGCCCAGGTCTTTCGCGACGAAGTATCCGGCAAACTGCGCTTGGGCAACCCACTGGAGCTGCAGACGGACATCGTCGACCGTATCGCAGTCACCTAGGTCGCCACCGGTATCGCCACTGTCACCGCCACATGCCGCTGCCACCAGTGCCAAAGCCGCCAGCAGAGCGAGCCATCGCTTGACCCTCATCAGTGTTCCTCCTCGAGTGATCTCAGTTGCCTGAGGCCGACTGAGCGGAGACTAGAGAAGAGCCGAACGGGACGTATCGGTCAGCTGGCATCAGCGGCTCGGAACGACACGTGCCATGGCATGACGAAACGTTCGGTGACCAGGACTGCTGCGTAGAGGCTTATGCCGAGAATCGACGCCACCAGGATGGCGGCCCATGCATCCGGGTAGTTGAACAGGTTGGCCTTGGCGATGATGTACTGGCCAAGAACATCCTGCGGGCCACCGAAGTACTCGGCAACGATCGCCGCGATCACGGACAAGGCGCTGGCGACTTTCATCGCCGAGAAGAAATAGGGCAGTCCATTGGGCACGCGGACTCGCCGGAACACTTCTCGCGGACTCGCGGCGTACGACCGCATGAGTTCGATCTCGTCGGCATCGACCTCGGTCAGGCCCCGGGTCGTGTTGATCATCACCGGAAAGAACACCACCACCGCCACCACGGCCATCTTCGAGACAGGGCTGGTGATGGAGAACCAGGCGTTGGTGATCGGCGCCAACGCGATGATGGGAACCGCGTTGGCTGCGACCGCAAACGGCATCAGCCCCTCTCGGACAGGCGCCCAACGGACGGTGGCGAGTGCCACGCCGACACCAAGCATCGTGCCGGCCACCAGGCCGCCGACCGCTTCGATCAGGGTGTTCCAGCCGGCGCCCCAGATGACGTCACTTGTGGCGAAGAAGCGCTCAACGATCACTGAGGGTTTGGGGAGGATGAACGACTGGACGTTGAGGGCAGTGGTGAGAATCTCCCACATGACGATCACCCCGACAAACGCGACGACTGCCGGTCCTGCACTCCGGATTCGCAGCAAGAGGGCCGAAGGTGTCCTCGTGCCGGCGGGAACGTCCCCTTCGAACGCCGTGATGACGTCCGTGTCATGCGACTCGAGGGCATCGAGATCTCGCTCGGTCTCGTCGTGATGACTCACTCGGGTCCTCCGGCTGACTCTTGCCGGCGCAACGCCTCACGCACTTCGGTGATCTTCTCGTAGTACTCCGTCGATTCCCGGGTGTCCTCATCGCGCGGGTGATCCAGCCCCGTCTCGATGACGTCGCTGATACGCCCCGGCCGAGGAGACATGACAACGACCCGTGTCGACAAGAACACGGCTTCCGGGATCGAGTGGGTGACGAAGACCACCGTCGTGTCGGTCTCATCCCAAATACGCAGCACTTCTTGCTGCATCAGTTCCCGGGTCATCTCGTCGAGCGCACCAAACGGCTCGTCCATGAGCAGTAGCGAAGGCCGAAAGGCCAGGGCCCTTGCGATGGCCACTCGTTGCTGCATACCGCCCGACAGCTGCCACGGGTAGTGCTCACCGAAATCGTCAAGCTGAACGAGGCTGAGCATCTCGGCAGCTCGATCCTCCCGATCCTCCACGTCCATGACTTCGAGCGGCAGCTCCACGTTCCTCGAGACGCTCCGCCAATCCAGCAGCGTCGCCTTCTGGAAGACGATGCCGTAGTCACGATCCAACCGAGCCTGATGTGGGTCCTTCCCATTGACCTGTAGCACCCCGGAAGTGGGGGTGACCAAGTCACCAATGAGGCGAAGCAGGGTGCTCTTGCCGCAGCCGGACGGCCCGATGAGGGAGATGAATTCGCCCGGTTCGATCGACAGCGACACGTTCTGCAGAGCTTCGACTTGCTCGGAGCCGCTCCCGAACGACTTGGAGACGTTCTCTGCTCGTACCACCGTCATGAGGGCTGCCTCCGGGTTGCATCGACGAGGCGATGTTCGACATAAGTGACCAACCCAACAAAGAGAATCCCCGCCAGAGCAGTGATGATCACGGTGGCGTAGAGCTTGGCGGACCGCACCGCGAACTGCTGCGAGAACGTGAGCAGCGCCCTTCCCAGGCCGTTCTGAAAGCCGGCCGGGAGCTCACCGATGAGGGCACCCACCACGCTGGCTGTCGCTGAGACCTTGAGGGCCGTGAAGATGTACGGCAATGCAGCAGGGACCTGCAGTTTCCACAACACCTCATTCGGCTTGGCGGCATAGGAGCGCATGAGCTCGATAGCCGTCGGATCGGGGGATCGGAGTCCCCGAAGCGTGTTGATGGCGACTGGGAAGAACGTCAGGTATGCCGAGATGATCGACACCGACAACCACTGCGGAATCGACAAGGCGCCACCCCACACGACGACCATCGGGGCAATCGCGAGGATCGGAATCGTCTGGCTCGCAACCACGTAGGGCATGAAGGCCCGCTCCGCCATCGTCGACCGCACGAACAGGACGCCGAGGCCAAAGCCGATAAGTCCACCCACCACGAATCCGACGAGCGCTTCTCGAAGTGTCCAGAACGATCGAGCCGCCAGGTCGAGGATCAGGAGGTCACCACCTCGGCGAACTGGTCGAAAGAGCTCCAGGATCATGTCCCAGGTGTGGGGCATCACGACGTTGTCGGGACGGATGGGCTTGATCCAGCCGAGCGAGCCCCACACGACTTTGTAGAGCTCCCACGTCGTGGCGAGGACGACGACCACCCCGATGAATGAGAGGACCCGGCGACGGTTCGGCGAGAGCGTCTCCCAACGCCCACCAGTCATTTCCGCCGCCACGACCGCCATGGGCCGGAGGCTATCGCCTTCAGCGGAGGCCTGAGGTCTCAGGCTCTATGGACTGCGTACTGCCGAGACCACGCTCTGTCCGTCCACGCAGGTGTCAGTCTCACCCTGACTCGTCCAGTCCCAGGTCCATGATTCGCTTCCTTCGAGCGTTGACTCGTCGTCGGCGAGGTCCATCGTGAACGTTGCGTTCGTGACACCGTCGTCTTCGGCCCGAGCTCCGCTGAAGACCAGGCGGCCGTTGGAGAAGGATCCCGACCATGCCGGGTCGCTCGGATCGTCCAGGTTGTCGAAGCCCGTCACAACGAGAGCGCCGTGGGTACCTGTGATCTGCACCTCGCGGTGGTACGTCTGACCGATCTCTTCCTGACACACTGAGCCGTTCACGGCCGTGACGTTCACGGTGAAGACCCACGTCCCAATCACCGTCGCCTCCTGCGGCGCAGCCGGGTCGCTGGTAGCTCCGCCCCCAGCTTCATCGGATCGGAGCGGGTCCAGGGTTATCCGCTGCGCACCCGGCGCGTCCGCAACTGGAACCTCGGAAGGGGCAGGGTCCGGAGCCGTTGTGGCCGCATCCGGCTGAGCGGCCGCATCAGCGGCCTCGTCATCGACGCAGACCTCGCACTCCTCGCCTCCGAACATGGCGCCTCCAATGCCAACTCCGCCCAACAGTCCGGCGACCAGCGCCAGCGTGGCCAACCACGCCCGCGGCAGCGACGTCAGAACCCCACCCGGACTCGGGGCAGTTGCTGGCCCAACAGGCGCCGGTGCTTCCGCCGCGGCCGGCCGAACCAGCGGCGGCAACGGGATTCGGGGATCAGCGCCGACGCGCAACGAAGGGAAACGACTCTGCGAATCAGGGAGTACCAGCTGGTAGAGAAACTCTCGCTCGGGTAAGTCCTTCAGGCTGACCGGACCCAACTCCGTTGTCGTCACCCCGTCAGGGAGTCGATCGTTCACGAGCTCATATGACTCGGCAGACAGCAGTATCTGACCGCCGTGTCCCGCAGCAGAGATCCGGGCAGCCCGATGCACATCGATACCCACGTAGTCGGATGCCCCCAACACACCCTCGCCGGTGTGAAAGCCGACTCTGACTCGGACCTCCTCACCATGAGGCCAGGGTTCTTGGGCCAGACCCCTGACCATGGCCACGGATGCTGCCGCCGCGTCGGCAGCCTCTCGGAAGACGCAGAAGAAGGAGTCTCCCTCGGTGTTGACCTGGACTCCGTTGTGATCCGCGACTGCCGCCCGCACGATTTCGGAGTGGCGATCGAGACTGTGGACGAATTCGTCGCCGAGCGCTTGCAAGAGCCGCGTTGAGCCCTCGATGTCCGTGAAGAGGAATGTGACTGTCCCGGACGGCAAGTCCATGGTTTCTCGCCCCGTTGCCCGCGGATCGCAACCTACGCGAACCCGCGTTGGCTGAGCAGAACTGTCTGCGGCGGCCCGAGCCGTAGGGTCTCGCCATGAAGCTCTCCGCCCTCGTTCTCGGTATCACGCCCGAGCAGGCGTTCGCGGCGGTTGCTGACTTCCGCGACCTCACCGCGTGGGACCCGGCGGTCAAGACAGTCGAGGTGATCGAAGGCGAACCAATGACCGTCGGCGCCGTCTACGAGCTCGTGGGATCGGCCCTCGGTGGTGGGCTCCGGCTGCGCTATCGCATCGACAGTATCCAGGAACCAGACAGCATCACCTACGTGGGCGGTACGACAAACGTCACGACCACCGACACGTTCCGGTTTGACCTCGTCGGGCCCGGGA
>CAJHYJ010000045.1_pt1 | contig 11818 bp, 5 predicted proteins | sample 9198711 | NCBI WGS metagenome assembly CAJHYJ01 (sample SAMEA7708361, study PRJEB35096) | sediment metagenome | biome: marine neritic benthic zone biome [ENVO:01000025]; feature: sediment [ENVO:00002007]; material: shallow marine sediment [ENVO:03000034] sea grass bed [ENVO_01000059] ...
GCCTCAGGCCCGCGTCAGCTCATCGACAGTTCTCGAACGCCTTCGCGACCGGCTGGGTGTCGGTGATCAGCAGGTAGTTGTCGAGCAGCTGGTCGCACGACGCTTCGATGCGGACATCCGGTTCGTGGCCGGTCAGACCCCACACCAACGACTCGGCTGCGACCTCAGCCCCTCGTTCGTGCCAATGCGCCTTGCGGTTGAGCCACGTCGACAGCTCGTTGGCGTCGATGAAAGAGTTCACGTCGCTCTCCAGAAAGGTCACGGACATGTGGGCGTGAGCAAGCTCATGCAGCATCGTGTCGAGCCGCCAGCGGATCTCGACCCGAGGGTTGGCGTGACGAGCACAGATGAGCAGGAGGTCGCGTCCCTCGCGAGTCGCATATCGGCCCCGGGCACCACCGCAGGCCTCAGCGTTGTCGTGGATTTGGATCTCCATGTCGGGGAGATCGAGGCCGCCGCTCCTGTAGGTCGATATCGCCTGCCAGATGACCTGCGCATCGATGGCCTCCTCGGCCTGTACCACGATGGCGCGATCAGGATCGGCGTGAACGAGATGGCCCGGCGCCTTGGAATCGATCCCGATGACCGACGCAGCGATCGCCAATGCAATCACGAAGGTGGAGTACGTCCTCCCCATCGTCTGATCGTCGCGCCGATGGCGGTTGCAGGAGCGATCCGGTCAGGAACGGTTCAGGTTTCAGCCACCGGTCTCGGCCTCGAATGACTGCCACGCTGATTCAACGCCGGCCAACACAGACTCCAGAACGGCCGGCCCAGCTGAGAGCCACTGCAGTGTCGCTTCGTTGAGCGCCCCAACCAGCTCCCACGGGAGAGTGGGCGTTGCTAATGGCCAGGGCCGAAGAGCTTCGATCTCGAGTGCTTCGTGAACCATGTCAGCGAGGTCACCGGTCTGTGTCGGGTAGGTATCGAACACGCCTCCCCGAATGCGTTGGTTTGCCGCCACGTTGATACCGGTCGCCGCATAGGCGCGGCCGAAACTAGGGCTGGTCAGACTACGGGCCAGCTGACGCGTCTCAGGTCGGTCGACGTTGAACACCATGGCGAGGCCGTCAACCATCAGGCCATTCTGAGGTCCGGGGAGTGGGAACTGGCTGATCGGAGCAGTGATTGTGCGGGCGTCGATGACTGAGGCCCCCCACATCACGCACGATGGCTCAGGGGAGTTCATATCGCCTGTTGCTCTCAGCCAGGAGGCGCGAAGTGTGTCTTCGCGACTGTCTTGGATGCGTCCTTCGGAGAACAGCAGATCATGCATTCGTGTGAACGCTGCAACGGCCCGGGGGTCATCGGCAGCCACGCGATGACTGAGCCAATCGTCGTAGAACTCGGGACCTTCGAACGTCAGCATGATGGCGGCAGCGAATGCCCATGCACTCTCGGCGCCTCCGCCGGCTCCGGCGCTGAAACACCACGGCGTGTAGCCCCGTTCTATCAGTGTGTCGGACAGTGTCAACAGCTGATCCCATGTGTCCGGTGCGTTGAGCTCCTCTCGCTCGAAGATGTCGCTGCGATAGTTCACGACCCACGGGGACCAATCGAACCAGAGTGCCACGAGACCTTGGTCAGAGCGGAACGCGTCGGTGATGGCCGGCGGCTCCTTGTCGGAGAGAGGCGCGACCAGCCATTGCTCTATGTCGAAGGGCTCGACCGGAATCTCGGGTTGCTCGGGGCGGGACGAGGGGATGGTACGGAGCAATCCAAGGTTTGCAGCACGGGCCTGACCGGCAGCCTCCGAGGAACTCATGACGATGTAGTCGGCGAGCGCTTCGGTGTCGAGGCGGAGAGAGAGGTTGATATCCAGAACGTCAACGCCGGTTTGGTCGCTGATTTCGGCCAACTCGACAAACACACCCAAACGATCGTCGGCTGCTCCACCCGTAGGCAAGCGGCGTACGGCAGCATTCGAGGTGTAGGTCAGACCGGTTCCTTCCAGAACCGGGAACGCAAGGCTTGGCTCGAGAACCGACGAAGCCAACAGCTCGGGACCGATGCGCGCTTGCGGGTCCCCGGAGCACGCCCGGCCCAGCCACTGTTCGCACTCAGGAGCTGTGAGTTGGCCAATCTGGGCGGACTCCGCCATGTCGAACACCACTGCGAGCGGGACGATGAACACGCCGCGGAGCCCATCCGGGGCCAGCACGGTTGTCTCTTGCTCCAATGCCGGCGGAAACTGGAGGCGGCTTCGCTGGAGCGCCACATGGAACGCTTCGACCGCTCGAGTCGGGTCGATACCCGTTTCGACGGCCACAGCAATCGCCTCTTGCGCGAGACGGGCGGCCAACACGGCGTCCTCGTCGGTCATCTCCATGGCGGTTTCCGCCAACGCAGCAGCCTCGAGCTGGATGACCTGCTGGTCCAGGATCGCCTGCTGCTCCTCGGCCGTCATGCGGAGCTGGTCAGCCGTGTCACGTTGCTCGATCGCCGCTTCTCGCTGGGTCTCGGCCTCTCCAGCCTGTCGGACTGCGAACGCTCCAAGAACACCGGCGATGACAGCCGCGACGCCCATCACGGCAACCAGGAAACGGAGCCGTCGCTGTGAACGCAGTTCGAGCGCCCGCTCGTGGGCTTGCCGCTCCGCCTCCCGTTGCTCCTCTTCGTGGCGCGCCGCAACGGAAGTGTCTAGGAACTCCTGCTGCTGGCTGGTGAGCCGAACCGCTGAGCCGGCCGCCCAGCCTTCGAACTGCTCGAGACGACTGCCGCGCAACAGATAGGACGCGTCCCGGTCGCCGGTCTCCCATTCCCGAAGAGCATCGTCGAGGCGGCGTTCGAGGACGAGGTCCTCGCGGTGCTCGCCGATCCAGCTGTCGAGCCGGGACCACTCTCGGATCAGCGCCTCGTGGGCGACTTCGATCGTCGGCCCGCGAGTCACTGGATCGACGTCGAACGTGAGCAGTCGGTAGGTGCCGTACTCTTCGATCACGTGGTTGAGGGAGTCTGAGTCGAGCCCAAGGCTGTCGAGGTCGGATCGCCGGACTCGGCGCCGAGTGTCGTCGCTGTGCTCATCGACCGACACCAACCGCAAGAACAGTTGGCGGGCGGTTGCCTTGGCCTGGCCGTCGAGTCCTTGGAAGATGGTTTCGGCGCGACGACCCAGGGCGCCGAGGACACCACCCGAGTCCTCGTAGGCCCGCAAGGTCAGCGTGCGTCCTTCCCGGAGGCGGTAGAGCTCGGTCAGCGCGTATTGCATGAGGGGGAGTCCGCCCGGCTGCTCGGCAACGTCGTGGACGATCTCGTTGACCAGTCCTGGTTCGAGCTCCAGGCCGACGGCCTCGGCAGGGCCAAGCACAGCCTCGGTGAGCTCGGCCTCCGATGGCATGGCGACGGCGACGAGCCCGTTTCTCACCAGCGGGGCGAACTCGGGGTAATCGAGGGGATAACCGAAGTAATCCGCACGGAGCGTGATCACGACCTTGACTCTGCTGCGAGCATCGCTGGCCAGCGTCACCAGGTTGGCCAGGAACCGCTCGCGTTCTGGCTGCGTGGCGAGAGAGAACAGCTCTTCGAATTGATCGATGAGCAGCACAAGCCCTGATCCATCGTCGGGAAGGACGCGCTTGGTCGCTCGTACCAGGCCACGATCATCTGTGGCGAGGTCGTCGAACAGATTCGACGGTCGATCCACGGCCACGCGCATGAGGGCGGCCCCGAGCTCCTCGAACGGGTACGAGCCAGGGAACATGTCGGCGACGAGCCAATCGCGTGAGCTGGTGATGGCTCCGGCACGGACCGCTGGCAGCAGACCAGCCTTCACAACACTCGACTTGCCTGACCCTGACGGGCCAACAACTGCCACGAGAGGCTGGGTGCGGGCGACCTCGATGATCTCGGCGATGAGCTCGTCTCGGCCGAAGAAGTCGGTTCGGTCTGTCTCTTGGAACGCTCGCAGTCCCTTGTATGGGTTGCGGACGGCATGGAGTTGGACAGGTTCGGTGGACGCGGCAACGTCGCCGTCGCCGAGCGCCTCCCGCAAGGCGTCGAGGAGAGCCTCAACGCGCTCGTAACGATCGTCCGGATCGGCGGCCGTCGACGTGGCGATGACCGCGTCTAGGTCGGTGGGGAGATCGGGTCGTTCGTGGGTGACGGTCGGGAGCGTTGCGCCGAAATGGGGCCGCTTGCCCGTCAACATCTCGAAGATCAGGACGCCCAGGTTGTAGATGTCCGACTTGATCGTCAGCCGACTCCCAGCCAACTCCTCTGGTGAGATGTATGCCCGGCTCGACGAGACAGGTACGCCGGCTTCGTCCAAGAGACGCGTAGCGATGCCGAAGTCGGATAGGTAGCCATTGCCATCTTCGTCGAGCAGCACGTTGGCCGGCTTGAGGTCCCGGTGGATGACACCGTTCCGATGCGCATAGGACAGGGCCGCTCCGACCTGGTCTATGAGACGCAGTGCGGCTTGGGCGTTCCAGGCGGACCGGTCCAGCGACTGCCGCAGTGACCCGCCCTTCAACATGCGCATGACGATGTAAGCGCCATCGGGATCGCGCCAGAAGTCGTAGAGCGGGACGATGTAGGGGTGCTCGAGCTGGGCGACGAACTTGGCCTCGATCTCGAATCGCTTGATGAAGCTCGGCTGGTTGGCGTACTCGGGACGGATGACCTTGATGGCGACCTCACGTCCGATACCCGGCTGATGGGCTTGGTAGACGATCCCGAAATCGCCCTCGCCCAGCATCTGTCGCAATTCGTAGCCATGCACGGTCTTGGCGAACCCGGCGCGTGTCACGGCCGGGGGAGTGCGATCGGTCCTCAGTTCTGGGAACTCACCTTCGAGGCCGTCCAGCGACAACTGGTGCACGGAGATGCGGCCGATGCCCTTGTAGTCGTAGTGGCCGAGCTCGCGAGCGGCAGCGCCGGAATCAGCCAAGGTCTCACTCGTGAGCAGGACTTGGCCGCCGTGGCCGGATGACATGACCCGCATCACCCGGTTGAGGGGCGGGCCGAAGTAGTCGCCCGATCGCTCTTGCGCCGGTCCGGTGTCGAGACCCATGCGAACGCGAATGCGCTGGCCAGGGAGCCATGTCTCCGATTCGATCGCGTGCTGAGCGTCGGCAGCGGCTCGGACGGCGTTGGCGGGACTGTCGAACACGGCCAGGATTCCGTCGCCGGTTCCCTTGAAGACCGTGCCTCCGTGGTTCTCGACGGCGCGGTACAGCAACTCGTCGTGCCGGGCCAGCTGCCGCTGCATGGCAGCTGCATCTGCTTCCCAGAGCGCTGTCGAGTCTTCGATGTCGGTGACGAAGAAGGTGAACAAGGACGTGCTCTCCTGGTCTTCGGCAGTCGTCATATCTGCACGCTAACTACTCGTGTGGTCGCGATCGGACCACGGGCTCCGCACCAGTGTGAGGGCCGAGACACCGATGGTCTCTCGATCTTCACGCAGCGTCGTCAACCCTGTTGCTCGGCCTCCCAGGCCCGCCACTCGGCTTCGACCTCGGCGAGGGCCTCTGGCAGCACCTCAGGACCTTCTTCCATCCAGCGTTCCAGTGCACTGAGCATGCTCAGCGCCACGGGTACGGGCGTTGTCGTCGTACCTCCGGGTACCACTCGGAGCGCGTCAGCTATCAGGGCCTCGGAAACGAGGTCCGCGGCGGCGCCGTTGCCGTCCCGGTACCTGTCGTAGAAGCCATTTCGGAGCGTTACGTTGGCCGCCACCGAAGTGCCGTCGGCCGAATACTGCTCACCAAACGAAACCAACGTCAGCCATCGAGCGAGCTGGCGAGTCTCAGGCCTGTCAGAGTTGAACGTGACGACCGATCCGCTCACAAGGAGACCGTCTGCCGGTCCCGGCATTCGGAACAGTGCCGTGGGTGCGTCGATGATCGCTGCGCCGTCCGAGTCGGCGAACCACATGGCGCAATTCGGGTCGGTCCCGGCCATGTCACCCAAGGCGTGGTTCCAGGTGCGTCGCGAGGCGGTGGACCTCGGCACGCTCAGATTCCCCTCCGCAAAGTGGAGGTCCTCCAGTCGCAGGAGCGCCTGCAGGACTCTCGGATCGTCCGCGGGGACTTCGTGTGCTCGCCAGGCGTCGTAGAAATCCGGCCCTTCAAAACTGATGATGGACGTAGCCACCATGGTCGCCAGGTAGTCGGCCGCAAACCCACCGCTGCCACCGAAACACCAAGGAACGATCTCACGCCTCTTTAGCTCCTCCGTGAGGGCGACCAGCTCCTCCCAGCTGTTTGGCGTCTCGAGCTGCTGCGCCTCGAAGATGTCGGTGCGATACACAATTCCCCATGGATGCCAGGCGAACCAGATCGCATTGAGGCCGGCGCCCGACCGGAGTGCATCCGTGATGATCGGGGCTTCTTTGGACAACAGGCGGTCGGCATCGATCCATTGCTCGACATCGATCGGGCCAACGGTTATCGGGGCCTCGACCCCGAACGCCGGACGCGTGCCGACTTGTATCTGGTCGCGAGGATCAAGTGAGAGTCCGGGAGTTCCTGCTGTGTCGATGGCGCGAATGACTGCCGCCATCTCGAATACACGGAGGATGACGTAGTCGGCCTGAACTCCTCCAGAGTCCCCTGTCCTGAGCGTCAAGTTCTGAGACGTCGGGTCGATCCCAGTCGCATCTGAGAACGCGTCCAACTCCTCGAAATACCCGGCATTCAGGACCGGGTTGTTCCCTCCGACAGCGTCCCGGCGGATCACGAAGGATGAGTCGAAGCGGAGGTCGGTGCCCTCCAGCAATGGAAAAGCTCGGCTCGGTTCCAGTATTGAACTGGCAAGCACCTCCGGAGACAGCCGGTCTCGGATCGGTTCACTCGGGCAGGCCCGTCCTAGCAGTTGCTCGCATTCAGCTGCGCTGAGTTGGCCGATGTTGGCCCCGTCAGCTAGGTCCAACAGATCGGCGAGCGGCAAGACGAACGCCGCTCGGAACCCAAACGGACTGACAACAGTTGCCGAGTCCATGTCGCCCGCCGGGAACTGGATGCCGAGCTCCTGGAGCGCGATGTGCAGCGCCTCCACGCTTCGTGTCAGCGGGATGCCACCCGTGTGTGCAGCGGCGATGGCCTCCTGAGCCTGTCGCGCGGCGAGCAGTGGGTCCTCCTTCGTCGTTTCCATGGCGGTCTCGGCAGCTGCACCCGCCTCGAAAGCGATGACCTGTTGATCCAGTATCTGCTGCTGTTGTACGGCTTGCTGTCGAAGCTGGTCGGCTTCGTCGCGCTGGTCGATCGCGGCTTCGCGTTGTGTTTCTGCCTCGTCGGCCTGACGGACCGCGAATGCTCCGAGCACACCTGCCACGAGAGCTGCAACTCCCATGACTGCCACGAGAACCCTCAGGCGCCGCTGCGATCGAAGCTCCAGGGTCCGTTCATGTGCCTGCCGGTCAGCTTCTCGGTCTGCCTCGGCCCGGCGGGCTGCCTTCGACTCGTCAAGGAACGTCTGCTGTTGTGCAGTGAGACGAACCGCCGAGCCGGCCGCCCAGCCTTCGAACTGCTCGAGGCGGCTTCCCCTCAACAGGTACGAGGCGTCTCGGTCGCCGGCTTCCCACTCCCGGAGGGCGTCGTCGAGGCGTCGCTCCAGAACGAGGTCCTCCCGATGCTCGCCAATCCAGCTGTTCAAGCGGCTCCACTCGCGAATGAGCGCCTCGTGAGCAACTTCGACTGTGGGACCGCGAGTGATCGGGTCCACATCGAAGGTGAGAAGCCGGTATTGACCGAACTCCTCCATGACCTTGTCGAGTGACCGGGCATCGAGGCCGAGGCTGTCGAGATCGGCACGCTTTACGCGTCGGCGGGTGTCGTCGCTGTGCTCGTCGACCGACACCAGTCTGAGGAACAGCTGCCGGGCCGACGCCTTGGCCTGGCCGTCGAGGTCCTGGAAGATCGTCTCGGCTCTTCTGCCCAATGCTCCAAGCACGCCACCGGAGTCTTGATACGCACGGAGCGTCAGCTTCCGCCCGTCGCGCGACCGGTAGAGCTCCGTGAGGGCGTACTGCATGAGCGGCAGCCCGCCGGGCTGTTCGGCCACGTCGTGAACGACTTCGTGTACGAGCCCGGGCTCGAGTTGCAGTCCGACCGCTTCGGCAGGCCTGGTCACGGCGTCCGTGAGCTCCTGCTCGTTCGGCATGCCGACGGCCACCAACCCGTCCCGCACCAGTGGAGCAAACTCGGGGTAGTCCAGCGGATATCCGAAGTAGTCAGCCCGCAGTGTGACGATCACCTTCACGCGGCTGCGCGCGTCGCGGGCCATGGCGACGAGACTGGCGACGAAGAGATCCCGATCCTTCTCTGAGGCCAGCGAGAAGACCTCTTCGAATTGATCGATCACTAGCAGCAAGCCGGAGCCGTCGTCGGGCAGCACTCGCTTGGAGGCCCGAACCAAACCGCGCTCGTCGGTTGCCAGGTCATCAAACAGCTTGGACGGACGATCAACCGCCACCCTCATGAGTGCGGCGCCCAGCTCTTCGAACGGGTAGGAGCCGGGGAACATGTCGGCGATGAGCCAGTCGCGGCTGCTGCCGCTCGTCCCGGCGCGGACGGCAGGAAGAAGGCCAGCTTTCACCACACTCGACTTCCCTGAACCTGACGGGCCTACGACGGCCGTCAAGGGGTTGGTCTGGACTGTCTCGAGGATCTCATCGATGAGGTGGTCTCGTCCGAAGAAGTCAGCCCGGTCGGTCTCCTGGAACGCGCGCAGGCCTTTGTAGGGATTGCGAATCGCATGGAGTTGGGCAGCCTCGACAGTGGCTTCCGTGTCGGTCTCGCCGAGGGCAGTGCGGAACGCCTCGATGAGCTCCTCCACCCGATCGAAGCGTTCTTCCGGATCGGAGGCGGTTGCCTGGGCGATGACCGAATCAAGGGCACCAGGCAGATCCGGCCGCTCATCCGTGACAGTCGGCAACGTCGCTCCAAAGGGAGGTCGCTTGCCGGTCAACATCTCGTAGATCAACACTCCGAAGTTGTAGATGTCGGAGTGGATGGTCAGACGGCGGCCGGCGAGCTCTTCCGGTGAGATGTAGGCGCGGCTCGAGGAGACAGGAGCACCCGTCTCGTCGACGAGCCGAGTGGCGATCCCGAAGTCCGAGAGGTAGCCATTGCCGTCCTCGTCCAGCAACACGTTTGCTGGTTTGAGGTCCCGATGGATGACGCCGTTGCGGTGTGCGTAGGAAAGGGCGGTCCCCACCTGGTCGATCAACCTGTTCGCAGCCCGGGGATTCCAGGCTGCTCGGTCCAGCGATTGGCGAAGTGACCCGCCTTTCAGCATTCTCATCACGATGTAGGCACCGTCGGGGTCGCGCCAGAAGTCGTAGAGCGGGACGATGTAGGGGTGCTCGAGCTGCGCGACGAACTTGGCCTCGATCTCGAAGCGCTTGATGAACGACGGCTGGTTGGCGTACTCGGGCTTGATCACCTTGATGGCCACCTCGCGACCGACACCGGACTGGTGCGCCTGGTACACGATCCCGAAATCGCCCTCGCCGAGGGTCTGGCGAAGTTCGTAGCCATGGATCGACTTTCCGAAACCCGCTCGAGTGATTGCTGGAGGGGTGCGGTCGGTTCGGAGGTCGGGGAAATCCTGGTGCGCGTCGAGCTCCAACTGGTGAACTGTGACTCGGCCCACGCCTTTGTAGTCGTAGCCGCCAAGTTCGATCGCCTCCGCGCCGGATTGGGCGAGCGCTTCGGTGGTCAGCAATACCTGACCACCGTGGCCAGACGACATGATTCTCACCACTCGGTTGACTGGTGGGCCGAAGTAATCACCAGAGCGCTCCTGGGCGGGACCGGTGTCGAGGCCCATCCGGACCCGGATCTGTTGATGTGGCGGCCAGGGCTCTGCACCAAGTTCCACCTGAGACTGGTGTGCTGCAGCTACTGCCGCTCGGGCGTTGTCGAACACGGCCAGTATCCCGTCGCCGGTTCCCTTGAAGACTGTGCCTCCGTTTTCGTTGACGGCGGCATGAAGTATTTCGTCGTGGCGGGCCAGCAGCCCTTCCATGGCAACCGCGTCGTGTTCCCACAACGCGGTCGAATCCTCGATGTCAGTGACGAGGAATGTCAGGTCAGCGTCCACACGGTCTCCCAGACCGTTGATTGCCCTCGAAGCTACCGGGGTGAGCCAGGGGCTTCCGAGTATCGGCAGGTCTCAGCGCATCGTCGAAGCATTGCCATATTGTCAATCAATATCACTTGACTGTTTATCAACAATGATTTATTGTTTATCAATATATCACTCTGGAAAGGGGATGTTGTGAACAAGCAACTCATCAAGATCAGCAAGGTCGCCTTCGACATCCTGTTCTGGTTCGGCCTGCTCGGGTTGGTCGCACTGACAGTGGGTGCCGGGTTCCTGCCGGCGCTGGCCGACTTCGCCGTTGAGAACGCAGATTCGTTCTCAGGCTCATTCCTGGGAGCGCAGGTCGACGTCGACATCTCGGGTATTGACACCAGCCAAGCGGTGCAGTTCGGGTGGGGCGCCTTCATCGGCCTGGCTTCGACGCTGGCGGTTTCGGTGTATGTCGCCCATCAGATCCGTCGAGCGCTGGGTTCAGTCCTCCGCGAGACCGCGTTCCGCGATGAGAACTACGACCGGTTGCGCCGGATCGCCTATGCGATCTTCACAGTGGTCCCGTTCGGGATCATCTCGCAGAGCTGGATGGACACAGTGACCCACGGCAGCTTCCAGTTCAGTCTGGATCTGCAGCTCGGGACGGTCGCGATTGGGCTTCTGGCGCTGAGCATCGCCGAGATCTACAAGGCGGGCATCAGCCTTCAGGACGAAGCGAAGCTGACGGTCTGATGATGTCCATCGAAGTTCATCTCGATCGAGTTCTCTTGGACCGCAAGATGTCGCTGACAGAATTGGCGGACCGGGTCGGCATCACCCTGGCGAACCTGTCCATTCTCAAGACGGGCAAGGCGAAGGCTGTTCGATTCACGACGCTGGAAGCGATCTGCCGAGAGCTGGACTGCCAGCCGGGCGATCTGCTCCGGTACGCCAATGGGGCCGAGCCGGGGGAGGTGGCCTAGCGCCAGCACCACCGTTGTTGGGTGCAGCCCCCTACCCCTTCCCTTCGCTCGCAGGCTCGCTTCCGGGCGGGGGCCCCTTCCCCCACTGCGTGGGGGACAGACTCAGACTGAGGCTTGGCGCCGTTGTTGGGTGCAGCCCCCTCCGGCCTGCGGCCTAACACCTACGGCCTCAGAGCCCGGTCCTTCCCGAGTTCCCCGCCAGCCCGTACGCTCCCGGCGATGTCGAGACGTGTGTCTCTCTTGGTGGCATTGCTTCTGCTGGCGTCAGCCTGCACGGCCTTCCGCGTCGAAGCCGGCGAGTCCAGCGCATCGCCAACAACGACGACCATTGCTCCGACCACCACCAGCAGCTCGACCACCACGTCCTCAACCACGACGACCACCTCCACCACGACGACGACCACGATCCCGCTGAGCCGGCTCAACGGTCAGGTCGTCGACCCCGACGGCAATCCCCTCGATCGGGTGACGGTCAGCATCGGCGACCAGGAGGTCACAACCGATGCCGACGGGGTCTTCACCCTCGAAGGGCGCCCAGGCACCGCCACCTTCTCGAGGCTGGCGTGGCTCGACACGATGCTCGAGTGGGATGGCACCGACGCGCCGCTGAGCATCACGCTCGAGCCCTTCGTTGTCCGCGCCATCCGTATCAGTCGCTACAAGGCGATGAGCGACGAGGAGTTCCGCCAGAGCCTGGCACTGGCCCGCGACTCGGGGGTCAACACACTCGTGTTCGACACAAAGACCGAGTCGGGTCGCGTGCTGTACGAGACGTCGGTGCAGGAGGCGTACGACATCGGAGCAGTCGACGTGGTCTA
>CAJHYJ010000311.1_pt1 | contig 11693 bp, 15 predicted proteins | sample 9198711 | NCBI WGS metagenome assembly CAJHYJ01 (sample SAMEA7708361, study PRJEB35096) | sediment metagenome | biome: marine neritic benthic zone biome [ENVO:01000025]; feature: sediment [ENVO:00002007]; material: shallow marine sediment [ENVO:03000034] sea grass bed [ENVO_01000059] ...
CTCGTCACCGCGATGAGCGTGGGCCGGGTCATGCTGCTGGCGACTGCGGCGGCCAGACCGAGTAGGTCGGCTCCCCACACGGCACTCGAGCTGTCGTGGGAGGCCGTGACGGCTGTCGACCCGGTGGCCGTGGTCGAGACGACGCGGGCGTGCCGAGTCAGGTCTTCGTTGGCCGGGTCTCCGGCCTTCACAACCAAGTCGGTGTGGTCACCGAGCAGCGTCGCCGTGCGACGACCGATCTGATCGGTTGTGTCGACGAGAAGGTTCAGTTGCTCGGCTCCGACGTGGCGAGGGGGTCAGCGGGCTTCCAGAAGTCTTGTTCGGCGGCCGGCTCCTCGAGCATGCGCTGCACGGCGGCGATGACAGCACCGACGGCAGTGAGCACGAAGAGCACACGAATGAGTTTCATGGTCACCGAGCCTAGGTCTGTCCCCCGCTTGCGGGGGCCGAGACGGCTTTGAGCGAGCGAACTCGAACTTTCCGGATTCGCCAGGTGGAGCGATGGTCAAAGGGGTGTCGGGAAGGTCCCTGCGGCCGAGCTTGCGAGGGCGGAGGTCCTGCCCGGATTGAGCGAGCGAAGCACCGTTGGCTGAGAGACCATGCGCGGAGCGATGGTCAACTCTGGGGAGGTAGGGGGGTGATCACAACATCCCTGTGGAACGGACGGTCGGATCCAGCGGTCTGATGTCTGACGTCTGATGTCTGCCCGTTTGGCAACGCAGGCTCGATCCCGACCCCCTACAGTCCCCACCACAACCGATGCGGCTCTCCTTGGAGACGCAAGAGCGAAGTCCGGTTCGAATCCGGCGCTGTCCCGCAACTGTGGTCCCGTCCCGAACGGGCAAGCCAGGTCGCCTGCCACATCGGCCACGAATGAGCCCTCGACGGAAGGGTGAAACGTGTCCTCGTTTCACGCCTTCCATCCGGAAGGATGGACGCGCATGCAGAGACTGCTGCTGGTGATCACGGTCGTGCTCGCCGCTTGCTCGGGGACAGTTGTTGTCAACGAGTCTTCGGGCGAGAGTCCAGCCCCGGCGACGACCTCGGCGTCCGTCCTGCCGGCTACCACCACGACCACGTCAACCACGACAACGACCACGACGATTCCGGTCACCGAGGTTGCCCACGACGCGGGTTCCACCGAGATCGAAGGCATACCAACCCGGATCGCAGCGCTCTCATCGGTCCATGTCGAGATGCTGTTCGCGGTCGGCGCCGGCGACCAAGTGATCGCCGGTGACCTCTTCTCGAACTATCCGGAAGCAGCCAACGACCTCATCAAGATCGATTCGTTCAACATCAACGTGGAAGAGGTGATCGCACTCGAGCCCGATCTCGTGACTTTGTCATTCGATCCGGGCGGCGTCCTCGATGCGCTGACGGCCGTCGGCATCCCCACACTGCTGTTCGGGACCGCCCCTGACATCGAGACGGCCTACTCCCAGATCGAGAGCCTGGGCATGGCGACTGGACATCTCGCAGAAGCTCAGTCGCTGACAGACGAGATGGCCGGCGAGATCAGCTCGATCGCATCTGAGTACGGCCCGGCGCTCGGCGGTGTCACCTTCTATCACGAGGTTGACTCGTTCAGCTTCTACACACCGAACTCGGCCAGCTTCATCGGCTCTTTCTATGAGCTCTTGGGCATGGTGAACATCGCCGATGCGGCACCAGACGAGTTCGGCTCGGGCTTTCCGCAGCTGTCTCCCGAGTTCATCGTGGATTCGGACCCGTTCGTCATCGTGCTGGCCTCTTTCGGTGAGACGGCCGACTCACTGGCTGTTCGGGACGGATTCGACGCCATGACGGCGGTAGCGGAGGGACGGGTTCTGGTCATCGACTCGGAGGCTGCCGGCCGTTGGGGTCCTCGCATCGTCTCCGTGTTCAGGGAGATCGCCAAGGGTGTCGATCAGTACGTCCCCTAGTTCGCTCCGGCGCCACCTGCCGGCGGTCGTGGTCACGGCCGGTCTCGCGGCGCTTGCGGCACTGCTGGGCTCGGCGTGGGGAGCCGCTGATATTCCCCTGGCGGCCATGGTTGGGGCGGAGCCGCTGACCGACCTTCAGTCCTCGGTGCTCTTCGACTTGCGACTCCCTCGGGTGGTTCTGGGGTTACTGGTCGGGGCGTCCTTGGCAACCGCGGGTGCTGCCTACCAGGGCACGTTCCGCAACCCCCTGGCTGACCCCTACTTGCTGGGTGTCGCGGCTGGGGCCGGGTTCGGAGCGACGGTGGCCATCGTGATCGGACTGGCCGGCTGGTGGCTGCCGATCTTGGCCTTTGCGGGAGGAGCCGTCGCAGTCGTCATCACCTATTCGGTTGGTCGCTTGGGTCGGAGCCAGACCTCGACGGGCCTGATCTTGGCCGGCGTCACTGTGGCCGCGTTCTTCACTGCACTGCAGACGTACGTCCAGCAGCGATCCTCTGACACCGTGCGCGAGGTGTTCGCATGGATCCTGGGTCGGCTGACGACCGCCGGCTGGGATGAGGTGCTGATCCTCTTGCCATTCTTCGCCGTCGGAACGGCCGTCATCCTCGCCCATCGGCGGCATCTGGATGTGTTGGCCGTCGGTGAGGCCGAGGCCGGCTCGTTGGGCATGGACGTCGCCCGTGTTCGCCTGACTGTTGTTCTGGCTTCAACAGTCCTGACGGCGGCAGCGGTCGCGGTCAGTGGACTCATCGGCTTCGTAGGCATCATTGTTCCCCATCTGGTGCGGATGGCGGTGGGTAACTCGTATCGGTTGGTCGTGCCGCTGTCGATTCTGGGTGGAGCCGCCCTCCTCGCCGGCGCCGACGTAGCTGCCCGCTTCATCGTGGCCCCTGCCGAGCTACCCGTAGGCGTTGTGACAGCATTCCTCGGTGCCCCCTTCTTCCTGTTCCTGATTCGGGCAGGTCGTGTCCGATGATCGACCTCAGCAAGCTCGAGGTTCGCTACAACGGCCATCCTGCGGTCCACGTCGACCATCTGTCGGTCCAACCGGGGGAGTGGCTTGGCATCGTCGGGCCCAACGGGGCCGGGAAGTCGTCGCTCCTGAACGCCATTGCCGGGATCATCCCGTTCACGGGCAACCTGGAAATCCAAGGACGTCCCCCGACTGACCGCCGGGGATGGGCCAGGTCGGTTGCTTGGGTGCCGCAACGACCTCTGATCCCGTCGGGCATGAGCGTGCTCGACTACGTGCTGCTGGGCCGGTACTCACATCTGCCCTACTGGGGCATGGAGCGACCTGAAGACGTTGAGATGGCTCGCCGGCAACTCGCGGCGGTCGACATGGCTGGTTTCGAGGACCGGATGGCGGATCGGCTCTCGGGCGGGGAGCAGCAGCGCATGACGGTCGCTCGGGCGCTCGCCCAGGAGTCACCGGTGCTGTTGCTCGACGAGCCGACGGCTTCACTCGATCTCGGCCACCAGGTTGGCGTGCTCGAGCTCGTCGACGAGCTCCGCAAGACCCGAGGATTGGCAGTCGCCGCGGCGATGCACGACCTGACGCTGGCTGGTCGCTTTGCAGACGAGCTACTCCTGCTGGTCGATGGATCGGTGCACGCGCTCGGCGAGCCCGCCCGGATACTCAGACCTGCGCTGCTCACCGAGGCTTACGGCACCCGCGTCCAGGTTCTGACCGACGACGAAGGACGATCGGTGGTTCTGCCTGGCTGAAGTGGACGGATCACTCAGCCGGCCGCGTTCCCAGCTCCCGATCGACCTCCAAGAGAGCCCCGCCGCTCGAACCGGCCATGTTCAGCCGGTCAATGACTTCGCCGACTGCCGCCTCCTCTTCAATCTGTTCGGTCAGGAACTCTTGAAGCAGCGGAAGCGCGGCAACGTCGGCCTCGGCCTGAGCTGCCTGGTAGAGACGGCTGATCGCACTCGTGACGGCCTGTTCTTGAGCGAGGGCTTCGGCGAACACGGAAACCGGTCCGTCGAAGTCAGCGTTTGGAGCATCGATGGCGCCGAGAGCGACCTCGTTGCCTCGATCCAGAACGAACTGCAGGAAGCGCAGGGCGTGCGCCCGTTCCTCTTCGGCTTGGATTCGCATCCAGCTGGCCATGCCCGTGAGGCTCTGGGATTCGAGGTAGGCGCTCATCTGCAAGTAGGAGTTGGAGGAACCCAACTCCACGGTGATCTGTTGATTGAACAGAGCTGTGAGCTCCTTCGACATTTCCATAGACGACACCATATCTATGGGCGACCCACACCTGTAGTAGAGGCCTTGCGTCGAAGATCAGCCTCGGAAGCGGCGCCACCAGGAGACACGTTCCCAAGGCGGTTGGCGACGGTAGGGATCGTCCACGTGGCGGTTCAGGACAGACAGGAACCGCACGGTGGCCGAGAACCCGATGCCGATGATGATGATTCCCAAAAACCAGAGGCCGGGCACCTCGGAGAAGGCTGCCAGCACGACCAGCGCTATGAACGCCAGCACGGCTATCGAGGCTCGTACCCACATGTCTCTCCGCCACAACGCCTCCCGCCGGTGGTGTTCCACCACGCTGAAGGCAGCGCTCTTTCGGGACGAGTTGCCGATCAGTTCGCCACGGTGAGATACCTCCCAGTTCTTGGAGGACACGAACCGAATCCGGTACCCGTCGCCTTCGAAGTCGCCGTCGCGGGCGTACCAATCGACGACGGAGTTCGGCCTGCGCAGTGCGAGCGCTTGCCCTTCCGGCGAATCGATCAACTCGGTTGGATCAGGAATGGGATTCGACTCCTGGAGCAGGGTCATCATGTCAATCATTCGGTCATCTCCTTTCGAGTTCAGCGCGGAGACGGGCGGCGGCTCGCCTGATTCGCTGTGATGCGGCTGCTCGAGAGCATCCAAGGATCTCAGCGATCTCGGCGTGCGACAGTTCCTCCCATGTCGCCAATCGGAGAATCTCGGCATCTCCGGGCCGGAGTCGGTCAAGGGCAGTGACCAGGCGGTCGTTCTCGGACATCCTCACGACGGTGGCTTCGGGCGGGGTCGGCGCCGGCTTGGGCTGGGTCGTCAACCTTGCAGACAGCCGCACACGTCGACGGAAGCTCCGCCGCTGGTTGCGGGCGACGTTGTTGGCAACGCCGAAGAGCCACGGAACAGCCTGACGCCCTTGGGGCAGCGTCTCCATGCGACGCCATACGGTGGTGAACACCTCGGCGGCGCAGTCAACGGCCGTATCGGGATCGAACCGGCGCATGAAGTACGCCAGCACGAGCGGATAGTGCTCCCGGTAGAGCGTCCCGAATGTGATCTCGGGGATCTCCGGCACGGAATCCACCTTTGTCGCTTGCACACCCATACATGTCCGGATCGGGAGGAATGCAACACACAATCCGGACCGAGGCGCTCGTCGAAACTACTGAGCGAATGTGTGACTCACGCGGTGCGGACCCGCTTCATGCGAGTCCGAGGGTGGGCCTACCTGGATTTGAACCAGGGACCTCTTCCTTATCAGGGAAGCGCTCTAACCAAGCTGAGCTATAGGCCCGGGGGCGGCGAGTGTATCCGTCGACCGATGTGCCCTCAAGGTGGATTGGTTACCGTCGGAAGTCCCTCCCGCAGTCCCAGGCCACTGACGTATGTTCGCCCCATGGACGCCTCCGCGTGGAATGAGCGATACGCAGCAAGCGAACGGGTGTGGTCGGCGGGGCCGAACCGGTTCCTATCCGATTTGGTGAAAGACCTCCCGACTGGCCGCGCTCTCGATCTCGCGTGCGGTGAAGGTCGCAACGCGATCTGGCTGGCTCAAGAAGGCTGGTCAGTGGTGGGAGTCGACTTCTCGGTCAATGCGATCGAACGGGCTTGGGATGCCGCACGTACCTTCCACTGTGACTGTGAATTCATCGTGGCCGATCTGCGCGAATGGACGATCAAAGGCGAATTCGACCTCGTCGGCGAGTTCTATCTCCATACACCGAAGCCCGAGCTGAGCGCTCTCCGTAAGCGGGCCGTAGCGGCTCTGCGTCCAGGCGGGCGATACATCGTCGTGGGCCACGATGTCGACAACGTGGAGCGAGGAATAGGCGGTCCCCAAGATCCGGCCATCCTGCACACCGTCGACGGCGTAGCGGCGGACCTCGAGGGCCTGGAGATCGAGCTGGGTGAGCAGATGCTGCGTCCTACTGTCGACGGACAGTTCGCGGTCGACACGGTGGTCCGAGCCCGACTCAGGTGAGGACATCGAGGAGCGGGCCTGATCGCAATCATGGATGTCCATCGGGTATGCCGCGGTACAGCAACGCACGGTCACGGATGAAGTGGTGGAGATGACGGGACTCGAACCCGTGACCCCCGGCTTGCAAAGCCGGTGCTCTTCCAGCTGAGCTACATCCCCGGGCAGGGCTCATGGTAGTGAGGGTCATTCATCATGCCCAGGCGGCTTTCGCGTACTTTTGGGGACGTGAGCACCGAGCCGGTTCCTGACCACCTCCTCGAGCGAATCCGCTCGATTGCGCTGGCACTCCCTGAGGCAATCGAGAAGGAGGCATGGGGGCATCCCACCTTCCGAGCTGGAACCGGGAAGATGTTTGCCAGCACAGGCATGACCGCATCTGGCCAGGTCACGATGAGCATGAAGGCACCAGTCGGCGAGCAGGAACTACTCATCGAGTCTTCCGATCACATCTACTTCCCGAAGTATGTCGGCAAGTCAGGCTGGATTGGCGTGACCATCGACGAGGACACCAATTGGGATGAGATCGCCGAGCTCGTCGAGGAGAGCTTCCGGCAGCAAGCCACCCGTGACCTCGTCGTTCGGCTGGGTGACGACTAACGGATCGAACCCGTGGGTTCAGCCGCCAGTCGCCGAGCACAAGCGCCGACACTCGATCGGGGACTCCAGGTTGGGCTGAAGGCCTCTCGTCACTGCCCATCGTTCCTGGCAGCGTGGCCCCATGGCAGACCTCGTTGTGCCGGGTTGTTGGCGCATCGGCTTCGGGATCTTGAACGCCTATCTCGTCGACACGGGCTCTGACCAGCTGACGCTCGTCGATTCTGGTTCCCCAGGCCTCTTCCAACCCCAATGGATTCTTCGCTCGATTCGCCGAGCAGGTCACCAACTCAGCGACGTTGGTGACATCGTGATCACCCACCAACACATCGACCACGCCGGGGGAGCGGCGGCATTGTCAGCAGCCACCGGAGCCCGGATTCACATCCATGAACTCGACTCTCCCGAGTTGTTGGCTGGATCCAAGCCGAAGGACGGCTACGGCAACAGGTGGTTCACCCGTCCCATCGCCAGCGGATCCAATCTGTTTCCGCTTCCGGCCGCTGCTGTTCATCACTTCCCGAGCGACGGGGAGCAACTTCCCATGGGGCTCCTGGCCATCCACACGCCCGGGCACACGGCCGGGCACACGGCGTATCTATGGACCGTTCACGGAGGCGTGTTGTTCGTCGGAGATGCTTTGGCGAACCTCCGCGGCAAGCTTGGCCATGCGCCTGTTGCCGCCGACTGGGACGAGGTCGTGCAATCTGCCAGGAAGCTCGCGGAGTTCGACTTCGAGCTTGCCGTGTTCGGACATGGCCGAGTGCTGCGCAACGGCGCGGCGCTGGCATTCCGGGAGTTCTTGGCGAGCATCTGAGTGCCTGATGCCTCTTTGCTGTTGAGCGGAGCAGGCGGAATCTCCGGGTACCGGCCCGTGTTAGTCCCAGTTAACATCGGTTGACCACCACAGCTTCAGGAGTTCTCCAATGCGACAAGCAGTCATCGTCGATGCCGTTCGCACGCCGGTGGGACGTCGGGGCGGCAAGCTCAAGGACATCCACGCCACCGACCTGGCATCGGAGCCTCTCAAGGCGATCATCGAGCGCAATCAACTCGACCCCGAACTGGTCGAGGACGTGATCATGGGTTGCGTCTCCCAGGTCGGCGAGCAGGCGTACAACGTCGGACGCAATGCCGCGTTGGCTGCGGGATACCCAGAGTCGGTGGTCGGCACGACCATCGACCGCCAATGCGGGTCCAGCCAGCAGTCCGCCCACTTCGCCGCCCAGGGTGTGATGGCGGGCGCCTACGACGTCGTCATTGCTGCCGGTATCGAGTCGATGACCCGCATTCCGATGGGAGTCAGTGCCCAGCAGGGCCCAGGGATGCCATTCGGCCCCAAGATGTCTGAACGGTATGACCACCGGCTGGTTCCCCAAGGCCTGTCCGCCGAGATGATCGCCGAGAAGTGGAGCCTGTCCCGCGACGAACTCGACGAGATGTCGCTGCTGTCACATCAGCGGGCTTCACGAGCGACCGAGGAGGGGCGGTTCGAGACCCAGATCATTCCTCTCGGTGTGACCGCGGAGAACGGCACCACCGAGGTCATGACGACCGATGAGGGCATTCGGCACGACACGAGCCTCGAGAAGATTGCGTCGTTGAAGCCGGCCTTTCAGGAGGACGGCGTCGTGACGGCAGGAAACAGCTCACAGATATCGGATGGAGCGGCCGCGATTCTGATCATGGACGCAGCCAAGGCGGATGAACTTGGGCTCGAACCGATGGCTCGGTTCGTCTCGTTCTCGCTCGCCGGCGTCGACCCGGTGATGATGCTGACCGGTCCGATACCAGCCACCCAGAAGGCTCTCGATCGTGCCGAGCTTGGCGTTGACGACATCGACTTGTTCGAGGTCAACGAAGCGTTCGCCACCGTGACCGCAGCCTGGCGCAAGGAGTACGGCGGGACCGATCCCGACGGTCTCTGGGACCGCACGAACGTGAACGGGGGAGCGATTGCCCTCGGCCACCCGCTCGGCGCCTCCGGCGCTCGTCTGATGACCACGCTGGTACATGAGCTCGTTCGCACGGGCGGACGGTATGGCCTACAGACCATGTGTGAGGGCGGCGGCATGGCCAACGGCACGATCATCGAGCGAGTCTGAGCGGAGCTCAGATCCTTGGCTTCGGGCATGAGGCCTGAGGCATCAGGATGCAGGGTCGTGAGATCTGTTCTGGTTGGCGGAAGCCTGACGCCCGCTGCCTGAAGCCTCGTGTAACTCGTGCCCTGAGGGCACGAGTTACACGTATGTAGTTATCCCCGGTTTCCACACCTGCCTGTGGAGAACTGGTTCCACCCGATCATTCGGGTCGCCACACCAGGGTCATTTCCTCTCGGCAGTGGCGCGGGGCGCCGACTTCGGTGTTGCTGGCGACAGTCATGGTGACCTCGGTGCCGCATGTGGAGCACCGGTAGTGATGGAGTACGTCGGCCGTGTCTTCGGGATCAGGCTCGGGCGGCGGTGTGGCCAGCATCCGCAGCATGAAGACACTGGTCCGCCAGATGACCAGGAAGATCACGATGGCGACGAGAACTTGGGTGAGGGTCACGAGAGCATTCTGGCGCGGTTGCGTCGCTGTTGAGGTCGACGCCTGGTGCGCCGCCCATGGCCCAAACCCTGTGGCCTACGGCCTCATTTGAAGTTGACGAGCATCAAGAATCCTGCCCCTATGCCGACCAGTCCGATCAGCAGTGGAACCCTGCCCAACGACAGGATGTAGGACAGGATCACGAGAACCACGCCGACCGTCATGAGGCCACCCATCAGGTAGACGTACCATTTCGGTGACGGCTCGACGATCTCCTTCTTCGGAGTCGCAGTGCGGGGCCGTTGTGTCTTCTTCTTGCGTGTCTTGGACTCGGGCATCCTGGTTGGACAGATTAGCCCCCCTCCTAAGCTGGCCGCCTCATGCGGGTTCTCGTCGTCGACAACTACGACTCGTTCACCTACAACCTGGTCCAGTACTTGGGCGAGTTGGGGGCTGATCCGGTCGTGGTTCGCAACGACGCCATGAGTGCCGAAGATGCCAAGCAGTTCGAGCCTGATCGGCTTGTCATCTCGCCCGGCCCGGGCACTCCAGACGACGCCGGCGTCTCGGGTGAGTACGTCAGGACGTTCGGGACAGCCGTTCCGGTCTTGGGCGTCTGTCTCGGTCACCAGGTCATTGCGGCCACCTTCGGTGGCACCATCAGTCGGGCTCCCGAGCCGCGCCACGGCAAGACATCGCCGATCCGACATGACGGCAGTGGGGTCTTCGAAGGGCTGTCGAATCCGTTAACGGCTACCCGGTATCACTCGCTGGCGACGATGTCGCTCCCGGACGACCTGGAGCCGTGTGCCTGGTCCGAAGACGATGTGGTGCAAGGCATCCGACATCGTGAGCTGCCGATCCACGGTGTGCAGTTCCACCCCGAGTCGATTCTGACGACCGAGGGGAAGGCGCTGCTCGCCAACTTCCTGGGCTGAGACGTCGGCATCTCAGACATCAGACGACAGACGTCAGACCGCGTTGCACGGTTGGCGTAGACCGTCAGCCGTCAGACAACAGCCCTCGAAGCAGGGCGAGGTCATGCCGGTCCTTCTCGCTCGGTTCGTAGCCTTGGTGGTACTCCAACTGTTTGTGGACAGCGAGGCATTGCACAGGACGGTCGCCGATGGTCCCGGTGACGTAGCTGCCGGGCGGCATCTCGAAGATCTGGCCGTCGTGGGTGGTGAGTCGATACGTCCCGTTCTCGTCGAGGTCGAGCGGGTGAACGTCGATCTCACGACCGTCTGGGTGCTGCCACACGCGTCGACCTGGTGACCAATCAACAATGAGCTTGAATCCGTGGTCGGCCACCGCCGCTTCGAGGCGCTCCGCCTCGGCCGACTCGAGGCTCACATCGAGATCGTTGTGGGGGCGGGTTTGGCGGCCGAAGAGTGCATCGACGCCCCAACCTCCTGCGATGAACATCGTCACGCCGAGTTCCTCAGCGATGTCGAGGATGGCCAGGACCTGCCTGAGGTTCATTGAACAAATGCTCGCAGGCAGTCCGCTGCCGTGTCGATCGCAGGCGAACCGAGCAGTTCGGTTTGCGGTTGTCATGGTGGGTGGGCGCTCTGCTCGGTTCGTCAACGTTCTGGAGCCCCCTAGGGATCCCTGATTCGCCCGAGAAGGCAGTCCGCTGACTTCTCGAACGTTATTGGGTCCCTTCCAGGGACCCAATAACGCAGGAACCCCGTCGACGTTGCCGCCTACGGGGTTCCAAGGTGGAGATGACCGTCGTCATCCCCGGCCGATTACGTGATCCAGCCTTGCGGCCTACGTGATCCATCGACGTGCAGAAAGCTACCCCGGACCGGCCTGACTGTCGAGGGGGTCGTCTCGGAGGGACACGGTGGTGCCGTCGAAGTCGACGAGCCCCTCGTCGGCCAACGCGTTCGCTGCTTCCAAGAGGCGCTCAGGCGTCGCCACTGCCGTCAAGGCATCAAGGTCGACGTCGCCTCCCAGAGCGAGGTGCTTGATGATCAGCCCTCGAGCCTGACGCACAGACCCTTCGAATCGACTCTGTCTGCTCGATCTGACGGCAACATCCGCACCGTCACACCAGGGTTCGCATGGGCACATTGAGCAGGACGGATTCGACGCTGTGCAGATTGCCGCTCCCAAGTCCATGAGGGATTGGGCCCAGTGATGAGCCTCGTCATGCGGCAGCAACTCGATGGCGAGTCGTCGGGTCTCTCCCTCGGTCAGCTCGCGACCTGACCAACGAGACACCACCCGCCGTACGTTGATGTCGATGGCCGGCACTTGCTCGCCGAACGCAAAGCACGCAACAGCCGCCGCCGTGTACTTGCCGACCCCTGGAAGGCGAAGCAGGTCGGCCGACGACGTCGGCCAACCGTCGGCCTCGATGACCCGAGCGGCATCCTGAAGACGTATCGCGCGACGGTTGTATCCGAGACCGGTCCAG
>CAJHYJ010000115.1_pt1 | contig 11498 bp, 8 predicted proteins | sample 9198711 | NCBI WGS metagenome assembly CAJHYJ01 (sample SAMEA7708361, study PRJEB35096) | sediment metagenome | biome: marine neritic benthic zone biome [ENVO:01000025]; feature: sediment [ENVO:00002007]; material: shallow marine sediment [ENVO:03000034] sea grass bed [ENVO_01000059] ...
GCATGAACCGAGCCACTTCTTCGGTCGTCTCGAGGGAGAGCACGGCGGCGAAGAGGTCTTCTGCGTCGTCAGTTCTCCAGTCATCACGAGGGTCGGTCACGGTGCTCCAGCTGTAGCCATGTTGTAGCATGCTAAAACATGGCTACAACAACCGCCAACCGTGGGTCCACCACATGCAGCTGATTCCGGCCGTTGACGTGTTGGATGGCGGCGTCGTCCGGCTTCATCGAGGTGACTACGACGCCGTGACAACCTATGCAGCTGAGGTTGTCGACCAGATTGCGTCGTTCGGCGATCAAGGGTGCAGCCTGGTGCATGTCGTCGATCTGGCGAAAGCACGTGACGGCGGCGGCGGTGTGGGGTTGTGGTCGGCCGTCTGCGCGGCAGGTCCGTCTATTCAGGCCGGGGGTGGCATCCGAACTGCGGCAGCGGCCAAACGGGCTCTGGAAGCTGGAGTCAGCAGGGTTGTCGTTGGCACCGCCGCGGTCAGTCCGGACGGTCCGTTGGAGGACATCGTGTTGGCAGTTGGGGCTGACCAGGTTGTCGTGGGCCTGGACGTCCGGGATGGCCGAGTGCGCGGGAGCGGCTGGACCGACGAGGGCCAGCCCGTCGAGGAAGTCGTTGCTCGGTTGCTGGAGGCCGGTGTCGTGAGAGCACTGGTCACAGGGATCGACACGGACGGGACAATGGCTGGGCCTGACCACCGACTCCTCCAACGAGTGCGCAGTCTGGCGCCCGAATTGGCGATCATTGCATCGGGCGGGGTGGGAACGCTCGACCATCTCCGTGAGTTGGCGTCAGCCGGCTGGGAGGCAGTCATCGTGGGCAGGGCGCTCTACGAGGGAGCCTTTTCTGTCGATGAGGCCCTCGCAGTGCTGTCTGGCTGAATCACATCCTTCAGGGCCCGGCGCATCGGGTCGATGTTCATGGGTGATGTCGCTTCGGCGCGCCCTGACCTTGGTGGTGGCGAGTTCCCTCGTCCTGACCGCGTGCGCGGTCAGTACGGATGCAGGGTTCCAACCTGTGAGTGAGCAGGTCGCGGGGATCGAGTTGCCCGAACGTGTCGACCTTCCTGTGGACCGGGTCAGTAGTGCAGAACTGTTGGCGTCCGTGCTGCCGGTTGACAGGCCGTTCCTCGATTGGGCGCCCGCTCCGGATCACCTCGGCACCGTCACGCGGCTGGCATATACGGACGGGCAGAGATTCGTCCTTCAGACTTCGGGTGGCGACAGGGATTTCCTGCCCGGAATCAATCTCGGATCGACCGTTCCCGGTCGGGCGCCGGGTGAGGTGGCCGTAGAACGAGAGGACTACCGCCGGTGGTTTCCCATGATGGCGGACATCGGGTTCCGGGTGATTCGCGTGTACACGATCCTGCCCCCGGCGTTCTACGAGGAGCTCCGTCGATACAACCTGGACAATCCGAATGCTCCCCTCTACCTCATGCATGGCATCTGGGTCCCCGAGGAGCACTACTTCTCGACTCCTGATCTCTTCGATCCACTGGTGACGGAGCCGTTCCATCGCGAGATCGAGGACGCCGTGGCAGTGCTTCACGGCGACCACGAGATTCCGGCCCGGCCAGGTCACGCGTCGGGTGTCTATACAGCCGATGTGAGTGAATGGCTCGTCGGCTGGTTGGTTGGCGTCGAGTGGGAGCCCGAGCTGACGCATGAGTCCGACTTGCACAACGAGGGGACTGCTCCCTACTTCGGCCGCTATTTCGAGTCGACTCCCGACGCCTCGCCGACCGCCATTTGGATGGCCGAAGCGTTGGATCACCTGGCGGCGCTTCAGGCAGCTCGAGGGAGGATCATGCCCATTGGCATGGTCAACTGGCCAACCACTGATCCGATCGACCACATACATGAGCCAGATCCGACGTTGCGACTCGCAGACGTTGACGCCAACCACATCAAGCCGACCGATGATTGGGCAGGCGGCTACTTCGCCAGCTACCACGTGTATCCGTACTACCCGGACTTCCTGCACATAGAGCCGGGCCTCGTCGACTTCGAGTATCGAGGGAGCATCGATCCGTACGCCGGCTATCTGACACAACTTGCCGAGCACCACGCAGAGATTCCAACCCTCATCACCGAATTTGGTGTCCCGGCGGGTATGGCGCTGGCCCGGTTTGAAGACAGAGGTCGCCACCAAGGCAACCACCCAGAGCAAGACCAGATGCGCATCAATGCCGAGCTGATCGACACGATTCACGACCTCGGTCTCGGAGGGGGGTTCGTGTTCGAATGGATCGATGAGTGGTTCAAACTCACCTGGAACACGCTCGATTATGAGGTTCCATCCGATCGTCGACCCATGTGGCAGAACACATGGACCAACGAATCCCAGTTCGGGGTCATAGCGGCCGTTCCCGGGCAGGCGCAGGTGGTCGTTGTCGACGGAACGGCCGATGAATGGCCAATCGACAGCGAAGTCATCTATCGAGGTAGCGGAGCTGTCGAGAGAGTCAGGGCGCGCCACGACGAGTCCTTCATGTACCTGGCCATCGACCTGGAAAATGGTCGGCCGTGGGATGCCGAGACGATCACGGTTGGCTTCGACGTGCTCGAGGGCGGCATCGGCCTACCGGACTCGGGCTTGGCCGAAGGGTCTGACTACGCCTTCGTGTTCACACCTGACGGCGAAGGCACAGGAATGGTGCGCAGTCAGCTCGACGCCTACACCGTGCGGTATGGCGTCCTGCGCCGCTACTTCGAGGCGGATGCAGTGGACGTGTTGGGGGACGACGGCTCTTGGAATCCCCAGCGCTTGCTGGTGCGGCGGCCGATTGACAACCCTGTGACCGGCGAGATCGAGCCCGTCATGGCCTCCCCGGTGTGGGATCTGCGGTTCGGAACAGCAGATCCCGCGGACGCGGAGTTCGATTCGAGAACGGTCTGGGCGGCTCAGGGCGACCAGATCGAAATCCGGCTGCCTCACATGGCACTCGGATTCTCTGATCCCTCGTCGTTGCAGGCGTTTCGACCCACCATCGACGACCAGATCGTGACCGAAACGGTCGAGCATGTGGGGATTGCTGTGGTCGTAGGCGATGAGCTGGCAGCCACTGATGGCTACATCTGGGAACCGTGGCAAGTGGTCCAGTGGCATGAGCGACCGAAAGCCGGCATCGAGATTCTCGCCGACCAGCTCTGGGAGATCCTCGCAACCGAGTGATCAGCTGTTGTTCTGGCGCTCCTCGAATCGTTCCAGGGCTTGGTTGATCTCATCCCAACCAACTGTCAACTCGGTTTGGTCGGTTCGAAGCACGATCAAGGCCGCCTCGCGCAGCATGCCAGTCAAGTCGGCGAAGCTGAGCCCATCCGACATCCGGGCCAGTTCGTCGAGGTCGACGCCCTCGGCGAAGGGGATATCGACGATGTTGAGCAGGGCTCGCCGGCCATCCACACCGGGAAGCCCGAGCTCGATGTGGGTCTCGAGACGTCCGGAGCGCAGCAGCGCCGGGTCCACGAGGTCGCGGCGGTTCGTTGCCCCGATCACGACGATGTCGCCTCGTTCGCCGATTCCGTCGAGTTCTGTCAGAAGTGCCGCCACAACTGAATCCGTGACCGAGGTCGTGGAGGAGCCACGCACGGGAGCGAGCGAATCGATTTCATCGAAGAACAGGATCGCCGGGGCAGCGGCGCGTGCCCGCGCGAACACCTCTCTTACGCCTCGCTCGGATTCTCCGACGAACTTGTCGAGAAGTTCGGCGCCCTTGATGGGGAAGAAGGCTGCGCCCGACTCGTGGGCCAGGGCTCGCACGACGAACGTCTTGCCGGTGCCGGGAGGCCCGTAGAGCAGGATGCCGCGAGGTGGCTCTATGCCCAGCCGTTCAAACCGTTCCGGCACTGTCATCGGCCAAATCACGGCTTCGGTGAGCCGCTGCTTCACGTCTTCGAGGCCGGCGACCTTCTCGAATCCATAGGAGGGGATCTCGCCCATGGCCGCTGCGCCGAGCGAGGGTGTCGTCTCTTGGACGGCACTCACCAGGATCTCCTGGTTGAGCTTGTCGCCTGACCGAACGATCTTCGCCGATCCATGGACAACGGAGGCGAGGATGTCCGAACCACTGAATCCGGCGGTCCTGGCCGCCAAGGCGTCGAAGTCGACGTCCTCCGACGGGATCCGGGCAAGCGCAGCTTCGAAGAGCAATGCACGTCGATTCAGGTCGGGCGGCGGGATCGACAGAGTGCGGGGGAGGAGGGGAGACTTGGTGATCGTGGTGTCGAGTGACGCTGCTGAGCCGACTCCCAAGACGGTCGCCAGCCCTGGACGCTCGCTCACTGCGTCCAAGAACCAGCGGATGATTGCACCCACCTGTGTTCGGAACGGTGTGAGTCCTTCCTCGCCGGCCACCGCCTCCAGCCGATCTACGAACACGACGCCAGGCGTTGGGCTGGTCTTGACCGCCGTTTCGAGCAGGTCCAGCAATCGAGCCGGCTTGAACACCAGATTGACCGACACGGTGTGGAGGTGGGCGCCGGCTGCATTGGCAGCAGCTTCCACGAGCTCTACGCGGCCACATCCGGGTGGGGCTTCGACGATGACGCCGGCTATCTGCGGCAAACCCCAGGCCGATGGCAGGTTCCCTGGTGAGGCAAAGAGGCTGAACCAGCCTGTGAGCAGGTCCAGCTCTGACTCGAGGCCGGCCAGCAGTGCTTCCGCCCTGGTGGGCGCGTCGTTGTCGATCTCGACCACCGTGTGCGCTCGTGCGCCGGAGGTGGCCATCGCAACGACCTGTCCCGCTGCGGCGACGCTGGTTCCCGGGCCGACGGTGCCGGCACTGGGGGGCTCCACTGACTGGATGGTGATCTCGACTGCGGTGTCACCGTCGGTGTAGGCGGGCTCGATCGAGATCACGTCACCGGAGCTCACGGGAAGGCCGTGCAAGGCCCTGAGCAGGGCTTGTGGCTTCACGGGTAGCTCGTCTCCCTGAATCTGCACTTGCGTGGCGTGAGGGAGCACGGCTCGCTTGGCGTCAACCGCTTCGCCCTCGCGGACGCCGGCATTGGACATGGCCCGGGGACCCATCATGAGAGCGGTGGGTGAGGGCACCTGGCCTGGCCTGACCAGGACGTGGCTGTTGCCAACCGAGACAACGCCACCGCCCGGCAGCCCCATCGCTGAGAGCATCGTGGAGTCCGCGGTCGCAGACGGGTCAGAGCCGGGCCGAATCGTGAAGCGCATAGGCCGGGGATGCTATCGCCGGTGGGCTCGTAGGTAGCCCTCAGATGGGATCAACCCACAATTGCTGGATCAGCCCGCTGTCCCGTCTCTGCTGTCGCGCCTGTCCGATTGAGGACCTACACGGCTGCAACAGGCCAGGCGGGCATGGCAATCGGCCTGGTGGTGTCCAGAAGTCGGACTTCGTTCTGGGTCAGCCATGACCATACGAGGTGAGCCTCTTCGCCGATCTCGACTGATGGCGGTATCTGCTCGTCCGTGATCGTACCCGCTGCCACCAGAGGGCGGTCCATGCCTTGCCAGGCAGCGGCAAGCCGGCCGGCATCGATGACAGCTCCGTCGCCTTCGGGAGTCTGGGCCCAGATGGATCCGGCTTCGATCATTGCCTGCCAGGCACGGCGGCGCAGAATGGCTCGAGCAAGTGAACGATGCCGATCGCGCAGCCGGGCGGCGTCTTCGTACCGTTGTTGTTCCGACAGCTCGCGCATGCGGTCCTCGAGGGGCTGGAGTAGCGAAGCCGGCCGCGTGGTCATCCCCGCCCGGACTGTTGCCACGATGCTTTCGTAGGCGACTTCGTCGATCGAGCCGTCACACGGGCAAGCGGCGACGCCCATCTCGCTGAACGCACAGTTGGCTCCTGATGGCTTCTTGGCGATGCAGCGACGAATCGGTGCCGCGTCCCAGATGGCGTGGACCACTCGCTCGGCGGCCTTTCTCGATCGAAACGGGCCGAGGTAGGTACCTCCGTCCTCTCGGTACGAGCGAGCTATCGAGAGTCGCGGCCAGCGTTCGTTCGTGAGTTTGACGAAGTGACTTGCCTTCGGTGGGCGCGACCGACGGTTGTGGCGTGGTCGGTGGGCATGGATGAGGCGCAGCTCGGTGACTTCGGCCTCGAGCTCGCCGGCAGTGACGTGGTAGTCGATGGTCGCGAGCTCGTTGAGCATTGCGGCGACCGATTTGCGGGTGTCTCCGTAGAAGTACGAACGCACCCGTGTGCGCAGATTCTTGGCTTTGCCCACGTAGAAGATCCGATCGTTGGCGTCCTTGAACAGGTAGACGCCGGGACGCCGCGGCAAGCCGTCGGTCAGTCGGATCTTGGAGTAGTTGGGGGCCCCCTTGGCCGTCGGCAGCTGAAGGAGATCTTCGAGGGCAGTCACTCCGAGGGTCCCGGCCCTCTCCATGAGCGCATGCAACACGTGAGCCGTGGCGCGTGCGTCATCGAGAGCACGGTGGGTCGGCTTGGTGGGAGAACGGAAGTGTTTGGCCAGCGTTGCCAGCCGCAGGTTCCGAACCTCGGGCCGTACGAGGCGTCGGGCGAGGGCGGCCGTGTCGACGGAGCGATGGTCCAGTTGCGGGTAGCCCAGCCGCTCGGCAGCTGCATTGAGGAAGCTGAGATCGAACCGCACGTTGTGGCCGACGATCACTGACGAGCCGATGAACTCGAGGAATGTCGGTAGGGCTTCGTCGATGAGCGGTGCGTCGACCACCATGCTGTGAGTGATGCCCGTCAGGATCGTGATGGTGGGCGGGATGTCACGACCTGGGTTGACCAGTGTTTGGAAGGTGCCAACCACGTCGCCGCCGCGATGCTTGACGGCGCCGATTTCGGTGATGCGATCGCCGCCGGCTGCAGATCCACCCGTTGTTTCGAGATCCAGTGTGCAGAACGTCACGTCGAACAGCGGTGAGCCGAGTTCGTCGAAGCTTGGTTGAAAGGCGAGGAGCGACATCACTTGGCCCCGGCTCGAGGGCCGTTGAACCTAGATCGAACACATGTTCGATGTCAACGACCCCGGCTGGCGCGGGATCAGACGTCAGACGTCAGGCCTCAGGCGTCAGGTTGCAGGCTGCGGCGTTGGCGGACCGCTTCGAACAGGGCGATGCCGGCGGTTGTCGCGGCATTGAGGCTGTCGGCCGCTCCGGCCATGGGCAGTGAGGCGACGGTGGTGGCGGCCGCTCGCAGGTTGGTCGAGATTCCTGCGTGCTCCGAACCGACGGCCAGCGCCACTGGACGGGTGAGGTCCACGTCATACAGCAAGGTCGGGGCGCCCGGATCCAGCGCGATGACTGTCAACCCCTCGTTCTCACACCACGCCAGCGTCTCGGTCAGTGATGCAGTCGCCACTGGAACGGTGAACAGTGTTCCGAGCGAAGCGCGTACGACGTTGGGATTGAGTAGATCAACTGTCGGATCGGCCACGATGACAGCCGTGGCCCCGGCGGCATCCGACGTGCGCAGGATGGCTCCCAAGTTCCCCGGCTTCTCGATCGCTTCGGCGATGACAACGCAATGGGAAGTGATTGGCTCGGGAAGGTCGGCCAACGTGAGTGGTGGCGCCACGCCGATTGCTATCACTCCCGCCCCTCGTTCTCGAATCGCCGCTCGGGCGGCCGCTGAACCAACGAGCCGCACAGTTTCGACGGGGTGATCGTCGATCATCTCGGACTCCTCGAGCACGCACACCAGATCGAGTTCGATTCCGGCCGCCACGGCTCGGCGCACTTCGGCGTGTCCTTCGATCAGGAAACGGCCGGTCTCGTTTCGGTTCCGGCGCTTGCGCAGATCGGTCAGCCGTTTGACGAGTTGGTTCGATGCGGACTCGATCGTCTTCAACTGGTGATGACCTGCATCGACAGCGTTGCTTCCTCCAGCCGTGCCAGCTCGGGCTCTACCCCGATACCTGGTGCCGGCCGGGGAGTCATGGTTCCATCGGTCAGCACCCAGGGTGGATCGATCAGTTCCGTTTCGAAGTATCGATCGGAGGCCGAGAGATCGGCGGCGCGGTCGAAGAACGGCAGCGTGGCCAGCGAGAGCGAATGGGCCCGTCCGATTCCGGTCTCGAGCATGCCGCCCACCCACGCCGAAAGCCCATGCTCCTGGATGAGCTCGCCCATGGCCACTGCAATGCGTATGCCGCCCACCCGTGCGGCCTTGATGTTGACGATCTGACACGCGCCCAAGCGGATGGCCCAGTCCAATTCAGGCATGGAGGAGATCGACTCGTCGAGGCAAATGGGTGTCGTGAGAGTTCGGGCAAGCTCAGCGTGACCTGCCAGATCTTCGGCAGGAAGGGGCTGCTCGACGAATTGGAGGTCGAACCGATCCAGCTCACTCAGGTGGGTGGCGGACACCCGGTCGTAACTGCCGTTGGCATCCACCGCCAGTGTCAGCTCTGGCCACGTGCTTCTCACCATTTGCACTGGTTTGATGTCGTGGCCTGGGTGGATCTTCAGCTTCACCCGCCGATAGCCATCAGTGACATAGCCGGCCACCTCCTGTTCCAGGAACGGCAGGTCCTGCACAGACGCGACCGCTCCCACTTCGATCGGGCGCAGAGAACCGCCGATGTGCTCGGCGAGCGAGAAACCAGTTCCTCGAGCGGTCAAGTCGGTGATGGCTTGCTCGATTGCTGCCCGAGCTGCCCGGTTCCCCTTGACCCGGTCAGCGCCGTCCAGGGCGGAAGCGAGGGGGGCATCGAGCACCGATGGTGCGATGAACTTCTCGATGACGTGGCGGGCGGTGTCGATCGTCTCGGGCAAGTAGTAGGGGTTGGTGAAGGCGCCGCACTCACCCCAGCCGGCCTGTTGACCGGCTCCCACCCTCACCAGCAGGGCCGTTCGCCGCTGCATCGTGCCTTGCGCCGTGACAAACGGCCTCACGAGAGGCAAGGACACCACTCGAAGTTCGAGTCGGTCGATGGACATCTCCGCCGAAGCTACCGATCGGGGAGTACCCGACGGCGGTCAGCTGTCGAGTGCGACCGCCGCCACTGCGTCGTTGTTGCTCACAACGACTCCACCGGCCACCTCCGGCGTGATGGCGAGGGCGGAGACAGTTCCAGGATCGATCCTGAATGAGGTGTTGGCGACGTCAGTCCCAAACAACCCGGCGGACACCACTTCCCCGTCAGCCACAGCCCAGAGCTGATACGTCTGACCGTCGGGCAGCGATGGGAGCGTGTCGTCGATGACGAAGCCCGTGCCTTCTGCTGTCAGGACCACCGTCACCGCGCCTGCGCCCGCAGCATCGGTTGCCTCGATCGTTATGACTTGTGACAAGGGGTCCGCGAGGGCGGCATCGACAGCCGCACTCAGCGGCTGGTCGGTGAGGAGGTCTGTGAGGGAGTTGACCTGGGCTCGCTCGGCGGCGACTTCTTCGGCGAGTCGGTCGATGCGGGTGGACTGCAGGAAGACCGCGCCGACAAGCACCAGTGCGGCAGCCGCAGCAACGGAGAGAATCCAATTGTTGGCGGGGCGAGGTGCCTTCCGTCGAAGGGGTATGACATTGTCGGGCGGCGAGATCGAGTCTTCGATTGCAGTCCAGAGGTTCTCGGGCGCAGCTTCAGATTCGCTCGAGAGGATTGCTGCGATCTCACGATGCTCGGCGACTTCGTGAGAGCACTTGGGACACTCACGCAGATGCTCTTCGACGACAACGCGTTCATCGTCGTCAACGGCGTTGAGTGCGTAAGCACCGAGGAGCTCCTCGATGTGCGAGTCGTGAGAAACCATCACGCGGTGACACCGACTTCCGACAGGCTGCCGCGCAGGCGCTTGAGGCCGCTGCGAATGCGACTCTTCACGGTGCCCTCCGGCTCGCCCAGAATCGACGCGACCTCGCGATAGGTGTGCCCACCGAAGTAAGCGAGCTCGATCGCTTGCCGTTCTCCGTCGCTCAGATGTCGTAGTGCGTCTTTCACGTGCTCTCCGACCGCCAGGGTCCACACCTCTTCTTCGAGGCTCTTGCCGCTCGACACAGTGGCCAGGCGGGCTTCGCGTTCCTCACGTGTACGGCGCGAAGACTCCGAGCGGATGAGATCAATGCTGCGGCCATGGATGTGAGCAAGGAGGTAGGACCGCAATGAGCCCCGGTCAGCGTCGTACTTCTCGGGTGCGTTCCAGAGCCGAAGCAACACTTCTTGGGTGATTTCTTCGGCCAGTGTTCGGTCGCGGAGCAGGCGGGTGGCCAACCCGAACATCGCCCCGCCGTGTCGTCGGTATACCTCGGCGAGAGCGTCTTGGTCGTATCGCGCCACCGCGATGACCAGCGCTCCGTCGGAAGCATCCGTCCAGGTTCCCCTCTGTGTGTATGCCATGGTGGCACTTTAGCACTAAATAAGAAGTAGTTGCAAGTGTCAAGTAATAGGCGGACGGCGGAGGGCGGAGGGCGGAGGGCATCGGGCATCGGGCATCGGGCACGTGGGCGGAACGGCGGAACGGCGGAATGCGGAACGGCGGAACGCGGAGGGCGGAATGCGGAGGTCGGAAAGCGGAACGCCGAACGCCGAACGCGGTCAGATCTGGGTGAGCCAGGCCTCGACGCGCTCCTTCGGGGCGAAACTCGCCCGGAGGCTGTTCCTGGCCAACTGGGCCAGCCCGTCCTCGTCGAGATCAGCGAGAGCGGCAGCGTGCTCGTACTCGGTGAGGAGATCTGTGGAGAACAGCGGTGGATCGTCGGAACCGAGCGTGACGGTGATCCCGGCGTCGAGCATCTGGGGAAGTGGGTGAACACCGAGCGATGGCACGGCTGCCAAAGCCACGTTGCTGCCGGGACAGACGTCACAGGCGATGCCCCGGCCGACGATGAGGTCGACGACCGCTGGGTCCTGCATCACTCCGATGCCGTGCTGGATTCGCTCGGCCCCGAACTCCTCGATCGCGTGGCGGACCTCCCAGGCCGGCCCGTGTTCGCCAGCGTGGCTGACGGTCCGGAGGCCGGCCGTGCGAGCCCTGGCGAACGCGCTCTGGAAATCCTCGTCGGCCCAGTTGTCAGCTGGGCCACCCATGCCCATGCCGACCACTCTGGGATGCGGGAAGCCGAGCACGACATCGAGCGTCTGATGGGCGGCGTCGGCGCCGAGGTGCGGTGACAGATCTGGAATCAAGAGTGAGGAGATCCCCAGGTCAGCCTCGGCCCGCTCGCAGCCGGCAACGACCCCTTCCAGGATCTCAGACCAATCTGCCCCCCGCTCGACGATGTGATAGCTCGCCGAGATGTGGAACTCCACATGCACGCAGCCCTGGTCGTGAGCCGTGCGTAGGTATGCCTCAGTGATCCGCTGGAAGTCGTCACCTGTCCGCAGCAGGTCGCACACGAAGAAGTACCTGTCGAGGAACATCGGAAACCCGTCGAATCGGAGCCAGTCACGGATGCCGTCCACATCAGGTGCCGGCGGCGTGACTTCATGATGCGCGGCCAGAGCCAGCAACGTGGCGGGATCGACTGTTCCCTCGAGGTGAACGTGCAGCTCGGCCTTGGGAAGCGATCGAGCGAACGTACGAACATCGGTCATCGCGGCGGACGC
>CAJHYJ010000320.1_pt1 | contig 11424 bp, 8 predicted proteins | sample 9198711 | NCBI WGS metagenome assembly CAJHYJ01 (sample SAMEA7708361, study PRJEB35096) | sediment metagenome | biome: marine neritic benthic zone biome [ENVO:01000025]; feature: sediment [ENVO:00002007]; material: shallow marine sediment [ENVO:03000034] sea grass bed [ENVO_01000059] ...
GCCGCTGTTGGCGAGCCTGTTGGCTGTCGTCCTGATTCTTGGGCTGGGAATGCTGCATCTGGGCAAACTGCGCAACAACCATGAAGGCGATCAAGGCGAGGTAGGGGAGAGCGTTGACCACGCCGACCGTCCATGCCTGGGAGGCCGCCAAGGTGAGGTCCATGCCGAAGAACACCTCGTCCCCGGCCTCGAGGGCGGAGCGAAGGGTTCCCTCGGGGATGTAGGCCGACACAACGCCCTCGGTGACCCGCAACACGCTGAACAGTGCGAAGAACACCGGCATCTGTACGAGCAACGGGATCAGACATCCGCCCGGTGACGCGCCGTGGGATCGGTACAACTCGCCCAGTTCCTTCTGCAGCACCTGCGGATCGTCCTTGTGCTTCGCCTGAAGCTTCTTCACCTCGGGCTGCAGCACTTGGAGCGCTCGGGTCGCTCGGGTCTGCTTCAGTGTCAACGGGAACAGCACCAGGCTGATGATGAGCGTGAGGATGATGATCCCCAGCCCGAAGTTGGGGATGATGTCGTAGAAGAAGGACAGGAACGCTGCGATCGGCCCCGCGATGGGATCGAGGATCGCGCTGGTCCCGCCCGGCTCGCTGGAGCAGGCTGCCAATACTGCGGCAAGCACAACGAAGCCGAATCCCCGGCCCCCAGGTTTGGTTTCCTCCGGCACCGGGTCGTACCCGCCCTCGTGCATCGGGTGACACCGGCCGATCCGTTTCGCAGCCAAGATGGAACCTCTCCAAGCACCGTGCCGTTCGACAGCTTCCAGGGCGTAGGCAGAGCAGGTGGGCTGGAACCGGCAGTTGGCGCCAAGCATGGGCGACACGAGCGACCGGTACCCACGAATCAGCGCAGCCAGCCAGCCAGCTGGGCCGAATCGGCTCCACACTGCCAAGGCCCGGTTCATACCAGTTTTTTCCATATTGCTTCCAGGCTCGTCTGGATTCCCGAAAACGGGGCCGAGAGCACAGGCTCTGATGCGATGATGATCATGTCTTGTCCTTGGGGCACAGGAAGGCTTCTGACGGCCTCGCGCAGTCGGCGCTTCGCCCGGTTTCGATCCACGGCCCCACCCACCGCCCGGCTGGCAACAAATGCCACCCGTGTCGACAGGCCGGGTCGGGGGAGTGTGATGACCGTGATGCCATCGCGGCGTCGGCGTACACCCCCATCGAAGACAGCGGCGAGATCTGAACGTCTCCGGAGACGCTCAGGCGCTGACGTACTTCCTACCCTTGTCGCGACGACGCTTGACCACACTGCGGCCAGCGCGCGTGCGCATTCTGGCCCGGAATCCGTGCTTACGAGCGCGCCGCCGATTGTTCGGCTGATACGTGCGTTTCATGGGAAAAATCTCCTGAGGAGCGAGGTGGGCCTGAGGTTACGGAGACCTGGGCGCCAATGCAAAGGCGTTGCAGGTGTTGCGAGCCATCAGGACGCGAAGAAATCAGCTAGTCCGCGAAAAGCTTTTCAACAGGATCATCCACATTCTGTGGGCGATTGGCTGCAGATCGCGAAACGAAAACAGCCGTCCGACGTCGCACTTCGCGACTTTGGTTCTCCGGAAACACCCCTCATAGTGTCGGTTTTGGCGATGTTGAAGGGCTCTTCCGGTAACCCCTATATTCCCGCCACTGTCTCAGCGGGCGCTTGAGACCTCTCGCTCAGGCCTGCAGCGACTTCCCCCTGAAAACCGGTTGTCCACAGCTGTGGATACGCCTGTGGATTGTGTTAGTCGTCGGAGGAGAACGGGAGTGACAACTACCCAGACCGGATGGGATGTGTTCCGCGACACTGTTCGTGGAACCGTTCCAACTGTTGCCTGGCACAACTGGCTGGAAACACTCGGTGCGGGCGACCGCACCGACGAGGGCGTCACGCTGGTGGCCCCAACTGACTTCCACGCCCAGTGGGTGCGTGACAAGTACAAGGAAACGCTGCAGGCTGCGGCGGCCGTCGCCTTTGGCAGTGACGTCAAGGTCCGCGTGATCGTCGGCGACAGACCACTCGAGGTGGATCTTCCTGCTGCTGCTCCCGAAGCGGTCGACAAGACAGACGCCGAAACTGCCGACGCGCCCGCTTCCGAGCCGCAGCCGGCCAATCGGCCCGTCCCGAGACGAGTGCTCAACGAGCGATACCGATTCGACAACTTCGTTGTCGGACCATCCAATCGTTTCGCCCATGCCGCTGCGATGGCGGTGGCCGAACAACCGGGGGCCCATTACAACCCCCTCTTCATATACGCATCTGCGGGGCTCGGTAAGACCCACCTCCTCAACGCCGTCGGCCACCACCTGTTGGAGCTGACGCCCAATGCCGTGGTCCGCTACGTCACCTCGGAGACCTTCTTCAACGAGTTCATCGAAGGCATTCGCACCAAGCGTATGGACGCGTTCAAGAACCGCTTCCGGAACACCGATCTGCTTCTTCTCGACGACGTCCAGTTCTTTGAGGGCAAAGAGCAGATCCTCGAAGAGTTCTTCCACACGTTCAACGCGCTCTATGAGCGCGGCAAGCAGATGGTGATCAGCTCCGATCGACATCCACGCAGCCTCTCGTCGTTGGAAGATCGACTGCGCAGCCGGTTCGAGTGGGGATTGCTGACCGACATTCAGTCTCCAGACATCGAGACGCGGCTTGCCATCCTGCGGAAGAACGCCGAGCTGGTGCCACATTGGATCCCGGAAGACGTGCTGACCTTCATCGCCACCAATGTGGTGAACAACATCCGGGAATTGGAGGGCGCCCTGACGAGGGTCAGCGCCTTCGCCACACTCACACAGAACACTGTGAATCTCGAGATGGCACGGAAGGTCCTGGCGGATCTGCGTCCCGCTGAGCAGGACCGACCATTGTCCGTATCGGAGATCATCGACCGCACCGCGGCCTCGTTCAATTTCGACTCAGACGACCTCTGTGGTCCATCACGTCGCCAGCCGCTGGTGCTGGCACGCCAGATCGCCATGTACCTGGCACGGGAGCTCACTGATCTCTCGCTGCCGAAGATCGGTGCTGCGTTTGGCCGGGACCACACGACCGTGATGCACGCGATCGACAAGATCAAGCGACTGATCCAGTCCGATCACGATGTGTTCGAGCGTGTGAACCGCCTGTCGAGAGACCTGAGGAGAACTCCCACGTGATCCACAGGTGACCGACCTCGCGTCACCGGGCTGTGGAAAGGTGGTAGTTCTGTCCACACGCCCTGGGGATGCAAGAATCCCCCAAACACGCGGGTCTTGCCGGGTTCTCCACAATCCACAGGACCTACTACTGCTACGAAGATTAGAAAGAGAAGAACAGAAGAAGGTGGCCTTGTGAGAATCCGAGCCGAACGTGATGACCTCGCCGATGTGCTGACCCGTGCCGGTCGGGCAGTGGGTGCTCGGGCAGCGCTGCCCATCCTCCAGGGTCTCCTGTTGGAAGCAACCGGATCAGCGTTGAAGGTCACCGGGACCGACCTCGAGATGACGGTCAAAACCCGTGCTGAAGTCGAAGTCATGGAAGAGGGTCGATCGGTGATCCCCGCCAAGTTGGCGGCACAGGTCGTGGCCAAGATGCCAGCCGGTGCGGTGACGGTTGCGTCCGAGGACGGCGAAGTCGTCATCGAAGGCCGGGGCCCGAGGTTCAGCTTGCGAGAACTGCCGGCAGATGACTTCCCTCAGGTGGCGGACGCGGACCTCGGTGATGTCACCTCGGTTGACGGTGACGAGTTCGCAGCGGCCGTGGCGCAGGTCGTGGTGGCCTCTTCGACCGATGCCGCTCGGCCGATCTTGACCGGAGTGCTGGTCGAGCAGGAGGAAGAGAACGTCCGCATGGTGGCCACCGATAGTTACCGGCTGGCTGTTCGAGACGTTCCCGGGGTGCGTATCGGCGGATCCGGGTTGGTTCCAGCGCGAGGATTGCGTGACCTGTCGAGGACCGTCGGCGGTGCAAAGGTTCAGGTCGGCATTCAGGAACGCGAGGCGGTGTTCGGATCCGAGCGGGGAGCGATGACGCTGCGGCTGATCGAAGGCAAGTTCCCGTCGTATCGACAGCTCATCCCGGACTCGTATCCCAACGTCTTGCGTCTCCAGAAGGAAGATCTACTGGAAGCCCTCGGGCGGGCCGCACTGGTAGCCGAGGATCACATCCCAGTTCGACTGAGCATGGCTGACGGGGGAGTGGAGCTGACGGTTACCCGTCAGGATGTCGGCGGAGAAACCGAGCATGTGTCGGGTGACTTCTCGGGCGAGGACGTGATGATTGCGTTCAACCCCCGGTACCTGGCTGAGGGCGTTTCGGCCATCGGTTCGGACCAGGTGGAGGTCCACGTGATCGACTCTCACAAGCCCTCGGTCATCCGGGGAGTCGGCCAGGATCTGTTCACCTACCTCCTGATGCCGGTTCGGGTCTGATGTGCAGCTGGATTGGATCCAGCTCCTCGACTTCCGTAGTTACGAGGAATACGACTATCGGCCTGCTCCGGATGTCAATGTCCTGATCGGACCCAATGGCGCCGGCAAGACGAACCTGTTGGAGGCCATCGGCTATCTCGGTTCGCTGAAGTCCATTCGAGGAGCTCCCGACGCCGCATTACGTCGGATTGACACCGAAGCCACGGTCCTGCGGGGCGAGATCACCGAAGGTGAGCACACGAGCCTCGTCGAGCTCGAGCTGGGCGCCCGGCGCCGTGTCCAGGTGAACCGTCAACGATTGGCACGCTCCGCCGACATCCTGGATGTGGCCATCGTGGTGCCATTTCAGCCGGACGACCTCGACATCGTGAAACGGGGACCTTCACTTCGTCGTGACTTCTTGGATGCCCTGGCGATTCAGCTGGCTCCGGGTGCTCTCCTCGACCAGCAGGAGTACGACAAGGCCGTCCGCCAACGCAACGCTCTGCTTCGCCAGGACGGCAGATACGCCGACATCTCCACGTTGGCCGTGTGGGACGAACGGATGTCACAGGCAGGCGCGAGAGTGGTGGCGCGGCGGGCCCGGGCGGTGGAGACCCTGGAGGAACACGTGACTCAGGCATATGAACATGTGGCCGAGCGTCCATCACCCGTTTCGTTCGAATATCGATCGACCTGGCACGGTTCGCTGAGTCGTGATGTCGACGCTGTCACCCAACAGCTCGCCGGCTCGTTGGAGGCCGCCAGGCAATCGGACATGGACCGGCGTGTGACCACCGTTGGTCCTCACCGTGATGATCCGGTTGTTCGCATCGACGGTCGCGACAGCCGGCTCCACGCCAGCCAGGGAGAGCAGCGCACGCTCGTCTTGGCGTTGAGGCTGGCTTCTCACCGCGGCATCGAGGCGGTGACTGGGCGGCGAGCAATGCTGCTGCTGGACGATGTGTTTTCCGAGCTCGACATCGATCGGGCCAGAGCCCTGGCTGCTCACCTGCCTGACGCTCAGACCTTCATCACAACGGCCCGCTCCGAAGAGGTCCCGGTGGCCGGCCAGGAGGTGAGGATCCGTGGCTGAGCTCGAGGCCGTTGACGGTTTGTTGGATAGCGGTCCCGCCCGACTGCTGCTCTCGAAACGCATCATGGACGACTGGCCGTCGGTGGCTCCGGACCCGTGGCGGGACGGCAGCGAACCGCTGGTGGTGCTCGGCAGTGAGCTCGTCGTGCGAGCCTCGACCGCTCACGGAGTCCGCCTGTTGCGGTACGCATCAGGGGCCTTGTTGCAGGCGCTCCACGAGCGATATGGAACCGAAACCGTCACGGATGTGAGAGTGGTCGCCCCGAGCGGTCGGACAACCTGAATCAGTCGATGTTTATTGATGATTCGGGCTGCGGCAACCTTGGGGTTGTCAGTCCCAGGCCCTATACTTACATCTATGTAAACACGCCCCGGGTGTGCGCTCTGTGAGCGGTCGTCCACCCCGGGATGTTCAGCCCGATCGAGGGAGTCACGTGACCACAACCCAACGAGGGTCGAAGTCGTACGGCGCCGAGGACATCACGGTCCTCGAGGGCCTCGACCCGGTCCGCAAACGCCCCGGCATGTACATAGGTTCGACGGGTCCACGGGGCCTCCATCACCTCATCTGGGAGGTCGTCGACAACGCCGTCGACGAAGCGATGGCCGGCACCTGCACACGCATCGAAGTCACCCTGATGGCCGACGGTGGCGTGTCCGTGTTCGACAACGGTCGCGGCATACCAGTGGCCAAGCGCAAGAAATCGCGTGAGTCTGCCCTGACGACCGTTCTCACGACGCTGCATGCCGGCGGCAAGTTCGAAACGGGTGCCTATCAAGTGTCAGGCGGTCTCCACGGCGTCGGCGTGTCGGTTGTGAACGCGTTGTCCACCAAGCTCGATGCCGAGGTTCGGCGAGATGGCTTCAGCTGGACCCAGTCGTTCCAGTACGGCAAGCCGGACGCTGTCGTCAAGAAGGGGAAGGCGGCCAAGAAGACTTCAACCCGTATCACTTTCTGGCCCGATCCGGAGATCTTCATCGACACCACCACGTTCGATTACGGGACGGTCTCCTCGCGGCTCCGGGAAATGGCATTCCTCAACAAGGGCCTCGAGATCACGATCACGGACGAGCGAGGTGAAGAGCCTCGCACCGAGACGTTCATGTACAAGGGCGGTCTCGTCGACTTCGTGAAGCACCTCAACGACAAGCGCGAGCCCGTGCACGCCCACATCGTGGACGTCATCGACATCGGCGACGACGCCGAGCTCGAAGTCGCCATGCAGTGGACCAACAGCTACACCGAGTCGGTTCTCTCGTTTGCCAACAACATCAACACGCATGAAGGCGGCACCCACGAAGAGGGCTTCAAGACCGCCCTCACCAAGGCAGTGAACGACTTCGCTCGGTCGAAGAACCTCCTGAAGGAGAAGGACTCGAACCTGACTGGTGAGGACGTGCGGGAGGGTCTCACCGCGGTCATCTCGGTGAAGGTCAAAGAGCCCCAGTTCGAAGGACAGACGAAGACCAAGCTCGGGAACACCGAGATCCGGTCGTACGTCGTCCGATCGCTGAATCAGAAGCTGCCCGAGTGGCTCGAGCGCTACTCGCCCGAGGCGCGCCGGATCGTCGACAAGGCGGTGAACGCGTCCAAGGCCCGGGAAGCGGCTCGCAAGGCCCGAGAGCTCACCCGACGGAAATCGGCGCTGGAGTCGGGAGGCCTGCCCGACAAGCTGGCCGACTGCTCGTCTCGTGATCCGGGGGAGTCGGAGCTGTTCATCGTCGAGGGCAAGTCGGCCGCTGGCCCGGCCAAACAGGCCCGTGAATCCGACACCCAAGCGATCCTGCCGATTCGGGGCAAGATCCTGAATGTCGAGAAGGCCCGACTGGCCAAGGCCTTGCAGAACACCGAAGTACAGGACCTGATCTCAGCCATCGGGACCGGCATCGGCGAAGAATTCGACATCGAGAAGGCCCGGTATCACAAGGTGGTGCTCCTCACCGATGCCGATGTCGACGGCGCTCACATCAAGACGCTGCTGCTGACGCTGCTCTTCCGTCACATGCGGGGGCTCGTCGAGGCAGGCTTCGTCTACATCGCCCAGCCGCCGTTGTATCGGGTCAAGGTCGGCTCCAAGGTCCACTACCTGGCCAACGACCGGGAGCTGGACGCCTTCCGGGTCGACCATCCCAAGGCGAAGCCGACTCGGTTCAAGGGCCTCGGCGAGATGAACGCCAAGGAGCTGTGGGAAACGACCATGGACCCGTCGACTCGGACGCTGCTGAAGGTCGAAGTCGACGATGCCGCCCGCGCTGATGAGATCTTTTCGATTCTCATGGGCGACGACGTGGCCTCCCGAAAGTCCTACATCCAACAGAACGCCAAAGACGTTCGTTTCCTGGACATCTAGATCATGAGTGAAGAAACAATCGAAAGACCGTCCCACCGCGACGTCGACATCAACCGGGAGATGGAGCAGAGCTTCATCGACTACTCAATGTCGGTCATCGTGTCCCGGGCCCTGCCGGACGTTCGCGATGGCCTGAAGCCCGTCCAACGCCGCATCATCTACTCGATGTTCGACCAGGGCATCCGCCCCACGTCGAGTCACAAGAAGTGTTCGAAGGTGGTTGGCGACGTCATGTCGAACTACCACCCGCATGGTGATCAAGCCATCTACGACGCCCTCGTCCGTATGGGCCAGGACTTCTCGATGCGCCATGAGCTCATCGACCCGCAGGGGAACTTCGGAACCATTGATGACCCGCCCGGCGCCATGCGATACACGGAATGCCGACTGGCTGAGCTCTCCATGAGCTTGCTGCAGGACATTCGAGAGGACACCGTCGACTTCGTCGACAGCTACGACGGCGAGAACTCGCAGCCTGAAGCGCTCCCGGCGCGTTTCCCGAACCTGCTGGTCAATGGCTCGCAAGGCATTGCGGTGGGCATGGCAACCAACATCCCGCCTCACAACCTGGGCGAGATGATCGATGCGTGCATCCACACGCTCGACAACCCGGACGCCGACTCCGAGGAGCTGATGCAGTTCGTCAAGGGCCCGGACTTCCCGACTGGTGGCTACATCGTCGGGATGACAGGCGTGAAGGAAGCGCTCGCCACCGGCCGTGGATCGGTCAAGATGCGTGCCGTTGCCGACGTCCAGGAGGTCCGCAAGGGGCGGACCGCCATCGTCGTCACCGAGCTTCCCTATCAAGCGTCCATCGAGCGGATCCAGGCCAAGATCAAGACCCTGGTCGACTCGAAGAAGATCACCGGTATCGCTGACATTCGCAACGAGTCTTCCGACCGGGTCGGTACCCGATTTGTGATCGAGTTGAAGCGTGACGCCGTGCCTCAGGTAGTCCTGAACCAGCTCTACAAGGGCACCCAACTCCAAGACACGTTTGGCGTCAACACCGTCGCACTCGTTGACGGCGTGCCGCGGACGCTCGGGTTGGCCGAGATCGTCGGGTACTACCTCGACCATCAGATGGACGTCATCGAGCGCCGCTCGCAATTCCGTTTGAAGAAGGCGCAGGACCGAGCGCACATCGTCGAGGGCCTGCTCATCGCGGTCGACAACATCGACGAGGTCGTCGCCATCATCCGCGGTTCGGAAGACGTTGAGGTGGCCCGTAGCGCGTTGATGGAGCGCTTCGAGCTCAGTGAGGAGCAGGCCAAGGCCATCCTCGACATGCAGTTGCGCCGGCTCACGGCCCTCAACACGAATGAGCTGCGCGAGGAGTTCGCCGCTCTCCAGGAGCAAATCGCTGAACTCGAGGCGATCCTGGCCAGTCCGGCGAAGCGCCGAGCGATCATCAAGGAAGACCTCTCCGAGATCAAAGAGAAGTTCGGGGAGCCTCGCCGCAGTCGATTCATTCCGGACGAGGGCGACATGTCCCTCGAAGATCTGATCGCCGACGAGGAGTTGATCTTGACGGTCAGCGATGCCGGCTACCTGAAGTCAGTGCCAGCCGGTACGTATCGCAATCAGGGTCGGGGTGGACGGGGCGTCAAAGCCGCCGAACTCAAGGCGGACGACGTGGTGACCTCGATGGTCCACACCTCTGCACATGCGTTCCTCCTGTTCTTCACCAACCGAGGCAAGGTCCACCGCATCAAGGCACACCAGGTGCCCCGCGGTAGCCGCACGTCGAAGGGCACGCTCGCTCAGTCGGTGCTGCCGATCGAGCCGGATGAACGCATCGAGGCTGTGATCGATACCCGGGACTACGAGAGCTATCGCTACCTGGTGATGATCACGAAGAAGGGCGTTGTGAAGAAGACGCCGTTCTCGGAGTACGACAGCCGCCAAGCTTCGCTGATCGCCATCAACTTGCAGGACGGTGACGAGGTCGTTGCTGTTCGGCCGACGACTGGCGACAACGATCTGTTGCTCTTCAGCCGCGACGGCAATGGCATTCGGTTCGCCGAGTCGGAGCTTCGTCCCATGGGACGGGCGACGCAGGGTGTGCGAGGCATGAAGCTGCGGGAGAATGACGAAGTGGTGGCTGCCGCCGTCAACACTGAAGGCGATGAGGTTCTGATCCTCACCACCGGCGGGTACGGCAAGCGCACGAAGATGGAGCAGTTCCGCCAGCAGAAGCGCGGCGGCATGGGCGTCAAGGCCATCAAGCTCACCCGTGTACGAGGCCAACTCGTTGGTGCTCGGGCCGTGTCCAAGGGCGTCGAGATCTTCGTGATCAACTCCTCAGGGGTGGCCATCCGAACCTCGGTCGATCAGATCTCCCGACAGAAGCGCGAAGCCTCTGGTGTGAAGATCATGAACTTGGAGAACGACACAACCGTGGTTGCATTTGCGCCGGTTGTGGCCGACGACGAGTGAGGAACTCGAGACGGCCGGTGCACGTTGAGGTGATGGCAAGCCTACGGAAGGCCCCTGTTTACACTCGCCGAGCGAGGTTCTGACCCCATGGCAACAACGGTTCGGCGGGTTCGCCGCATCATCCGAAAGATCGACCCGTGGACCGCATTGAAGGTCTCGCTGGTCTTCTACATCGTGCTGGCGCTGGCGATCGTGCTCAGCCTCATCATTCTGTGGGCGATCATCGAGTCGGTTGGCATTCCTGATCGCCTCGACAGCTTCCTGAATCGACTGGGACTGTTCGAGCAGACGACCTTCATTCCAACGGACGACACCCTGTTGCGGTTGGCCGTGTTCGCCGGGATTGCCTGGACGGTGGTGATGACCGCGCTGACCACGCTGGGAGCGGTGATGTACAACCTCGTGTCAGATGTGGTCGGCGGTCTTGAAGTCACCGTGCTCGAGGAGTCGACCGTCGTGACAGGCAGCCAGGCGCCTGTCCGGCCTGCCCTGAGCTGGGCCCCGGCCCGTGACACGGGTGAGCGTGAGATCGTTGGCGATGACGAGGTTCTCGAGGAACCCGATCGGAGTGGCATCGACGAGCCGACAGTCGCCATCGAAGACCTTCCGACCGAAGAAACCGTTTCTCTGGGTCAGACCTCGCAGTAGGCGCCAGCAATAGGCCCCAGCAGCAGGCCCGCTAGCGGACCTCAGCCAACGGCCTGTGCGAATCGCAGGCCCAGTTCTTTGACCCGTGTGAGGAATGCATCGGCGTGCGCCCAGACGGGGCCTGCTGGCAGAACTGCCGCTGCAGAAAGCACGATTGCCAGTGTGAAGTCGGTTTCGTCCACGAGTGCCAACGTTCGCTCACCGGTGACCCGGATCGCACACCAGTTGTCCTCCGTGGGCGTCAGCAGCGCTGAGACCCCTGGCAGGGGGCTCTCGGTCGAGCGTCCCTGGCGGACGCCAACGGGATCCGGGAATCGCACCGGCCGATCGCCATCCGAGGCAGACGTGGCCGGGCTCGTCACCGCGATGAGCGTGGGCCGGGTCATGCTGCTGGCGACTGCGGCGGCCAGACCGAGTAGGTCGGCTCCCCACACGGCACTCGAGCTTTCGTGGGAGGCCGTGACGGCTGTCGACCCGGTGGCCGTGGTCGAGACGACGCGGTCGTGCC
>CAJHYJ010000317.1_pt1 | contig 11319 bp, 10 predicted proteins | sample 9198711 | NCBI WGS metagenome assembly CAJHYJ01 (sample SAMEA7708361, study PRJEB35096) | sediment metagenome | biome: marine neritic benthic zone biome [ENVO:01000025]; feature: sediment [ENVO:00002007]; material: shallow marine sediment [ENVO:03000034] sea grass bed [ENVO_01000059] ...
CCGAGGCCCGATTGGCGACGACGATGGCCTGCTCGATCCCCAAGTGGCTGGAGACTTCACAGCGAACGACCCCCGTCCACGAGTGACCGCCCCGAAGATCAGCAAGGCGTAGGTACCAGGAATATCGGGGGTAGTTGCCGGCCGCACCGATCAGGAACAACGGGGTGCGCTGCCCGGCTCGCAGCTCGGCGATGATCCCGGCGTGCTGATCGGACAGGTAGCGGGTTCGGTGAGTCTTGACGTATCCGACCTTTTCGGTGGCAGACAGGTCGTTGATGGGGCCGTCGGCGATGACGAACAACCCGTCTTGGGCCAAGCGTTCTGACAAGCGGGCCTCGGCCTTCCGCATGAGACCGTGAAAGTGCTGAATGAGGGCGCGAGGGTCCTCGTCGTCGACGGATTCAGTCCGATAGGCGATCTGAGGACCAGCGACCGGAACCGGCGCTGCCTTGCCGTTGCCGAACACGGCAATGCGCTGGATGTCCGGATCGGTGACTTCGGACCGAGGAATCGACCGGTCCCAGCGGACTGCCCCGACGCCGTAGCTGCCGCAGATGCCGGGCTGCGGCCCATCGTCGTCCTCGAGCGTCAGCCGAGCATCCACGCGGCGCACCCCGTCGACAAACGCAACGGTGTCCACACCATCGTCCATGCCTTCGAGCGGTGACCAAGGACCGTCGATCTCAACGGTTTCGTCGGCCTTGTCGTCCAAGAGGTCGGCGTCGACCGGATCTGCCTCGTAGGGCGTCCCGTAGTCAGGCGCCCAGCCCTCGACGTAGAGCTGCATGACGTCGATCGTAGCGAGCGGATACGACGCGAATTACAGGAGCGTGATTCGCGTTTCGCGCCCTCCTACCGGTCCGATCTGCCGCACTGGTCGATACGGGCCACCGTCGTCCGTACTCTGACGGGCCATGCACGAGGGCCGCATCCGCTTCTGGACGCACACCGCGCCACGAGCATTGATCGCAGCCGTGATCGTCGGGTGGCTCATCACCGTGCTCACCAGCTCGGGAACGTCGACCTTGACGGGCCGGCTGGGTGGCGACTTCCCAGCGTTCTACGGGGCCGGCTCGATCATGTTGGACGGGGACGTTGACCAGCTCTACGACTTCGAACGGCAGCGGTTCGAACAACGCGAGATCTTCGAAACAGGCTTCCTGGCATTCGCCTACCCGAGCTATGTCGCAGCCGCCTATGCACCGCTGGCTGCGCTCGACTTCCGCACGGCATACGTGGTGCACACCTTGTTGTCCCTGGGTGCCATCGCTGCGGCAATCTTGCTCGCCCGCCGATTCTCGGACACCGCCGACCGGTATCCCTGGCTGATAGGGGCGGCCGCAGTCCTCTCCTATCCCCTGCTCCGGGCGTACCTGGGCGGTCAGAACACCGCTTTTGGACTCTTGGTGATCGTCGGCGCATGGCTCCTGCTGAGTCAGAACCGCGATCTGTCGGCCGGCCTGGTCCTGAGCCTTCTCGCCTACAAGCCGCAGTTCTTGCTGCCGATCGCCGGCGTCATCGTGCTGGCGGGACGCTGGCGGGTGGTGGCCGGAGGCGCAGCCGGCCTGGCCGCCCACTACGGAGCCGGAGCGCTGCTGTCGGGCTGGAGGTGGCCGGTCGAGTGGTGGGCGGAGGCCGTTCGGTTCTCCAACATCGATCAGGTGGTGAACGGGCCGCGCTCGATCGCCTGGCGCGGTCTCACGGACCTCCTCGGATCCGAGTCTCTCTGGCTGCCGGTTGCGGGTGCCACGGTGGTCTGGATCGCGGCGATCGCCTGGCAACACGCCAAACGAGATCTCATCGGGGTGCTGGCCGTCGCCTTGCCGGCCATGCTGCTGATGGCGCCACACGCGATGTTCTATGACGCCGGCTTGGCGCTGCCGACCCTGCTCCTGTTGGCAGACCGAGGTAGGGCCTCATGGGCCGGCACGCTGTGGCTGGCAGGATGGAGCCATCTGGCCGCCGAGCGGCTGGGAGCCAGCCCCCTCATCGGTGTCTCGCTCTTGACCGGACTGGCCGCGCAGAGGAGTCTGTTGCGGTGAAACTGTCCGTGGTCATCCCGGCCTACAACGAGAAGGACCGGATCGGACCAACGCTCAAGGAACTCTCCACGTTCCTCGGCGGTCTCGAAGAGAGCACCGAGGTGATCGTCGTCGACGACGGCTCTCTCGATGGGACTGCCGAGTTCGCGGCGACCTTCGAGGACCACTTCGAGCGCTTGCGTGTCATGGGCGACACAGTCAATCGCGGCAAGGGCTACGCGATTCGAACCGGCATGGTGGCAGCCACCGGGGACCTACGGCTCTTCGCTGACGCCGACGGCTCGACCCCGTGGGACGAGTACGCCAATCTCAAGTCGGCCATGGGCCGGGCTGACATAGCCATTGCGTCGATCGCACTCAGAGAGAGCAAGGTCGAGCGATATCAACCGGGTCTCCGAACACAGTTCGGCCGAGCCGCCAACCTGCTCATCCAGGCACTCGTGCTGCCAGGTATCCGCGACTCCCAGCGCGGTTTCAAGCTGTTCACGGCGGACGGCGCCGAGACCATCTTCTCGCGTTGTGTCGTGGACGGCTGGGCGTTCGACATCGAAGCCCTTGGCATCGCCCGCCAACAGGGGTTGACCATTGCTGAGGTGCCCGTTCGATGGGAACATCGCGAAGACAGCCGAGTGACGTCGAGTTCGTATCTGCAGTCGCTCGTCGACCTCTTGCTGATCAGAGGGCGCCTCTGGTCCGGGTTCTACCGCTGACCGAGAGCGACTGAACGGGCTGGCGATCAGGATCTGCCGGCGACCAAGCGCCGCACCATGCCATCGGCGGTCATGATCAACACTTCTCCGGCGGCGTCCTCGCCAAAGGCCACTACCTGACCCAGCCGACCTGTGTCCTCGGTCCAGTCGCGCTCATCGGACAGTGTGCCGTCGGCAATCGAGAACGATCGCAGGTAGCCGCCGCAGTAGTCGCTGTACAGATAGTGCCCGTGCAACTCCGGGATCGCCGACCCTCGGTACACGAGACCACCGGTGATCGAGCATGTGCCGTCGTCACCGTGCTCCACTTCGACGATCGGCAGCGTGATACCCGCAGCGTCACATCCCGATGACGGCCTGAAGCAATGCAAACCCTCGGTGATCGGCCAACCGAAGTTGTAGCCCGCCGGTTCGACTCGGACGACGCTCACTTCCTCGTAAGCGTTCTGCCCCACGTCCGCGATGTAGATCGTGTCGCCGTCGAAATCGAATCGCCATGGGTTGCGCAGCCCGATGGCCCAGAGCTCTGCTGCTCCGTCGTTGGCAAATGGATTGTCGGCTGGGGTCACGTATCCGCCGGCGGTCGACACATCGAGGCGCAGGATGGAACCCAGCAGACTGTCGCGGTTCTGGCCGTTCCCGAACGCATCGTTGCTCCGGCCGCCATCGCCCAGGGCCAGGTACAGGTGGTCATCCGGTCCGAAGGCGATCTTGCCCCCGTTGTGGTTCGAGGCGGGCTGGGGCACGGTCAGGAGAATCGCCACGGAATTGCCGTCCACGACGCCATCGATCAACTCGTAGGAAGCCAGGATGTTCGAACCGTCCTGACCGATGTAGTGAACGAAGAAGCGTGGATCCGACGGAAAGTCAGGGTGAAACGCCAAACCGAGCAGACCTTGCTCACCCCGGTTGACGACGGGACCTCGGATGTCCAGCACGACCTCCGGCTCATCTCCCAGCCGCCAGACCCGGCCCTCCTTGGACGCGACGTACACCTCGCCGGCGGCCGCCACGGCCTCGATCGGTGCGTCGAAGGACGCGACCTCTTCGAGACCCAACGACTGGAGCGCCGGCAGCGTGGTCGTGGTCGTCGGTGACGTGCTGGTGGTGCTCGACGCGGGGGCATCTGACGTGGTCGAGGTGGTCGCTGGCGTGGGCTCCGAGGTCGAAGTGACCGGCGGCACGGTGACAGGGGCGGTTGTCGAAACACGCTCCTGTTCCGATCCGTCGGTTGTTGCTGTACCCGAGCACGCTGCCAGGACGAGGGCGAGAGCCACAGTTCTCCGCATGGTCCAACAGGTTATGTCCCATCCCGGCCAACCTGACAAAGCCGGGGTTAGTGTGCGCACCCGGAGGGTCTGTGAGCGAGAGCATCAAGAACGACAAGCGCACCATCTTCGGGTGGGCCATGTACGACTGGGCCAACTCGGCCTATTCGACGGTCATCGCAGGTGCCATCCTGCCCGTCTACTTCGTCTCCGAAGTCGTCGGCGACGAAGGGTGGAATGGCCGATCTGGTGAGTCGCTCTGGGCGCTCACACTGGGGCTGGGAACCCTGATGCTCTTCTTGGCCATGCCCGTGATGGGGGCAGTGGCTGACTTCTCCGCCTCGAAGCGCCGATTCATGCGGGCCTTCGCGTACGGCGGGGCGCTGTTCACAACCATTCTCTTCTTCGCCCAGAGCGGCAACGTGCTGTTCACGCTCGGGTTCTTCCTGTTGGCCCAGATCGGCTTCGTCGGCGCCAACGTGTTCTACGACGGATTCCTGCCTGACATCACGACCCCGGACACGATCGACAAGGTCAGCTCGCGGGGGTTCGCCATCGGATACATCGGCGGCGGGCTCTATCTGGCGATTGTCTTCGGCGCCATCTTTGCTGGACCGGAGGACCTCACAGTGCTCATCACGCGCATTGGCATTGCCGGCACCGGACTGTGGTGGGGTGGGTTCTCTTGGTTCGCTTTCTCCCGCCTACGCGAAACAGGGGCGAGAGACGAACTGCCCGCCACGGTGGCGATTCCCCGCAACCTCGTCCGCGGTCTCGCTGCGCTGTCTTCGCTGTTGATCGTGGGGGTGGCCGGGCTGGTTGTTGCGCTGACCAGCGACCTCTCAGTCGCTCTCTTCAACCTCTTGCTCGGGATCGTCATGATCCTGCTGATCGTGGTCGTCGTGCTGATTGCGGCCCGCTACTCGCCGACGTCCCCGGACATGGTTCACGCCAAGAGTCCGATAGCCAAGATGGCTGCAATCGGGTTCAAACGGACGTTCGCCACCGCCGCCAAGCTCACCAAGTTCCCGCAGCTGCTCTTGTTCGTGGTCGCCTACATGCTCTACACCGACGGAGTGCAGACGACGATCAACGTATCAGCGGCGTACGGAGCAGACACGCTCGAACTCTCCACCACCGACATCGCTCTCACGTTCCTGATCGTCCAGTTCGTGGCGTTCGGCGGAGCGCTCTTCTTCGGCTGGCTGTCATCGCGAATCAACATCAAGCGGGCGATTCAAATCAACCTCGTCGTATGGATCCTCGTCGCAGGCGCCGCGTACCAACTACCGGCCGGCGAGGCCATTTGGTTCCAGGCGATCGGGGTCGTCATCGGGCTCGTTCTCGGAGGAATCCAGGCACTGAGCCGCAGCCTCTATGGATCGATGATTCCGGAAGAGGCATCCGCTGAGTTCTACGGCTTCTACTCCGTGTTCTCCAAGTTCTCGGCCATCTGGGGACCGCTCATCTTCGCCGTCGTGGGCTCCGCTACCGGCTCCGGTCGGCCGGCCATCCTCTCGATCGTGGCCTTCTTCATCCTGGGATTCATCCTCTTCAGCCGAGTCGACATCGAAGAGGCTCGAGCGTCGAAAGAACGCTGGTCCTTCGAAGGAGCCGAAGCGACCGCCGACTAGGTGGTCACCCGACCTCGGACTCGGCCAGCAGCAGCACCTCGTCGAGCTGATTGATCTCCTCGACTCTCAGATGCTCTGCCTGCTCGACCGGCGGCTGCTTGACCCACAGCAACGCCAGGCAGGCACGGTCGAGCAGGTCGAAGCGGCGGCCGTCGGGGGCGGTCAGGCCCAGATGGCCGTTGTCGTCCATGACCCAGTCGAGACCAGGGGTGCGATTGCGCAGCACTCGGGCTAGATACACGGCCAACAGCTCAGCGAGCCACAGTTCGTCCGTGGTCAGCAGGGAATGGGCCCGGTAGCGCGCTTCGAGCGGCTCGGATACCACCGCGTGCTGGCCCAGCACCGGAAAGACCGCCAACAGCCAGCGCCACAGCTCGTCCAACGATTCGCGAGTGCCATCGAGAAGGCCGGCGATGTTGACCTGATACTTGGGACGGGCCAGGACCTCGGGATAGCGTCCGGCTTGCACCGCATCCGGCGCGCGCCTGACGAGCTCCTGGAGCGCATGCGAGCGCTCCTGCTCTGCTTCAGCCCACTCAGCCAGAACTGATTCCTCAGCCTCGACATCATCATCGGCGTGGAACGACAGACCTGGCAACGAGGCAGCAAGTGCTCGGAGCTCGACCCGGCGTTCCGGCCCGGCCGCGTCGTACTCTCGGTTCAACAGGGCCTGACCGCGCAAGACGTCTCCGTCTTCGACAAACAACCTGATCAGCTCGTCGGTGTTCACCTCGAGGCCCCAGATCGATCGCTTGGGTACTACCGCCACGAGATCCGATAGGTCGTTGAACTCCGCCAGGAACGGCACCACCGACGCCTGCAACTGCCCGAGAACGACACGTTTGGCGAACGCCGGGTGATATCCACGCCGCTCGGGATCGTCAGGGTCTCGCAGCGGAAGCGGATCTCGGAAGTGGCACTGGTCGGCCGATACCCACGCTCGCTGAGTGCCGTCGGGATTGACGAGCTGGTCGAGATGGTGGCTGTAGATCCCCACCTCCATGGCAATGTGAAGTGCATTCCCGGCCTCGACAGGCACGAGCTCGACAACATGCACGAGATCCGCGGTCGACCGGTTGAACAGGTGCTTCCGTTTCCGGAAGTCCTCGTCCTTCAAGTAGGCGTGGACAGCCGTGACGACTGCTTCGAGCGGGCCCCCCTCAATTGCCATGCGTCAACCGTACGCGAGCAGTCAGGAAGTGTCGGCGGGCCGGATGTCCTCGGAGGCCCGTTGTTCGGCCCTGAAGACCGGCCTTCCGAATCGAAGCCGGTACCGTCGCCCCGTGAGCGCTCCGCGCCGATCAGCGACCGTTGGTTGGATCATCTACGACCTGGCCAACACGATCTTCGCCCTGGGCGTGGCCAGTTTGTACTTCCCGGAGTGGATCACCCAGCAGGGACTCCCCGACTCCTACTTGGCTGTGACAACGGCACTGGGTGGGGTCGTCGTCGTGATGGCCGCACCGTGGATAGGCGCTCGTAGCGACCACACGGGTCGTCGCGTGCCCGCACTCGCTGTGACCACCGTGGTCGCCGTGGCGGCCACCTCGCTGCTGACGCGGGGACCCATCTGGCTGACCTTCGCCTTCTTCGGCCTGGCCGTTGTAGCCCTCAACATCGGCAGCGTCGTCTACGACGCCCTGCTGCCGACGGTCTCCACGCCGGAGACTCGCGGACGCGTCTCGGGGACCGGCGTTGGAGTTGGGTATCTGGGCTCTTTCGTTGGGCTCGGTATCGGGATCGTCACATTCGACGTCCTGGGGTGGGATCACGCCGCCACATTCACGACGCTGGCACTCGCCTTTGCGGTCTTCTCGATTCCCACGTTTCTGTTCGTTCGTGACAAACCCCATGAGCCGTCCGGCGCCAGGCCTCCAGGGATCGCAGCCATCGTCCCTGCTGTTGTCCGCTCGTGGCAGAAGGCCCGAGCGTTCCCAGACGTCGTTCGGTTTCTGATCGGCCGCTTCTTCTACACCGATGCGATCAACACACTGATTGGTGGCTTCCTCGTCATCTTCGCCATCGAAGAACTCGGTCTGGACCGGGAGGGATCCGAGTTGCTGATCGGTCTGGCGATCGTCGGCGCCATGATCGGCGGGCTGGGAGGCGGTCGGCTGGTGGAGCGGTCCGGGGCTCGCCGGACCCTGCGAGTCGTGTTGGTTGCCTGGGTCGTGACCATTCTCGGGGCCGTCACACTCGCCCTGACCGACACTCCGGAACTGATCGCCCCTCTCGGCATTCTGGGCGGACTGGCGCTGGGGGCCACCTGGGCATCCGACCGGGTACTGATGATGCGGGTCTCTCCGCCGGAGTACCTGGGCGAGTTCTACGGCCTCTACGCCACCGTCGGCCGCTTCGCCACCATTCTCGGACCACTCGTTTGGGCTCTGATCGTCGACGTGCTCGACCTCGGACGGTCGGCAGCCATGGTCGTCCTGGCGGTGTTCGTGGCCACGGGCTGGTGGATCCTGCGTGGTGTGCAGGAGCCGCTGCCGGGGAACCAACCCGATGATTCGCCACATCGACCCGTAGACTCGTCACCATGACCGACACGACGCCGCCGGCCGGCGAACCACCAGCTGGCGACCTCCCTGATGACATGCTCGAGCTCGGTGATATTCCCGGGTTGGAGGACCTGCCTGAACTCGAAGTCGACGAGCTCGACACCGTCACGTCCGATGACGGAACTGATGGAAGCGCCTTCCCGTCGACCACCGCCGAAGACCTCGCGGAGGGCGCCGACGGCGCCGCGCCCGTGGTGTACAAAGGATCCGGCATTCGCTGGGGCTTCGTCACCGGCCTCCTGCTCGCAGTGCTGCTGGTAGTGCTCGTCTTCCAGAACACCGACGATGTCAGCTTCCGATTCCTCATCTGGGAGATCCAGACTCCACTAGCCGCGTTGCTGATCGCCACTGCGGTCATTGCGGCCGTTGCCGACGAGCTGGTTGGCCTGGTCGTTCGTGCGAGGCGCCGCCGCCGCCTCGCCGAAAAGGAAGAGCTCGAACGGCTGCGGTCGCAAAGCGGATAGTCGCAGAACAGGTATCCGGTAGGACACCGCATGATCGGGAACCTCCACACGCATCTCCTCGTCCAAGCGATGAGACAACCGAGGAGATCATCGTGCGACGGACCCTTCCCATCATCGTCATCGGGGCAATTGCTCTCACAGCGTGCTCGCCACAGGCTGACGTCACGGCCGATCCGGGCCCCGCACCCGCGCCGGCCCCCGTCTATCAGGTGGCGGCACCGGTGACCTCGCCGGAGACCGGCATCAGCGTGAGCGGGACCGGCATCGTGACCGGCACCCCGGACACGCTGACGCTCACGATGGGCGTGTCGATCCTCCGCCCCACCGTCCAGGAGGCTGTCAACGACGCAGCCGAGCGGGCTCAGCAGGTCATCGACGCCCTGAAGGCAGAGGGTGTGGCGGAAGAAGACATTCAGACTGCCAACTACTCCATCTGGCCGCAGTACGACTACCGCAACGACCAGCAGGTCTTGCGTGGATACCAAGTCGACAACAGCCTGTCCATCAAGATCCGCCAGCTCGACCGCGCTGGGAACGTCATCGACGCAGCCACCGTGGCCGGCGGCGACGCCGCTCGAGTCAACGGATTGCGCTTTGCGCTCGAGGACAACGCCGATCTGCTTATCGCCGCCCGAGCTGCGGCCTGGGAAGACGCTCTCACCAAGGCCCAGCAGCTGGCTGATCTCTCTGGCGTCGGACTCGCCGCTCCGATTCGGATCGCTGAGAACGTCAGCTCTCCGCCGATCGCCATTCAATACGAGCGGGCACTCGCAGCGGATGCCGCGTTCACGACACCCATCGAGGCCGGACAGAGCCAGGTGACGGTCACCGTGTCCGTCACGTTCGGGATCGGCTCCTGACGCTACGGTCGCCCCGTGCGGCGACTCGTTGTGATCACTGCTGTCCTGGCCACGGCTTGCACGCTGGCACCGCCTGGGGCCCAGGATCCTGCTGACCAGGGTTTGGCCGAGGCCCCGGATGATGGAGAGCCTGCGCGACTTGTCCGAGTCGATGACGGTGACTCACTGATCGTCGAGATCGACGGCCAAGAACAAAGGGTCAGACTGATCGGTGTCAATGCCCCTGAGGCCGGCGAGTGTCAGGCTGATGAAGCCCGGGCCCGACTCGATGACCTGCTGGACGGGCAGCAGTTGTTGCTCGAGGCTGACCTCGACTCAACAGATAGGTTCGGGCGGCTGCTTCGTTACGTCTTCGTGGACGGCGTGTTCATCAACGAATTGCTGGTGGCCGAGGGACTCGTGCTCGCCCGCCCGTTCGAGCCCAACACGACCCGCCAAGCTGTCCTGGAGGCGGCGGAGGACCGGGCCCGCCAAGGCATGCTGGGATTCTGGAATCCGACCGCGTGTGGTGCTGCTGATGGGCAACTGGTGGTCGCCGACGTCGTATACGACCCACCAGGCCTCGACATCGAGGGCGAGTACATCGAGATCGAGAACGTTGGCCCGCCGGTCGATCTGACGGGATGGACGGTCAAGGACGAGACGTCGCAGAATCGCTATTCATTCCCGGCAGGCTTGGTTCTGGACACCAATCAGCGCATCCGTGTCTTCACAGGGTGCGGAGACGACACCGCTGCTGTTGTTTATTGGTGCAGTAGCTCACCGGTCTGGGACAACGCCGGCGACACTGCCTTCTTGGTAGCGCCCTCTGGTTCCATCCAGTCCACCTATTCGTACGGGCAGTGAACCACCGCGATAAGGTGGCGCCTCCGTACGAGGAGGGAACACATGGCTGGAATTGGAGACTTCTTCAAGCGGCTCTTCGGATCCGCCAAGGAAGTTGCAAGCGAAGCTGCTGAGAAGGCCGATGCGGCCATGGACAAGGTCGGCGATGTCGCCGGCGATGTTGTCGACAAGGCTCAGGACTTCGCAGGTGACGCAGTCGACAAGGTCAAAGAAGTGGCCGGTGAGGCCAAGGACAAGGTCGAGGACATGGTCGGCGGCGCCGACGACGCTGCTGAAGCAGCGGCTGATGCGGCAGGCGATGCAGCGGGTGACGCTGTGGACGCGGCCAGCGATGCTGCCGGGGATGCCGCAGAGGCAGCCGGCGACGCGGCAGGCGATGCAGCTGACGCAGCCGGCGATGCAGCCGACGACCTGACGGGAGGCGGCGCCTGAGCAGTGCCTGAGCCCCCGATCGAATCGTGGGCTGATCCTGTCGCCGCCGCTGATGCGGCGGCGACGTCGTTGTTGCAGTTGTTTGACGATGGTGCCGACACGGCACAGGCCGTTGCTGCAATTCGAAAGCGAAGCAACCAGGCGCTCATGCTCCGGTTGGCGGAGATCGCCGACGACTCGTCTGCCGTGGTCGGGTTTCGCGCCGGGCTCCGCGACACGTCCTGGATCGACAGGCTTGCCCTCGAGCATGCCGGCGCGGCCAGCTACGGCGTGATCTCGCTCGGTCCCATCACCCGGGCGTTCCTCGCCTCGCTGGCAGACGTATCCGCAGGCGTACCCGAGTTGCGCACGCACAGCCGCGCGGTAGCAAGGGGTCTTGGTTACCTGGGCCTGCCAATTGCTCTGGTCGACCCGGCATCGAGCGACTGCCTGCTGGTGCCAGCCGTTGCCCGGCATCGTGAGCGGATCTGGACGGCTGTTCCTGCCGCCCGCGCCATCC
>CAJHYJ010000042.1_pt1 | contig 11236 bp, 12 predicted proteins | sample 9198711 | NCBI WGS metagenome assembly CAJHYJ01 (sample SAMEA7708361, study PRJEB35096) | sediment metagenome | biome: marine neritic benthic zone biome [ENVO:01000025]; feature: sediment [ENVO:00002007]; material: shallow marine sediment [ENVO:03000034] sea grass bed [ENVO_01000059] ...
AACGTGTGGACGACCAGCCGGCCCAACTCATGAGCCCGCAACACGAGATCGCGCCCTCCGTGGTACATGACTTCCGGGATGGCGATCGAGGACCCTGACGGGAGTGTGTCGATCAGGGCATGCATGGCAGACAGCCCGCTGTTGAACACCAGGGCCGTCCCGCCACCGTCCAAGGTCGCCAGGGCGCTCTCGGCTTGCACTGCCAGAGGATGGGCATAGCGGCCGTATACGAAGTCCGTCGGCAGGTGATACTGGTCATCCCGCCGAAACGTCGTCGACGTATGAAGCGGCGGTACCAGCGCCCCGGTCATGGGATCCGCTTCAGACCCGGCGTGTGCCAGCCAGGTCTCGCGGTTCATCGAGTCGTGTATGCGTTCAGTACGAGCCCTATGGCAACACCGATGGCGAGACCGATGGCCATGCCAAAAGCCACGTTGCCCTGCTGGATCCCGACGGCGATCCCGACGACTGCCCCCACGACGCCGAACAGGCCCAGATACCGGCCGGACGGTGCCTCGAAGTCCTCTTCGTCAAGTGCCGACGTCGGTCGAATCTCCGGAGGAGCAGCCTCTACCTGAGCTACCTCCGGGACAGTCTCGACCTGTTCGATCACAGGCTCGTCGAGCGCGTCGAATTCATCAGCCATGTTCATACATTCTCGCAGCGAAACGCTGAGAATCAACGCTCTCTGTGGTCGGAGTGTCGCTCAGATGAATCCGAGATCTCCTCCGTCGCGAACTGCGAGCAGCGAGCTGCGAGCTGATTACGGCACCCAGGTCGGCAGCGGGTTCTCTTCCCAGTCCACGTACTCCCACCGATCGTTCAGCAGGGGGTACAAGGGCGGCCGCAGATACGACAGGCGGTCGTCGAAGTTGTAGTTCCTTGGCGAGTAGGTCCCCGAGGCCGAGCCCGTCGACCGTGACGCCAGCGAACCGAACACATCGAGTGTCGACCCCGGCGGCACGATGTTCGAGCCGCCGGTGCCGCAGTTGCGGGCGACTCGCCATTTGTCGTTCTGTGCAAGCAACGCGGCCGTCACGGTGAACAAGTTGTCGCCACCGGTTGACCTCGGATTCAGAACGAACTCGTCGGATCCGATCAAACCGAGCGTATGGAACGAATCCGGCCAGTTCTGCACGTAGATGTCGGCGTTCACGATGATGTTGCGCCGAGCGCTCGTCGTCCCGGCGTAGACCGTTGCCGATCCAGCAACGAGGTTGTCGGTGAGGCCGTCACCGTCAACGTCTTGACCGAAGGCATAGTTCTGGTTGCCGATCACCGTGTGATCGTTGGTCCAGATAGCCCCATTGGCCGGATAGGCGTAGTCCCCGTAGTCATCCCAGATGTCGTCGAAGTCGATCGAACCGCGCCCAGTCTGCGGATAGATCATCCAGTATTCCTCGCGAGAGATGCAGCGGGAGCTGGTCCCGATCCCTCGGCTGCTGCTTGGGGGGCGGTAGTCCGACTTCCACACGTGGACCCGCGCCTCGCCGCCGGGGCCCTCGTAGAAGTGCAGCATCCAGGCCCTTGCATCGGCATCGTCGAAGCAGAGTCCGCCGCCACCGCATGCTGCCGACCGGATCAGTGTCAGGTCATCCCAGAAGCTGTCGAAATCGAGCGGATTCGGAAAGACGTCGCGGATGTCGTTGTGCTCGCCGCGCCCGTCATAGGCCTGCGAGGCGGCGCTGGTTCCGTAATTGGGCTCGTTCTGGATCTCATCTTCTGCATGGATGTCGTCATAGACCCAGGCGGTGGAATGGAAGTTGAGATCGTCGCCGGAGTAGATCTTGCCGGTGATGTTCGCACCGGAACCGTACGAGAGGTCTGCTTGGGTCACACGAACGAATTCGGACAACGCATCGGTGTCGATGGCTGCACTGATGGACCGAGTATTGACTCGATCACCCAGGCGGCCGACCACCTCGACCTGAATCGGATTGCCGTTGGACGGCGGCGTGACCTCGATGAGAACTCCCACGTCGTTGTCGCCAACGCCAGGCAGGCCATCCTCGTCGAACAACGGATGGACCCACCAATCGGGATCCGTATCGGCGTCGGGACCGTCCGGCGGATCGATGTAGGACCAGGAAGTGCAGGTGTCGTCCCAGTCCTCGCCCGGGTTCCGAACAATGGACGGGTCTGCGTCGCAGACTCGTGTCCGCTCGGCTTCGTCGACACGGTGGGCGTAGTACAACGGGTCCAAGGTCATCTTGGCGGCGTACCGTTCCAGAATGGCCTCGGTGCCGGCGATGGTGACGTCTTCCCGCTCCTGGAAGTCGGATTGGTTCAGCTGGCTGATGGCCAAACGCGTCAGCAACACCGCAATCGCACCGACCACCAGGAGGAACGAGAGCACAGTGAGGAGGGCAATCCCTCGCTCGTCTCGGCGCAGTCGGTCAATTCGCATTGCGAAGCCTCACTTCCTCGAAGAGCTCGAAGACTCGGGGGTTGTCGGCAACCAGATCGGGGTCGACCTGGAGCTGGATCTGAACGAGGTTGAAATCACAATTGATGCCGGTGCAGCTGTCGATGAGGGTTCGGACACCCCCGGCCCAATCGACTCCCGCGAACAGCGGACCCCAGGCACCAGTTCCATCGTCGGCAATGACGTTCTCCAAGATGATGCGGGGCGTGCCAGTGGCAGGCGTGTAGGTCAGGACCACATCGCTCAGATCGTCGGGCTGTACGACGGTCCGCTGGAGATCCCACACCTGGTCGCCGTTGACGATCCGCATGTTGACCAGCCGGTAGTCGACCAGGTCCGGAATGATCCGAGGATTGACGTCGTCTTCGGTGCAAATGACGGTGTCGGGGCCGGGGTCAGCGTTGGGATCGCAGTTGCTGGGTGGAACATCGGAGTAGAACGTGATGTGATCCCAATCGAGGTCGATGACCGGGAACTCGTTGACTGCGCCATTCGGGTCGTTGGCCTCGCGGAGCGCGATGATCAACTCACGAAGCACGGGTCGAGTGTCTTGCTCGACCGACTCGAGGTCGAGCTGGAAGTCGGCGTTGTTGAACAGCACGACAGCCGTGGCGCTGACAATGACCCCCACAACCGAAACCACGGCAATGGTGATGATCAACTCGACGAGCGTCACGCCTCGATCGTTCCGGAGCAAATCCCTCAGCACGATGGACCCGCTCCCCACGTCCCGCCGCCACCCACGACATTGAAAACGCCGTTCATGGCGATGGAGTCGTCATCGCACTTCTTCTGGAATTCGTAGGAACCGACGGGCAAACCAAGGGAGGCATCGCCGCCGCTGTTGGGCACAACCACGTTGAACTCGTCGGAGGAACCGGCGTCACGCCATTCGAACACGCCACTGCCGACGTTGTTGAGATGCACCAATTCAAAACCGGGCAGCGGCGCCAGAATGGCGACCCAACTCGTGGCCGGCACCGGAGTGAACGGGATGGCGCCGCCCAGGGTGAGGCCGTTGGTGTCCTCCACAGCTGCGGTGATGGTCACACCGTCGGGAACCGGCAACGTTGGGATCTCGCCGAACTCATCCGTGGGCAGCAGGATCTGCTGAGGGAACAAGCCATCTGCAAACACGACGCGAGCGCCGGCGATCTCGCGACCGAGTGTGTCCTCGACTCGGACCGGCAGATCGACAGTTGGGTGAGGCCTCATCGGGATCGGGCGGTAGTCATCGTTCAGCGCTGGATACAGGGCAGGAACTTCGGTGTTGTTGCTCACGAAGGGCTCGTACCCCTCGGAGAAGACCGCTATCCCGTAGCTGCCAGGCCGCATCGGGTACCCGTCGACATCGGTGATCGTCCAATCAGCCGGATTGCCGAACGTCGCCGTGATCTCGGTGCCGTTGGTGAAGACGAACCACGAGTCGGTGGTGACCGTAAACGGACCGTCGAAGGCTTCGACCTGCAATGTGGCCGGCAGATAGACCTCGATGGTGGCTTCGGTGGTCGTGGTGACCGGAGCGTGCACCTCGTCGGCGTCAGCCTCAATCGTGCTCGGCATGATGTGCCACTGATCCGGACCGGAGTCCTGGAGGTCGCAGAAGACGCCCAGGCGGATGTCGTACAAATAGTCGATGTCGACTGGATTCGAAGAGTTCGGGGTGATGGCACCGAACACCTGCGTGCCGCTGGGGGCACCTGAATACACCGTGTTGACCGGATTCGTGAGGCACACCTGCGGTGAGGGTTGGCCGGCCTCCGAGCTCACCTTCGGCGAGGCGAACGGCTCGTAGCGGAGCACGTCCACGATGACGTTGGCGAATCCCTCGTTGGCCCCGATGGATGGCGGAGCGACGAGTGTGCTCATCACCACCGGCTGCACCAACGCTTCCGGATGGGAGATCGTGACTTCAACGAGCTTGTAGTTGATACCGAAGTCGTTGACGCCCTGAACTCCGTCGCCGTCGGGAGCACCGCCCGGATCGATGATGTCCAGACCGGACAGAGCGCCCACGTAGGAAATCGCCACATCGATCTCGAAATCGATCCCTTGGAGCGTCTGGGTCTGGGTGCCTGTCGGCAGCACGCCTGACGGAGACGAGGCTGGGAATCCAACATCGAAGTAGTCGAGGGCACGGATCTCTTCGACGTTGGCTTGCGCCAGATTCGACATGATCGAGATGACCTTGGCTCGGTTGAGGGCGTTCATGGTGGCCCCCAACGAGGCGATCATGAGCGTCAACACCACCGCCAGGATGGTGAGGGCAACGACAGCTTCGACAATGGTGAAACCGTCTTCTTGGTCGCGCAGGCGCTGAATCATCACCTCTTGAATCGGCACGAAAGCCCAATTTCTGAGGGATTCTTCTGGTGGCCCCCAGGCTGACTAGTCCCTCCGGAGCCGTCCAATTGCCCGACACTGCCGGAGTTTCTCGGGTTTGATGGTCCCCATGCCATCCGTAGATGTACAGGAACTGCGGCGCGTCTTCACAGTCCCCGTTCGGGAGGCTGGATTGGCTGCGTCCATCAGGAGCCTGTTCCGGCGCCAACACCGTGATGTGGTGGCCGTCGACGGCATCTCTTTTTCCCTCGAGCCTGGCGAAGTCGTCGGTTTCCTGGGGCCCAACGGTGCCGGCAAGACCACAACCCTGAAGATGCTGTCGGGCCTGTTGTATCCCGACGACGGGAAGGTCGAGGTGCTGGGCCACACGCCGTCGCGTCGCGAGCGGGCATTCCTCAAACGCATCGCCCTCGTCATGGGAAATCGCACGTCGCTGGCTTGGGATCTCCCGGCCCTCGACGGCTACCAGCTCAACAAGGCCATCTACGAAATCGGCGATGACGACTTCGAGAAGCGCCAGCGAGAGTTCATCGAGATTCTCGGGCTCGAGGAGTTGGTCACGAAGCCGGTCCGGAATCTGAGCCTTGGTGAGCGGATGAAAGTCGAACTGGCCGGCGCGCTCCTGCACCACCCTGAGGTTCTCTTCCTGGACGAGCCGACGCTTGGCCTGGATCTCACCATGCAGAAACGGCTCCGCGCGTTCGTCCAGCACTACAACGCAGCGACCGGTGCCACGGTCCTGCTCACCTCGCACTACATGGCCGACGTTGTTGCGTTGTGCGACCGGGTGATCGTCATCCACCGAGGCGGCATCCTGTTCGACGGACCGCTGGCGGATCTATCCAAGCGGTTTGCGACCACCAAGACCATCACGGTCGTCGCTGACAACCTGCCGCCGCTCGACGGCTACGGCACTGTGGTCTCGGTGGAACCGGGGCGGGCATCGGTGGAGGTAGCGCATGGGGAAACGTCGGCGATCGCCGCCAAGCTGCTAGCCGACTACGAGGTCGACGACCTGACGATCACTGACCCGCCCATCGAGGATGTGATCGAAGATGTGTTCACGTCCGGCGACGCCGGGGAGTCGATTACGTGATCGTCCGGTACTACCTCGCCGAGATGCGGAATGCGATTCTCCACGAGCTGCAGTACCGGACCGCTGCCTTCATGCTGCTGGTCGGGTTCCTCATCGAGCCGATCGTCTACCTGGTGGTGTGGCGCACGGTCGCCGAGGCCCAAGGTGGAGCGATTGGGGGGTACACCGCTGACGGCTTCACGGCGTACTACATCGTGTGGACGCTCGTTCGAGCGATGAACCTCGCCCTGACGCCCTATGCCTGGGAGTGGCGCATCCGGGAGGGTCGGCTGAGCGACTTGCTGATGAAGCCGATTCACCCCTTCCACCGGGATTTCGCCTTCTTCGCCGGATCCAAGTTCGTGTGGATCATCATGTGGATCCCGATCGCCATCGTGCTCTACCTCACATTCCAGCCCAATGTGGAGCCGACGCTTTTCCAATGGCTGACCTTCGCGATTGCGATCTGGGGTGGCTTTGCGGTGCGACACATGGTCTTGTTCCTCATGGGGCTGCTGAACTTCTGGACCACCAGAGCAAGCGCCTTCTTCGAGACCGTCATCGCCGCCGAACTGTTGCTCTCAGGCCGCCTCGTGCCGTTGAGCCTCATGCCCGACTGGGTGCAGTCGCTCGCCAACTGGCTGCCCTTCCAATGGACGTTCCAGTTCCCGATCGAGGTACTGATCGGAAGGCTCGAGCCGAACGAGGTCTGGGCCGGACTGGGCGCACAGGTGATCTGGGTCCTGATCCTCAGCGGCGCCATCGCACTGACATGGAAACGGGCGGCCCGGCGCTACACGGCGGTCGGCATATGAATCCGTTCCGGCTCGCCTGGGTCCACTTCCGCATCACCGCCATGAACGAAATGCAATACCGCGCCAACTTCTTCGTTCAGATCTTCCAATCCGGCCTGGCGCTGGTCACGGGCCTGGTGGCGATCGGGCTGGTATTCACGCACACGGAATCTCTGGCCGGCTGGTCTGAGGCGGAGCTTCTCATCGTCATGGGCGTCCACATCTCCTTGGGCGGTGTCATCAACTCGTGGATCCGCCCGAACATGCAGAAGTTGATGGAGGACATCCAGCAAGGGAATCTCGACTTCGCTCTCACCAAACCCGCAGATGCACAGGTGTATGTGTCGGTCCGCGAGTTCCGGATCTGGCAACTCGTGGACGTCCTCATGGGTGCGGTAGTCATCGTGTGGGGAGTCAGCCGCCTGACCACCAGTGTGTCGTTGGGGGCGAGCCTGTTGTTCTTGGCAATCGTGATGTTGGGGGCGGTGATGGTCTATTGCGTTTGGCTGATCGTGACAACCATCGCATTCCGCATCATTCGAGCCGATCCCATCAACGAGCTGTTCCAAGGCTTCTATCAAGCGGGACGCTGGCCGGTTTCGATCTACCCGGGCTGGCTGCGGGGAGCGCTCACGTATGTGATTCCCTTGGCATTCGCTATCACCCTGCCTGCTGAGGCACTGTCGGACCGGCTGAGCGGCAGCGCGCTGAGCGTGGGGTTGGGATTGGCGATCGTGATGCTCATCGTGGCCCGCTGGGTGTGGCGCACGAACGTGAAGAAGTACAGCGGCGCGACGGCGTAGGGGTTTCGGATTAGGGGTTACGAGTACGAGCGAGTTACGAGTTACGAGTTACGAGTCGCCGAGACCTTGGAGACTTGGAGACTTGGAGACTTGGAGACTTGGCGACTTGGAGACTGGCTCGCCGCCAAGCACAAACCCGGCTCCAAGGGGGAGGAACCGGGTTTGCCTTGTGGGTGGAGTTGCTGTGACTCGTTCAGCCTGATGCTGTTGCGGGCAGGCTCTGCATCGAGCTGATCACCGACCGCGTCCCTTGCCCGGTCGTCGTGCCTCCCAGCTTGGTCGTCCCGACCTTCCACTCCGTCCACATCTTTGGATCGCCGACGAGGTCAGCAAACGACATCATTGAGCCGGAGGCGTCTGCCCACTCCTGCTCCACTCCGGTTTCGTCAGCCATTCCCCAGGAGATCATTCGTCATCCTCATCGTCGTCATCGTCATCGTCATCGTCTGAGTCGTCGTCTGAGTCGTCGTCTGAGTCGTCGTCTGAGTCGTCGTCTGAGTCGTCCGAGTCGTCCGAGTCGTCCGAGTCATCGGCATCATCATCCGAATCGCCCGAGTCATCGGCATCGTCATCGGCGTCATCATCCGAGTCATCGTCATCGTCCGAGTCCTCAGCGTCATCCGCATCGTCCTCGATGTCTTGTGCGTCGTCTGGTTCGTTCGTCTCGGGGTTGTCAGTGACCTCAGCGTCGTCACCGACGGAAACATCGTCATCGTCCTCATCGTCGTCGTCGCCCACCACCGGCACGAGGCTGGGCGGTGTCGGATCGATGGCCGGCTCGACCGCCGGCTCTGCGAAGAACCCAGCCTGCTGACCGATCTCTTGCACAACGTTCTGAGCACCTTCGCCCAGAACGCCATTGGCAGCTGCGGCCGCCGTCATGCTCAGAGCTACGAAGCCTGCCAGGGACATAGCCGCCAGCCGAGCCACGAACGTCGCCAACGGCTGTCGGGCGGCCTTGGTAGCGGTGACAGCAGGAGAGGTGGGCGCCTGACCAACCGACTGGACGATTGCAGCAAGGTGTTGAGAGGCAACTCCCGGCGCTGGGGGTTGATTCGCAGCTTGCCGCAAACCGGACAGAGCATCACCAAGTAGCGGTTCTGCCGCCGAGGACCCAGCTAGCAGGGCCTCGATCTCGGCTTCGGTCAGACGTTCCACACTCATGTCGTCTGAGTTACCCCCGCCACCGCTCATTGGGTTACGGCCTCCCAACCAATTGTTTCCTGAGCTGGATAAGGGCCCGACGCTGCAGTTGCTTGACCGATCCCACACTCTTGCCCATGACCCGGGCGGTTTGCACGAGTGTTTGATCGCCGACCACGCGGAGAGCAATGACTTCGCGCTGTTCCGGAGTCAACGCCTCAATGAGCTCCCAGATGCGGTCTGCTGCAATGCCGGCCAGCGCTTCGGTTTCGGCACTCTCGGAACTGCGTGGGTCGCGCTCAACTGCGTCTTCGATGGGGTCGGCCGGTTTTCGGGCAGCCGTCCGACGACGGTTCGACAGCCGGTTGTGGGCGATGATGAACACCCAGGATCGGAAGTTCTCGTAGTCGCCCCGGAATCGCCCGATGTTGCGGGCGAGTTGCACGAACACGTCACCGACGAGATCCTCCGGCTCGGGAGCACGTCGAGTCCGGAAATACCCGAGCAGGGCAGGTGCCAGATCGTTGTACAGGGCAGTCCACGCCCATTCGGCACCTTCCTGGGCGCCAGTGATCACCGACTCGAACTCGCTGGAATGCATTCCAATGGGTTTATCGGCATGTTGCCCCGACCAGTGGAGGCAAAGACTGGGACATGGATTCGGCGTACGGCGTACGGCGTACGGCGTACGGCGTACGGCGGAAACTGGCTCAGCCCGTCAATCCCGCGAGCACGAATCCATACAGCTCTTCGACGACCGCCGACCTCGATAGCCGCCCCGATGGCGAGTACCACCGATCCACTGCGTTCACGATCGACAGCACGAAGATCGCCCCTAGTGACGTGTCGAGGCCAGCTCGGAAGTCCCCTGCTTCTGTTCCCTGGCGAAGAACATCTCGGTAGATCTTCTCGTATGCGTTCCGAGCGTCGACGACCCGCTGTCGCTGTCGGCCATCCAGCGCTCGGGCCTCGTTGAGGAACGTGCGGGCTACGTCGAGATTGTCGAGCACCACATCGACATGCCCGGCAATCAGGCGCCGAAGCTGTTGGGTGGGATCACTGCTCTCATCGAGCGCCTCGGCGGCGGCCGCACTGAACAGCTCTGCCCCTTGCTCAACCACCTTGACGAGGAGCTCCTCTTTCGACTCGATGTGTGAGTAGAGCGACGATCCGTGGAGGCCCAGTTCGCGGCCGAGGTCTCGCATGGACGTGCCGTGATAACCGCGCTCGGCAAAGAGACGACCCGCGGCGCTGACGACATCGTCCCGGCTGTTCCTCATCGCTGATCGAAGTCCACGACGAGGCCGTCGGTCACAGGGTGCGATTGGCAGGTGAGAACGTAACCGGCAGCGAGGTCCTCTTCCACCAGTGCCCAGTTGCGATCCATGGCGACCTCACCTTCCACGACTCGCGCTTTGCAGGAGGCGCACATCCCTCCCTTGCACGAATAGGGGAGCTCGGGGCGGGCGGCAAGGGCTGCATCCAGCACCGTCGTACTCGGTCGCATGCGTGTCGACGACTCGCGGCCCTCGAGTGTGAACGTGAGGCTCACTGTCCCGGGCTCGTCGTCCGGTGGAGCCGGCAGAGTTGCCGCATCGAGCGGACCTGCGAAGAAAAGTTCGTCGTGGATGCGCTCGATACCAACGCCGCGCGATGCCAAGACGCCCTGCGCGGTCATCACCAGCTCGTACGGGCCGCACAGATACCAGTCGGAGACATCCGCGGTTGCCACGACCCGATCCAGCAGCTCGGTCAGTTTGGAGTCGTCGATCCGACCGTTGAAGAGGGGTAGCCCCGTGTCTTCTCGACTCAGGACATGAATGAGCTGCAAACGATCCGGAAATCGATCCTTCAGTCCCTCCAGCTCGTCCAGGAACATGACGGTGCCAGCGGCGCGGTTCCCCAAGATGACCGCCCAGGTGCTGGCAGGCTCAACCTCCAGCGTCGTTGCCACCAGCGACAGGATCGGTGTGATGCCACTGCCGGCTGCGATTGCAACTCTCCGCTTGGTGGGTCCTGGCTCGATCGTGAAGTCACCGATGGGAGGCATCACATCGAGCTCGTCGCCAGGAGTCAGCGAGCTGGTTGCGAAGGTCGAGAAGGCTCCGCCAGGAAGCTGCTTGACGCCGATACGGAGATCTCCCGCATTGGCATTGGCACAAATGGAATAGGACCGGCGAATGTCCTCGCCGTCGATCATCGCGCGTACCGTGACGTGTTGGCCCGGGAGGTAGGAGAAGGTCTCGGAGAGTTCAGCTGGGACGTCGAACGTGACAGCCACCGAGTCCTCGGTGAGCGGCTCGACTGATGCAACGGTCAGGGTGTGAAACTCGAGGGGCGCAGTCGCCATCACAGCTCTTTGAAGAAGTCGAAGGGTTCCTGGCAGTTGTCGCAAACCATCAGCGCCTTGCATGCGGTGGACCCGAACTCGGACACGGTCCGCGTGTGGTCTGAGGAACAGCGAGGACAGAGAACAGTCAGGCCTGAGGCCTGAGGCCTGAGGCCTGAGGCCTTGTTCGGTGGCGCGATGCCGACCGAGCGCAGCTTCTTCTTGGCCTCGTTGCTCATCCAGTCCGTCGTCCACGCCGGCGAGAACACCGTGTCGATGCGGTACTGATCGACACCCTCGAGTTCGAGCGTGATGGCGATCTGA
>CAJHYJ010000039.1_pt1 | contig 11165 bp, 5 predicted proteins | sample 9198711 | NCBI WGS metagenome assembly CAJHYJ01 (sample SAMEA7708361, study PRJEB35096) | sediment metagenome | biome: marine neritic benthic zone biome [ENVO:01000025]; feature: sediment [ENVO:00002007]; material: shallow marine sediment [ENVO:03000034] sea grass bed [ENVO_01000059] ...
GCCAGCCACTCCTCTCAATGAACGGGCAGGATTCTCGTCATATCTGGCGGCCCCCACCGTGTCCGCTCCGGCTTACAACGAAGCGAACACGACGGTGGCTGCACCAGGGTCACGGTATGTACTCGAACGCTCCAACGTCGCAGAGGCCGTCGGTGCGGTCGAAACCACGCTGATCCGTGGCGGGGCAGGAGGCGTTGTCACCGGAATCGATCGCTGGACTCCCCACGAGCAGCGCGTGAGTCGAGGTGGGCCCACCGTTGTCCGTCAACGGGCCGAGCAACGCGTCGGTGTCGGACTGATCGGTCCCGCCCGGATTGCACGAGAGGTCACTGATCACGTTCGAACCACCGGACGTGATCGTGGCCGCCCCGCCGCCTTCGATGGCACAGGCAAACGCACCCGCGTTGCCCTCCATCACGTTGTTGGTGAGTGTTGCGTTGGCGGGCGCGCCGAACGTTGCCACCACGATGCCCGATGCCGTCCCGGCGGGCGCGATGTTGCCGCTGAACGTCGAGCTGGTCACCGTCAGGTCGCCGTCGGTGTGGAAGATGCCGCCGCCGTGCCAGGCGGTCGACGTGTTCCCACTGAACGTGCTGTTGACGATGGTGCCGTTGCTGAGCAAGCGCAGACCACCGGCAACATCACCGCTGAGATTGCCGCTCACGGTGCTTCTGGTGATGTTGATGGTGCTGTTGAAGAATCCGAAGATCCCACCACCCGGCTGGTTCACGCTCGTGTTGTCGCGCACTGTGCTGTCAGTGAGGTTCAACGTCGCTGAATCACCGTTGTAGATGCCTCCTCCGCCGAGATCGAACGAAGCCGGTCCTGCGCTGTTCTCGGTGTTGTCCCTCACAACGACCCGGTCGAGACTGAGCGTCCCAAAGTTCAGGATGCCTCCGCCCTGCGGGGCAGCCACGCCGTCGGCAACCTCGAGGTCGTTCATCGACACGGTCGCCGTGGCATCGATCTGGAAGACACGCGAGGCGTTGCTCCCGCTGATGACAACACCAGGGGCGGCTGCCGCGTCGATCGTCACGCTTCGTTCCACGTTCAATTGGCCAGACGTGAGCCCAATCGTTCCTGCTGCGAGGCCTGGATCGAATGTGATCGTGCCGCCGTCGGCGATGAGCGACAGCGCCTCACGCAGCGAGCCGGGCCCGCTGTCGTCGAGGTTCTCGACCGTCAACGCACTCGGAGGCGGAACCGGCACTCGCCGCACCAGGTCGACCTGATACGTGCCGGCGGCCGGGTAGGGAACGTCGAAGCCGTAACCCCACACGTCCGTCAGGCCGAGCCCGTCATTGGGCGCGCCGACCGGCTGATCGGCACTACGCACGAAATCGGTGACCGGGATCGACACGAACTGCCAGCCGGACACATCATCGGTGAAGCTGGTTTCGAATCGCTCGGCCGTGTCCGGACCCTGATACACCCGCACGTAGTCGACTGCGTACTCCTGAGGGAAGGTCGTTCCCGGATCGACTGGTCCACCGAAGTTGCCACCGATAGCGAAATTCAGCAGCAGGAAGAACGGCTTCTCGAACACCCATGGGCCGGGAACGTCGGAAGGCTCTGCCTGGTGGTACTGGATGCCGTCCACGTACCACGTGATCAGGTTCGGCTCCCACTCCACCGTGAAGGTGTGGTAGTCGTTGAACACCGGCTCACCGAAGTCCCAGATGCCTCCGAAGCTGCCACCACCGTTGTATCCCGGACCGTGAATCGTCCCGAAGATCTCGTTCGGGAGACGGCTCACGTACTCCATGAAGTCGATCTCGCCGGCTGCCGGCCACGGGTTGTACGTGATGTCGGTGCCGAGACTCCAGAACGCCGGCCAGAGGCCAGCGCCACCGTCGGGCACGAGCAGCCGCGACTCGATGCGCCCGTAGGCGAACTCGGCCTTGTTCAACGAGATGAGCCGGGCTGACTCGTACTCACAGGGCCCGTAGTAGCACTCGAGTGACGGGTCGGCCTGAGTGAGGGTGATCACCAGGTTGCCGGCGCCATCGGTTGCCGCGTTGGCGGGATCGTCTGTGTAGTACTGGAGTTCCTCGTTGCCCCAGCCGTTCTTGCCGTCGGGGGTGACGTCGCCGAGCTCGTACGACCAGTTAGCCGGGTTCGGCGGGGTGCCGGCCGGTTCATCGAACTCGTCGCTCCAGACCAGGCTCCAGCCTGACGGACCAGGATCGGGGGCCCGGTTGTCCTTGAGGGTGAGTCCGACCTGTTCACCGCTCCCAGTTCCGTTGAACCAGAAATCGATCGTCTCGGTGCCAGTCCAGTCTTGGCCAAGGGCGAAGTCATGGGTCAGCGAGCCGAGAGTCGGATCGTCGGTGTTGCCAACCGCCACGTTCGCCCAGAACCAGGCCGACCTGTATTGCCTGATGGCACGGGCGGCCTGGCCCAGAGCAACCTGTGATTCGGCTTGCTCGATGTGATCCTCAGCGCGATCAACCATCCAACTCGGGCTGTCGTTGAACTGCGCTACGGCGAGCAACAACCCCGCCAATTCACCATCCACTTGGACAAGCGTGTCGATGGCTGCCTCTGCAGCACTCTGCTCGGTCCCCTGAACCCGATCGAGTTGTCGAACGGCCAGGCCCTCCCACAGGAACACCCACCCGCCGCTCGATCGGTCGAGGAAGAACCCGTTCTCCCAGTAGTCGGACACGAGACTGCGTTCCAGAAACGCAATCGCCCGTTCAATGCGCCGCGTGTCGCTCCGACTACCTGCCGGGAGCAGCGCCTCGAGGTCGGCGATGACACCTTGTTTGATCGTATCCGGCGCTTTTCCCGAGGTTGGTGTCGAAACCGTCAGGACATTCTCGGCCAGATCCTGACCAGGACGCTCGTCCGGATCTCCGATCTCCACCCGATCTGCATCGAACTCGACCAGGCCGGCGCTTTCCCACAGGAATGCTCCCTGCTCGAAGTCATCGAGCAGCTTGACGTCGAACGGGTCGTCGTCCTCGATCAGGGCCGAGCCCTGGAACAGGGCGCCGCGCTCCACGTCGACCGGATTGGTGAGACGAATGATGATCTGCTCGTTGCCTTCGAACTTGGTGTCATCGAATGTCTCGATCGGGAACGACAGCTCGGACGGGCCGCCATTGACGAAGGTCAGTGTGCCGGACGTCGGGGTGAAGTCGTCTCCCGGTGTGGCGTTCGAACGCTCGGTGGCAAAGTCGATGCTCACCTGAGCCGGGTCCGTCGGACCGAGCGGTCGGTTGAGCTTGACGCCCACCTCGCCCGTCGTGCCCTCAGGGATGAACGTGTTGTTCACCGAGAACTGCACGGCAACGGCCGGCGGTTCGGCGATGCCGTACAGGCTCACCTGGTCGACGTAGTAGGTCAGGGGTCCGCCGGTGCCCAGCGTTCCGAGTGCCCAACCGTGCATCTCGAACAAGCCGAGACCGTCATTCGGAGCGCCGTTGCCGATCTCCTTGCGAGTGAAGCTCGAGAAGGGGAACTCGAGAAGCTGCCAACCGACGAAGTCGTCCACGAAGGCCACCGTCCACCGTTCGGCGTCGTCCGTTGTCGAGCCCGCGTTGCGATTGTCCAAGATGTCGATGAAGAGGTCGGTTCCCGACCCGGTGCCGTGCAGCCACATCGAAATGCCCTCACTGGTCGACCAGTCCTGGGCGATCCAAGTGTCGAGGGCAGGGTTCGAGAAACCATGGATGAACCCAGCAAACGAGGTCACGTCGACATCCATCTGCAGCACGCTGTTGGGCGAGCCGACCGCAGGAAGGTCCGGAGCCGGCGGAGAGGCCGGGTTGGCGAGCGTCACGCTGCTCCCGGCGCCGTTGAAGGTGCAGAACCCGAGCGGCGGTGCGCTCGGAGCGCACGGCGTCGCAGGGGCGATGCCACTCTCGAAGTCATCGATAACGACAGAGACGTCCGGGACCAGCGATCCTCGGGTGAACGACCAGTAGTCCGTGCGGAAGACGGCATCGGCGCCTGAGTTGCTGATGATCGCGAAGACGATGTTGATCAGCTCGCCGTTCCCACCCCTGGCCGGGGTCGTCGGGTCGAGCACACCGTTGCCGCCAAAGAGGAACGAACCGTCGTCGAAGAAGTCGTCGAGCGGAATCGAGACGAGTTGCCATCCGCCGCCGGCAGTTGCACATGGCCCGGCCGCCGAGACGACGCAGTTGAACTGGAACTCGTCGTCATCGGGCGGATTGATTGCGCCGTCACTGTTGTCGTCCTCCTGGAGGTTGATCTCCAACGTGTAGTCCTGGCCACCGTCGGGGTTGATCCAGAAGTTGAAATGATCGGTCCCGGAGATGTCGATGGCGTTCGTGCGCCCAAAGCCTCCGAAGAAGCCAGGCACGCCGCCCGAGCCCCATCCGGTCTCGAGTGAGAACGCGCCGCCATTGGTGGGTGGCAGGTCCAGGGCATTGGGACCGATGCCGCCGCCACCTCCGCCGAAGAAGGTGAACCAGCCGTTACCGGCCGGGTCGCCGTGCTCCATGTCGTCGAACACGACCTCGTCGAACGCCAACGGGCCACCAGAGCTGAACGCGAACTGGTCGAAATCGACTTCGACCGTCGAGGGGTCGGCTCCCGACACGCCGCCAATGACAATGACGACCTCGTCGAGATCGCCGTTGAAGGTGCCGTCGCCGCCTGTGAAGAGATCAGTCAGAGAACTGAGTGGAGCACTGATCAGCGTCCACTCGTCGTCGAAGTCAGACTGGGTGAACGAGGTGTCGAGCCGGAACGAGTCCTCCGAGCCATTGGTCCAGCCATTGCCGTCGAGGTCCTCACGAAGCGTGATCTCGAGGGTGTAGCCGTCAGCAGTCGCATCGCTCTGGTTGAGCACCCAGACGTTGAACCAGGGATCGGCGGCGGGAGGAGTCACCTGAGCCGTGTCTGGGAGGTTCTTGAATGCACCGCCGTAGAAGCCGCTGGCAGTGCCTTGACCGCCCCAGCCGGTGCTCAGGTAGAACCCGCCTTCGTAGGGCCGATCGGCCAGCGGTCCACCGCCACCGCCTGCGTTGCTGCCACCGAAGAAACCCCAATCCGACGTGTCACCATCCTCGAAGTCGTCGATGACAGTTCCGACTGCGTCAGGTACGGCCGTAGCCGGCGCGACCGACAGCACGGATGCCAGCATGGCGAACACGATCGCAAGAGCCACGCTCAGCGTCAGTCCATCTCGTCGCGGTGTCGTCATTCCGTGTCTCCTCGTCATCAGTTCCGACCGTTCGTCTTCCCAGAATCAGTTGCTCTCGGGCGCTTCACCGACCGCTCGTGCTTGGCTCTCACAAGATCTCCGCAGCTGAACGGTTGACGGCTCCACACGATTCGCGGACCACCAGCTCGACCGGCATGACCTCGGTGACAGGTGTGCTCGTCACGCCACCTACGAGGTCGTTCAAGAGATGCACAGCGCGCGAGCCAGTCTCTGCGACCGGCTGCCGGATCGTGGTCAATGCAGGCACGGCCGACTCCGAACCCTGGAGGCCATCGAATCCCACGATCGCCACGTCTTGGGGAACCTGCAGGCCACGATCGCGAAGCGCCCGGAGCGCACCCAACGCCATCGTGTCGGAAGCAACGAAGACTGCATCCGGGTCATGGGCGAGCAGGTGTTGCATGGCGTCGTACCCGCTCGACTCACTGAAGTCGCCGTCCCGGCGGAGACTCGGGTGCAGCGCCCTGCCGCAAAGGGCCAAGCCCTCGATGAAGCCGTTGAGGCGGTCGACGCCGGCGGTGGTCGTGACCGGCGCTCCGATGAGGCCGATGCGCTCATACCCGAGGCCGCACAGGTGGGAGGCGGCCTGCAGGGCTCCGCCGTGATTGTCGACATCGACGTAGCTGATGCCTTCCACGTCGGGCTTGCCGACCATCACTACGGGAATCTCGCCCTGCGTTATTCGGGCGAGCAACGGATCCGCCATCCGCGTTGCGGTGATGATGAGGCCGTCCAGCATCCGTGAGGTCACAACGCGGGGGTAGAGCTGAGCTTCTTCTTCCTCGTTCTGAAACAGGAAGAGCGAGAGCGCGTTGCCGGACTGATTGCTTGCGGCGCTGATCCCCTGAATCAGCCTGCCGAAGTAGGGGTCCTCGAACAGGGCGTGCACGCGACTCGGTATGACCAGGCCGATCACACCGGTTCGCCCGGAAACGAGCGAGCGGGCCGCAACATTGGGGGCATAGCCGGTCCGCTGAATGACTTCTTGGACCCGGGCCCGGACGTCGGGGCTCACGCTCACCTGATCGTTGATCACCCGCGATACCGTCGAGCGCGAGACGCCGGCAAGACGACCGATGTCCTCGAGGGTCAAGCTCACGTCAGTTCTCCCGCTTGGGAGCGCTCTCTGGCAGCGCTCCGGTGACCATTGCGTCGATCATAACTTCCTCTTGACGTGCTGCGCAAGGGGTCGGTATAGTCGCTTGGGAGCGCTCCCAATTGGTCGTTGTGAGCGCCAGAGCGAGGAGGATGTCGGGTTGACGATGGGCAACACGGGCACGGTGGATGCGTGGCGGATGGGCTCACTGCTACGAGCCATTAACCGGGATTCGCAGCGAGGGCTACGGTTCCCGGCCGTTCACTCAGGATCCACCAGCCATTTGCATTCCCCCATGGTTCGGCACACCTCGCCAGTCAGAGATTCATCACACCTCGGCACGTCCTCGTCGGCGTCTGAGGTGTTCTTCGTTGCGGGGTCGATTGATCGAACCCGCCCCGGCCAAGGAGGGTCTGACCACCTGATGCGAAGTCTTGCCCCGACAACCCGCAATCAACCAAGGAGAAACAACTGTGAGTAACAAGCGAAGCCTGTGGCTGGCGCTCTTTGTCGTGCTCGCCATGGTGCTGGCCGCCTGCGGCGGCACCGACTCAGGCGATGACGGTGGCGACACCGGCGACACCGGCGACACCGGCACGACCACCGATGGCGGCGACACCGGCGGCGAAGACGTCACCCTGCGGGTGCTGATTCACCAGAACCCGGCGTTCGTCACCTACATGGAGGATTTCAACAGCCGCTACGAGGCTGCGAATCCCAATGTCACGGTCGACATGTCGATTGTCGCCCAGGGAGACCAGGCGACGGCGATCCAAACTCGAACCTCGGCCAATGACGTCGACGTCATCGCGTACTGCCCCGGCAACTGCTCGGCGTTCTCGAGCGGTATCGAGGACTACATGGGCGATCGGGTCAGCTCCGAACCGCTGTGGCAGCAGCTCATCGAGGCGGGTCTGATCCTGGACCTCACCGACGAGCCGTTCGTTGCGAACTTCGATGAGGTCGCACTCGCCGATGCCGGGACCTTCGAAGGCAGTGTGTATGCACTCCCAACCGGTCGGGTGACCTATAGCGGCATGTTCGTCAACACGACCTTGCTCAACGATCTGGGTGTGGCCACGCCAACCACCTGGAGTGACCTGGTTGCGGCCTGCGAGACGATCGTCGACTCCGGGAACTCATGCATGACGGTGGGTGGTGGCGACAGCTGGCCGATCCACGTCGGCGGCTACGGACTCCTCGGCGCCGCGTTTCCCGACCAGGCTGCTCTCGTCGAGGGCCTGTGGACGGGCGACATCAAGTGGAACGAAGGCGCTGGCCTCGAGCTCATGCAGAAGTACTTCACGTACTCGACAGAGATGCTCGAGTCGGGTGTGACCGGTCTGAGCCACGACGAAGCCACGGGCCGCTATTCGGCTGGTGACGTCGCCTTCATGCCTACGGGTATGTGGCAGGCACCCAACCTCGAGTCGTTCGAGCCAGAGTTCGATTGGACATACGTCCCGTTCCCCGGCAGCGACAACGCGGCCGACAACCAGAACTTGTTCGGCAAGTACGACATGAGCTGGATGATTGCCGCCGACTCGCCCAGCTTGGAGGCTGCCAAGGCCTACATGGCCGCGCTGGTTGAGCCGGCTGAGTACCAGACGTACGTGAATGCCGTCGGCTTCCTGCCGACGCAGCCAGGAGCAACGCTGGACACGACGCTGGGCGAAGCCCTCGCTCCGCTGCTCGACAACTATCGCGTTGGCTTCGAGCAGTACTGGGTAGAGCCGAGCGGTGCCGGCCAGTGGTCGAATGGTGCTATCGCCCCGGCATGGTTCGCGCCGTACAACGAGTGGACGGATCCCGTCGAGCTCGCCAACCAGGTCCAGGAGGACCTGGAGGCCGGACTCAACGGCTGACAAGCAAGAAACACCGACAACTAGGTTCGCCCGGGGTGGGCTCTCGAGACAGAGCCCACCCCGCGTGAACCACCACGGAGGGACAGGGGAGACGCCATGGCAGTGATGGGCAAGAACTACCTCTTCGGGAGTGAAGGACGATGGCAACGGCTCACGCCCGTCTATCTCTTGATTCCGGGCGTGCTCCTCTATTTCATCATTGCCTTGGGCCCGTCGATGGCGACCGCCGTCTATTCCTTCACCGATGCCAGCGGTCTCCGGGGAGCGCCCGTCGAATGGATCGGTGTCGACAACTACAGCGAGTTCCTGTTCGAGGGCCTCGCATCCCGAGACAATCTGGCCGCGACCAGTCGTACGTTGATCTTCTCGGTCGCCGTCACCTTCATCCAGTTCACCCTGGGCTTGATCCTCGCCCTTCTCCTCAATCAGAAGCTCAGGGGCAGAACCTTCTTCAGAACTCTCTTCTTCATTCCCGTAATCCTGGGTGTGGTCATCCAGGGCCTCATGTGGAAGCTCTTCCTCCTGCCCCGAGGCGGGCCGATGGCCACCATCTTCGGCTGGTTCGGCGCCGAATCGGAATTCCTCGGGGGCTTACCCAATCAAGCGTTCATTTGGGTGATCGTGGTCCAGATCTGGGCCAACGTCGGCGTCACCATGGTCATCTTCTTAGCCGGTATGCAGACCATCGATGAGGGGCTCTACGAAGCAGCCCGGATCGACGGTGCCGGCGGCTGGGCCCTGTTCCGCGACATCACTTGGCCACAGTTGACCCCAGCCATCAACACCAACTTCCTTCTGAACATCGTCGGATCACTCCAGGCGTGGCAGCTGTTCCTCGTGCTGTTGGGCTACAAACCCGGTACCCAGGTGCTCGGCTATCTCGTCTTTGCGGAGGGCTTCGGCCAAGGTGACTCTCCAGCGTTCCGTCAGGGCTTCGCGGCGGCAGCGTCGATCGTGCTGTTCTTCCTGGTCCTGATCATCGGGTTCTTGGCCAATAGATACGTGGGTTGGAGAGAGCGGAGGTACGTCGGATGAGCTTGACACTCGAGACCCCCTTCAAGAAGATGGCCGGCGGTGACAGCGCGTCGACGCGCTCGCGCAACCTGAAGATCTTCTCGTATCTGGCATTGGGCTTGTTTGCCGTCTTCTACGTCTGGCCGCTGTTCGCTTTGGTGAACACCTCACTGAAGCCGTTCACGGAGTACTTGAGAGACCCTGGTGGTCTGGCCGACAATCCGAGCCTGGCCAACTTCGGAGAAGCCTGGGAGCTGGCCAACTTCCCGCAGTATCTGCTCAACTCGACGCTGTACACGGTGACAGCCACGCTGATCTTCGTGGCCACGTCCCTGTTCGTGGCGTTCCCGATCGCACGAGGCTATTTCAAGGGCAGCAATGCCTTACTCACCCTGTACGTGGTGGCGTTGTTCCTGCCTCCGGCGTTGATTCCTCAGTTCCAGCTGATCCTGAATCTGGGGCTGTACAACACTCGTCCTGGGTTCATCCTGTTGTTCCTGATCAATCCGATCGGAATGATCATTCTCGTGAACTACATGAAATCGATACCGAAGGAGCTGGACGAATCCGCGGCCGTGGACGGGTCCAGCTACACGAGATTCGTGTTCACCGTGATATTCCCGCTCATTCGACCCGCAGTGGCGACGGTCACCGTGCTGCATGCCATCGGCATCTGGAACGAACTCATCCTTCCGACCATCTATCTGACCAATCCCGACTTCTACCCCATCACACGTGGCTTGATCGTCTTCGAAGGTGTGTATGGGAACAACTGGCCGGGTATTGCCGCGGCGGTGCTCATGCTGATGGTGCCAATTCTGGTTCTCTTCATGTTCCTGCAGCGGTACATCATCGGCGGCTTGACCGCCGGCGCGGTCAAGGGCTGAGCCTGAGAAGCGGTCGAGGGTGAGCTCTGACGTCACCATCGTTGACGTCAGGGCGATCCTGACTCAGCCCGGCAAATCGAGGCTGGTGGTCGTCAAAGTCGAGACCTCGGAACCGGGCTTGTACGGGCTCGGATGCGCCACGTTCACCCAACGAGTGTTTGCAGTCGAGGCGGCGATCGAGCGGCATCTCAAGCCGTTCCTGCTCGGACGCAACGTCGACCGCATCGAGGAGATCTGGCAGATGTCCATGGTGCACGGCTACTGGCGCAACGGGCCGGTGCTCAACAACGCCATCGCCGGCGTGGACATGGCGCTGTGGGACATCAAGGGAAAACGGGCCGCGATGCCGGTCCACGACCTACTCGGGGGCAAGGTCAGAGAGGCTGCTGCCGTCTATGTCCATGCTGACGGACAGGATCCGAAGGAGGTCGAGGACTCCGCTCGTCGGTATGTCGAGGACGGACACCACCACATCCGGGTGCAGATGGGCGGTTACGGCGGCGTGACATCATCGCGGGCCAGGCCGACCGGCTCTCCTGCCGGCAACTATTTCGACCCTCGTGAGTACGCCCGCCGGACCCTCGAGATGATCGACTACCTCCGGCGCCAGCTCGGAGACGAGATCGAACTCCTCCATGACGTCCACGAGCGGCTGGCCCCAATCCATGCAGTGCAGTTCGCCAAGGACGTCGAGCAATACCGATTGTTCTTCCTCGAGGATCTCCTGGCACCGGAAGACCTGGGCTGGTTCGAGACGGTGCGGCAACAAGCGGCCACCCCGCTGGCCATGGGCGAGCTCTTCAACAATCCTCACGAGTGGCAGGGTCTCATCACCGAGCGACTGATCGATTTCATCCGCATCCACATCAGCCAAGTCGGCGGCCTCACGCCTGCTCGCAAGATCGCAACGCTGGCCGACATGTACGGGGTGCGCACTGCCTGGCACGGGCCTAGCGATACGTCGCCGGTGGGACACGCGGCCAATCTCCACCTCGACCTCTGGGCGCCCAACTTCGGGATCCAGGAGTGGTACCAGCCGACCCCACTGGAGTATGAGATGTTCCCCGGGCTTCCAGAGGTGAAGGCGGGTTATCTGTACCCAA
>CAJHYJ010000206.1_pt1 | contig 11016 bp, 10 predicted proteins | sample 9198711 | NCBI WGS metagenome assembly CAJHYJ01 (sample SAMEA7708361, study PRJEB35096) | sediment metagenome | biome: marine neritic benthic zone biome [ENVO:01000025]; feature: sediment [ENVO:00002007]; material: shallow marine sediment [ENVO:03000034] sea grass bed [ENVO_01000059] ...
CGCTCCGGCTGAATCCAAGCCCGGACGCACAGCTGACAGCCGGCCAGATCCTCGTCGCCATCGGCACGGATCCACAGATCGAAGCGTTGGGGGAGCTGGCTGGACTGACCAGCTAGTCAGCCCGCAGCTCGCAGCCCGCCGGGGCTCGTAACTCGTAACTCGTAGCTCGGCCCGCAGCTCGCAGCTTGCAGCCACTTAGACACCAGACGCCGGACGCCGGACGCTGGACACCAGCCGACTACCACCTGTTGTTTCGCCCGAGGGCAGCCACGCGTTCCGGCCAGAGTCCAGTGTCCAGGGTCCAGGGTCATGGGGGAAACGTTGACCCTGCGCGCGCCGATCGGTAGCTTCTCCCGCCGGGGTAATTACGGGCGTGTAAGCTGCGTAGGGAGAAATACTGTGACGACCGAAGGCTATCGCGCACCGACTGTCTGCAACCTGGTGGGTATCACCTACCGGCAGCTCGACTATTGGGCCCGAACTGACTTGATCAAGCCATCTGTCCGGGGCGCCCGCGGCTCTGGATCTCAACGCCTGTACTCCTTCACTGACATCGTGCAGTTGAAGGTCATCAAGCGTCTGCTGGACGCCGGCATGAGTCTCAAGCGGATTCGAACCGCTGTGGGGATCCTGGCGGCCCAGCTCGACAGCGACCAACCGCTGGCTGACGTGACACTGCTATCCGACGGAGCGAGCATCTACGCCGCCCACAGTCCGGATGAAGTCGTGGACGTCTTTCGCCGCGGTCAAGGCGTGTTCGGTATCGCAGTTGGACCTGTGCAGGAGGAACTGCGCGGTGAGCTCCTCGATCTCGTCGGTGAGGAAGCCGAGATCATCCAGCTCGAGGAAGCGAAAGCGAACTGACCCGAGAACGCACGGCCGACGACGTCGACTTCGCTCACAACAGCGAGCGGCAGTTCGCCCGACTCCTGGATTTCTATGGAATTCCCTGGGACTACGAGCCGCGCTCGTTTGCGGTCGAGTGGGATGACGACGGAACGCCCACGAAGTTCTTCACGCCCGACTTCTATCTTCCTGACGAGGACCAGTATCTCGAGATCACCACGATGAACCAGAAGCTCGTCACCAAGAAGAACCGCAAAGTCCGGCGCCTGAATGAGCTGTATCCGGGGATCCGGTGTCGCGTTCTCTACCAACGCGACTACCTGCACCTCGTGCTCAAATACGGTTTGGAGGAGCCGGATCAGATGGACGAGACGGCAGTGCCGACGCGTTTGCCGGGTCAGCCTGAGGTGACCGTGGTCCAGGACGAGGCACGTACCGGCTGATGATGAGCCAGACTGACCTCATCGACGGTCCGCACGGCGAGAACATGCTCGTGCGACAGTGGCCGGCCCCGGAGGCTTCCAAGGGGACCGTTGTCATCGTCCACGGGCTCGCCGAGCATTCCGGTCGTTACGAGCACGTCGGAGCGGCATTCGCCGAGGCGGGCTTCACTGTTGCCTCCTTCGACCTTCCTGGCCACGGCGGGACCGCAGGAACGCGTGCGTTCGTCGAGGACTTCAATCTGTACCTCGAAGCCATCGAACTGCTTCGGCCGGCCGAAGGACCCTTCATCGTGTACGGGCACTCCATGGGTGGGCTCATCGCTGTGAAGTTCGCGCTCGATCGCATACCTCCCGACCTCCTCGTGCTCTCGGCGCCGGCTATCGACGGGAATGCTCCTGCTTGGCAGCGGAAGGCCGCTCCCATCCTGAGTCGGCTCTTGCCCAAGGTGGCCCTGGCCAACCCTTGGAAGACAGACGCCATCAGCCGCGACCAGTCCGTCATCGACGCCTACAACAGTGATCCGCTCGTCACCAACAAGACGACCACCCGACTGGGTGGGGAGATCTTCGCTGCGATGGAGGAAGTTCAGGGGTCGCTCGACTCCTTGACAGTTCCGACGTTCGTGGTTCACGGTGGCTCCGACACGATCGTTCCAGCTCGGTACTCAGCCGCGCTCGGGGAGCTTCCCAACGTGACTCGGAAGCTCTACCCAAAGCTCCGGCACGAGTGTCACAACGAGCCCGAGGGTCCGGAGGTTCTGGCAGACATCGTGGAGTTCATGACCGCCAACGTGTGAGAGCCGACTCGCTCTCAGACTGTGATCGTGGTTTCGGTCGCCATGTCTTCCCGATACCAGCGACGTTCGACGATTTGCTCTCCGAACAGGTCGCCAGAGATCGTTTCGCCCGGCACAAACCCGCGATGTTCGTAGAAGCGCTCAGCGAGGTGATTGCCGAGCATCACATCAGCGGTCACCGGCTGACCTCCGGCTGAGCCCTGAATCGTGTCGATGAGGGCGGTGGCCGCGCCCCGGCGCCGCTGCTCAGGTGTTGTGAACAGATCCCCGATGGTGATCTGACCCTGCTCGCTGTGAACCCCGGCGAATGCGATTGGGCCGTCGTCGTCGGCGGCCACCAACATCGGATGATCTTCCCAACTTCGTTGGACAGCCTCCTCCGAGTATGCAGACTCGAGCCAGGTCGCGATCGTCTGCGGTGACAGGAGATGGTGGTAGGCGCCCGGAATCGCACGGCGGGCAATGACGGCAATCGCCTCGAGATCGTCGCGAGTAGCGGCTCGGACCTCCACCACTCCGACGCTACACCGAAGCGCTGGGGGTCTGCGGTGCTTCGAAGTCAGCGGTTCGCCGAATACGCTCATGGTGTGCGGAAACTCGTACTCGTCCTACTGGTGGCGCTGGTGGCCGGATGTGGATCATCCGCCCGAACCCTCGGCGCCACGGAAAACGAAGGCGGGCCATTGCCTGGGCCTGGTACGCCACTGGCGGCAGTTGACGCCCCGTGGGTGGAGTTCGAGGCTCGCTGGCTCTGTGATCTGCAACGTTCGACCTACGACGATCCCTCTGACGTCGATGCTGCATTGGCAGACCGGCTCGCCGAGGAAGCGATCGTCGCTGAGGAGTATGCAGCCTTCAAACAGCGTCTCGAGGCGGAACGTGACCTGTCGCTCCATGTGCAAGCCGCGGTGGTCGAACGCTGCGGTGACTAGTCAGTTCAGAAGAACCGCCCTTGGTGCTCAAGAACCAGCAGCGTTTCGGTCGATACATGCTGTATGAAGCGTCTGACAACCCTGTTCCTCGTGCTGGCGAGCCTGTTGGCCACCACTGCGTTGCCTGCTCTCGCCGCTGATGACGACATCGAAGACGCCATCGAAGACGGCGACGCAGGAATTCGGTTGTTGACCGACGAGACGGCCGCAGTGATGCGGGGCGATGAGGCCTGGGTCGTGATGAACTGGACCGCGTTCGGAGACGTCATAGACGCAGTCGACGACTTCCAGGTTCGTTTGCGGAAGAATCCGCCGAAAGACGTCGACGTCCAATATCCCACCAATACCGGCGACCACACGTCGCTCTGGGACAACGACACCCTCAACGTGGGCGAAGTTGACTACACCGCGCTGAACCTGGCCGTGGAGGACGACTACAACAAGGACAAGATCAAGCTCAAGTTGGAAGCGACCTACACGGTTGACGGTGAAGAGTTCGAGCAGCGGTTTGAGCTCGAGATTCCTGTCGTGACGTTCGAAGGCGATCCTGTCGAGCAGATCACCTCGGATTGGGGTACAGCTACCGCCGGGACTGCCTCCTGGCAGGAGATCGCATACGCTGGCATGGCTCCCTCGGTAACCGACTTCGCAGTGGTGTTGGGTGAGCCTGCTGGGATGGCCGTCACGTATCCGCAGGGCGATCACACGTCGCTTCACTTTGACGACGTTCTCGAATCACGAGAGACAGATGTTGTCCGGGTGTACGTCGAGACGGCTGGCATGGAGCCTGGGACACACGTCATCGAGGTCAAGTGCGTTTACACCTACAACGGTGAGACCCGCTCCGAGACCGAAACCGTCAGTTTCACGATCACCGCTCCCTGAACATCCTGTTAGCACAGATGGGGGGGAGATCTTTCTCAAGGCCGCCCGGCAACGGGTCGATATCAGAGAAGATCCTCCTCCGGACACCAGGGACGGGGGCCAAACGGGACCTGCTGATGCAGGTCCCGTTCCGCGTTGTGGGACCTCCTACACTCGACCCGTGAGGTCATGGATCCTCGTTGCGGCGGCGTTGACGGTGGGGGCGTGCACGACCAGCGTGTTCGATCTCGAACCGGGCGACTGCTTTGGCGATCCCGGAAGTGGGAATGTCGAGTCGGTGGATGTTGTCGAGTGTTCCGACGAGCACCGATTCGAGGTGTACGCCAACCTCACCGTGCCTGACGATGTCGGCTTGGCGGGGGCCAACTCTTACGCACTCGAAGGATGTTACGAAGCCTTCGCGCCGTACGTCGGCACCGACTTCGAGTCTTCGGCGTACGACTTCACGTGGCTCGAACCGACGGCTGAGTCATGGGACCAACGCAATGACCGGACCGTGAACTGCATGTTGTTCGACTTCCAGTCCGGAACATCGACCGGCTCGGCGAGAGGGAGTGGCAGATGACCTGGGTGGTTCCGTTTTCCGAAGGTGATGCCAGTCAACGTGAACGGTTGGGTGGCAAGGGGGCCGGACTCGTCGGTATGAGTCGGGCCGGTCTGCCGGTACCAGATGGATTCGTGATCGTCACCGATGCCTGCCGGGCATATCTCACCAACGACAAGCTTGGACCGGAGGGCCTCTGGGAAGAAACACTGGACGCTATGCAGCGCCTGGAGAGCTCGACGAAGCGGACGTTTGGCGGCGATCCGCCCCTCCTTGTGTCAGTGCGCTCTGGAGCAGCCGTATCCATGCCTGGCATGATGGACACGGTTCTCAACCTCGGACTGAATCAAGACACCGTTCAGGGTCTGGCGGCCATGACCGGCAACGAGGGGTTCGCCTGGGACTCGTATCGGCGATTCGTGCAGATGTTTTCCGAAATCGTGTTGGGTGTCCCCAAAGAGCCACTGGACGCGGTCGTTCGCACGTCCGAGGAGAAGGCGGGGATGCCGGTCGCCGACTTCCAGGTGACCGACTATCAGGATCTGGTCGTCCGGCTGCAGGATGTAACGCTGGGGCATGCTCGGCAGGAGATACCGAACGATCCGCGTGAACAGCTTCGCCTCGCTATTGCGGCCGTGTTCGACTCCTGGACGAATCGCAGGGCGGTCGACTATCGGCGCCTCAACGGCATACCTGGCGATCTCGGCACCGCCGTGTCAGTACAAGCCATGGTCTTCGGCAACACAGGAGAGCGGTCCGGAACCGGGGTCGCATTTACGCGCAACCCGTCGACCGGAGAGCCGGGGTTGTTCGGTGAGTTTCTCATCGACGCCCAGGGCGAGGACGTAGTGGCTGGAATCAGAACGCCCAACCCGATCGCAGAGCTCGCCGACCTGATCCCCGACGCATACGAGCAATTGGTCCAGATTGCGGACCGACTCGAGTCTCACTACCGAGACATGCAGGACATCGAGTTCACGATCGAGAACGGTCAGCTGTACATGCTGCAGACTCGGGGAGGTAAGCGCACAGGTCGGGCAGCAGTCCGGATTGCCAGTGACCTCGTCACCGAGGATGTCATCGATCCGGTGACTGCAGTCCACCGTGTGTCGCCAGAGCAGCTCGAGCAGTTACTCCACCCGATCGTTGATCCGGATGCTGAACGGGTTGTCATCACCACAGGACTCAACGCCGCTCCGGGGGCCGCGTGCGGGCGGGTCGTGTTCAGCGCTGATGAGGCCGAACGTCGCGCCGAGGAGGGCGAGGACGTCGTCCTGCTGCGCCACGAGACCAGCCCTGATGACTTTCACGGAATGGCGGTGGCTGCCGCCATCGTGACGGCTCGCGGCGGTGTCACATCGCACGCGGCGGTCGTGGCGCGGGGGATGGGGACCTGTTGCGTCGTTGGGTGCTCGGATCTGGAAATCGACTACACGCAGCGACTGGCTACGGCCGGTGACGTGGTCATCCGCGAGGGTGAGCTGATCACGGTCGACGGCGCGACCGGGGAGGTCCTGCTGGGAAAGGTCCCCACGATCTCGCCTCAGCTCGACGAGTACTACGACCGCGTAATGGCGTGGGCTGACGAGTTCCGGACCTTGGGCGTGCGGGCCAACGCCGACACGCCCGCCGACGCAACGTCTGCACGTGAACTCGGGGCCGAGGGCATCGGGCTGTGCCGAACAGAGCACATGTTCTTCGGCGCCGATCGGATTGCTGCCATGCGGGAGATGATCATGGCTCCCAATGCGGCCGCCCGGGCCGACGCCCTCGGCAAACTAGAACCGTTCCAGGTGGCTGACTTCGAAGGGATCTTCGAAGCGATGTCGGGGTTGCCGGTCACGATCCGACTGTTGGATCCGCCTCTCCACGAATTCCTGCCGTCGATCGAGGAAACAACAGTGGAGCTGACCGATTTGAAGCTCCGGCTGCGATCTGCTCAGAACCTCGAAGAGGTCGATCGCCTGCTGTTGCAGGTGCGGGAGCTGGAGAATCTGTCCGCACAGGTCCGCCGCCTTTCAGAACAGAACCCGATGCTGGGACATCGTGGCTGCCGCCTCGGGAATCTCTATCCGGAGATCACCACGATGCAGGTGCGAGCGATCTTCATTGCGGCGCTGCGAGCCCAACGGAAGGGTGCCGAGATCGAGGTGGAGATCATGGTGCCGCTGGTCGGGTATGCGCCGGAACTGGAGCATCAGCGACAGATCATCGACGAAGCCGCCGCCGCGGTCTTCATGGAGCTCGGCGACCGTGTGGCCTACACCGTTGGCACGATGGTCGAGTTGCCGAGAGCTGCGATTCGGGCGTTCGAGATCGCTGATCAAGCCGACTTCTTCTCGTTCGGCACCAACGATCTGACCCAGACCACGCTGGGAATGAGCCGGGATGACGCCGGCCGATTCCTTCCTGGCTACGTTCGGCGTGGGCTGATTGGAGCCGACCCGTTCCAGACGATCGATGTCGACGGGGTGGGATGGTTGGTGGAGGTCGGCGTGACAGAGGGCAGGCGGTCGAATCCGGAGTTGAAGCTCGGCGTGTGTGGCGAGCATGGTGGAGATCCAGCGTCAATCCAGTTCTTCCAGGATGTCGGGCTGGATTACGTCAGCTGCTCAGCGTTCCGAGTTCCGGTGGCACGCCTCGCGGCCGCCCAGGCCGCCCTCAATGCCGAGGACGCCTAACGGGCGACGTCGACAACCGCCTTTGCCACTGACTCAACGACCTCGGTGTTGAAGACGCTCGGGATGATGTAGGCCGGGTGGACCTCGTGATCAGCCACCACATCGGCGATGGCATTGGCCGCCGCCAGCTTCATGTCCTCGGTGATTGACTTGGCCCGGGCATCGAGAGCGCCGCGGAACACGCCGGGGAACGCCAAGACGTTGTTGATCTGGTTCGGATAGTCAGAGCGCCCGGTGGCGACCACCGCCGCATACTCCCGAGCGCCAGCCGGATTCACCTCGGGGTCAGGATTGGCGAGGGCGAACACGATCGGGTCCTTCGCCATCGTGCCGATGTCGGCCGGCTGCAGCACGTCTGGAGCGCTCACTCCGACGAACACGTCCGTGCCCTTGATCGCCTCCAGAAGGTCGCCCCTGCGCCCTTCGCGGTTGGTGTGATCAGCCAGCCACTGCTTGGACGAGTCGAGACCTGACCGACGAGGCTCGATGATTCCAGTCGAATCGACCGCAACGATGTTCCCGACCCCTTCGGCCATGAGGATCTTGGCGATCGCCACCCCGGCGGCACCAGCCCCGGACATGGCGACCTCGATGTCGCCGATCTCCTTGTCGACGACCCGCAGAGCGTTCTTGAGGGCGGCCAGAACGACGATGGCGGTGCCGTGCTGGTCATCGTGAAAGACGGGGATGTCGAGAGACTCCCGCAGACGCTCTTCGATCTCGAAACACCGAGGAGCCGCGATGTCTTCGAGGTTGACACCACCAAAGACGGGGGCGATGAGCTCGACGGTCCTCACGACCTCATCGGTGTCGGTGGTGTCGAGACACACTGGCCAGGCATCGATGTTCGCAAAGCGCTTGAACAGCGCAGCCTTGCCTTCCATCACGGGTAGCGCGCCGAGCGGGCCGATGTTCCCGAGTCCCAGTACGGCTGATCCGTCGGACACGATGGCGACGGTGTTGCCCTTGATCGTCAGGTTCCATGCGTCCAGCGGGTTGGCGGCGATGGCGCGACTCACGCGAGCAACTCCCGGCGTGTATGCCATCGACAATTCGTCGCGGGTACGGAGGTCGATCTTCGAGTGCACTTCCAGCTTGCCGCCCAGGTGCAGGAGGAAGGTGCGGTCAGAGGTGTGGTGTACGTGAACGCCTTCGACCGCCTCGACCACGTCGGCGACTTGATCGGCGTGTTGCTCACCACGAGTGTTGACGGTGAGATCGACGGTGATCTGGTCAGACCGGCTCTCTACGAAGTCGAGAGCGCTGACCGTGCCTTCAGCGGCTCCCACTGCGGTGGTCACGCGGCCGACGGCACCCGCGTCGTCGGGATCGAGATGCAGCCGCATCGTGATCGAATAGGACGCACTTGGTGTGGCCATGTTCCCTCCGTTCTGGCTGGAGGCTAACCGGCGGCCGGGTGGTAGGTTCCGCTGGTCCAGTCACAGAGGAGACGACCCTTGCAGGTATATCCCACCGAGAAGATCCGTAATGTGGCCCTCGTGGGTCACGCCGGCTCCGGCAAGACGACGCTGGCTGAGGCCTTGCTGTATCGCGCCGGAGCCATCAATCGACTCGGGACCATTGAAGACGGCAACACCGTTTGCGACTTCGATCCCGAAGAGCACGCTCGCACGATGTCGCTTTCGCTGAGCCTCGCTCCCTTCGAGTGGAAGGGTTTCAAAGTCAACCTCATCGACACGCCCGGTTCGATCGACTTCGTGGGTGATGTCTACGCCGCCCTCCACGTCGCCGATCTGGCTGTCTTCGTAGTCAATGCCGTTGATGGTGTGGAAGTGCAGACCCAAACGATCTGGCGGATTGCCGAAGACCTGAACGTCCCTCGCATGGTCTTCGTGAACAAGCTCGACAAGGAACGCGCATCGTTCCAGCGGACCCTCGATGATCTTCGGGACAAGTTCGGAGCCGGCGTCGCCCCGCTCGAACTGCCCATCGGCGAGGAAGCAGAGTTTCACGGTGTCGCCGACCTGCTGACCGACACCGCCTACATCTATGACAGCGGTCAGGCTGAGAAGGTCCCGATTCCTGAAGAGATGGAAGAGCTGGAGCATCGGGTCCACGACAATCTGGTCGAGGGAATCGTCGTTGCCGATGACAACCTCCTCGAGAAGTACTTGGAAGGGGACACGCCGACATTCGAGGAGTTGGAGCACACCCTGGCCCAGGGTGTCGACGCCGCCACCGTCTTCCCAGTTGTGTGTGGATCCGCGACTGGGCCCATCGCTGTCGATCGTTTGGCTGATTTCATCGTCGAGATCGGTCCTGCTCCGGCGGACCGTCCTGCGTTCGAGGTCGTGGCCGGCGACACCATCGTCGACGTGACACCGGATTCGTCGGCCGACCCGCTGGTGTACGTCTTCAAGACGTTCGCCGATGACTATGTCGGTCAGCTGTCTGTGTTCAGGGTGATGACCGGCACGGTCAAGACGGATCAGCGGCTCACCAACAGCAGAACCGGGGATGAGGAGCGGCTTCACAAGCTGGTGACGTTGCGCGGGAAGGAACAGGTCGACCTCAGCACCATTCCCGCCGGCGACATCGGTGTGGTGGCGAAACTCCAGGACACGAGATCCGGCGACACGTTGGCTCCCAAGTCACAACCGGTCACTGTCGAGCTTCCAGCGGCACCGATAGGCCTGCTCCCGATTGCGCTGGTGCCCGAGACTCAGGCTGACAGCGACAAGATGCCAACGGCGTTGCGTCGACTGGGGGCCGAGGATCCGGCCATTCGCATCGAGCAGCATCCCGAGACCGGACAAACCCTCATGTGGGGCGGGGGAGAGACCCACCTGCAGGTGACGCTCGACAAACTCAAGCGCAAGTACAACGTCACCGTGAACACCGAGACGGTGAGAGTTCCGTACCGCTGGACGTTGACGAATCGTGTGGAGGCCGAAGGCAAGTACAAGAAGCAGTCAGGCGGACATGGCCAGTTCGGCGTGGCCAGCGTCATCTTCGAACCGACCGAGCGCGGCTCGGGGTACCGATTCGAAGACAAGGTCGTTGGTGGCGCCATCCCCCGTCAGTTCATTCCGGCAGTCGAGAAAGGGATCGGTGAAGCTCTACAGGAGGGAGCCAAGTGGGGCTACCCGATCGTGGACGTGCAGGCCACGTGCGTGGGCGGCAAGTACCACTCGGTTGACAGTTCGGAGATGAGTTTCAAGATGGCCGGCAAGCTGGCCACGCGGTCAGCAATCGAGGAAGGCCAACCGGTGTTGCTCGAGCCGATCTCAGAAGTTGCGGTGACGATCCCTTCTGAGATGCAAGGCGACATCATGCGCGACCTGAGCACCAAGCGAGGCCGAGTCCAGTCGACACTGGCCAACGAGCGCGGAGACTACGTCATCACAGCCGAAGTGCCGACGGCCGAGGTGCTGCGATATGCGGTCGACCTCGTGGCGATCACCGGGGGAGCGGGATCGTTCACTCGTCGGCACGACCACTACGCCCAGATGCCGAGCCACCTGATGGACACAGCGGCGGTCGAGGACGACTAGCGGCGGGGCTGGAATCCAATGTCGGACGTCTGACGGCTGACATACAGCTCCTCCCCTGTGGGGGAGGTGGCGACGCCGCCAGGCGGAGACGGAGGGGGCGTGATTCATCAACCAAGCCATCTCAGTGGTTGCTCTCTGACCCCCCTCCCGGCTTCGCCGGACTCCCCCCTCCGGGGGGAGAGCTGGGTACACGGCGCCGGAGGAGCTAGGCCCACTCCAAGATCACCTTGGCCGCCTCGCCTGACGCGACGGCATCGAATGCGTCGTGGAATTCGTCCACGCCGAAGCGATGGGTGATCACCGGTGAGATGTCGAGTCCTGTCTGCAGCATGGCGGTCATCTTGTACCAAGTATCGAAGATGCGTCGGCCGTA
>CAJHYJ010000047.1_pt1 | contig 10963 bp, 13 predicted proteins | sample 9198711 | NCBI WGS metagenome assembly CAJHYJ01 (sample SAMEA7708361, study PRJEB35096) | sediment metagenome | biome: marine neritic benthic zone biome [ENVO:01000025]; feature: sediment [ENVO:00002007]; material: shallow marine sediment [ENVO:03000034] sea grass bed [ENVO_01000059] ...
CGAACCTTCGAGCGTCAGCGTCGCGAGGATCACCGCGACGAAGTGAGCTGAGGAACTCGCGGCGCTCGACAAAGCCATCGCGCCATGCGTTCCGATGACGACGGGCTCCGGTCCGGGCCAGCATCCAGCCGGTAACGACCAACGCTGCGGCTGCCACCCCCGTCCACCCTGTGGTGAGTGGAGCACCAACCAGCATGAGCAATGCCGCCGCGAAGCTGTGGAAGTCAAGCCGGTCGTATTCGCTCTGCACCAAGGAGAGAATGGCGAGGGCTGTCAGGCCGATGCCGATGAAGGATGCGGACATCGACAAGATCCACGGGATCAGCACGATGTCGAGCTCACGGTCGAAGCTGGCCACGGTTGCGATGGCCCCGAGGACGCCGGCTCCGACAAACAGCAGGACCGCCCCGTCACGCCACCGACCGCCCTGAGATTCGTTCATTGCCCCATTCTCCACGGTGCAGCGGTCGGGAGCCAGCAACCACATCTCGAGCGGTCGCCAAGAGGGTGTATCGACATCGACGCATGGAGGCAACGCGGACCCTCCGTACACTCCGCTGATGCTCCCCTCGTCTTCGACCCGCCCGCGCGCCTTCACGGGCTGGCGGATCCTGGCGCTCGCAGTAGTGACCGGGGCGATGACAGGCCCCGGCCAGACGATCGGGGTGAGCGTGTTCATCGATCCGATCATCGAGCACCTCGACCTGAGCCGATCCCAGGTCTCGACCGCCTACCTGATCGGGACCATGACAGCGGCCCTCGGCCTCCCAATCGTCGGCCAGCGAATCGATCGCCATGGCGTGCGCATCGCCATGACCGCGATCGGCATCGCCTTTGCCCTGGCACTCGTTGGGATGGCCGGCGTCCTCGGATTCGTCACCTTGACTCTTGGCTTCGTCGCCATCCGGTTGTTCGGACAGGGCTCGCTGTCACTCGTCAGCACCGTCGCCGTGACTCACTGGTTCGATCGCTGGCGGGGCACGGCACTTGGCATCTTCGCCACAGGTACCGGGATCCTCATGGCGCTCGTTCCCGTCGGTCTCAGTGTCGTCATCGAGAGGATCGACTGGCGTGTTGCGTGGCTCGTAGCCGCCGCCGCTGTCCTGATCATCGTTGTCCCAATCGCTCGGTTCGGCATGATCGACCGTCCCAGCGACGTCGGAGAGTTCCCCGACGGCATACCGCCGGGAGAAGCTCCTAGGGGAGACCGACCAACCACAGGCAGATCGGTCACCCGCGGAGAAGCGATCCGCACTGGACGTTTCTGGGTGCTGGTCGCAGCCTCGATGTCGGTGGGGATGCTGTCCACGGCGCTCAACTTCCACCAGATCTCGCTACTCGGTGATGCCGGGCTCACGCCCACGGAGGCTGCCGTGATGTTCCTTCCGCAGGTCATCGGCACGGCCGTGGCCGGGATTCTGTTCGGCTACCTCGCCGACAGGCTCACCGGACGCACACTCATACCCATGGCAATGTCGCTGCTGGCGGGCAGCTTGGTTCTGGCAGCCAACCTGTCCTCGGGCACCGTCATCATCCTCTACGCGATCACGCTGGGCGCGGCCGGCGGGGCGGCCCGCTCCATCGGGGCGACGCTGCTGCCGCGCTGGTTCGGGATCGGGCACATCGGCTCGGTCCAGGGCACGGCGACGTTCCTCAACGTCGCATCGACGGCGCTGGGACCGGTCGCCTTCTCGCTAGCGCGCGACGCAGCAGGTAACTACGAAGGGGCCGCACTTTGGTTCGCCCTCCTCCCCATCGCCGCCGGCCTCGCCGCTGTCTTGCTCCCGCGGGTCACATCCGAGTGACCGGGACGCGGCCCACGGTGGAGACCAACAGTCCCTCCTACAATCGGCTTGCTGCCGATGTCCCTTCATTTTGTCAGCCGAGACGGGACCTGATCGGCGGACAGCCAACCCCGCGTTGAAAGGAACGACGATCCGCTCTGTTGCCATCAGGCTCGACAACGTCTCCAAGCAATTCGATGGATCCTCCTCGCTGGCGGTGTCGTCGCTGAGTCTCGAGATCGAAGAAGGATCGATCGTGGTGCTGATCGGTCCCTCGGGATGCGGCAAGACAACCACGTTGCGGATGATCAATCGTCTGATCGAACCCACGTCGGGCCGTATCGAGATCAACGGCGAGGACGTCACGCAACGCCCCGTGGCGGACCTGCGTCGCGAGATCGGATACGTGATCCAGCAGGTGGGGCTCTTCCCGCACCTGACGATTGCGGGCAACATCGCCACCGTGCCCAGGATGCTGGGCTGGGGCAAGCAGCAGATCGCAGAACGAATCGACGAGTTGGCCGAGCTCGTCGGGCTCGAGTCGTCGATGCTCGACCGATATCCGGATGAGCTCTCCGGAGGGCAGCAGCAGCGAGTCGGCGTCGCCCGTGCCTTGGCGGCGGATCCCCCGGTCTTGCTGATGGACGAGCCGTTCGGCGCCGTCGATCCCATTGTCAGGACTCGCCTGCAAGACGAGTTGCTCGAGCTTCAGAGCCGAGTCGACAAGACAATCGTCCTAGTGACGCACGACATCGACGAAGCACTCAAGATCGCTGATCGGATCGTGCTCCTCAATGTCGGCGGCATCCTCGAGCAGTACTCATCGCCCGACGAACTCCTGGCGAATCCTGCCAACGCATTCGTCGAGGAATTCGTCGGAGACGACCGGAGCGTCAAGCGACTCCAGCTCAAGACGGTTGCCGACCTCCCGTTCCGTCAGGGGCCCGTCGTGGCCGTGGGCGACGGTGTGGCCGCTGCCTACAAGGTTCTGGACGAGTACCAAACGGAGTGGGTGGGTGTGACGTCCGATGATCAGTTCCTGGGGTGGGTGCATGCTCCCGACATTCCCAGCGACGGGTCGCTCGAGTCCGCTCCGATGGCGCTGCCAGCGGCACAGGTGCAACCCGACAGCACGCTCCGGAGCGCCATGCAGGTCATCATGACGTCCCACACGTCGGTGGCAGTGATCGACGACGGAGGCAAGTTCGGCGGTGTCGTCACTCTGGAGCTCATGCGCTCCGGCCTCGAGGATGTGACCGGTTGATGATCACCCTGCTTGGACAGGCAACGAATCCCATCATCCGATGGGAGTGGCTGATCGAAGAGTGGGATCAGATTCAGGCAGCGCTGCTCGAGCACCTCGAGCTGACGCTGTACGCCATTCTCCTCGGGTTGGTCGTCTCGGCTGGGCTCTCCGCACTGGCCCTTCGCTATCGCTGGACGGCCGGCCCCATCAATGGCCTCACCGCGTTTCTCTACACCATCCCGAGTGTTGCCCTGTTCGGGATCCTGTTTCCCTACTTCGGGCTCAGCCGGCTCACAGCGGTGCTCCCCCTTGCCCTGTACACGCTGCTCATCCTGGTCACCAACATCGTCGCCGGATTCAATGCAGTCGCTCCAGAGGTACGCGAGGCTGCCGACGGCATGGGCATGACACCGGCTCGCCGGGTGTGGCGAGTGGAGCTGCCGCTGGCGGCCCCCTACATCATCGCCGGACTCCGCATCGCCGTCGTGTCGACGGTCGGGCTCGTCACAGTCGCTGCCATCGTCGGACAGGGCGGTCTGGGAAGACTGATTCTCGACGGATTGCGCAGGACCTTCTGGACGCCGATGACCATCGGGGCAAGCATGTCGATCCTCTTGGCCTTGGTGCTTGACGCCTTGATCCTCTACGCCGGCCGACGGGCGACTCCCTGGGATCAACGCGGACGGCAGGCTCTCTGATGCCGTACGCCCAAGCGGCAGTTCCCCGCGACATCGGTGTATTCGAGTGGTTGTTCGACCCGAACAGCTGGACCGGATCCAACGGAATCCTGGCGTCCCTGGCCGACACGGTCGTGCTGTGCGCCATCGTGGTGGCGATTGCAGGTGCGACGATGATTCCGCTGGCCGCTTGGCTGGCGCACACCCGACGCGGCGAGGTGTCGGTCTCCTGGATGGTCACCCTGAGCCGTGCCATCCCCACGTTTGCGGTCGCCGGCCTCCTCGTGCCGATCTCGCTCCGCAACGGCTGGGGATTCGAGCCGTGGCCGATCTTCATTGCGTTGTTGCTACTCGCCCTGCCACCGATCTTCCTCAACACCTACACCGCCATCCGTCAGGTCTCACCAGGCGTCGTCGAAGCCGCCCACGCCATGGGATACAGCGAAAACGACGTCCTGTTTCGCGTCGAGCTGGCACTGGGAACGTCGGTGATCCTCGATGGAGTGCGCGTCGCCGCGATCACAGTCGTTGCGACCGAGCCGATTCGGGCGTTCCTGGGCGGGGACGGCCTCGGGAGATACGTGCGCGATGGCCTCGGACAGAACAATGATGGGTTGGTGATAGCCGGGGCTATGCTCGTTGCGGGTCTGGCTGGATTGACAGCTCTGCTATTCCGGATGTTTGGGCGTGTTGCTCTCCCGGAAGGCGTACGTCGCCTGGCCACGACCACGACACGCTAGGAAGGTTCCCCGTGAAATCCCCTGTATCCAAGAGACTATTTGCGTTCGCCGTCGTCCTGACGCTGGTGCTCGCCGCCTGCGGTGGTGATGACGGCGCCGGTGATGGACCGACGATTCGGGTCCGAGGACAAGACTTCAGCGAGGCTGTCACGATCGCCCAGGTCTACGGCCAGTTCCTCGAGGCCAAAGGCTATGACGTCGAGATCCTGACCCCGGCCGGTTTCCGGACCGAGGCCATCGACGGCATCCGCAACAGCGAGGTCGATCTGATCATCGACTACATCGGTGGCTCGCTCACCGCTCTGGCCCCCGACGAAGCGACATCCTCCAATCCGGACGACATCGTGGCGATCATCGGCCCGGCCTACAGCGACATCGGTGGGACGCTCCTCGACTACTCGCCCGCTGTCGACGGCGATGCCTTCGTGGTGCGCGGCGATTCGCCTGCCAACACCATCAGCGATGTTGCCGGCCTCGCGTACGTGTTCGGTGCGTCAGCCCAGTGCTACGAGCGGCCTCAGTGCTTCCTCGGTTACACCGATCCGTCCGTGTACGGCATCGAGTTCAGCGACACCGTGACGATCGAGTTCGGCCCGTTGCTTGGTGAAGCCCTTGCCGCCGGCGAGGTGGACGCGGTTGTCTGGAACACGACGGCGCCGCAGATCGGCGAGTTCGGATTCAAGGTCCTCGAGGACGATCAGGGTCTCCACCCCGCTCAGAACATCGCTCCCATCATCAGCACCGAGGTGCTGGATGCATACGGCGACCAGCTTCGGGACGATCTGAACGAGCTGAGCGCAGCCATCACGACTGCCGATCTCCTCGCTTGGAACACCGAAACGGACATTGCTTTGCGCGAGTCCGACGACGTTGCCTCGGAGTGGCTCGAAGCCAACGGCTTCAAGTAACCAACAACCGACAGACTGACTGGCGCCCATCCGGGACGCGGTTCATTGGACCGCTGCTCGGGTGGGCGCTGTCGCGCCGTTGATTGGTTATCCACGACCGACACCCGGCACCGTGCGCCTGACGTACGCTTCGTCATGATCCGATTCGCTGGTTCGCTCGAGACAACCCGCCGACCTGACGAGGTCTTCGAAGCGCTGGCCGACATGACCGTCCTCGACCGCTGGAACCCGAATGTCTCGATGTCCCAGCGACTGACTGGCGAACGCTTCGAGATTGGATCCACATACGAGTCCACGATTCGGCGAGGACCACTTCGCATGCGGGCTCGTTCGCGCCTCACGAACATCGACCGGCCTCACTTCGTGGAATACCAGGGCACCATCAGCGGCTTCTGGTCGGTCGATCGGCTGACGTTCCGCACCGCCAACCTCGGCACGATCATCGAGTTCTCCAACGAGTCCCGTCCGCCAATGGTGCTTCGACCCTTGTCGAGAGTCCTTGATCTGGCATTCCAACCACAAGCCGCCCGGGCGGTCGAGGGAGCCCGCAGCTACCTCGACGGACTCGGTTGACGAGATCAGCTGTCCGGCAGCGCCTCGCCGAGGCCGCCGTCGATCTGCGCCCGATGCCACCACACCTCGTCCGCGTGGAGGGTCTCGAGACCCTTCGTGGTGATCTCGCAACGGCCGAAGACAGCCGCGAGATGTTCAGGCGTCGAGGGCAGCGGCTTGGCCAGCTGCAAACGGAGGAGCTCAGCCAGCGTGCCTTGCACGACCTCGACCGAAACTTGGAGATGGTCGGCAGTCCGGTCTACGTCGATGGGGGTCTTCTCGCGAGTCAACGTCGCCATCTGGAATGCCTCTCGCAAGAAGCGCAGCACCTCCAGTTTGAGGTTGTAGTAGTCGCCGGGACTACGGATGCCCATGCTCATGAATGAACCGTCAGGCTACGCAGCTCAGGTCCGGGGCTCCAAGAGGATGACCGGGATCTGGCGATCCGTCTTCTGTTCGTACTCGGCAAACTGGTCGAATCGGGCCTTCCACGGCTCCCAGATGGCATCTCGCTCGTCCGGTTCGACAACCCGCGCTCGGAGGTCGTGGCGTTGTGTCCCGACTTCGATCGCCACGTCGGGGTTTGCCACGACGTTGAAATACCAGTCGGGGTGGCCGGGCGCTCCGCCCTTGGAAGCGAAGATCGCAAATCTGCCATCGCCCATGTCTTGATACATGAGCGGATTGAGCCGGGCGGCTCCGCTCTTGGCTCCTGTGTTGTGGAGAATCAGGATCGGCTTGCCCTCGAACACGCCGCCGACCACACCGGCATTGGCTCTGAACTCTTCGATGATCCCTGCGTTCCACTTGCTCATCGAGCGACCGTATCACCGTGCGCTTGATAACACCTCAGAGCTCGCGCCGCGTCGCCAGGGTCACCGCCAGCCACAGCAACCCGGCGATGAGCAGGACCGTGACGGCCAACGCCGGCCAGTAGTCCGTCATCGACCCACCGCCCGACAGGTCGATGAGAGCGGTGGAGAGGTGAGTCGGCAACCACCGACCGACGGCTTCCGCGAGGCCGATGATGGGCATGATCAGTAGGACCACGATGGAGATCAGGACGGTGCTCAGCACGGTCCGTGCCCGGCCGGCGACAGCAGCGACCAACGCCACCACAAAGGCCAGGAACACAACGGCCAACGCTGTGCCGAGAACCATTCCTCCACCGTCCACCGATCCTATGAGCACCCACGTCTCGTACCAGGCGGCCGCCACTCCGACGGAAAACGAGGCGGCAATCGCGACGGTGGTCACTGCCAACCGAGGGGTGAGTACCCGCAGGAGCGAACGCACTCGGGTTCTCAGGAACACACCCATCTCGGGAACCGCATCGAACGCAAGGGCCCCGGCGGCAACCACGACAGCCACCAGCGTCCCGATCTGCATTGCATTGGACACATACTGGGCAATCCCGTCCTGGGGAGTGGCGGGTGGGAACTGAATCACCGCGCCCTCCAGTTCACCCCCAGCGAACCCGACGATCTCACCCAGGTAGCGGGCGGTCAGGGGACCGATCAACCCGAAGAACACATAAACACCGACAAGAGCCACCCAGCGGCGAGTACGCACGAGCCGCAACCACTCGAGTCTCCAGAGAGTCACCGGGTCACCTCCAGAAAGGCACGCTCCAGCGTCACTGCTTCGGGCACGACCGACACGACGCGAACGTCAGCCGCCGCCAGCGCCGCCGCCACACCTGCCTCCGCTGCCTCGAGCGACGTCACCGTCATCGCCAGTTCGTCCTCGCCCAGTTGCTCGACCTCCACGACCCAATCGATAGCTGTCAGTGTTTCCAAAACCGGGCCCATCGGCGGTCGGCACCGGATGAGATACCTGGGAACCGCTGAGCCAACCAGGAGCTCCTCGAGGGGACCTTGGAACAGGAGACGGCCCCGATCGAGGATGCCGACGGTGTCGCACACCTCCTGCACATCACTGAGGATGTGCGACGAGAACAGGACTGTCGTCGAGCTTCGCAGCCGCCCTATCAGATCCAGCACTTCGCGACGCCCCAAGGGATCGAGGGCCGAGGCGGGTTCATCGAGCAGCACCAGTTCCGGCTCGCCGACGACTGTGGCGGCAATGCCCATCCGCTGCAGCATTCCCCGTGAATACCCGCCCACGACCCGATCGGCTGCGTCGGCCAGTCCAGCATCGAAGAGCACACCTTCGACACGTTGCTCGTCAACCACACCGCGAACGAGCTGAAGTGCCAAGGCAACGACCTCCCGGCCGGTGAGCCACTCGTCGAAGCGAGGCGTATCTGGCAGCACGGCAACCTGAGACGCCTCTGCGGAGATCACCATCTCGCCGGCGGTGGGCCGACGAAGACCTGCCAGCAGTCCCAACAGCGTTGTCTTGCCTGCTCCGTTCGGACCCACCAACCCGTACACAGCGCCAGCGGGAACCGACAGATCGACGGCGTCGAGTGCGATCGTGGATCCGTATCGCTTGGTGAGGCCCTGGGTCTCGATCACCTTCGATGCTCCCGCCCGAACAGCAGGTAGGCAATGCCGCCCATAGGTACCGAGATCGCGCAGACCACCGCCCAAGCCCATTTCGGCAGGTGACGGACCTCACTGCGCGATATGTCAACCCAGCAGTAGACGACGAAAGCCAACGCCGCCACCAAGATCGGCACGAGGGCAGCAAAGGGGATGTCCATGTCTCACTCCTCAAACATCGCTCGTCACTCTGCCCAATGGCGGAGGAATCTGCTCATGCCGCGAGCGCCTCATCCTTCGCGGGCGTCTCCATCTGTCGGTGTGTCAAGAGCAGAAACAGCAGTACAGCCAGCAAGAGGACCTGGGGTATCCGCAGCGTCAGGCCCCACACCTCGAAGGACGGCGTGCGCTCGGGCGCTATCTGGAAATAGGCCCACACGACGAAAGCATCGAAGGCGGTGAACAAGAGCAGGTAGAGGCGACGGTCCACCCGCAAGACAACTGCGACGCCAACCAGAAACAGCAACCCTGCGATGAGGAAGACGACATTCGGCTCGTCATCGCCATCGATCACCTTCACGGCCGGCGTTGCGATGATGAAATAGAGGACGGCAGTAACTGCTCCGAGCAGCGCCGCAATACGTCGAACGGTCGATCTCTTCATGGCTACCTCGCTTCGGACGAGTCCACGGTGCCCCGAGCCGACCGACAGGGCCAGGGCACAACGGTCGGACCGACTGGGACAGGTGCCGACGTCGTGGAGATAGTCGACGTAGCGTGCGCATATGGCACACGGACGGGCAGCTGTTGCTATCGCAATCATCGCCTTCGTCGTGCTGGGCCTTCCCGAGGGAGGTCTTGGCACAGCTTGGCCGGCACTCCGCGCTGCGGTGGATCGGCCCGTCGAAGATCTCGGCGTTGTCTTGATCGCGCTGCTCATTGGCTATCAGATCACCTCGATTCCGTCCGGGCGGATCGTTGCCCGACTGGGAACAGGTCCGGCCGTGGCGATCGCCGCGCTTGTCTCCGGCATCGGACTGGCCGGCTATGCCATCGCTCCCACATGGTGGTTCGTGCTTGCAACGACCCTGGTGACCGGCATGGGAGGCGGCCTCACCGACACTGCGTTCAATGCACATGCAGCCCTGAACTTCGACGCCCGACAGACGAACCTGCTGCATGCAGGGTTCGGCGTTGGGGCGACCATCGGCCCGGTGGTCATGACCACCGCCCTCGTCTCCGGGCGCGGCTGGCGCACCGGCTTCATCGTCTTCGCCGCGGTCCAGTTGGTGATGCTGGCGGTCCTGCTGGCGAGACGCGGCGACTTCAGTCGGCCTACGACCCCGCCCGGCGACACGGGCCGATTGTCATCGTGGATGGTCGCCACTTTCTTCATCTATACCGGACTCGAGGTGACAGCCGGTCAGTGGGCCTTCAGCCTGCTGACCGAGGGGCGAGCCTTCGATGTTGCCGCGGCCGGGCTGTGGGTCTCCGCCTACTGGGGTGCGTTGACGCTCGGTCGATTGGGCTTCGGGTTCCTCGCACATCGCATGACGGGCCGGCACATCGTGTCGAGTGGCGCCATCGGGGCGACCATCGGAGCGGCCTTGCTCTGGTGGAACCCCGGCGGACTGGGAACAATCGGCCTGCCGGTGGCAGGCCTGAGCCTCGCCGGCATCTTCCCGGCGTTGGTCACGATGACCCCGGGGGCTGTCGGCGAGGACCGATCCAACGACGCCATGGGCCTGCAGTTGGCCGCCGCCGGACTCGGAGCCGCCATCGTGCCGTGGCTGGCAGGACGACTGATCGGTGTTTCCTCGCTCGAAGCGCTGAACCCGTTTCTCGTTGCGGTGGGGCTGGCCCTCTGGCTGATTCAGCGTCGGACGTTGATAACTGTTTGACATTATTAACATTGTTTTGCAATAGTTGGTGCTGTGTCTCGTGTCATCGACACTGCCGGTCTGAGGAGGGTGCGCAGCTCACTGATCAGCGCCGAGTCCGACCTGACCATTCGCACCCGCACCATCGCCGCGACGCTTGACGCTGTCGGCCATCCAAACCTCGGCTGGCGGCTGGGGTCGGTTGCCTCCTGGCTCGATCGGATGGTTTCCGAGCTCACCGACCGCATCGACATCGCAGAACTCATCACGTGGTTGCAGATCGAACCCGGCACGGCGCCTCCCCCGCCACCGGTACGCACATGGGATGCGTTCAGCCGGGCAATGCCGTCCTACGCAGCAAGCCATCTCGCGTCGCTCCACCCAGCCGAGCAACGCCTCATCGCAACGTGGCGACCAGCGTCGATCGCCCGCCTCACCGGGGCTCCCATTTCGGCACGGGTGGCCGCCAACCGGAGGTTCATCCAAGACTCGATCACCGAACTCGACAACCAGGCTGCCGAGCTGAGAGCCCAAGTCGATGCCGGTTCAGACGAATGGTGGAAGCCGGCACTGCTGGCGCAGCTCGCCGAGCAGCGCCAGGTGCTCGAACGACTGGCCCGGCGCAACCCGATCTGGTTCGACGGGCAAGGCGACGGCAAGTACGCCGAGTGGATCGGGCCGGCTGATGCGGGCCATGTCGTGATCCTGGTGCCCGGCACGGGCAACGAC
>CAJHYJ010000138.1_pt1 | contig 10834 bp, 8 predicted proteins | sample 9198711 | NCBI WGS metagenome assembly CAJHYJ01 (sample SAMEA7708361, study PRJEB35096) | sediment metagenome | biome: marine neritic benthic zone biome [ENVO:01000025]; feature: sediment [ENVO:00002007]; material: shallow marine sediment [ENVO:03000034] sea grass bed [ENVO_01000059] ...
CAGATCGAGAAGCAGTTGGCGCGCCGAGGTCGGATTCACGATTTCCGCGCCACGTTCGATGCCTGCCAGCGCGCCGAACTCGCGGAGGACAGAGGCGGCAAAGCCGTGATAGGTCTGGACGACCGGCTGGAACTCCTCGTCAGGGATGGTTCCTCGGATGCGGTCCGCCAGCTCACCGGCGGCCTTGTTGGTGAATGTGAGGCCGAGGATGCGGTCGGGCGTCACGCCGAGGCCGACAGCATGCCGAACCCGATGGGCGATCGTCGTTGTCTTGCCGGTGCCTGCGCCGGCGGCGACGCGTAGCGGGGCCAACGGATATTCGATGATGGCTCGTTGCTCGGCAGTGGGTGTGAAGGTCATCCGACGTAAGCCTCCCGACCTTCCGGCCATTCGGGGCACACCAGCTTCACCGCGCAGCGGTCGCATTCCTTGCTGACGACCGTCCGCCAGTCTTCGGCGCGTATGGCGCCGGTGATGTCCTCGAGCTTGTCGGCGAGGTCCTCGAGATTGTCGGGATCGAATGCGACGGCCATCGATTTCCGATCCGACAGCGGATACCAGAACTCTGCCTCAGCGGGGATGCCCCGCTCGCGGACGGTTTCGTCTTGTTTGGCGGCCAGCAGGTAGAAGCCGAGCTGCAGGCTGCTGGCCGCCTCCTTCTCGGTGGCGCGGCTCCCAGAGGTCTTGTAGTCGACGATGCGCAGCAGATCGCCTTCTCGCTCGATGCGATCTGCTTTGCCGTGCCAGGCCACACCGTCGATGTCGAGCGCCAGGTCGTGTTCCAGCAGGACCGGCTCGGCATCGGGCCTTGGCCACTCGGCATACAGGCGATCGAAGAGCTCGACGGCCCGGCGTTTCCATGAGTCTTGGAATGCACCACCGCCGAGGTCGGTCTGGTCGATGAAGTGATTGGCCAACTCGACAGCTTCGTCCTGGCTCGACCGAGGCCGGCCGTCTGCCATTGCGGCTCGCTCAGCCTCTTCCAGTGCCGAGTGGATAGCTGTTCCGAACCCAGCGTACGGCCCGGCCTCGGTGTCGATGCCGACCCTGCGTTCCAGCACGTACCGTCGCGGACACAGCTCGTATCGCGACGCCTGGCTCGGCGAGAGCGAGAACCGATCTCCCAACACTCCGTCGTCGGGACCACGCCGGCGAGCACCGACGAAGTCAACGGCGGGGCGCATCCGATCGTTCGGGCGTTGGCGCAGTACGGCGAGTGCCGCCAAGCGTCGAGAAGCGGTTTCAGCGGGATCCACGAGCGTTCGCCGCAGGAGTGCCTCGGCCTCGAGGGGCGTCAGCGGCGGCCGGTCGACCTTGACGGGCGGGCCGAGCTCAGCCTCGGGGGCGTCTGCCACTGCGGTGAGGAAACGGCTCGGCCGCTGTTCGAGCTCATCGACGCCTGCCCGAGTGGCTGTCCACACGACTCGGGATCGGGCTCGCGTCATGGCCGTGTAGGCCAGACGCATCTCCTCGCGGATCTTCTCGGACTGGTCGGGTGGCGTGTCGGACAAGTGTTCGGGCTGGAGGAGGGACCGCTGACGTCGCAAGTCAGGCAGCACGCCTTCGGATGCATCGGCGATGAAAACGGCTTCGAACTCGAGCCCCTTCGCCTGATGCATCGTCGTCACGGTCAGTCGATCCTCGTCGGACGGAGCCGCTGCCAACAGGGGCGTTGCCTGAAAGTCCTCTTGCTCAGAGAGCCTCATGTAGTCGACCAACGTCACTCCGGGAGTGCGCTCGGCGATGCGATCCAGCACCTGGCTGAGCGACGCAAGCGCTGCCCGGTGGTGGCGCCACTCCTCGCCGGTAGCAAACGTCTGTAGGGGACCGACCTGCGTCCAAGCCGTCCAGAGTCCCGCGGCGGCTGATTGGGCCGAGCACCAGGCGTCGTCCTCCAGTAGCGCTGCCATTGGGTCCTCGCCCAGATCGCGGATGAGCTCGGACCACGGAGTGCCGGCCGCCCGATGGCGCCGAACGACATCACGCTGTTGGCTGAGCGGCAGGTTCAGAAGCGGCCCGAGCAGGAGGCGTGCCGCGGCCCGCTGGCCCTCGATGGCCTCGAGCACTGTCGCATCGTCCTGGCAGGCGCGAGCCAGCCGCGCGAGGTCGAAGACGATGGTGACAGCCGGATGATCCACGAGGCGCTTCCCTGGCTGGTCGTGGGGAATGCCCCTCCTGTCCAGCGATCGGATGAGCTCGGGAAGGAATCGGCGGGTCGATCGGACGAGTACCCCGATGCTCCGATAGGGATATCCCTCTTCGATGTGGAGTCGCTGGATCTCGTCAGCGATCCAATCGGATTCCTGGGAGCGCTGGTCGAAAATGTGGGCGTCAACGCGGCCGGCGTGCGGCGCCGGCTCGATGGGCCCGGCTGCTCTGATGAGCTGGCTCGTTCCGGTGATGCGCTCGGCAGCTTGCAAGATGGCGGCGGGAACCCGGAACGACTGGGTGAGCTGCCATCGGCGCGGGTCCAACCCTTCGAACTGCTTCTCGAAGTCCTCCACATTGCGCAGGTCGGTCCCCCGGAAGCCATAGATCGATTGGTACGGGTCGGCGGCGACAGTCACGTTGCCGGTGCCCTTGGCCAGGGCGGCAACGAATCTGGCTTGGGTCGGAGTCGTGTCCTGATACTCATCCACGAGGACGTACTGATACTCGTCAGCCAAACGGTCGGCCAGCGCCGGCGACTGGATCGCCTCGACCGCGGCCAGTTGCAACGTGCCGTAGTCCAGGAGGTGTTCAGTGCGGAGGTGCTGGCGGTATCGGTTCAGGAACCCGTCGAGCCCTCGCCAGTCCTGTCGGCCCGTGGCGAGTTCGCTCAGCCGATCTCGACTGATTCCGCGTTCGAAGCATCGAAGGAGGAAGTCTGTGACCTCTTCGGCGAACGTGAAGGTGCCCAGAATTCCTCTGTAGGCAACGGACCAGTCAGCCCGGTCCTCTTGCTGCAGCAGTGTCTGCACGAGTCCGACTTGCTCGGGGCCAGTGAGCAATCGAGGCATCGTGTCCCAGCCGAACGTCACGCCGGCGTGCGCCTCGAGAATGCGCTGCGAAAACGCGTGGAATGTTCCCGAAGTGATGGCGACGCCGCCCGTGTCGGCTTCGATGCGGTCTCTGAGACCAGCCGCCGAACGCCTGCTGAAGGACAGTGCGATCACCGCGGGTCCGGGGACGCCGAGGTGGTTGACGAGATGGGCGGCACGCCGCACGATGAATTCGGTCTTGCCGGTTCCTGGACCAGCCACAACCATCTGGGCCCCGTCGGTGTCGGCAATGGCCGCTGGTGGCTCGGCCTCCCACTGGGCCGGTATCAGCCTCAACAGCCCGCTCCGATCACGCCGCGATGGAGGGTGTCACGCACCGATCGCATGCCGGGTTCGGCGTGGTCTCGAACGCGGCAGAGAGCGAGAGGCCTTCGTTCTCGAACCAACCGACGATCTCGTGCAACGTGGGCGCGCCTCCGGAGTGGGGAGTGCCGGGGTCGTGCGTGGAGGTGTTGTGATTCGTCATGACCCTCACGGTACGAGGGGGGTGTGACAGAAATCAGTCGTACAGCTTGCGATCAGCTTCCCGGAGACGCACTGACATGCCGGCCAGGATCTTCCGTGCCAGGGACGGAATCTGGTCGAGAACCTCCGAGAAGTCGTGCCTCGATATCACCAGGACCGTGGTCTCGGTGGTCGTGTGCAACGTTGCCGACCGGGGACCACCGTCCAACAGAGACATCTCGCCTACGAACTCGCCCTTGCCGAGAGTTGCCACGCGACGATTGTTGCGCCGGACCGCCACGGCTCCGGCCAGCACGACGAAGAGCTGGGTGCCGGCCGCGCCTTGACGAGCGAGATCGGTGGCCGCGGGGACTGTCACTTCGTCTGTTCGTTTGGCCAGTTCGTCCAGCTCACGCTTCGACAGCGATGAGAACAGCGAGACGGTCTTCAACAAGTCGACTTTGTCTGAACGGCGCTTGAGGATCGCCATCTTTCCACCTCCGACCGGGGACTCTAGGTGAGCTGTGCCAGGCTGGCGGCTGATGGTGTTCGAGTCGCAACCTGTCACGGATCGCTGCCGGAGTTGGCTCACAGCTCAGGTGGGCGACTGTTCGATTGGGTCGCCGTTGAGCGGTGCAACCACGGCCACGGTCGTTCCCGTGGTGGCACCACATGGGGAGTACGTCCTCAAATGGTTCACGTGGGAGTCGTTCGTCGCAGAGGAGCCGGAACGGGTGGCCCACGAGGCCGACGGTCTGAAGATCGCATCAGCCGCCCAAGTGCCGGCTCCCCGGGTGGTCGCCATCGACCCAGACGGAGAACAGACGGGCCACCCAGCGATCTTGATGACCAGGGTCGGCGGTGCTTCTCTGCCGCGTCCTCATGACTGGCCGAAGCAGGCAGCGCTCGCCGCGGCCCGCTTGCACGCTTCGGCGGCACCTGTGTCGTGGTCGCATGTTCGATACTTCCCGGAGCCGTTCGTGCCTGACTGGGTGAGCGATGCTGGTCTGTGGCACGACGCCCTCACCGTCGTGGCTGACCTCAGTGACTTCGATGCGACGGTCATCCACCGCGATCTGCACCGATGGAACATGCATTGGGAGGACGGCTCCCTGGCGGGGATCGTCGACTGGCTGTCGGTCTGTAGCGGCCCGGTTGGCGAGGACGTCGGGCGAGTGTGGATCAACGAGGTCTTGGAAGGTCAGCCCGACGAGGGCCTCCGATTTCGTGAGGCCTATGCAGAAGTCGCCGATCGTTCGTGGGACCTGCGGTGGGAGCTGCAGTCAGCGATCGACATGCTTCCTGCGTACATCAGCGAACAAGCAGTGCATGAGTGGGGCGACCCGGAGCGCCGCGTCAGGTTGGAGCAGTGCGTTCGATCAGCCCTAGACCTGCTGTGACGTCAGGCCGCCAGGACTACCCCGCACCGGTGGCAGGCCGACTCGAGCCAGCCGGCGTCGGCCGCCTCCAGGTGTCCATGGGACAGGAGCCCCCCACACCGAGGACAGGGCTCCAACGGGCGATCGAATGACAGGACCAGGCCGTCGAGGTGGTGGTCAGCCGGGTCAGTCAGGTCGTCGAGCAGTCCATCGAACACACGCGCACTGTACGTCTCGACTGTGACATCTCCGAGGATTCCCGCGTTGAGTGAAGCTCGTCAGTAGCGTGACGGCGTCAGCGCCGAGAGGGAGTCGACATGGACCAAGCGGGTCAGCTCGAGTGGGAATCCCCGATGTACCACGAGGCGGTCGCTCAGTTCGACCGGGTCGCCGAGGTGATGGGTCTCGACGACAACGTGGCCGAGCGGCTCCGCCGCCCACAGCGGGCGATCGTGGTGACGTTCCCATTCCGGCGTGATGATTACTCCGAGGTCGACACGCTCTTCGGGTACCGCGTCCAGCACGTGCTCACGATGGGGCCGACCAAAGGCGGAATCCGATACGCCGACGATGTGAACCTGGGCGAGGTGGCCGCGTTGGCCATGCTCATGACGTGGAAATGTGCAATCGTCGGGCTCCCGTTCGGTGGCGCCAAGGGAGGCGTGCGGGTCACTCCCCACGACCTTTCCCGATCCGAGCTCCAACGGGTCACCCGCCGCTACACCGCTGAGATCATCAAGTTCATCGGTCCTGACACCGACATCCCCGCTCCCGACCTCGGCACCAACGAGCAGGTCATGGCCTGGCTCATGGACACCTACAGCCAGCACGTTGGCCATGCCGAACCGGCCGTCGTCACCGGCAAGCCGCCGGAGCTGGGTGGCTCGATTGCACGCCGGGAGGCCACCGGGCGCGGTGTCATGTCGTTGCTCCCCGCGGCCGCCAATCATCTCGACCATTCGATCGACGAGGCGTCTGTCGTTGTGCATGGATTCGGGAACGTCGGTCGCTATGCCGCGATCGCCGCCTCCGAGATGGGCTGTCGGGTCGTAGCGGTGTCCGACATCTACGGCGGCATCTACAACCCAGACGGGCTTGATGTGATGTCTGTGGCGCGCCACACCGACCATCACAGGACGTTGGAGGGCTACCCGAATGTCGAGCACATCTCGAACTCCGACATGTTCACGCTCGATTGCGACATCCTGGTCCCTGCTGCCGTCGGCGGAGTCATCACCCGCGACAACGCCGATGACGTCAAGGCTCGCATCGTTCTCGAAGGTGCCAACAACCCGACGACGTTGGAAGCGGACGACATCCTGAGGGACAGGGGGGTCTTCATCGTTCCCGACGTGCTGGCTAACGCCGGAGGTGTGACGGTCTCGTACTTCGAGTGGGTGCAGGACCTCCAGAACTACTTCTGGTCCGAGAATGAGATCGTTGGCCGGCTGCGGGAGATCATGAACCGAGCCTTCCACGACGTCCTGCACATCTCGACGAACGAGGGCGTGGACATGCGCACCGCTGCCCTGATCAAGGGCATCCGACGGGTGGCTGAGGCGAAGCTGGTCCGCGGCGTCTATCCCTGATCAGGCCAATTGCCTGAGTAGCGTCGGCGCGCGACCAAGGAGGATCGATGTTCGTGGTGAGACGGGTGTGGGATGTTCAGCCGGGCAAGGCGCGTCAGGCAGCTTCGTTCGTTGCGGCAATGGGCGAAGAATACGAAGGAGCCGGCAAGCGGAGCCCATCCCGGGTGTACTTCAACGGCGGCACGGTGCCGGGGGATCGGAATCGCGTCTACATGGAGTGGACCGAAGCCGTGATCGACAGCACCTACCGAAAGGACATCGTCGAGAGCCCGCAACGGGCGCGCGACCTGTACGCCCAGCTCCGCGAGATCACAGTTGACACGTGGATCGAATTCTACGAGCTGATGACGCCGGAGAAGATGCTTCCCGTCGGCTGATTCAGCCTCGAGACCGCGGCGTCACCGCGCTCTGACATCCTGGGCGAACTCCAGCTCTCCGATGTCCACGTCCAGCCATTGCTCAACGTAGGGAGCCAACCGGGCGACGATCGGCGCAAACGACCCGCCGGCCGGGAGGGCTCCTGGCTCGCAGCGCCCGAACACCAGTCCGCCGTGCAGCGCAGGCCCGGCGCTGAGACGAATGGGCCCTCCTGGGTCTTCTTCGACGCCGGTGTCGGACAGCCGAACGACTCGCTCGTCGGAGTCGAGCACGACGTCTGTCGAGAACATGGCTCGGGCCGCCCGATTGTGATCGGCGGTGCCAACGACTCGTGCCTCGATTTCCCGAACATCGACGGCCGCATCCGGGTTGGCGATGAGGTGACGAGTCAAGCTTCCCAATGGAATGTCGTCGATGGCACCGAGCTGTATGGCGAGGCCGGTAGAGAGTCGAGGGTTGATCTCTGTCGGTCGGAAACCATCTGCGGTCATGATGCCGTCCAGCGAAAACGCACCGCGGTATTCGACGTGATCGCGCATGACGACGGCCAGGTCTCGGGCCGCAGAGCGCATGTCCTCCCGATCTTCTGGAGATGGGTCCCAGGTCGTGGCGAGGCCGCTGTAGACCAGGTCATTCCCGCGCCAGAGGATGAGCATTTCCACGGGCCGGAACACGGCGATGTCGTCGGCGGTCACGAAACCGTGGATCGAGCATGGAATGCCGTCCAGAAACGGCATGACCCGCACCCGATCGGCGTTGGGAGCCATGAACTCGGCAGCCGGGCCGACGTCAGCAGCCGAACGGACCCGGCGAAGGTATTCGCCACCGCCATGCCACCCGGTGCGGTTGTCCGCAACCCATACAGTCCCCAAGCCCGAGTCGAGCGTTGCGTGGGCGTCCCGAAGGTCACTGATGGTCGCGCTCACGATCAGATACGGAGCGCTCGCGATGCCGGCGCGAGCCCAGAGATCAACAGCGGTGATCTTGTTCTCGAGTTCCAGCCATTCGGGACGCCTGGGCGCGAAGACCGTGCGGCCGGCGAGCTGCGTGGGTGTTCCGAAGCCGGCGAACAGAACTTGGGCCTGATGGTCGGGATCGAAGTCCTCAATCGCATCGATCGCATGGTCCGGTAGGTCGAGCACGGCCCGTTCGTACGCTCGGATGCCACCCATGATCGAGCGACCGGTGGTGCCCAGCTCGACGGTTGGAACGTCGGGCACCTCGCCGATTCCGCGAGTCCCCGTCAACAGCATGACCTTGCTGACGCCGTAGTGGTGGAGACCGTTCACCAGCCCGGCGGCGCCTGCCGAGACTTCAGCGCAGACGATCCACGGTCGTCCTGCGTAGTCCCCTTTGACCAGGTTCCGGAAGTCCATTCGCAACCGTACCGAGCGGCGGAAGAGGCAGACCCCGAATTAGCTGAGGGTCAGGTCCGCCGTCGCCAGCTCGTTGAGGTCAGACACCACTACATCGGGCATCTGCTGAGCCGAGCCCCAGATGGCCCCGCGGCGAGCAACGAAGATGCCAGGCATGCCGACGCTGCGAGCGCCGAGGATGTCCCAGTCATGAGCCGCAACGAGCCTCATTTCGTGCACGTCAACGCCGACCTTGGTGGAAGCCATCAGGTACACCTCGGGAGCCGGCTTGAACCTCTTGACCTCGTCCACGCTGATCAGTTGCTCGAAGAACATGTCAATGCCGGCCTGCTCCAAGAGTGGCCCGAGCCTGATCGAAGGCGTGTTGGTGAGGGCTACGAGGCGGTAGCCGGCGTCCCTGAGTTGCTCCAGGCCCTCCGGAACGTCCGGATGCGGCGGCAGCGACGACATGGGTGCCAGCAGTGTCTCGACGTCATCGATATCGAGGTCGATGTTCCGGCGCTGCGCCACCGTGACCAGTGCGTTGACGCCGAGGGAGGAGAACGACTCGTATCTGCCCAGGTGATTGGTCACCAAGGACGTGTGCAGCAGCGTGAGAAACCACTCACGGGATGCGGTTGGGTCCTCGAATGCCTCGGTCAACGCACGCTGCATCGGACCGAGGTCGAGCAGCGTTTCGTTGACGTCGAACGCCAGAACCGGCTTGCTCATGCTGAGGCAGCGAGCTCAGCGTCTGAGTCGTCCTCGACAGTCCAGGCGGGACACATCGATTGGAACGAGCACCAGTTGCACAGTGGTCCGGTTCGAGGTGGGAAGTGGTCGGCCTCGATGGAGCGATTGATACGACTCCACAAGGCGCGCAATTGCCGCTCGATCCCGTTGAGCTGCGTGTCGTTGACCGGCAGCCGGTACAGCGTTGGCCCGTTGAGGTAGAGCAGGCGCAGTTCCTTGGGTGTCCGCCCGGTCCGTTTGCGGATCAGGAGTGCGTAGATCTTGAGGGCGAAAAAGGCTGGGAGTGCGAATCGCTCAGGCGGCGCTTTGCCGGTCTTGTAGTCGGTGATGATCAGCTCACCGTCTGGTGTCTCGTCGATCCGATCGAGGATGCCGCGGATCGTCATGCCGTCCAGTTCTTCGAGCATGTCGAGTTCTCGGTCCATGGGACTGACGGTCTCCGGGTCTTCGATGGCGAAGTAGTTGCGAAGGAGTCCCAGGCTCTGAACGCCCCAGTCCCGCTCGGTGTCGACATCGTCGAACAGATGGTCGAACTCCTCGGTGGTTCGGAGCTCGCGCCACGCCTCCCGAAACAGGTCGTAGAGCGCCTCGGGTGTCCGGGAGGTGGGTTCGAGGTCGTACAGATTCTGGAGCGCCAGGTGGGCGGTGGTTCCCCGCGCCTGGTGCACCGTTGCCGGTTCGTCGAGCTTGTCGATCGACCGGAACTTGTACAGCTGCGGGCAGGTCTTGAAGTCTCCTGCACGGCTGGGGGAGAGGGTGCTCAAGCTCACGTGGTCACTATACGACGGGGGAATGACACAAGTGTGATTCGGGAGGCAATCCGCGGTTCGAATTCCGCATTTCGGACCCCGGCTCCCGATCGGGCCGATTGCGCCCAAGCATCAAACTGGAATCTGGGAAGCCCTAGACCGGCATCGGATGATCAGACGCGAGAAACCCCGAGGGAGCGTCAGCTTGCGCCTCCACCCTCTCGGGGTTCTCGATGCTCCTGGCTCCCGTCCCGAAGGCCGGGCTCCAGTCGCTTCCGAAGAAGCCTCTCGACTTCTCCAGTCCGTCCCGGGTTTCCCCGGTCCGGCCGCCTCGGGGTTTCCCCCGCTGCGGTTTGAGAACCATACGACAGGGTCATCGGGTCGGCAAGCGAAAATGAAGATGAGATTTCGCGTTCTCGACCGTGACATGAACGGTGGTCAGACGGCCAAGACGGGGACGCGAAAAGCGACACTGAGACGCGAAAACAAACCTCGAATTCGACTTGCGGACCCCCCACGGCTCGCGTACGTTTCCAATCGCCGAACGGGAGAGATCCCGGGAGGCCGACCCGGACCGAGAAGCGAAAGGGAAACCGGACGCTGCGGACCGGCGGGCGAATGCCCGGCCCGCAAGGGCCAGTCATGCTGACGGGTGTGACGGCACCGCCCAGCTGCCTTCGGGCAGCAGCCTTCCGACGGGAAGGTCACGGTGCTCCTCGGAGTACCGGCCGAGGACCTCGCAAGAGGAACGAGGCAGCTGGCGAGGAATCGGGGCTTCGGCTCAGAGGACGACCCGGCACACCGCTCGGCGGTGGGTGGCTTCGGCCACTGACTGGCGAGAGGATTGGCGAACAGCCGCTTCGGCGGGTGGGAGCCGGTCCGAGGAAGGGCTTCGGCCTGGAACCGGACGAAACGGGCAGGAGCCACTTCGGTGGCAAGCGCCCAGGGAGCTCGCCGCAAGGCGGGAGCCCGAACGGACGAGACGGACTCGCAAGGGACCGGCCCGTCCAAGAGAACCCCGAGAGGGTGGAAGTGCTTCGGTACTGAGACTCCCTCGGGGTTTCTCGCGTTCTGAGCCGCGTTGCAGCCCGATGCCCGAAGCCTCAGGCCTCTCTTCCCGCTAGCTTCGCCCCATGGCCTATCCCA
>CAJHYJ010000069.1_pt1 | contig 10822 bp, 9 predicted proteins | sample 9198711 | NCBI WGS metagenome assembly CAJHYJ01 (sample SAMEA7708361, study PRJEB35096) | sediment metagenome | biome: marine neritic benthic zone biome [ENVO:01000025]; feature: sediment [ENVO:00002007]; material: shallow marine sediment [ENVO:03000034] sea grass bed [ENVO_01000059] ...
ATCGGTGCGGCCGGCAACTACCCCCGATATTCCTGGTACCTACGCCTTGCTGATCTTCGGGGCGGTCACTCGTGGACGGGGGTCGTTCGCTGTGAAGTCTCCAGCCACTTGGGGATCGAGCAGGCCATCGTCGTCGCCAATCGGGCCTCGGCACTGCTGCCGTTGGTTGCCTCCGAACCGCACGTTGACCCGCGAGCTCCTCAGAATCTCGTCCCGATAGGTGCCTTGGAGAGAGAGCTTCGGCGCCGGCTCGGCGATCCCACCTTCATTCATCGGTCACTTCGGGCCGCGGTCATGGAGCGGGCATCGTGACCGTCGGTCGTGTCCTCGGAACGCAGCACACCTCGACGAGTGAATTCCGAGTCGTTCTGGAAGACGACGAGTACCTGCAGCTCGACGATCTGGTCGTGGTGCGGACCGAAGTTCCCAAGCAAGGCGAGGTTCGGACCTACGGAGTCGTCACCGAGGTCGAGGCGATCTTCGAGGGAGCAACGTTCGAGTCGGACACCCACCGCATTGCCGGCGAGGGGATTCTGCCTGGCGCCAAGGTCAGGTCCGCTCGAGTGGCCGTCACCCGGCTCGATCCCGAAGTGTGGGTGTCGGCAGACCCAGGTGAAGTGGTCGAACGTGCTCACGGCCACGAACGTGACAAGGCCCTGTATGTCGACGAGATGACGAGGCCACTGCCGGTTGGGTTGGGCCGCGACAAGGAGCCGTTGTACGTCGACCTCGACTTCTTCGACGGCCGCAAAGGCGGGCACATGTCGATCTCCGGAATTTCCGGCGTAGCGACCAAGACCTCGTTCGCCTTGTTCTTTCTGCGCCTCCTGACGGCCCGTCCGGACATCGTGGGGGAGGGCGCGGCCAACCTGAGGATCCTCGTCTTCAATGTCAAGGGCGAAGACCTGCTCTGGCTGGACAAGCCCAATCGGCTGTTCGACGAAGAAGCCGCGACCCAATGGGACCAGTTGGGGATTCCCGCTACTCCGTTCCAGTCGGTGTCGTTTTGGGCTCCACCTCAGGCCCGGAGCGGCGATGTCGTCATCCCCGACACCGGTGGCCGGCAGGAAGGCGTGGCCGCCTTCACCTGGACACCGCGTGAGTTCATCGACGAAGGGCTACTTCGGTATCTCTTCACCGATGCCACCGACAGCCGGAATCAGATTCCATTCATCGAGGAGCGAGTGCGGTCGCAGCTGCGCCGCTGGTCGGTGGATGTAGATGGGATGCCCGGTGCAGTCGTGCTGCGAGATCCGTCGGAAGGGCACATGCCCGGAGACGCCGTGGTCCCGCACCAAGGCGAGCCGGTCATCACAGATCTCCGCACTCTCGTCGACGCCCTCGAGGAGTACATCGATCCGGTCGACGACGAGCCAGACCAGCGTTGGACCGGACGTGTCCAGGTCGGAACTGTCTCGGCCTTCGTCCGGCGGCTCCATGCGGCGGTTCTGAGGATCGGCCACCTCGTCCGGGCCGGCGACAGTCGTCGCATCGATCGAAGCCGGGCGCAAGTCACCGTCGTGGGCATTCAATCGCTGCATGACTTGGGTCAGCGCTTTGTCGTTGGTGCTCTGCTTGCCGAAACGTTCGGCGAAAAGGAGAACACCGGCCAGCGGCTGCCGCTGTCAGTCGTCGTGCTGGACGAGCTCAACAAGTATGCCCCTCGAGACGGCAACAGCCCCTTGAAAGAGATGCTCATCGACATCGCCCAGCGGGGGAGATCGCTCGGCGTACTGCTGGTCGGTGCCCAACAGACGGCATCCAAGGTGGCCTCCGAGGTCATCGAAAACGCCGCCATCAAGGTGGCCGGCCGACTCGATGCGGCTGAGGCCGAGCGTTCTGAGTACGGCTGGATGCTTCCGTCGACTCGGGCCCGGGCGCGGCTGTTGAAGCCGGGTTCGATGGTCATCAGTCAGCCGGCGATCCCTGTGCCGCTGGTGGTCGACTTCCCGTTCCCGCCTTGGGCGACCCGCAAGGAGGAAGTCGCCGACGATGGCGATGATCCCTTCGCCGACCTCTGACGATGCGAGCTCTTCACACTTCCGACTGGCATGTCGGCAAGCGTCTCGGGCGGTACGACCGCAGTGACGAGTACCGAGAAGTCATTGCCGAAGTCGTCTCGATTGCCGACGACCACGACGTCGACCTGGTCCTTCACTCGGGTGACCTGTTCGACCGACCCCTTCCGCCCGTCGAAGCGCTCGAGGTTGCATTCGACGGCTTGGTGGCCCTCAGCGACGGTGGCCGCCGGCCTGTTGTGGTCATCGCCGGCAACCACGATTCGCCCGGCTTCTTCGACGCGCTGGCGCCCTTCATGTCCCGCCAGAACATCCATCTGGTCGGATCGATCAAGCGTCCCGATGGCGGCGGTGTGCTCGATCTCGAGACCAAGTCGGGTCGGGCAGTCGTCAGTGCCTTTCCGTTCTTGCGTGAGGGCCGTGCTTTCAACGTCTGGGAGCCCGTCGAGGAGCACTACAAGAAGTACGCAGATCGGTTGCGGGGCATTTCCGAGGCGTACAGCCGCCACGCCACCGAGCTGGCGGGAACCGATGCAGTCACCTTCCTCGTGGCCCACTTCCTGGTGGGCGGGTCCAAAGTTCACGGGCACGGGGCACCCCGCGGCGAGCGGGAGCTCCACATGGGCGAGGCATACGCCGCCACCACCGAGGCGATCCCTCCGGGTCCCCAGTACGTGGCGCTCGGCCACATTCATGCCCCCCAGCCTGTGCCAGGCGCCAAAGTGCCCGCTCAATACGCCGGCTCGCTGCTCGAGCTGGATTTCGGAGAGTCCGGAGAGCAGAAGCGGGTGGTGGTCGTCGAGGCCGAGCCGGGAGTGCCTGCCTCGACCACTTCAGTCGACCTGACAGGCGGACGACGACTCCTTCGACCTCGGGGAGAGTGGGCCGAGATCCTCACGATGGAGGGTGTCTACGACTCGTTCCTGGACATGACGGTCCAAACGCTCGGCCCGGACCCGGAACTGGCCGCTCGTGCTCATGAGGAGTTCGACTTCGTGGTCAAGATCAAAGCCGACTATCCGCGGGTGGAGTCGGACCGTCCCAGCCGCGCCGGCCGCACCATCGGTGAGCTCTACGCCGACTACTACCTCGATCGGGAGGGCGTGCCTGCCCCTGACTCTCTGCTGGGAGCCTTCGACGAGTTGATGGAAGCAACGGTCGATGCGTCCGGTTGAGCTTCGCCTTCGCAACTTCAGGTCCTACTTCGGAGAGACGACCTTGTCGTTCAGAGAGCGGCGGCTACTGGGCATCGTCGGCCCCATCGGCAGCGGGAAGTCGTCGATTCTCGATGGGATTGCCTACGGGCTGTTCGGCAAGACGCCGACAGTGGCCCGGTCGACCAAGACGCTGATCCACCAGCGTGCGGACGACGCCGCTGTCGCCCTCCGCTTCGAGGTCGGTGACTCGCTGTACGAGGTGGTTCGTTCGATGCGGCGTCGCGGCCAGAGCCAGCACGCGCTGTATCGGCTGGATGCGGACAGCGATGAGCCTGCCCAACTCGAGCGGCTGACGGGCGAGGCAGAAGTCAATCAGCGCGTCGTCGAGCTCATCGGCCTGGAATTCGACGCGTTCAGTCGCTCGGTGCTGCTGGCCCAGGGGCGGTTCGCAGAGTTCCTTCGATCACCTCCCCGCGAGCGAGATGCCGTGCTCAAGGGAGTGTTCGGGCATGACCGCATCGACGCAATGCGTGAGGTCGCCAAGGAGCGAGGTAGGCAGGCCGAGACCGACGCAGAAAAAGTGGCGTTCCAGGTCCAGCAACTAGAAGAGAAATCGCGCCGCTTGGTCGAGGCGCGGGCCGAGCTCGTCGAGCGAGAGCAGAGGGTGGCGGCGCTGGACAAAGCCGAACCGGAGTTGCAGGCTCTGGATGAGCGATTGCAGGCAACCCGAGAAGAGCTCGCAGAGATCGGTCGACGCCGCACGGTTCTCGAGTCCGTGGCCGAGGGATTGCCGGATGCGACGTCGACCAACGAGCAGCTCGCTGCGGTCGAGACTGCCTCCCAGCGTCGAGAGCAGGCCGCCGCGGATCTCGGTGATGCCACCACCTCCGCTGACAAGGCACAGAGTGCGCTCGTCATCGTCGAGGAATCGCGCGGCGACTTGGAGAAGGCCGGCGACCTCGTTGCCCAGCTCGAGGCCCGGCGAGCGGCGTTGAAGGCAGCCCGTGAAGCCCACGCCCAGACCACGGGCAATCTCGCCACGGTGACGGGATCGCTAGCGACGGCCGGCGACGACCTGACAACGCTTCAGTCCACCGCCGAACAGGCGACGGCGGCCATGGACGAGGCGCGATCGGACGTGGTTGCAGCCAGGACCGCTGTCCACCAAGCGGAACACGTCGACATGGCAGCAGCCATCCGGTCGGAGTTGACGTCCGGCTCCGTTTGCCCGGTGTGCGAACAAGACATTCAGAAGGTGCCACCGGTGAAGAGTGGCTCGGAGGTCACCACAGCCCGAGCCGCGCTCGAAACTGCCGAGAAGTCGGCGGCTGACGCAGAGAAAACCTCGAAGGCGGCAGCGGCTGATCTGGCGAAGGCGGAGGCGGCACTGGCCGGATTGACCGCTGACAAAGAACGGCTGCAGGAGGCCGAAACAGCGGCGGTTGCCAAAGTGGAGAGCGAGGCGGCGGCGTGCGCCAGCCTTGAGTCGGACTTGGCCAAACTCCTCAGCGAGAAGGAGGACTTCGCAAAGGTTCTCGAGAGTCGGCGCCAAACGGCAGCGGCCGCAGTTGCCGCAGCTTCTGAAGCTCGGAAACGCGCCGACGCGGCACGAGCCACCCTCGATGAGTCCGTAGCCGCCGAGCAAGCTGCCGCGGCGGCGGTGTCCTCGTTGGAGGTTGCGATCGCCCAATTGGCTGGCCGGCTCGAAGTCGATGCAGGTGACGAGTCCGTTGGCCTCCGAGACAAACTGGAAGTGCTCCGATCGAGTTGGTCCGAGGAGTCCCAGCGACTCAGCGCGGCGGCCAAGCAGCATCAGCTCGATACCGGGACGATCACGACCGAGCGCGTTGGCCTCTTGAGCGAGCTCGGGGTTGCTACCTCGCTGGCCGAGGAGCTCGGCTCGGAGCGGGCCCGGACCGAGGAGCGTCGGGCGGAGATCACTCGGATCGAGACCGAGTTGGCAGCCGGTGAGGGACTCGTCGATGAGCGCGATCGGCTGGTGCTGAGGCGTGACTCTTTGCAACGGCTCGCATCGGATCTCACGGACAGCCGCTTCATCCGCTACCTCCTCGACGAGGAGCGAGCCGAGCTGGCAGACCTCGGGTCGGAACACCTGATGCGCCTGACGTCGGGCCGATATCGATTCGACGACTCTGGGAGCTTCGACATCGTCGACCTGACCGCCGCCGACGCCATTCGGAAAGCCGACAGCCTCTCGGGCGGTGAGACGTTCCTGGCATCCCTCGGATTGGCGTTGGCCCTGGCAGAGATGGTGGCTCGGACCGGGGGTCGCCTCGAGTCGTTCTTCCTCGACGAGGGATTCGGATCGCTCGACCCCGAGCACCTCGATCTGGCGATGGAGGGCATCGAAGCATTGGCAAGCGATGACGCCGAGCGCCTCGTGGTCGTAGTCAGCCACGTGCCCGAGATGCGGCACCGCATCGAGGATCTGATCGAGCTGGACCGAAGCCCTACGACTGGGGACACGAAGGTTGTTAAGGCCTGATGTCTGTCCCCCGCTTGCGGGGGAAGGGGTCCCCGCTTGCGGGGTAGGGGGGTGGTCCCAGCAATCTCGTTCGGCCCGGTTGGTCTGTCCTCCGCCTGCGGGGTCGCGGGATGGTCACAGCAATCCCGGCTAGCGCCCGGTTGGTCTGTCCTCCGCTTGCGGGGGAAGGGGTCCCCGCTTGCGGGGTAGGGGGGTGGTCTCAGCAACCAGCCTCAGGCCTCAGGCCTGAATTGCTCAATCGATGATTCCGTAGCCCTCTGCCTTGGCCTCGCGGGTCATGAGTGTGTGCAGAGCGTCGGGCGTTGACTTCCCTTCGTAGAGCACCTTCGCAACTTCGCGGGCGATGGGCATGTCCACGTCGTGGCGATCCGCCAAGGCCACGATCCCTTCCGTGCCCTTGACCCCTTCGGCGACCATGTTCATGTCGGCGATGATGTCGTCGAGTTTCTCGCCCGTCCCGAGCCGATAGCCCACGGTGTGGTTGCGGCTCTGGGTGCTCATGCAGGTTGCCACGAGGTCGCCGACTCCGGCCAGACCGCCGAACGTGAGCGGATTGCCGCCCATGGCGACGCCGAGCCGCACGATCTCGGCGAGGGCTCGCGTCATCATCGTGGACACGGTGTTCATGCCGAACCCCAGGCCGTGGGCGGCCCCGGCAGCCAAGGCCATCACGTTCTTCGTTGCCCCAGCGATCTCGCAGCCGACCACGTCGTTGTTCGTGTACACGCGGAAGTGACCGGTGATGAACACGCCCTGCAGCTTCAAGAGCCAGTCCTCGTCGCGGACCGCGACGACCGTCGCGGCTGGTTGCTGCTGCATGATCTCCTTGGCCAGATTGGGACCGGACAGCACGCCAACGACGCGACGGTTGTGTTCTGGCAGCACGTCCGCCACGACCTCGGTCATGCGCATGTGCGTGCCGCGTTCGATGCCCTTCACCAGAGAAATGATCGGGCGATCAGGGGCGATCAATCCGGCTGCATCCTCGAGGACTGCGCGCAGCCCGTGGCTGGGCACCCCCAAAACGACGATGTCGGCACCGTCGAGGGCCTCGTCCAGGTTGCTCGTCGCTCCGAACGAGGGGAGCGGGAAGTCGGGTAGGTAATCGGGGTTGCGACCACCTCGAATTGCCTCTGCCAGCTCGGGTCGGCGGGCCCAGAGGACGACGTCCGCGTTCTCGGCGGCCAGGCATGCGACCGTCGTGCCCCACGATCCGGCTCCAATGACTGCGACCCGCATCAGGCGACCGTACCGGCCATTGTCGGCTGATGCTGGTTACGATCCTCCGCCAATGCCGTACCTCGCAAGTTCAGGTGAGCTGACGGTCATCGAACCACCGCTCGACGAGCACGAGGTGCTCGTATTCCTTGTGCAGTTGGCGCTCCTGGTCGGCGTAGCCCGGATTCTCGGGGCAGTGATGAAGTCGATTGGGCAGCCGGCCGTGGTCGGCGAGCTGTTGGCTGGAGTGTTGCTGGGCCCATCGGTCTTCGGGGTGATCCTTCCTGAACAGTCCGATTGGGTGTTCGGCGAGCCGACGGTCAACTCAGTCGTGTTCGGCCTGGCGTGGCTGGGCGTGATCATGCTGTTGGTGGTGATCGGATACGAGACCGACCTGGCCATCATCGCCAAATTCCGCCGGGCAGCCGGCACGGTGTCACTGGGTTCGCTGCTGATCCCGTTCGTGTTGGCCGCCGCGGTTGCATTCGCCGTTCCTGACGACTTCGCCGGTCCTCGTGGCACGCCCACGATCTTCGCCGGGTTCTTCGCCCTCGCCCTGTCCGTATCGGCCCTACCGGTCGTGGCCAAGATCCTTCAGGATCTTGGGTTCCTGCGGCGGAACTTCGGGCAGATCACGCTGGCGGCCGGCATGACGATGGACTCAGTCGGATGGCTGATCTTGGCGGCGTTGTCCGGCGTTGCGCTGAATGGATCGCTGGATGTCGGGTCGCTGGCTGCCTCGTTGGGCGGCTTGATCCTCTTCCTGGTCCTGGCCGCAACCGTCGGCCGGTGGCTCATCGACCAGCTGTTCCGACGTTCAATGGCGCAGGGTTCGTCGGTGACCGCCGCCCTCACGATCAGTCTTCTGGCGGCACTCGTGGGTGGTGCGGTTACCCAGGCACTCCAGCTCGAAGCCATCCTGGGAGCGTTCATCGTGGGAATCCTGCTGGCGACAACACGTCACCAGTTGCCGGCGGCCCGCCACACATTGGAGACGATCACCGCATCGTTCTTCGCGCCGATCTTCTTTGCCTTCTCGGGTCTCAACGTCGATCTGACGTCCCTGACAACCGGGACCGCCGTTGCTTGGACGATCGGGATCATCCTGTTGGCGATCGTCGCCAAGGTCTTCGGCTCGGCGCTGGGCGCCCGGCTTGGCGGGCTTGGGGGCCGTGAATCGTTCGCTTTGGGCGCCGGTTTGTCGGCCCTCGGGGCGATGGGCGTGGTCGTGGCCCTGTTGGGTCTGAATCTGCAGGTGCTGTCGAACAGTGGCTACACCGTGCTGGTCCTGGCGGCGATCGTTACGAGCCTGGTTGCTCCCCAGCTGATCCGTGTCGTCGTTCGAGGCTGGGACGTACCTGAGGAAGAGCGTGACCGGCTGGAGAAGGAACGCCTCCGTGACTCTTCGGTGCTCCTGGGAACCAGCCGCATTCTGCTGCCGACCCGTGGCGGCCGAAACTCCGAATACGCAGCCCGGCTCATCGAGCTGGTCTTTGACGAGCCGGAGGTCACAGTCTTTTCGGTCGATGTGCCGACCGCTCCGTGGTGGCGGCGCCTGTTCGGACAAGGTGGCGGTCGGTCGGCCGATCCGACGGACGTCTACGACGCGCTGCAGTCGCCGCGGCGGCGGCTCATGCGCCGCATTGCCCGCGATCCGGCTGCGGCCATCGATGCGGAAAGCCGCTTCGGGTACGACTTGATCGTGATGGGGGCATCCGAGGAGGACTCCGACGGCACCGGGCTGTTCTCAACGGTTGTCGACAAGGTCCTCGGGCGCGCCTCGATTCCAAGCATGATCGTTCGCTTCCCGGCCGGCGCTGAGGCACCCGATCACGCTCCGACCCGCATCCTCGTGCCGGTGACCGCCTCGACCACTACCCGGGCGGCTGAAGAAATCGCCTATTCGATGCTGGAGAGTTCGGGAGGCTCGGCCCTGGCTCTGCACGTCATCAACCGGCCCGAAGGCCAGGGGATGATGCTCGAATCGCCGCAAGTCGACGATGCGCGCCGAGCCGCAATTGAGATGCTGGCCTCAGCGGCTTCTCTTGGGTCACGCCTCGGTGTCCGGGTCGACACCCTTGTTCGGGTCGCTCCGAATGCGGAAGAAGAGATCGTGCAGCTGGCCAACAGCGGTGAATACGAGTTGCTGGTCATCGGAACGGCCACCCGTCCGCTCACCAATCGACCGTTCTTCGGTCATCGGGTGTCATACATCATCGAGCATGCTGAGATTCCGGTAGCCATCATCACGCTGCCGGCAACTTCCTAGTCTCGTTCAAGATGAGAGGGCGTGAGGCCGATCCAACTCCTATGCGGGACAAGGAAGAAGAGGCCACGCCGGTCGGCGCCGATCCTTTCGGCCTGGTTGCTGGGCAGCTCGATGCGCCACCACCATTGTGGTCGGCGGATGAAGAGCGCCGAGCCCTCATCTCCGAGCTCCGTTCGCTGATTGCCTCGGACGATTACGAAGTCGATCCGGAGGCTGTCGCTGAGTCGATCATCGACGAGTCAGGTCGCTTTCGGGTCATCGACTGGCTCGACTGAGCGAGCCTGCCGGGCACGCTCCAACCGATCGAACACCACAACGATCGCAACGCCGAGCAGTCCCAGCAGCAGCACCGGCACCCAGTTGTCGCCCGCAGCCTGCAGCTGCTCTTGCAGGCACCGGTCCTCGACCGTCTCGACGCAGATGCGCCAGGGCCAGAGCTTGAGCAGCGAGCCCGCCATGAATCCCACGAGGAGAGCCAAGGTCTGGTCATGGGCCCGGGCCAACAGCCGGCGCAACACTCGGGCAAACACCAACAGACCGATGACTGCTCCTGCGCCGACGATGGCGATGATCCCCAAGTCCCGATCGTTGACGGCACCGAGCACTGTGCCGTATTGGCCCAGGAGGAGCAGGATGAAGGCTCCCGAGATGCCAGGCAGGATCATGGCGCAGATCGCCACTGCGCCGGCCACGAAGAGACTGAGCGAATCACTGCTCCCGTCCGCCGGGGAGAGCGACACGATCACTGCACCGATGGCTGTCCCGGCGATCCCGAGTGCGATCGCCGTTGCGTCCCACCGGAGCTTTCGACCGACCACCCACACCGAAGCGGCGACGAGACCGAAGAAGAATCCGAAGAGCAGCTCGGGATTGTTCTCGAGTACTTGCTCGAGCACGCGGGCGGCGCTCACCACCGCAACGGCGATTCCCACGAAGAGTGTGAGGACAAACCTCCACGGGACATTGGATGAGAACTCCTGGAGACGGCCGCGCACCAGGAGTCCGGCGTTGGCCGGCGTCACTGATGTGATCGCGTCGAGCAGCTGTTCGTAGATGCCGAGTACCAGCGCCATGGTTCCCCCCGACACGCCGGGGACAGCGTCGGCTGCGCCCATGGCGGCACCCGTGCCGAGCAGACGTGCATACCCTGCAGGGCTGTCAGGATCGTGCGGATGTCGCGAGGAGGCAGGCACAGCGATGGGAAAGAGTAGGTGGCCTTCGGGCCGGGTTTTGTCCTTGCTCGCTGCCACGCTTCTGCTGGCGAGCGGATGTGTGACTGTCGACGACGGATCATCGGGTGCCGAGATCTACGACCAGGTGTGCGCTCGGTGTCACGGTGTCGAGTTGCAGGGTGGGGTCGGACCTGGCTTGGGTGCCGGCACCGAGGTCGCCGACCGTGACGACGAGTACTACACCCAGACGATCGCCCGAGGGCGTGGCCGCATGCCGGGGTTCCGGTCCACGCTCACTGACGATCAAATCGATCGAGTGATCCAATACCTGCGCCAGGAGCAGTCTCAGTAGGCGCTGACCGACACGTCCAGGCCCAGCAGCACGCCCAGCTGTTGGCGAAACCGGACGGGATCTCCGGTGGTCCGGAACCGGGTCTGGGCAGCCGTGTCGATGCCCGTGGCGACTCGATCCACCTGGCGGG
>CAJHYJ010000008.1_pt1 | contig 10775 bp, 12 predicted proteins | sample 9198711 | NCBI WGS metagenome assembly CAJHYJ01 (sample SAMEA7708361, study PRJEB35096) | sediment metagenome | biome: marine neritic benthic zone biome [ENVO:01000025]; feature: sediment [ENVO:00002007]; material: shallow marine sediment [ENVO:03000034] sea grass bed [ENVO_01000059] ...
ACCATCGAAGGTGGTCGCGGTTCTTCTCGAACCTCGAGTACGTCGTCGTCGACGAGATGCATTCGTTCAAGGGGATCTTCGGAACCCACGTCGCCCTCATCCTGAGACGCCTGCGCCGCATCGCCGAGCACTACGGAGCCAGCCCGACCTTCATCCTGACCTCGGCCACGATCGGCAATCCCGAACAGCTGGGAGCCGCACTCGTCGGAGGTGACGTTGCTGTCGTGGAAGGAGACGACTCCCCCGCCGGCCGACGTCTGGTGGCCCTGTGGAATCCGGAGCTCGAGGATCCCGAGCTCGGTAGCCGCCGCAGCTCGATCGCAGAGAGCTCGGACCTCTTTCGAGACCTGGTGAATGCCGACGCCCACACCATTCTCTTCGCGAGAAGTCGCCGCGGCACAGAACTCGTGTATCGGTGGGCTCGGGACGGTCTTCCCAAGGAGCGGGCCGGCCGCATCGCCCCCTATCGTTCTGGGTACCTGGCATCGGAGCGGCGTGAGATCGAAGAGCGCCTGTTCAACGGGGACCTCCTCGGGGTGATCACCACCAACGCCCTGGAGCTCGGGATCGACGTCGGATCGCTCGATGCATCAGTGATTGCGTCCTTCCCTGGGACAGTCTCCTCGTTCCGCCAACAGTCAGGCAGGGCCGGTCGCTCGACCAACACATCGCTGAGCGTGCTCGTGGCCGGAGCCGACGCCCTCGACCAGTACTTCATGGAGCACCCTGAGGAGTTGTTCGAACGAGTGTCCGAGGCAGCCGTGATCAATCCTGACAATCCCTTCGTGCTCGAGGCGCACGTTGGATGTGCATCGCATGAACTGCCGGTCGGTCTCGACGACCGTGCCTACTTCGGCGACGGCCTCGAGGAGGCAGTCTCGCGGCTGACGAGTGCCGGCCACACCCGCATGCGTGACGGCAAGATCATCTGGTCCCGGCGAGACGCTCCGGCACCCCGAGTGCCGATCCGCTCGTCGGGCGGGATGCCATACGTGATCCTCGACGAAGCCGAGGAGTCACTGGGCACGCTCGATCAGCAGCGAGCGTTCCGGGACGCGCACCCGGATGCGGTGTACCTACACCGAGGAGACACGTACGTGGTGAATCGTCTCGATCTGGAGCGACGCGAGGCGCACGTCACCCTCCGCAATGTCGACTACTACACCCAGCCGCGGTCCGAGCAGGACCTCGAAATCCTGGACGTCGAAGCAACCCAGATGGTTGGTCGGCTGCGGCTGCATCTCGGCCGGCTTCGGGTGGAGTCACAAGTCACCGGATACGAGCGGCGCCGAATCGGCTCGAGAGAGAAACTCGGCGAGGAGTACCTCGACTTGCCATCGGTTGTCTACGAGACGATGGGATTCTGGTACACGATCCCACCAGACTTGCTGGACGGTCTCGACCTCGAGGAGATGCTGGGGACTCTCCATGCTGCCGAGCACGCGGGTATCGCCATGCTGCCCCTGTTCGCGATCTGCGACCGATGGGACATCGGCGGACTCTCGACCAACATCCACTACGACACCGGCCGACCAACGATCTTCATCTACGAGGGTCACGCCGGAGGCGCCGGCATCTCCCCTGTCGCCTACAGCCGGGGCGCCGAGCACCTGGCGGCAACCCTCGACCTGTTGGAGCAATGCCCGTGCGTACGTGGATGTCCATCCTGTGTCGTGTCACCCAAGTGCGGCAACCTCAACGAGCCGCTCAGCAAGCGAGGAGCAATCGGCTTCCTTCGGCGCAGCCTCATCTGAGACGGACGCGAAGCGAGGGCCCGGCCCGCCCCGCCAAGGCCCCCGCTCTTCGAGTCGACTACGGGCTCCCAACAGTGTGGAGTCCCGTGTCGCACCAAAGGGTTCTCAGTCGGTCATCCTCCAATGCTCGGAGCCAGGTGATCGGGCAGGTTCTCGGACGAGAGGCTGGCTTCGAACTCCTCGAGCGTCATGTCCGACTGTCCGATCCACAGCGTCGGAGCTTCATAGCCCGGCTCGTGAATGGCACCCGGCACGAAGTAGCTCTCGCCGGCTTCGAATCGGCCGTACTGGCTCTCTGCGAGGTAGTCCGCAACCCATTCGTCGAGCATCAGCGCTTCGAACTCCTCCAGAGTCATGTCGGATTGACCAACAAACCACGTCGGAGCCTCGTAGCCCGGCTCGTGGATCTGACCGATCGTCAGGCCGCTCTCGGCCTCGTAGAGCTCTTCGAATGACTCGCCGCCGTTGAATGCCATGACAACAAGGGCCGCGCCGGCCGCGACCACGAGGAATCCCACCATCCAACCGAGCCACCGAACCGGTGTGCGGGTGGGACGAGGCGGGATCTTCTGTGTCGGGGTTACAACAGGACGTTCTCTGGTGAGTGTCACCGCTTCCCCTCCTTCTGGGGTCGCAGCGAGCGTCGCGCCACACCCTGGAGGGCCGCTTGCAACCCGCTGGAGGAACGCTGACTGAACGCTGAAACCCTGCTTCAGTCGTGCCACAAGCCCCTGGCAGGACCGCCCATCGGCCTGGTAGTCCCCAGGTGAGGGTTCCCAATGGATCTGATCAGAGTTCTGGGCCCCATCGAGGTCATCAGCGATGGCTCCTGTCGACCGGTGGCGGGACGCCATCCCCGAGCCGTGTTGGCGGCCCTCGTGCTCGGTGTTGGCCACGCAGTGCCGGCTGATCACTTGGCCGCCGTCGTGTGGGGCGACTATCCGCCTCCGTCGGCCCATGCGACCTTGCAGACCCACATCTCGAACCTGCGGCGCTGCCTCGGCGCCGACACCGTGATCTTCGAAGAGGGCGCTTACATCCTTCAGGTTCCGCCGGAGAGGATCGACGCCGTGCGCTTCGAACGACTGACGATGGAGGCGGCCGCTTGCCTCGAGAACGACCCGGAGCGAGCCCACGAGTTGGCCAGCGAGGCCCTGGCTCTCTGGAGAGGCCTTCCTTTTGGCGACCTGTACGACGACGAGTACATCGTGCTCGAAGCACATCGCCTCGACGACATGCGCATTCGGACCATGGAGCTGCGCCTCGAAGCAGACTTGGCGCTGGGTCGAATCGCCCACGCCGCCGGCATGCTCGAATCGGCCGTGGCCGACCATCCATACCGCGAACGGCTCTGGTACCTGCTCATGTCAGCGTTGGCGATGGACGGGCGCCGAGTCGACGCGCTGAGGGCCTATCGGCGCCTGTGCGAAATACTGGCCGAGGCGGGACTGGAGCCAAGCGCGGATCTACGCGACCTGGAGCAGGAGATCCTGCTGGAAACACCCGAAATGAAAGCTCGGCTGGCAGCCCCGCATCTTCGTCACTGACCAACCAACGAAACCGGCTCGAATCGTGCCGCCGATGCAGCCTCGATCGACCACGGCCCGACGATGGGCAGAACGAGATCGACGGTTACCCGCACCACGGCAGTCCTTGCATCCAGCGACTGGTTGGGCTGGCAACCGCATTCGATCAGGCGAGCACCGTTCAGGCTGGCGGCCTCCACAGCAGCAGCCTGAGGGTCGCCGAGACCCAATGCAGTGAAGGTCGCTGGGGCCGCGGCGAGTGCAGCTGCATCAGCGGCCACGGTGGCTCGAGCGCGAGCGTTGGCGGCGAGACCGACGACAACCAACGCCACTGCCAGAACGACTCCCAGCCCAATGAGAACGAGGGCCAGCGCGGACGCTGACCCTCGTTCAGGAGCCTTCATCGTTCTACACGCATCGAGGCGCGACCTCGTACCTCCACGCCAACCCCTCCCAGCATCGCCCCCACCACGTGTCGGATGGACACCACGACCTCAGCGGGCCGGCCAACCACGTCGGGCCGGTGGATTGTGATCCGTGCGTCGTCGGCACGCTCACCCAACGCCGTCCGCACACCGTCGACGGCCATGCGGGTGTCAGGGGTGGTTGCTGCGATCCGGACACCCTCCCGAGCGGCAGAGGTGACCACCAGCTGGGTGTGGCTCACCGCGGCGACCTCGACGATCAGGACGATCGTCAGGAGGATGACGGGCAAGACCAGCGCGAACTCCACAGCCGCTGCCCCTCGATCTCGGATCAGAGGAACCCGATGAGCTTCTGAAGCAGGCCTGAGAAGAACATCCCAATCAAGTCGGAGCCTCCGATCCAGGCAATGAGAGCCAAGGCAATCGCGGCAGCCGCCAGGATCACCAGCACGTATTCGATGGTTCCTTGTCCGTCTTCGGACTTCCAGAGCATGTTGCTCCTCCTGTTGATTCCGGCGTCCGGCCGGTCGGTGGGAAGTACTCAACGCCCAGTGACCTGCTCGAGGAGTCCCTGCAATGCGAGAGCGATCTCCGGGGCAACAGCGATCAGGACAAAGCCGGGCAGAAAGCCGAGGGCAACTGGGATCGTCAGCCGGATTGGCACGGTCCGCGCCTGCTCGAGGACTACAGCTCGCCGCCGGTCCGATTCTTCGACGATGAACGTCGAGACCGCGAAGGCAAGCGGTGCTCCGGTCATGTGGGCCTCGGCCAGAAGCCGGAACAGCCGACTGTCAGCATGACCCGGCGATCTCAACGCTTCGCTGAGACCGGTCACGAGGCCGCGCCGCAACACCGCGTCGATGGCATCGGCGTCACGTGGGCCGACTGCTTCACGAACCGACTCGAGGGTGGTTCGGAGCGATAGGCCGGCCGACAAACCAATGCGAATCAGCATGGCGAGTGCCAGTGGATCAGGCGCGGCGGGCCGCTCTTTGCGACGCACCAGGAAGGTGAAGTGGCGCAGCGTCGCCATCGCCACCAGACAGGCCGCTGTCACCATGCCCTGATCCTTCGAACCATGAGCACAAAGATGGCGGCCCCGACTCCAAAGAAGGCCACTCCGATCAGACCCAAGATGCGACCGACGTCGAGGGCGAACACGGCAGTGGCACGGCCGGTGACTACGAGCCACAGGATTGCCCCGGCCACGAGCACCGCCATGATCGCGGCGGACGCCCGGGCCGGCGCCAGAGCTGCCCGAAACTCGCGTTCGAGGCTCACTTGCATACTCCGAGAAGCCGCCAACTGCTCGAACACCACGGCCGCCGAGCCACCACTCAGCTGCAGCATCGTCAGCGCAGGGACCAGCAAGGCAGCCGATGCGGGAAGCGCGGCACCAAGAGAAGGCTCGAGACTCGACATGGGCGCGCCGGCCATGGCAAGCCGTCCGACCTCGTGGAGCGGATGCCCCTTCGTTCGGGCGGCGGGCGGAGCCAGCGCTTGACGCAACGATTGCCCGGCCCGGAGATCCGAGGCAATCGAGACCAGCACCTCGACCTCCGTTGCCTCAACAGCGTTGGCGGAGCGAACGAGCGGCCGGAGCAACCCGAACAGCCCCACCCACGGCTGCCAGACCAATACCACGAGACCAGCGGCAACCGCCGCCGAGACCCCGCTCGCAACAGCGACCGCAATGATCGCGATGGCCGTCACGATCGGACCTTCGCAACACGTGCGACTCTGCGGATCCCGTCACGTCGTTCCAAATGGACGACCAGATCCAGAGCAGCTCGAAGCTGACGCGCAATCACTGACTCTGCGACACGCCTCGCTCCGGACGCAGCCAGCGTGCGCAGCCGCCACAGAGCTTCGAGAGGAGAATTGGCATGGATCGTCGCCATCGATCCGTCGTGGCCTGTATTGAGGGCGCTGATCAAGTCGAGGGCCTCAGGACCTCGTACCTCGCCAACGATCAACCGATCGGGTCGGAAGCGCAGCGCCGAACGGAGGATTGCCTCGATCGAGATTGCGCCGTGACCTTCGACATTCGGAGGTCGACCCTCAAACCGAATGACATGCCCAGCCAACTGGAGCTCGGCTGCGTCCTCGATCACAACCACTCGTTGGTCGGGTGGTATCTCCTTCGAGAGGAGGTTGAGGAGAGTCGTCTTGCCCGAGCCGGTCCCACCAGACACCAGCACGTTCCAGCGCTCGGCAACAGCGTCTCGCAACAGCTCGACTTGTTCGGGTGTGGCCGCACCGACCTCGAGCAACTCGTCGAGATCACTGACCGCATCTGTGAAGCGTCGAATGGCGATGATCGGACCACCGACACAGGCCGGTGCCATGGCAGCACTCATGCGACTGCCATCAGGAAGACGGGCATCCACCATCGGTGACGATGGGTCGAGTCGCAGGCCGAGCGGTGCCAAGACTCGCTCGATGGCGGCGAGCACGTCATCCGGGCCACGAAACCGAACCGCCGTCCGCTGGAGACGCCCCTTGCATTCGATGTATACCTCGTCAGGTCCGTTGACCAGAACATCGGAGATTGAGGGATCGTCCACAAGCGGCTGAATTGGCCCAAGCCCGAGCAGTTCAGCCACCACAAGGCGGTCCGCCTCTGCCCCGAGCATCGGAGCAACCTGGGACCGCAGTCGCTGCGAAGCCTCGACGATGGATATGGGCTCGAGGTCCACGCCGCTGGCGAGAACAGCGTCAGCGAGACGTTCCACACTCACGCGAACTCTGCCCAGACTCGGTGCCAATGCCGGAACCATCGCCACCGACCATCGATCGAACCGCCGACCACCTTGCGTACCAGCCACCGAGGGGGGCGCGGAATGGAGCCCTGTCCGGCGGACAGTCCGGTCGCAACGGTCACTGCTCCGGCTGGCAACCACGGCAGAGCGGGGGCAATCGCTACATCGACGGGCTCAGCGGTTCCCCTGCGAACCACAACTGCGGGCCAGGCAGCGATCAGCGTGTCGAGCACGGCCTCGACCTGCTGGGGATCGGAGACAGGCCCGCCGAGGATGGCCAACCCTCGACGCGATGGTTTGAGGTCGTCGGCTGTGGGTCCGCCGCGCACGAGGTCTTCCAGACTGCCAACAGGAAAGGGCCAACCAGATGCCGAATCGAGATCGATGATCAGCGCGAGCTCGTGGACAGCCGCCAGGCTCACCGGAGCCAGGACGTGCAGCACCGGGTCGAAGGAAGACACAGCGAGGCTTGTCACGCACGCAACGTATGAGGCTGATCGAATCCCGTGAAGATCTTGACAGCCGGCTCGCAGTGTGAGATTGCGAGCCGGCGAGAGGCCGAAACACTGGACGTACACTCACGGCATGACACAGGCTGCAGCCTTCTTCGACCTCGACAAGACCATCATCGCCAAGTCATCGACGCTCGCATTCGGCCGGCCCTTGTTCCATGCCGGGTTCTTGGATCGGCGCGATCTCGTCAAGGCCGCCATCGCCCAGGTTTGGTACAAGGCGTTCGGCGCCGACCACGAGCAGATGGAGAAGATGCGGGAGAGCCTGATGGAGCTCACCGCCGGCTGGGACAGTGAAGAGATCGAGGCCCTCGTCACCGAGACGATGGGCGAGATCATCGAACCGCTCGTCTTCCACGAGGCTCTCCTCCTCATCGAGGACCACCAGCAGAAGGGCGACCGGGTCTTCATCGTGTCGTCGAGCCCCATCGAAGTGGTTGGGCCACTCGCCGGATTCCTCGGCGTGGAAGACGTGATTGCGACCCGCAGCAAAGTGGGCGACGACGGTAAGTACACCGGCGAGCTCGACTTCTACTCCTACAAAGAGAACAAGGCGACAGCCATCAGAGAGCTTTCTGAGACCGACGACATCGACCTCGCCGCTTCGCATGCCTACTCCGACTCGGTGACCGATCTCCCCATGCTGGAGGCGGTTGGCCACCCCGTCGTGGTCAACCCCGATCGCGATCTCAGGGAGATAGCCGAGGAGCGGGAATGGCAGATCCTCGAGTTCGAGAATCAGGTCGAGCTGACCCAGCGCCTTGCCGACAGCCCCGAAGCGAAGGCAGGCGGAGCCGCCCTGGTGGGCCTGGCCGGGGCCGCTGCCGTCTGGTGGGCCACGAAAGGTCGCAGAAAGGGCTGAGTCGGAAGGCGCCAGGCGTCACGCGTCAGCTGGCAGATAGCGGACCTCGCGGATCGGCTCGCCAAAGCTCTCATCGATGAGCACCGTCCCGTCGTGGACCCAGCCCTGGCGCTCGTAGAAGCCTCGGGCGCGCACATTGGTGTCGAGCACATACAGCTGGCGTTCCATGAAGCCACGCTCGGTGAGCCCCTGCTGTGCCACGTTCCACAGCGCCGAACCGATGCCTTGCCCCCAAGCAGAGCCCAGGACGTAGATGTTCTGCAGCTGGCCCCAGCCCTTGGGCTCCTGCGCCGGGCCGATCGAAGCGAGCCCGACGACTGTGTCATCGATCTCAGCCAGCCAAGCGTTGACCGCATGGGACTCGATGATGCGCTCCCACATGGATTGGCGCCGCTCCACCGTCATCGAGCCTATGAGATCGTCGGAGAGCAACCCTTCGTAGGCATCCAGCCACGACTGGACGTGAACTGCTGCAAGGGCCGGAGCATCCCCGGTTCGGGGATGGCGGATCTCCATGCGGGTCGAAACTACGGGAGTACCGGTTCGACGGGTACCGAATAGTCCTCCAGTGCCTGTTCGACTCTTCGCACCAGCGACTTCGGGTCCTCCAGAGATGCCTCGTCGGCAAGCACACCGACCGTCACCTGGCCGGCGTAGCTGATGACGCTGATTCCAACCGCAATGCCACCGGACTGGGGCACCCAGAACATCAGGCGGTCGATGGCGCGACCACCAAACCGGAGCGTTTGTCGAGGGCCGGGGACGTTGGTCATGACCAACGACGACTTCTTCCCGAAGAACCACACGATGGCCGATTCGACGATGCGGGCAGTCAACCCCATGAAGTTCAGGACGACGTAGGCCGCCGTCCCTTCAGCCGTCTCTCGCAGCTCGGCCATTCGGCTCCGGACCAACGCCAGACGTTCGTCCTGGCTGACCGGCCCGACGGGTAACGCCGGAATCACCAAGCCGAATTGGTTGCCAAGCGGCTGTCCCACGATGGGCGGCCTGAGATTGAACGGGACCATGGCGCGGAGCACGTCGTGGGCTTCGCCGCGACTGGCCAGCTCGCCAGCCAGCGCTTCGGCCACGGCCGCCGTGAGCAGGTCGTTGAGCGTGGCCCCGCGAGAGCGGGCCGATGCCTTGAGGACACCGAGGTCGAACTCCTGTGACCATGCGACGTTCTTGGTGCCCGTCACCGGGGACTTCAACGAGGTGGCCGGGTCGGGCGGCTTCAAAGCCAGACGGATTGCTGCAGTGAGAACTCGCCAAGCCCTGACCAGCCAAGACCCACCCCGATCGCTCCCCGCTGTCGCCGCCGACACGGAATCGTCCGGTTCGTCGCACAGGGATACGAGCACCTGTATCAGTGAGATCCCATCAGCCAGTGAATGGTGGAGCCGAGCGACCAGCTGAGCCTTCCCCCGGTAGTCCTCGACGATGAGCACCTCCCATGGTGGGCGACCCTGTGGCAGCAGGCCGCTTGCCAGCCCAGACAGGAACCCTTGGAACGCAGCCTCGTCGACGGGGGCCGCTACGGCCCGCACGTGATCTGTGATGTCGAAGGACTCTGCCGGCCGCAGGACGAGGCGCCCCCATGAGTTGGTGGCGAACTCCATGCTGAAGCGGGGATGGGCGAGCAGCCGCTCAGCGAGAATCGTTCGAAGCTCTTCGACAGTCATTGGGGCATCGAGCCCGATGACGCCCACGATGGTCATGGGACTCTCGGGTGTCTCCATTCGCAGCCAGGCGCGATCGACGGCAGACAATCGTTCATGGGCTGAGCGGGACATGAGGCAGAGGCTACGGGGCTGCCGATGATGAGCACAACGGGCAACCGACCCTCATAGGCTCACTGCATGGCAACCAGTCTCGGGGCGAACTACCAGCGCGTGTTCTGGTCGTCGGTGGTCAGCAACCTCGGAGACGGTGTCGCCACGGTCGCCTATCCGTGGTTGGCGTCCGCCGTGACCCGGAATCCCCTGTGGATCTCGACGATTCTGGCCGCCACGCGTCTTCCCTGGCTGGTGTTCAGCTTGCCGGCGGGAGTCATCACCGACAGGGTCGACCGTCGCAAGCTGATCGCTGCCATGGATGTGACCCGGTTCGCGATCACACTGACTGTCGCCGCCATCGTGGCGGCCGGCCAGGCCGTGCTTCCCGACCCAGCCGCCCTCGAGCAAGGCTTGGCTGATCCACCCACCAATGCATGGCTGTATCTCCTCGTGCTCCACGTCGCCGCATTGGGCTTTGGATTCGCAGAGGTGTTGCGCGACAACGCCGCTCAGACGCTGATGCCGGCGATCGTCTCCGGCGACCACCTGGAAACCGCCAACGGACGGCTGTGGGGTGCGGAGACTGTCATGAACTCGTTCGCCGGTCCGCCGCTGGGCGGCTTCTTGATCGCCATCGGCCTGTCCGTCCCCTTCTTCTTCGACGCCGGCACATTTGCCATCGCCGCCGCGTTGATCTTCACGCTGACAGGGACGTTCCGATCCAGCGGAGCCACCGATGAGCCGATCCAGTGGCGGGCCGAGATCACCGAAGGTGTCAAGTGGCTGTGGAACCACCGCTTGCTGCGGACGATGGGCCTCATTCTCGGCGTGATGAACGCGATGTTCATGGTTGCGTTCGCCACCTATGTGCTGTTCGTCCAAGAGATCCTGGAACTCGAAGCTGATGCCTTCGGGTTGTTGCTGACCGGGGCCGCCGCAGGAGGGGTGCTGGGGTCGCTCCTCGCGTCTCGGCTCTCGAAACGCCTGGGATCCGGCACGTCCCTCTTCATCACTCTCACCGGGTCGGCCATCACGCTGGGAATCACCGGGCTGACGTCATCGTGGGGCGTTGTGTGGGCGATGGCAGCTGTCGGCTCGTTTCTGGCAGTGCTGTGGAATGTCATCACCGTGTCGCTCCGCCAGCAGATCATCCCGGACC
>CAJHYJ010000275.1_pt1 | contig 10610 bp, 11 predicted proteins | sample 9198711 | NCBI WGS metagenome assembly CAJHYJ01 (sample SAMEA7708361, study PRJEB35096) | sediment metagenome | biome: marine neritic benthic zone biome [ENVO:01000025]; feature: sediment [ENVO:00002007]; material: shallow marine sediment [ENVO:03000034] sea grass bed [ENVO_01000059] ...
CCCGCAGTTCACTCGCCGATGTCCTCGTTCCAGACATCCGGATGCGCTGCCACGAAGCGATCCATCAGCTCCGTGCAATCCGGATCGTCCAACACCACGACCTCGACGCCCTGCTCGCGGAGCAACGCTTCGGCCCCCACAAAGGTGCGGTTCTCACCGACGACCACTCGGGGAATCCCGTAGAGCAGCACCGCTCCGGAGCACATGTGACACGGTGAGAGGGTCGTGTAGAGAATCGACCGGCGGTAGACATCTGCGGTCCTCCGGCCAGCCTTCTCCAAGCAGTCCATCTCGGCATGCAGCACTGTGCTTCCTCGTTGCAGCCGTTGGTTGTGTCCGCGACCGATGATCTCGTCGTCCACAACCAGCACCGATCCGATCGGGATGCCGCCCTCATCCCACCCCGTCTTGGCTTCCTCCAGCGCTTCTCGGAGGTAGGCAGCGTCGTTCATCAGCCGCGAGGCGTGCCGAACCTCGCTCGTTCCTTGTCCATACGGTCGAGCTCATCCGCTCCGGCCACCACGACCGCTGGATCGGGTGTGAAGTCGATGTCGGTCGCTCTGTCGCGGTAGTCCACTGCGTTGAGGATCACCTTCATCGTGTTGAGACGCGCCTTCTGCTTGCTGTTCGATCGGACGATCGTCCAGGGCGCCTGATTGGTGGAGGTCCGTTCCAACATTCGATGCTTCATCTCGGTGAACTCATCCCAGTACTCCTGAGCCTGCACATCGATCTCACTCAGCTTCCACTGGCGAAGCGGATCGTTGATCCTCCGCTGAAATCGGGCCGCCTGGGTTTCTTTGTCCACGCTGAAGTACAGCTTGACGAGGACCGTTCCCTGACGGACCAGGTCCTTCTCGAATCCCACGACTCCCTTCAAAAAGTCGCGGTACTCGTCCTTTGAGCAGAATCCGAAGACCGGCTCGACCAGCGCCCGGTTGTACCAGGAGCGGTCGAACAACACGATCTCACCGCCCGACGGGAAATGTTCGACGTAGCGCTGGAAGTACCACTGCGTCCGATGCTGGTCGGTGGGCTTGCCGAGCGCCACGACGCGGTAGCGCTTCTCGTTCATGTAGCGGGTCACACGCCGGATCGTGCCGCCCTTGCCCGATGCATCTCGACCTTCGAACAGCACGATCATCGGAGTCTGTTCAGCTTCGAGGTGGCGTTGGAGCTTGAGCAGCTCCACCTGGTACGGGCGCAGGGGCTCGTCTTTGGACACGAGCTTCCGGGCCAGTTTGGCGTTCTCCTCTTGGAGATCGCGAACCTCGGCGCGCATCAAATCGAGCTCGGACGGCGCGGCCGTCGAAGTCGGCTCGTGGTCGAGGTTGATATCAGTCATCGGCGAAGCTCACCCTATGCGTCGGTGACCCCTGCGGCAACAGGCCTGACGGCCCTAACTGAGTCCGATCCCATAGACTCCCTCGCCGCATGACGACGAGATGGAGCGCCCCGCGCTTGTACGTGGAAAAGGAAGGCGACACCGAGCGAACGGTGTCATGGCTCGAGCTCTTCTTCGACCTGATCTTCGTAGCGGCTCTCGTGCAGCTGGGCGAAGGCCTGGCCGGCGACCCGACCACCCTCGGTGTGGGACGATTCCTGGCCGGATTCGTCCTGCTGTGGTGGTCGTGGACCGGCACGACGTTCTACATGAACCGGTTCGTCGTCGACGACCTTCCCCACCGCCTGCTCGTCCTGGGCCAGATGTTCGCCATCGGGCTGTTGGCGGTTGGCGTCGAGGACGCATTCGGGGAGCGGTCTGGCTTCTTCGCCCTCAGCTACGCGGCTGTTCGGCTGCTGTTGGTGATCATGTACCTGCGGTCGGATCGTTGGATGCAGGGTGGACACGACCTCTCCCGGCGATTCATCCGTTACTTCTCGGCTGCAGCCTTCCTCTGGGTGACGTCCATATTCGTGCCGGCACCGTGGCGATTCGTCATGTGGCTGGTGGCGTTCCTCATCGAACTGGCGGGACCATTCGGTGCACCCGGCAAGGGGGCGGTGCGGGGCAGCCCTCCCGACTTCGGGCACATGCGCGAGCGGTACGCGTTGTTCACCATCATCGTGTTGGGCGAATCGCTCATCAAGCTGATCGGAGCGCTGGCATCCGAAGACCTGCTCTCATCCGCACCGTTGTTGGGTGCCCTCGGCTTCCTGATCGCCGCCGGCCTGTGGTGGACCTACTTCGACGATGTCGCCGGTGCCCGGCTGAAGACCGGCCGGTATTCGGCGTATGTCTGGGTGTACTCCCACCTCCCCTTGGCTGCCGGCTTGACCGCGCTCGGAGTCGCTGTCAAGAAACTCGCCCGGGCTGCGCCGGCCGAAGCCTTCTCTTCGTCGGGACGGTGGCTCCTGGCCGGCTCTCTCGCAGTCGCTCTGCTCTCGATTGCAGCCATAGACCTCGTGACCGAGAGCCGCTTCTACGGGGTCCGGTCTCGGGACCGCACCGAGCCGCGGGTGGCGGCGGCCGTGGCAATGCTCCTCGTGGGCGTGCTCGGGACGAATCTCACAGCCGCGGCAGTGGCGATCATCACCAGCCTGCTCGTCGTTGGCCAGATGGCCGTCGAGGTGCTCGTTGCCGTACGTGAAGATCGGAGACTTCGTGTTGACGTCGCGGCCGCAGTTTCTGGTGCAGAGTCGGCCGCTTGCGAACACCTCGTCGTGCTGGAGGGACCGCCGGCCCAGGCATCTGGATGCCAAGGGTGCATGAAGCTCGGTCACGACGATTGGGTCCATCTCCGGTCATGCATCATCTGTGGATGGGTCGGCTGTTGCGACGACTCTCCGGGTCGGCATGCTTCGTCACACTTCGCCGAGACGGGCCACCCCATCATCAGGTCGGAGGAACCCGGCGAGGACTGGGCCTGGTGCTATCTCCACGAGATCGCTGTCAACCCGACCTGAGCGCCTGAGAGTCCAACGACTCCAAGATCGTGACCGGACGGCCCGCCTCCGTGGTGGTTCGACCACGTAGGGTTTCTCTGGTGATGCAACGATGAGCGATACCGAACCAACGCTGCCTGAAGGCGCCGATGATCTGTCGCCGGCCCGAGCCAAGGACGACCCGGCCAAGTACAAGAAGTCCGGAAAGCTCCGCAAGGAGTTCTACGAGAATGAGCTGAGTCGGCTGCAGGAGGAGTTCGTCAAGCTGCAGCATTGGGTCCAGAACAAGGGCCTCAAGGTCTTGATCATCTTCGAAGGTCGTGGTTCGGCCGGCAAGGGCGGAGTGATCAAGCGCATCACTGAACGCACCAGTCCTCGCGTCGTGCGGGTCGTGGCGTTGCCGAAACCGACGGAACGTGAAAGCACCCAGTGGTACTTCCAGCGCTATGTGCAGCACCTGCCTGCCGCTGGAGAGATCGTTCTCTTCGATCGTTCCTGGTACAACCGCTCCAACGTCGAGTGGGTCATGGGGTTCTGCACGCCCGAAGAGCACCAGGAGTTCCTCAGAACGGCGCCGGAGTTCGAACGGATGCTCGTCCGCAGCGGCATCGTCTTGTTGAAGTACTGGTTCAGTGTTTCGTACGAGGAACAGCAGAGCCGATTCGAGGCACGCAACCAAGAGCCACTCAAGCGCTGGAAACTGTCAGACATGGATCTCGCTGAGCACCAGCTGTATGTCCGCTACTCGATGGCCAAGGACACCACCTTCCAGTACACGGACACCAAGCAGGCTCCCTGGTTCGTCGTTCCGTCCGATGACAAGAAGACAGCTCGCCTGAACTGCATCAGCCACATCTTGTCGATGATTCCGTATCAGGACGTGGTGCCGGAGCCAGTCAACCTGCCACAGATGGAAGACATTCCGTACATCCGACCACCCATGAGCGAGCAAGCATTCGTGCCGCTCAAGTACTGAATCACAGGTCGAGCGGTGTGGCGTGCCGCGGCTCGTAGAGCAGCATCCGTAGGTCGCCCGGCAACACCATCGTCACGACGATCCCCCAGCCTTCATCGCGTGGTTCGTCAGCAAACTCCACGCCTGCCTCGGCCAGCTCAGACATGGTGGTAGGAAGGTCATCGCACATGAGGGTGAGCTCGTGGTCCGGCTTGTCGGCCGGATGGACCGCAATCTCGGCCGGCGGCAGGGCGAAGATCAGCCATCCACCGCCTGCATCAGCCGACTTCCAGCCGAGCACGTCCGAGAGAACCCGCCGAACGGCATCCGCTTCCGCCGAGTAGAGCAACGCGTGGGCACCAATCACTGCCATGGGAACCTCCTCCGCATCGAGCCTACGGCTTCGAGGCGATCCACACAGTCCAGTCGAGGAACTCCATGTCACGATCGTGATCGCGGCGCCACGCGGCCTGTTCCTCGAGATAACCCTCGGCTTCCGGCCCCGGATGCAGCTCGCTCCATGCTCTGGCCGAGACGTCGATACGGCGTTGATAGTCGTCCCACGAATCCTTGCCGGGTTCGATTCGCTCCAGGATCGTCAACCCTCGCGACCGAAGGTGCTCGGCCTGCTCGTCGGCCGTCAGGACGCGACCGTGGGTTTCCACGATTGCGTCCAGGTCGGCGCCCGATCGCAACCGCAGATCACCAATGGCGATACGGCCCTCAATTGTGAGGTGGCTCAGGAGGGCGTCGACCGTCCCACCAAACCCATGCCAGATCCATGAAGCACCAAGGCAACTGGCGAGTTCGACGCTTTGCCGAGGGAGATCCCGAGCGTTGCCCAGAACCCAGCGGAGATCGCTCGAGGGCACTCGCCGGCCTGCCTCATCGAGGGCGCGCACGAGTACCCACGGAGACAGGTCGACGCCGACTCCGGATGCTCCCTGCTCTGCGGCTCGGATGAGCATTTCACCGTGACCACAGGCGATGTCCACCATGGTCAGGGCCTCAGCCGGGTTGAGAATCTCAACCAGCAGGCCGAGGTCGTCGCTGCTCATTGGGTTGCAGATCGACATGCGGTGGTGCAGCGCCTCGAAGACCCGAAATCGGTCCCACTCCCCCGCGACGTCGGTTCCGGGAAGGACCTCGATTTGGTCTGGCAAGACAGGATGCATCGCGCCCGACGGTAGGGGTACTCAACCTCCGCGTCTCATCATTTCGCCTGACGATCTGGGCGAAGAACGATCCCGCTCAGGCACAATGCTCTGATGAGCGAACCTGTTGGATTCATCGGACTCGGGATCATGGGTGCCGGGATGGCCGGCAATCTCGTCCAGGCCGGCCACGACGTGGTCGTCTGGAACCGCACCGAGAGCAAAACGACAGCCCTGGTCGACCAGGGAGCCACGGTGGCGGCTACGCCGGCCGACGTGGCACGGCAGTGCGAGATCGTCATGATCTGCGTGTCGGACACACCGGACGTTGAAGCTGTTGTGCTGGGAGATCACGGAGTGCTCACCGGCTTGAGCCCGGGGTCATTGGTCATCGACCACTCCACAGTCAGTCCATCGGCGACGATTGCTCTTTCCGAATCTGTCCGGTCTGTTGGCGCATCCTGGATGGATGCGCCGGTGAGTGGTGGGTCCGAGGGCGCAGTCAATGGAACCTTGTCGATCATGATCGGAGGCGAGGCTCGGGACGTCGAGCGTGCCCGCCAGTACCTCGAGGCCTTTGGCACGTCCATCACCCACGTCGGGCCGGTGGGTGCGGGCCAGCAAGTGAAGATCGTCAATCAGATTCTCGTCGTAGGGAATCAACTGGCAGCCAGCGAAGCCCTGTTGTTCGCGTCCATGGCAGGCCTGGACCTGGACGCAACGCTGGCAGCAGTGAAAGGAGGAGCGGCCGGCTCGTGGATGCTGGCCAATCGCGGCCCTCAGATGATCGAACGAGATTGGCGACCCGGGTTCACGATCGATCTCCAGCAGAAGGACTTGCGTCTGGCCCTCGAAGCAGGTGCAGAGCTCGGCGCTCCTCTGATCGGAACGGCCTACATCAGCCAGCTCTACTCGATACTGCAGGCCGACGGACTGGGCTCAGAAGGCAATCACGCCCTGGTGAAGGCTCTCGAGAGTCAGGTCGGTCACGAGATCCAGCGCTAGGGAACGACCCAACTCGCTACATCCGACGCGACCTTCGGGAAGAGGGCCTTCAGGAGATCGCGGTGCGCACCAGGCCGGAAATCGGGAAAGCGCCTAGCCAGCTCGTCGACGCCCACATTGCCGAGGACCAGCTGCACGAAGGCGTCGGGTGGCACACCTGCACCTCCCTTGGATCCGGGCGCCGGCTCGGGCCCATGTCGTTCGAACGTGGACAGCCGCCCGCGATCGTGGCTGAAGGTGATGGAGCTTCGATACAGCGAGAGCGTGACCTCGCCGGATTCGCTTTCGAACGATGACGTGCCGAGACGATGTTCCAACACCGCCCGCACCGCGTTGAGATACGCCACCGGGTCCGGGATCCGGACGTAGTAGGCATAGGAGTAGTCGTCGACTTCCCATGCCGCGAGGTAGGGCTCCACGGACACCCGAGAGAGCATGAACGTCGGCTTGCCCGGCGCGACCTCACGGCTGGCGGCAACAACCGCAGCAAGCCCGTCAGCGTCGCCGGCCACGACGTCCGTCAGGATTGGCGTGCCGTCATCCAGGTAGATCCGGCCCATTGCTTTGACCTGGCCACCGTGCATGGCGAGCACGGTCTGGTAAACGGGTGAACTCAGGATGAATCGCCACAATTCACCGCTGTGCGAGAAGGCAACCTGACTCCCGACTCGAGCTTGGGACTGGAGGCCCATCACCAGGTCGACATCGTCCGGCAAGGCCATTCGGTGCTCCCAGCCGGCAGGTACTTCCACGGCTACATCGGGACGGAGGATCTTCAGGGGCCGGACGTTCAAGGCGTACTCGTAGCCCAGCAGCCGATAGAAGTACGGAATCCCGACGACCAGCTGGATCATCTCTTGGTGGTCGGCGGCCACGATGTGGTGATGGTCGAACTGGCGGCGCACCAAACCCCGACCTTCGTGCGACCGAGCGGTCGCAACGAACTCGAAGTTGCTGGCCGCCAGAGAGAGCCCCCCGTAGTGAAAGCTGACCGGGAAGGCGGCCATCGTCGAGACGACCTCATCGCCATCCAACACGACGGTCCACCGGCGACGATCGAAGTTCGGATCCCGCAACACGAGCTCGGCTTCAGGCGCGTCCTCCTCGCCGATCCGATCGGCAATGAGTTGCACGATGCCAGGAATGTCGGCATCGGTGGCCGCGCGGATATCGAGGTGTTCCACGGGTTGGCAAGCTACCTCCATCTCTGTGATTGGCCAGTGACCGCTAGCGTCGGCTCATGGGTTCATTCTTCGATTCGATCTCCGATGACACACGCACGTGGATCGAGCAACAGCCGATGTTCTTCGTCGCAACTGCGCCATCCGAGGGTGGCCACGTCAACCTCTCGCCCAAAGGCCTCGACTCGTTTCGGGTACTCGGCCCCAACCGTGCGGCCTACCTCGATCTGACAGGTAGCGGCGTCGAGACGATCGCCCATCTTCGCGACAACGGCCGGATCACCGTGATGTTCTGTGCGTACGCCGGCCCTCCCAAGATCGTCAGGCTCTATGGCGAGGGAACCGTGCACACCCAGGAGAACTCGTCCTTCGCAGAGCTCTCCCCACTCTTCCCGGAGTACACCGGAACACGATCGATCATCGACATCGACGTCCACAAGGTCGGGTCATCGTGCGGTTTTGGCGTACCGGAGATGGACCTGGTCGCAGATCGATCCCGGCTGCTCGATTGGACCGAGAAGAAGGGCGCCCAGGGGCTCCCCGACTATTGGGCTTCGAAGAATGCGACGAGCATCGACGGCCTGCCGGGCATCGGACCGGGCTGAGGGCGAGCGGCTGGGCCCGGGGCCGTAAGATCCCGCCGTGCACCACAGCAATCTCACTGAAGACCGACCGACGTTCGTCACCCATCTCGAGTGCTCCTCGACCGGGGAGCACTACCAGCCCGATGTCCTGCAGGGCCTGTCGGACGGCGGCAAACCACTCCTCGTCAGGTACGACCTCGACGCAGCTGGCGCGGCCGTGTCGAGGGACGACGTAGAACAGCGCCCTCACGACATGTGGCGATATCGAGAGCTGCTCCCTGTCCGCAGCACCGAGAACATCGTTTCGCTGGGCGAAGCGGCCACTCCCCTGGTGCGCCTCGGACGCACAGCTGAGCGGCTCGGAAGCCGCGAGATACTCGTCAAGGACGAAGGACGGCTTCCCACGGGGTCGTTCAAGGCGCGTGGGCTGGCCATGGCCGTGTCGATGGCCAAGGAATTGGGCATCGAGCGCATCGCCATGCCTACCAACGGGAACGCCGGCGCCGCCCTCGCCGCATACAGCAGCCGCGCAGGAATCGAGACCTACGTGTTCTGTCCCGCAGACACGCCGGAGGTGAACGTCCGAGAGATCGCCCTGCAGGGTGGCAAGGTTTGGCGCGTCAACGGTCTGATCAACGATTGCGGCAAGATCGTCGGAGCCGGCAAGGAGCCGATGGGCTGGTTCGACGTGTCCACCTTGAAGGAGCCGTACCGGATCGAGGGCAAGAAGACAATGGGTCTGGAACTGGCCGACCAGCTCGGTTGGGAGCTTCCTGATGTGATCTTCTATCCAACTGGTGGTGGGACAGGACTGATTGGTATGTGGAAGGCCTTTCAGGAGCTCCAACACCTCGGATGGATAACAGGCGATCTGCCACGGATGGTTGCTGTGCAGGCCGAAGGGTGCGCCCCGATCGTCAAGGCCTACGACGAGGGTGCCGACCACGCCGAGCTCTGGGAGAACGCCCACACGATCGCGTCGGGAATCCGGGTCCCGGTTGCGATCGGCGACTTTCTGATCTTGGAGGCCGTGCGGGACAGCGGAGGGTTCGCGCTCGCAGTACCGGACAAAACGATCGCACAGGCACAGGAAGACGTTCCCGCCGAAGACGGCTTGCTGTTGTGTCCTGAGGGCGCAGCTACCCACGCCGCTTACCTGCAAGCGCTCGAAACAGGGCTCGTCAGCAAGGACGACCGGGTGGTTCTCTTCAACTGCGGCAGCGGCCTCAAGTATCCGATGCCGCCGGCGGATGCCGCGCTCGATCACACTGCGCCCATCGACTGGGACGCACTTGCCTCCGCCTGACATGGCCCGCATCGTCATCACCGAGTTCATGGATCAGCAGGCCGTAGACCGCTTGTCGTCATCCCACGACGTTCTCTATGACCCGGAGCTCGCGGACGATCCCGACCGGCTGCTGGAGCTGGTTGCCGACGCCGATGCCTTGATCGTTCGGAATCGCACTCGGGTGACCAAGGCACTTGTTGACGCCGGTACTCGGCTGAGCGTTGTCGGACGCCTCGGCGTCGGCCTCGACAACATTCACCTGGATGCGTGTGCCGAACGAGGGATCCCCGTCCGCCCCGCCACGGGCGCCAACAGCACGGCAGTCGCCGAGTACGTGCTCGCCGCGATGCTGCTGCTGACCCGTCGGGCCTTCGACGCCACTGATCGGTTGATCGCCGGCGAATGGCCGCGTGTCGAGCTGCGAGGGGGCGAGTTGCAGGGCCGAACACTGGGATTGATCGGCTTCGGAGGCATCGCCCGCAAAGTCGCAGACCGGGCTCTGGCATTCGACCTGACCGTGGTGGCCAGCGATCCGTTCTTGCCGGAAGACTTCGATTGGGGCGATGTGCAGCCGCTGCCACTCGACGAGCTGGCGAGCACTGCCGACATCGTGTCGGTCCATGTGCCGCTGTTGCCAGACACCCATCACCTGATCAACGAGGAGTTCCTCGACCGGCTGCCCGACCGAGCCATCATCATCAACACCGCCCGGGGCGAGATCGTCGACCACGGAGCTCTGGTCTCGGCTCTGCAGACCGGCAAGCTCTCGGGAGCGGCCTTGGACGTGTTTGAGTCGGAACCACTCAGCAAAGCAGATCGGACGTTGCTGGCGGACTGTCCCAACCTCCTGCTCACACCGCATATCGCCGGGGTCACCCACGAATCGACTGAGCTCGTCAGCAAAGTCGTGGCCGATGCGGTCCTCGAGGAGCTCGACCGTGGCTGAGCTGAGTTTCGTCGGCATTGCCGTGCTCGATCGGGTCTTTCGAGTCACCCAGCACGCGACGGTCCCGGGGAAATACCGGGCCACCGAGCGCATGACGGTGGGTGGCGGTGTGGCGGCCAACGCCGCTGTCACAGCCAGTCGGTTGGGAGCGACCAGCCGGCTCGTGTCGGTCGTCGGGGACGATGACACCGGACGCGCCATCGTGTCCGGCCTCAATGAGGAAGGAATCGACGTCACGGCCGTCCAGGTTCGGTCCGAGGAGCAGTCGCCGGAGTCGATCGTCCAGATCGACGCCGACGGCGAACGACTGATCGTCAATCACGCCTCACCAACCTTGTTCACCGGCGCTGACAAGCCCAGCCCGGCGACCTTCACTGGTTCGGATGCTGTTCTGGTCGACATGCGGTGGGCGGCCGGTGCCCGGTCCGGTCTCGAGGCAGCGCGAGCCGCAGGTCGGCCCGGCATTGTTGACTGCGATCACGATCCTGCTGACTCCCCCGGCGTGTTGGAGGCTGCCAGCCACATCGTGTTCGCAGCCCAGACCCTCAAGGGATGGACCCAGAACGCTGACTTGGAGGCTGCCCTCGCCGAGGCCCGAGAACGCACTGGCG
>CAJHYJ010000330.1_pt1 | contig 10604 bp, 9 predicted proteins | sample 9198711 | NCBI WGS metagenome assembly CAJHYJ01 (sample SAMEA7708361, study PRJEB35096) | sediment metagenome | biome: marine neritic benthic zone biome [ENVO:01000025]; feature: sediment [ENVO:00002007]; material: shallow marine sediment [ENVO:03000034] sea grass bed [ENVO_01000059] ...
AGTCTCGCCCTCTGAGAGCGCCGAGCGAAGCTCTGGGGTAAGCGGGGAACACCCGTCTTCCAGGTACGCCCAGCAGGAGTCGACCGCCAAGACGTTGTCCATCGACGCAGCCCGCACCGCCCAGCGGGCTGGCGCCCGCGAGATCACGGTCATCTCCTTGGAGTCAGCCGACGAGATGCCGGCCCATGAGTTCGAGCTCGAAGAAGCTCGCCACGAAGGCATCAAGTTCGTTCATCGACGCGGACCCGCTTCGGTTGTCGTGCAAGACGGCCGGGTGACTGGCCTCGAGACCATCGGGGTCTCGTCCGTGTTCGACGATGAGGGCCGGTTTGCGCCGGTCTTCGACGACGCGGACCGCCAGACGTTCGGGGCGGACACGGTGATTCTGGCGATCGGCCAGGCCATCGATCTGGACGCACTGGGCGACAGCGGACCCGAGATCAGCCCTCGTCGCACCATTCAGATCGACTGGGACACCGGCGCCACGTCGGTTGACGGGATTTGGTCGGGCGGTGACGCTGCCAAGGGACCCCGGACCCTCATCGATGCCATCGCCGATGGTCGCCGCTCGGCGGCATCCATCCATCGGTACTTCGGCGGTGAGATCGAGGAGGATAAGCCCGGCAAGTTCGTGCGTCTCGAGCAGTTCCACCGCCTGACCGACCTCTACGACCGAGACGATCGCGTCGAGGTGCCGACCCTCGAAACAGGCCGGAGAATCGGCCTGGCAGAAGTCGAGCTCGGCTTCACCGAACAGCAAGCCCGGTGCGAGGCAGCCCGCTGCCTGCGGTGCTTCGCCAATATCGCCCTCGACGTGCAGCGCTGTGTCCTGTGCGCTCTGTGTGCAGACGTCTGTCCGGTCGACATCATCTCGCTCGTTCCTTCCGAGGAGGTGTCCCCGGCGGCAGTCGGAGGGACGGCGCTGCTTCTCGACGAAACCAAGTGCATCCGTTGCGCCCTCTGCATCGAGCGGTGCCCCACCGATGCCCTCTCCATGGGAGTGTGGACCGGCGTGGGCGTCCCCGAGGTGGAGTTGGGCATGCCGACAGTGGGAGCCCCTGCATGAGTCTTGACCAGCGAGAGAAGCCCACCGTGATGCAGCGGGTCCGGTCCAGCGACATCGGACGTTCGATCTGGCGCAACCCTGATCGAGTGACCCCACGGGACCGCGCCGCCGGCCACTGGGCCAACTTCTTCCTCCACATCTATCCGGTGAAGATGCGGCGCGAGGAAATCGGGTTCCGATACTCGTGGTACCTGGGAGCCATCTCGACAGTCCTGTTCGGCTCGCTGGTGGTGTCGGGTATCTACCTCATGTTCTTCTACGTACCGTCACCGGCATCGGCGTATTCGAACATCCAGACGATCCAGACCGAGGTGGCGTTCGGCCAGTACGTCAGGAACGTCCACCGCTGGTCAGCCCACCTGATGGTCCTGGCGGTGGCCTTCCACATGGCTCGGGTGTTCTATCGCGGCGCCTACAAGAGCCCGAAGGAGTTCAACTGGGTCATTGGAGTGGTTCTTCTGGTCCTGACGCTCTTCCTGTCGTTCACCGGCTACCTGCTGCCGTGGGATCAGCTGGCGTTCTGGGCTGTCACGGTCGGGACCGCCATGGCTGCCTACGTGCCGCTCGTCGGCGAGCAGATTCAGCAGATCTTGCTGGGCGGCCCGGTGGTCGGATCAGCGACGTTGCTGCGCTTCTACGTGCTGCACGTCGCCGTGCTCCCGGCCGCTCTGGTCCTGGTGCTGATGGTCCATCTGTGGCGCTGGCGCAAAGACGCCATGCTCGATATCGAGAGGGATGAGCCTGATGTCTGATCAGACTCCGGTCGAGCTCAGCGGTGCTCCGCAGATCCACGACGGGAAGCGGGTGCTGGGTGTGGTCCCGGGCAAGCCGGTGGCAGGCGAGCGCAAGGAGCTCGACGAGCAAGACGCCGTGATGGTCTGGCCACATCTGCTGGTCCGCCATGGAGTGGCGGCGCTGGCAATCCTGTTGGTGGTATTGGTGCTGGGGATTCTCTTCGATGCGCCGCTGCGGGAGATCGCCAACCCGACGGTCACTCCCAATCCGGAGAAGGCGCCCTGGTATTTCGCAGCGCTGCAGGAGCTGCTGGCGCACTTCCACCCGTTGGTCGCCGGCGTGCTCGTGCCTGGGGCCATCATCCTCGGCCTGATCGCCCTTCCCTACATCGATAGGAGTCCGTGGCTGAAGCCTCGGCATCGCAAGGTGGCAGTGACCACGTTCACCGCCTTCTTGGTCATCTGGATCATCCTCACCCTGATCGGTTTCGCCTTCCGGGGCCCGAACTGGGGCTGGGTGTGGCCTTGGGTCGAATGGCACGGAGAGTTATGAGCGAGATAGTCAACCGCCGAGAGTTTCTGAACAACCTCTGGAAGTGGGGCTTCGGTCTCGTGGGCGCCGCCGGGTTGTGGACGTCGTGGGACCTGATCCAGCCGCTGGCCTCAACCGGCTTCGGGGGCAAGGTACGCGGCGTCGCCGCCGATGCGGTTCCCGAGGGCGGAGTCATTGCGGTCCCGGCCGCTCGTGCGTATCTGGTCAAGCTCGACAACGAGATCTTTGCGCTGTCCGAGACGTGCAGTCACCTGGGTTGTCGGGTTCCGTACTGCGCATCGTCGGGTCAGTTCGAGTGCCCGTGCCACGGGTCGGTGTTCAATCGCAAGGGTGAGTACCTGGCCGGCCCGGCGCCGCGAGGAATGGACTTGTATCCGATCGAGGTCGAGGACGGTCTGGTCATCATCGACACGGGTGAGGCGGAGCTGGGTCCGGCCCCAGGGTTCATCACGTTCGACGAAGCGCCGCTGGGCCCGAACTGTGCACAGGAGTCACACGGCTGATGCCATACGGATTCCGCCACGACGACGAGCTCGACAAAGAGACCAACAAGGTCATGCTGTGGGGCGTCGTGCTGTTGGGGGCGATGGTCCTGGCGTTCCCGTTCTATCGCTGGTTCGAACCGGTCAACCGTGAGGATGCCCGCGAGACGGTGCAGCAGTCGTTGGCTGACCAGGGTCAGGACTTGTATTCGTTGAACTGCTCGGCGTGCCACGGCTTGAACGGTGAGGGCGGAATCGGCCCGGCCTTGAACTCGATGCAGTTCCTGCAGGCGTCAACCGACGAGCAGACGCAGTTGCTGGTTGCAGTGGGTGTTCCCGGCAGCCAGATGAATGCGTATTCATTGGACTACGGCGGTCCTTTGACGTCAGAGCAGATCAAAGCGATCGCCACGTTCATACGAACCTGGGAAGAGAACGCCCCCGACGTGCCGGATTGGCGAGAGCCGCTGGGCTAAGCGGGCCCAGCCTCAGCTGACGACACGAGAGTCCTGGGTTCTGCTCGAGTGCCTCGGTGGCGTCGAGAAGAGTCATCACAACGCTTGGCGTGCAGGAACCAAGAGCAGGGACAGACGGCCATAGGGCGAACTCGGCGCCGGACACAGCTGCTCGTCAGATCGATTGACTCGACGATGATCCAATCCAAGTATCCATCCAGCAGCTTGACGAGAATCAGCGCCACCTCGAAGGTTCGTGGCCGGGAACCACGAACTCGAAGACCAGCCGGACGACACGGTGGCCGTTGGCTTACGGTGCCGAGGGACCGTCGACATTCCCAGGACTCGCTGCACCAGTGAGATCTTGACGATATGGCCAGACAATCCACAAGCCTATGGCGGTAAGGCTCACGACTGTCGCCAACAAGCCAACAACGTCGCTTGTTCGCGATAGAAGGATCCCCGAGACGATGACTAAGGCCGTTCCGATGAGCGGTTGTGCTCGATGCTGCATCCATTGGTGAACGCTGGACTGCACCTGAAGGAGCACGCGCCGAAGCCACTCGATGAGTGCCCCGAGGCTAGCCAGGGAGTACAGGCCAATGGCCAGTTCGGGTGATGCTGTCGCAATGCCGATTGCGACAGCGGCCACTCGGAGAGCGGCCTCAATAACTGAAATCCTTAGGGCGACGTCCTGCTGTTCCACTACGAACAAGTAAGTGGAGACTGGCGAGACGACAAACCTGACAGCCAGCCACGGGGCGAGCAGCTGTGCGTAGCGACCTGCCGCCTCCCAGCCGGACCCGAAGATGGCGGTAAACAGCCACGGTCCGGAAACCGCCAACGTTCCGAATACTGGTATGGCGATCGACAGCAGCACTCCTGTGACTTGGTCAATTAGTCGCCGAGCCTGCACAGGGTCAGCCTCTTGGCGAGCGGCAGTCGGATAGAACACCTGTGATATCGACTGGGAGAGAAGCGCTGTAGGTAGGCCCAAGACTGCCATCGCGAAGCCGTACAGCCCCGAAACGACCAACCCGAAGTAGGCCGCGTACACCACTGGCGGCCCATGCAATCCCACCGAGGTGAGCAGCGAGCCTGGCGCCGAGAGCATTGGGAATCGTCGGTACCTCCGCGCAACCTCGAGCGTTCTGCCTCGGCTGTTCTTCGGCAGGCCGGCCCGGATCAGAGTTAGAAGGGCGATCAGTTGCCCGCCCACATGCCCCAGCACAAGGCCCCCTGACCCGAGTCCCGACAGTCCCATGGCGGCCTGGCCACTCGCCCTAGCAACGGCCTGTCCACCGGTCGCTCGGGCGACTGTTGAGAACGATCCAGCGCTGTTGTGCCAATAGCGCATAGCCGTAACGAGAGCGCCCAATCCCATACCTACCGGAAGGAGCACTACCAACAACAGCTGGTTGGCATCGCCAACTAGTCCACCAAGTGCGCCCCGAAAGATCAATGCCGAAGCCAGCACCACGAGACTGGAGCCCGCGGTGATGTATGCCGCGAGTCGAAGCACATGCCCTTCCTGCCCATCTCGGTACGCCAGTGGGATGGCCAGCTCGTACCTGCCTGCCGCCACGACTCCCAAGACTCCGATGATTCCCGTGAATACTGACAAGACTCCGAAATCTTCGGGCGCGTAAAGTCGAGACAGCACCGGCGCCACGAGTAAGGAAGCCAGGTAAGCGATCGCGTTGCCGGTAGTGAGTAGTGCTGTGGCCTTGGCCAAGCCGTTCGTCCTGCCGCTGCGACCCAAGCTCAACTGAGCGGCCCTGGTTCTGCAAACGCCCTGTCGAACCGAGCGGCTAACCAAACAGGGCGCGTTGAGTGCGTGATCCACCGCAGCGAGCCTGGGACCCGCACCGTGCCTGGAGAGCCGAAATGGTTGGTTGCCTTACGCTGGAATCCACAGGCAGGGCAGACGGGACCAGCAGGGTACGGGACGAGACTCAGCGCATTCTTCAAACCGGTCCACCATCCCCGTGCGGCGTAGCGGCTGACGACAGTTCTTCGGGTCAAGCCGAAACCGAGACCATCAAAGAGATGGCGGATTTTGGCATCGTCGAACACGCGGAGATGTTGGTTTGGCTGGAACCGCGTAGCGCATTCTGGGCATCGAATGAACAGACGTCGTTCTCGGTAGGGGACCGTGAGGACCACCGTGGATCTTGCGACGCGCGTGAGCTCTTTCAGCGTATGTTCGTAGGCAAGAAGTGGCAGGTGCTCAATCACTTCTAGCGCCGCAACAACGTCGAAAGCTGCATCTGGAAATGGCAGGAGGGATGCATCGCCACGCGTCCACAGTGCCTTGGGCACCGCCACCCGTTGGTTGAGTGCCTCGCTAGATCGCTCGAGGCCGGCAAGCGAGCGCGGAGTCTGGCGCGCAAGAATCGCGAGGAATTCGCCATTGCCCGTTCCCACGTCGAGAACGGAGCGGTGTGAGTGGTCGAGGAGATCCGCCGCTGCCTCGAAGCGCCGAGTCTCGTCAGCCACCGAGTATCGATCGGCTTCCCAGAGGTGAGGCGACTCGTAGTACTGGTCCGTCACTCTTCCCTCACTTGTCGGCGAGAGTTTCTACGCCAGACGACTGGCTGGGCCACCTTGCGAGGTAGGCCTGAACAAACTGCTTGGCCTCTCGTTCCCATGTATAGCGGTCGAGGTCTCGCACTTCACTGTTCTCTGATGCAGCGATGGACTTGGCGGCTCGGGCAATGGTGACCGGATCGTTGTCAACGACGACTCCGAGGCTTTCGTGCTGCGCCAGGGACGCAATCTCACTCAACTCCCGTCGCACCAAGACAGGGACCCCCGCTTGGACAGCTTGGAAGAACTTGTTGGGAAGCGAGAGTCGGTGGCTAAGACAAGTTGGCTCGGTCATTGCCATCGCGCATGTGGCGCCACGCAAGGCTGAGACGACCTCATCGGGCCCGACCGGCGCCACGAAGTGCAGCCGATCGGCTACGCCGAACCCTTCTGCAAGCTCCAGAATGCGGACTCGCTCTGCTTCGGTGGAGGGTCCGATGATGACGAGTTGAAGCCTCATCTCAAGTAGGGGCAACGCTGCGATGACCGCTTCGATGCCCCGATGTGGGATGGGCCGACCTGTGTAGGCGATGACGCGAGCATCGCTAGACAGGCCCGCCAGAGTCTGAATCGGCCCTGGTGAATCGTTGCGAGCCTTCCGCGGTACGTTGCGAACGACTAGGGGCTCAACCCCATAGATCGTTGAGAACCAATCGGCGATGCCTTGGCTTACGGTGACTGTGAGATCAGCCTCCGTGACGAGTCGACGTTCGGTGATGCCGTCAAATGCCTGCCCGATGCTTCTCAAGACCCCAGATGCCTGCCGATGTCGCCAGAGCTCATGTGAGTCGTACACCAGACCAGAGCCGAGGTCTCTGGACGATGCCGCTCCGACAGCAAGGGTCTCCAGGTCGTGGCAATGGATTACCGAGGGTTTCCAATGAACGAGCGCCGTCGTCGCCCTTTTGCTGTAGGCGCGCCGGATGAGGGCCTTCCTGACGGGCCAGGGCAGCCAGGCAGCGGAGGCCATACCGCGTACACGGAGTCGTTCGATGGTGTAGCCATCTTCTTGAGATGTCATGGGCGTACTTTCGTCAGCCAAGGCAAAGACCCGTACGTCATACCCTGCTTTCCCCAGCGACCAGGCCTCGTTGCGGACGCGGCTGTCTGTCACGCACGGATTCATCACCAACATCGCCACTCTCACGAGATGCATTGTCGCGAGACCGCCTGGGGTTTCAAGGGAGCGACGGTTGTCACCGATAAACCACTGAAGTGAAAGTGCTTCACGTCTCCAACGTCGATCTCGCTGTCCCTGAAGGGTCGGTTGAGCACGTGTTGGGTCTGGCACAAGGTTTGCGGGAGTTGGGCCACGAGCCCGTGGTCCTCGCTCCCTCGTCAGGTCAGCCCGCCAAGAGGGGTGACTTTGAGGTGCAGAATGCCGCGTCGGACCCAAGCGCCCTCGCCCGAGCCCAAGCCATCCGTGGCACCATTCGAGCGTGCGTCGAGGACGTTGCACCAGACGCGCTGTACCTCCGCTCGTTCCCACTCGACTATTGGTTTGTTCTCAGGATGCTCCGCGGGATAGAGGTACCAGTCGTGGCGGAGCTCAACACCATGGCGCGCGAGCAGCATCGAGTGCTGGGCCACCGATTGCGAACTCCGATTCTTGCGGGCTTCGAAGCAGCAACGTTGCGTGCCGTCGACGGCTGGGCTCCCGTCACCAACGAGATCGCCGAGTATGCGCGACAACTGGCTGGAACGACGAAGCCTGCCCGCGTTGCCTTGAATGCCTTTGATGTAGCGGACATTCCAGAGCGGCATGAGCGAGACGCAATTCGGGCCCGGTATGGCGTGATGTCCAGCGACACCGTGATGGTCATGGCCGGCTTCGGGCATCCTTGGCACGGCGTCGATCGAGCAATCCGTGCCATGTCTCTACTCGATGAGAGCCACCATCTCTGGTTGGCCGGAGCAGCCAGGCCGACCGACATCGAGATGGTTGACGATCTTGCAGCAGGGCCCCTTCGCTCCAGGATCAGAGTCTTCGAGAGCATGCCATATGGCGACCTGATCCACTTGTTTGCGGCTGGTGACGTCGGCTTGAGCAGCCTTGCATTCGATCGGCATGTGCTCACCGAAGCGCAACCGCTGAAAGTCGCGTTGTACGTCGCTCTCGGGATGCCGGTGATCGTCAGCTACAGAGACATACGATTCCCGACCAACTCACCACTGGTGGTTCGGATGGAGTCGGACACGCCAGCTGGAGTGGTGGACGCCCTCGACAGGCTGAAACCGGTCACGCCCAGCCTCCGGCGACAGGCAATGGATTTCGCTGCTCACAACCTCTCGTGGCAGGCCGCGGCTCGTCGTACCGTAGAACTCATCGATGAGCTCAGGGCTGTTCACGTCAATGGCAGTAGCAAGGTCAAGTGATTTGGTCGGCTGCAACTGCAGTTGCAGCTCTATTCGCTAGGCCGTGGCGCCAGACCTGCGAACAGCTGCCACCAGACGCCGGACCCATATGCGTAGTGCATGGTCACCAGGGCAACGAAGAGCCTGATGAATCGTCCTTTGCCGACGATGAGGGACGCCGCCAGCATCGCAATCAGATACAGGCCAACCAGCGTGAGTGCTGCGACCCCAGCAAACGGAACTACCACGATCGAGACCACGGTTGTCGCCACCAGCACTGCAGGTGCGAACGGTCGCAACGTTGGGAACTCGCCGTGCTTGCGGAGGATGTCCACCTTGGCTTGTCCATATCGGAACATCTGACGTGCCAAGGCGCGCGGTGTCGACCGCACTGTGTATTCGAACTCGATCGAGGGATCAACCACGACGGTGCCACCGGATGTGCGGATTCGATAATTGAGTTCGGCGTCTTGTCCGATAGCCAAGTTCTCGTCGAACCCTCCCAGGGAGTGGAGCCGGCCGGCGTCGTATGAGCCAAAGGAAACGGAGTCGACCACTTCCCTCGAGTCTGCGAAATGGAATCGGCCCGTTCCTACGCCGACGACTGAGGTCATGGCTATCGCTACTGCCTCACCGAATGGCGTGGTGCCTCTAGCTCGGGTCGGTCCTCCGACTACGTCGGCTCCTGTCTCGGTGCGGACCGCAATGTGCCGCTCAACGAATTGCCCACCGATGATCGAATGGGCTCCAACGATGATGATCACGGAACCCTCGGCAGCTTCGATTCCGATGTTGAAGGCCGCTGGCGTGATGCGTTTGGGGTTGTCTAGGACTCGGAGACCAGGAAGCCGGTCTCTCCATGCAGTGGCTCGGGCAACGGTGTCGTCCGAACTTCCGCCGTCAACCACCAGCACCTCCAGAAGTTCCGCTGGGTAGGTCTGCTTGGCAAGCCCTTCGAGCGTCCCGTCAATGTGGGCAGCTTCGTTCAGGGTCGGCACGACGACCGTGACCACGGGACGGTCACTCACGGCTGTCGCTCAGCGTCGGCCGATCCCGATGTAGTCGAGCCCGGCAGCCTTGGCCCGATCAGGATCGACGACATTGCGTGCGTCGTAGACGAGTGTCCCAGCCATGGCGTCGGCGACGGCGGCGAGATCGACCTCGCCGTACACCGGCCACTCGGTCGCTACGACCAGGGCGTCGACACCTTGTGCGGCTGCCACAGGGGTGTCCACTCGTTCGACCTTCACATCGCTCGGGATGTCGGCTTCGGGGTCATGAGCTTGGACGGTCGCACCCAGCCGAGAGAAGCGATTGGCCAACTTCACGGCGGGGCTGACTCGGGTGTCGCTGGTGCCTGCTTTGAACGCCAAGCCCCACAGACCGATGCGCTTGCCGGCCAACCCCCCGAGGGCACTGCTCAGCTTCATCACGATCATGTCCCGCTGGGCTTTGTCCGCCTCCACGACCGCCTCGAGGAGTTTGAACTCGTAGCCCGCATCCTTCGAAGCTTCGATCAGAGCCTGGATGTCCTTCGGAAAACACGATCCGCCGAACCCCGGGCCTGGGCGGAGGAAGTGCGGACCGATCCGGGTGTCCATGCCGATGCCTTTGGCCACCACCTCGATGTCGGCCCCGACGACATCGCATACATTGGCCAGGCCATTGACCAGCGTGATCCGCGAAGCCAGATACGAGTTCGACGCGTACTTGATCATCTCGGCGGATTGGGGGTCGGTGGAAATCACGGGAGCGTCGAGTCCGGTGTACAGGGCAGCCACCCGATCGGCGGCGGCCTGGTCGTCACTACCAACGACGATGCGATCGGGCTCGAAGAAGTCCTTCAGCGCTCGACCTTCTGCCAGGAACTCGGGGTTACTCACCACGCTTGCCTCGGCGCCGAGCTCTGTGATCCGGTCACCGAACCGACGAGTGGATCCGGCTGGAACAGTCGACTTGACGATGACGACGTGGTCGCCGGTGAGCACCTGGCTGATCTCGGCGAGCACGCCCTCGATGATCGACACATCGGCCCGACCCTTGTGATCGGGGGGCGTGGGAAGGGTCAGCATCACCATGTCGGAAGCCGCAACCGCATCGGTGTTCGACCCTGTGAAGGTCAGGTTGCCGGCGGCTACGCCCTCCTGGATCAGGTCCTGCAGGTCAGGCTCGTAGAACGGCACGCTGCCACGGTTCAGGGCCTCCAGCTTCTGCTCGTCTCGCTCGGCAAGTACAACCTGGTGGCCGAGCTTGGCCAGCCCAGCACCCGTCACCATGCTGACCCAGCCGGCACCGATGATGGCTATGCGAGTTCCGCCGTTGTGTTCCATGCTCGTGAGTCTACGAACCTCTCGACAACGTGCCAGAACG